>Ga0247692_1000069_pt1 | contig 21388 bp, 20 predicted proteins | sample CNK33_metaG_FD_183041 | JGI IMG/M metagenome (GOLD analysis project Ga0247692, IMG submission 183041) | Soil microbial communities from Purdue University Martell Research Forest, Indiana, United States - CNK33 | ecosystem: Environmental > Terrestrial > Soil > Temperate forest > Bulk soil...
CGCTGCGCGCTGGGCATTCGTTTCCCGCCGCGCTCGGCATGGTGGGCGACGAGTTGCCCAATCCGCTCGGCGGCGAGTTCCGTATCGCCTTCGATGAAATCAACTACGGCGTGTCGATGAACGACGCGCTGATGAATCTGGTGAGCCGCGTGCCCGTCGACGACGTGCGCTACTTCGTGATCGCCGTACTGATCCAGCGCGAAGCGGCCGGCAATCTCGCGGAGATTCTCGGCAATATCGCCGGCATCATCAGAGAACGGCTCAAGCTGCTCGCCAAGGTGCGCGTGCTGTCGGCGGAAGGGCGGCTGTCCGCGTGGATTCTGGGGCTGCTGCCGTTCATCGTGATCGCCGCGTTGTCGGTGCTGAACCCCAGCTACTGCAAGGTGTTCTGGGAAGACCCGACCGGCCAGCAGATCGCGGGACTCGGGCTGGGGATGATGTTCTTCGGCATTCTGTGGCTGCGCAAGACGGTGCGCATCCGCGTGTAGCAGCCGACAAAGACACGAACAGATAACGAACGCAACAAAAACGGGGAAATCATGGAAACCGAACAGCTTGCCTTGCTGGCCGCGATGTTTGCGATCGTGTTCGGCGCAGCGTGGAAGGCGATGTCGCTGCTGCGTCCCGATCCGTTGAAGCGCCGTATCGACGGCATTGCGGCGTCGTCGTCGGCGGGTGCGATGGGGGCTGCAGCAGGCGCGCCGGGTGCGGACGCCGACGACAGCCCGGCGTGGATGGAAACAGTCACAAAGGTCTCGCAACACGTCGCGAAGCTGTCGCTGCCGAAGGACGACTGGGACAAGTCCGCGTTGCGGCGGCGCTTCGCGAATGCGGGCATGCGCAGCGAAGTCGCGCCCGCGATCTACTTCGCCGCGAAGACGCTGCTCGCGCTCGTGCTGCCCGCGCTCGCGCTGCTCGGCGTCACGCTATTCGCCGGCCCCGACGCGCAGAAATTCCTGCTGATGGCGACGCTCTTGATGGCGGCGCTCGGCTTCTATCTGCCGAACGTGGTGCTGAGCCGTCTCGTCGAGAAGCGCCAGCGCAGCCTCTTCGAAGACCTGCCCGATGCGCTCGATCTGATGACCGTCTGCGTCGAAGCAGGCCTCGGGCTGGACGCGGCGATGCAGCGCGTCGCCGAAGAAATCGGCGTGAAGAGCCACGCGTTGAAGGAAGAACTGGAGCTGGTGCTGCTCGAGCTGCGCGCCGGCGCGGGGCGCGACAAGGCGCTGCGCAATCTCGCGCTGCGCACGGGCATCGAGGACATCGACACGCTCACGTCGATGCTTATCCAGGCGGACCGCTTCGGCACGAGCGTAGGCGATTCGCTGCGTGTGTTCATCGACACGCTGCGCACCAAACGCCGGATGCGCGCCGAAGAACAGGCGGCGAAGATCGCGCTCAAGCTGCTCTTTCCGCTGATGTTCTGCATCTTCCCGACGCTGATCATGGTGCTGATCGGACCCGCTGCGATGCAGGTCGCGCGGCAACTGCTCCCGACGATGGGCGGCATGCACTGAACCCGTTGCGGGAGAGACACGATGAAAACCACGCGTCCTCATCTGCGAGTGCCAGGCGCGAGCCGTTCCCAGGGACGCCGCCGCAGGCAACTTGGCGTCGCGATGCTCGAATTCGCGTTTATCGCGCCCGTACTGTTCTTTCTTCTGTGCATGGTGATGGATCTCGGCGTTGCGCTGTGGGTGAACCTGACCATGCAATACGCGGTGCGCGAAGGCGCGCGCTACGCGGTGACGGGGCAGACGGGGCTCGACCCGAACCAGAAGAGTCCGCAGCGCTATCTCGCCGTGATCCAGGAGATCAAGGACCAGTCGATGGGCCTGTATCCCCTCGTCAATCCGAGCTACGCGATCACCGTCAACAGCGGCAAGGTGCAAAGCTATGCGAGCGACACGAGCTACACGTCGACTATGTTCGGCAATCCCGGCGACATCGTCGTGCTGCAGATCAACTGCGCGTGGCCGATGATCACGCCGATGATCCGCTCGTTCTTTCCCGGCGGGTTTTTCAACTTCAGCGTCGCCGCGACCATGCGCAACGAGGGCTTCTGACATGAAGACGAGACCACGGCTCAAGGGGCGCCGTTACGCACGAGGCAATGCCAAAGGGATCGTCAGCGTCGAGTTTGCGTTGCTGTTGCCGCTGCTGCTGGGCATCGCGCTGCCGCTCTACGATATCGCACGCAACATTCAGGCGCAGATGATCCTCATCAACGTGAGCCGCGAAGGCGCGAACCTGTCGTCGCGCGCGGCGGCCACGTACCCGATGCAGACCATCATGTCGTCGCTTGCGGCCACCACGCCGCCGCTCAACATGAGCGCGAACGGCATGATCTACATCACGCAGATCATGGGCTCGCAAGGCTGTGACGCGAAAGGCAACGGCTGCACGGGGACAGTCGTCGCGCAATGGAAATGGACGGGCGGCAGCGACGGCGGCGCGGCCAGCAAGATCTGGAACTGCTCGACAGCGGGCACCTCGTGGGCCACAGACGGCAGCGGCGCGTGCAACGGCCTTGGCGGCAAGACACCCGCGCAAGCGATCGATCTGCTCAAGGGCAAGCTGTCGGACGGACAGATCGCGTATGCCGTCGAAAGCTTCTATGTGCAGCAGCCGCTGATCGGCGCGATCAACCTGGGCGGCGGCATCACGACGCCCGCGCTGTCGCCGAACCTGTATTCGATGAGCGTGTTCTAAAGGTCAAGCAGTTCGAAGCACCGGGGGAAGCAATGAAAAAATTCACAAGAAAGACACGCGCGCTCAAGCGCCAGCAAGGCTCGGTGAGCATACTCGTCGCGGTGTCGCTGATCGCGCTGCTGGGCGTCGCGGGGCTCGCGATCGACGCGGGCCTCGGTTACATGGTCAAGGCGCGGCTGGATTCGGCCGTCGACGGCGCGCTGGTCGCGGCGGGCCAGGCCGTCACGCGCGGCTCGACGCAGGACGAGCAGATCACCAATGCGACCACGGCCGCGAATGCGTTCTTTGCCGCGAACTATCCGCAGGGCTTTCTTGGTTCGACGGCAACGCTCAGTGCGCCGTCCGTCAACATCAACAAGGGCACGGTGACCATCGATCTCGCCGCGCAGGCGAGCGTGCCGCTTACGCTGATGCAGATTCAGGGTTTCAAGCTGCTCAATGTGGCGACCACGGGCGAGGCGATCCGGCGCGATCTGGATATGTCGTTCGTGGTCGATGTGACGGGCTCGATGAGCGACACGAAGACGCAGGCGGCCGTGCGCTCGGGGTCGACGGCGTTTCTCAACAACTTCAATACGTCGACCGACCGCGTCTCGCTGATGCACTTCGCGGCGGGCACGGTCGTCGACGTGCCGTTCAAGAGCGACCAGAGCCGCGGCTTCGACCGCACGACGATGACGAACAAGATCACGAATTACAGCTTTGGTGGCAATACGGCATCCGTGGATGCGATCTGGAACGCGAAGTACCAGCTCGATCACGACATCACGCAGCCGTCCAGTCTGCGCGTGATCGTGTTCTTTTCGGACGGCGCGCCGAACAGCTTCGCGGCTTCGTTCGCGGCAGCAAACACGACGTGCGCAGCGGGCAAATACACGATCATGACGAGCGACGGTCCGCCGTCCACGACGGGCAAGGATACGAACAGCTGGAATGGCAACCCTGGCGCATTCGACAGCATGACGGCGCAAAGCCAGCAGAGCAGCTGCTACGACAAGTATGCGGACAACGTGAAGAGCCTGCCTGCCACATACGACGTGCACGCTGCATCGGATGCTTCAGCCACCTTGCCCATTACATCGGCGTCGCCCGCCGCAGGCACGCTGACGCGGCCGGTCGACGGCCAGATGCCCGTTGTCGGCACGGTGAATAATGGCAAGCCGACCCCCGCGCAAGTCACCGCCATGACGACGAAGTTCACCAACGTGAACAATGCGGCACGCAATCTGATGGAAATGATGGCGGCGAAAGCGCGGGCGGAAGGCATCTTTGTATTCGCGCTCGGCTACGGCCCGTCGCTGTTGACCAAGACGGGCGCGGGCAGCGGCGAGCTCGGTCAGGACATTCTCAAGTGCATCGCCAACGTGGCGGATGGCCCGAGCCGCTGCTACGACGCGAAGCAGCCCGTGGGCGTGTACTGCTACGCGGCGACTACCGACGACATCAAGCCGTGCTACGCGCAACTGGCCTCGGCCATCCTGCGGATCGCGAAGTAACGGCGGGAGCGGGGACATGTGGCGTTGCCGTGACAGGCGCGCCTTGAAGTGCGCGCGCAATAAAGGTGCGCTATCGTGTGATTGCCTGCGGCGCGGCCGCAGGTCTCCAGATGAACGCTTCGTTTCTCGACGGAGAAGCACGATGGTCAAGAAAACCGCGGCGCACGCGGCAGCGCAGCCTTCCGCGCAGGCTTCGCGCGCCGCCACGGGGGTACGCAAGAGCGAGGAAACGCGCGGCGCGTCCGTGCGTCCCGGGATCGACGCCCAGGTCGTGCTCGTGCTGCAAGGCGGCGGCGCGCTGGGCGCCTATCAGGCGGGCGTGTTCGAAGCGCTGCACGATGCCGGGATCGAGCCCGACTGGGTGATCGGCACGTCGATCGGCGCGATCAACGGCGCGATCATCGCGGGCAATCGTCCCGAAGACCGGATGAGCCGCCTGCGCACATTCTGGGACCGCGTCACGTGGACGGGGCATCAAGCGCCCGACTGGCTTTCGGCCTGCGCGCCCGCCTGCGCCGCGCTCGGTCTGCCCGCGTATCTGGCGACCGCGTGGGCCGCATGGATTCCCGGCTACGAGCAGTGGCTGCGCAACCTGTCGATCATGGCGCAAGGCTTGCCCGCCTTTTTCACGCCGCGCGCCGACGCATGGCTTGCTCTGCATGCGCCCGTCGGCATCGAGCAGGCGGCGTTTTATCACACGGATCCGCTGCGCGAGACGCTCGCGTCGCTGATCGATTTCGATTATCTGAACCGCAAGCAGACGCGGCTGACGGTCGGCACGGTCAGCGTGGGCAGCGGCCATATGCGCTATTTCACCAATCGCGACGCACCGCTCGACGTCGAGCATGTGATGGCGTCGGCTGCGTTTCCGCCCGGCTTTCCTTCCGTGCGCATCGACGGCGAGGCGTACTGGGACGGCGGCATCTATTCGAACACGCCGCTCGAAGCCGTGCTCGACGACCGGCCGCGTAACAGTTCCGTGATCTTCACCGTACAACTGTGGCCCGCGCATGGCGACGAACCCGCGTCGATCCAGCAAGCGATGAGCCGACAGCGCGACATCCAGTATTCGAGCCGCGCCGAGAGTCATCTCGAACGGCAGCGGCAGATTCACCGGCTGCGGCACGTGATCCGCGAACTCGGCAAGCATCTGCCCGACGACCAGCGCGACACGGCTGCCGTCAAGGAGCTGCTGAACTGGGGGTGCGGCACGACGATGCAGGTGATCGAGCTCGATGCGCCGAACTTCGGACGCGACGATATGCACAAGGACATCGACTTTTCGAAGGACGGTATCCGGCGCCGCTGGGAAGCGGGCTATGCCGACGCGCAACGGATGATCGAACGCGCGCCGTGGCGCGAGGAGCCGGACCCGATGGAAGGCATCGCGATTCATCGCTCGGACCCGGAAGCGGCGTAAGACGGCGACATATCTGAACGATTGCGCAATCGCGTGAGCGTGTTGTACCTTGGGTGAATGGCACTGACGTCCGGAACGACGCGCCGCGATGCGGCGCTGCCGGAGCGTCAGGCTCAGGAAAACACAGGCTGATATCGGCTGACATAGCCTGGTATAGGCTGGCGAAAACGAAAACGGCGAGCACAAGACCGAGATGACTCATCCCAATGCAGCATTGATCGAGCGATTTTACGAAGCATTCCAGCGGCGCGATGTCGACGCGATGGCAGCGTGCTACGCGCCCGACGTGACCTTCAGCGACCCCGTGTTCGTCGCGCTGCACGGCGGCGAAGTGACCGACATGTGGCGCATGCTGGTGTCGCGTGCGCAGGAGTTCACGCTGGCCTTCAGCCATGTCGTTGCCGATGGCGACAGCGGCAGCGCGCATTGGGTCGCGAGTTATGTGTTCAGCCAGACAGGCAGGACGGTGGTCAACCAGATCGACGCGCGTTTCGTGTTTCGCGACGGACTGATCGTCGAGCATCACGACCGTTTCGATCTGTGGCGATGGGCCAGTCAGGCGTTGGGCACGAAGGGCGCGCTGCTTGGCTGGACCCCTTTCGTGCAGAACGCGATCCGCGCGCAGGCGAAACGCGGGCTGGCCGCGTTTCGCGCGAAAGCGGCATGAACGGAGCATGAACGCGCGTTGAGCCGGTCCTGACCGGGGCCCGGCGAGCGCGACAACGAAGCAGCGGGGGATGTGATGCGGGAGCTGGATGCTGCATGGCGGGAATGGCTCGCGACCAACGTGAGCCGCGGGTGCACGCAGGAATCGATGATCGAGGCGATGGTGCAGGGCGGCTTCGAGATCGACGCCGCGCGTGAGATCGTGCGCCGCGCGGTATCGGAGACGGGCGCGGTGGCGACTGTCATTGCTTCGCCGGAAGACGAAGCGCGCGCCTATCACTACGATGCCTGTCCCGTCGCGGCGGGCAACACGGTGCACGCGCACGACCGCGACGTGACGGTGCGCATACGCTTCGAGCGCCCGCAGGTGATCGCGTTCGACGACGTGCTGTCGGGCGAAGAATGCGCCGAGCTGATCGAACGCGCGCGGCACCGGCTGAAGCGCTCAACCACCGTCAATCCCGACAATGGCAGCGAAGACGTGATCCAGCTGCGCACCAGCGAAGGCTTCTGGTTCCAGCGCTGCGAGGACGCGTTCATCGAACGGCTGGACCATCGCATCTCCGCGTTGATGAACTGGCCGCTCGAGCACGGTGAAGGGCTGCAGATTTTGCACTACCGGCAAGGCGGCGAGTACCGTCCGCACTTCGACTATTTCCCGCCTGGCCAGAACGGCAGCGTGCTGCACACGGCGCGCGGCGGCCAGCGTGTCGCGACGCTGATCGTCTACCTGAGCGACGTCGAGGGCGGCGGCGAAACGGTGTTTCCGGACGCGGGGCTCGCGGTGATGGCGCGGCAAGGCGGCGCGATCTACTTCCGCTACATGAACGGGCGCCGCCAGCTCGATCCGCTGACACTGCACGGCGGCGCGCCCGTCACGAGCGGCGACAAATGGATCATGACGAAATGGATGCGCGAGCGCCCGTACGTCTAGCGCGCCAGCGATGCGCAGTGCATCCGGGTATGGCGGGTGCTGTATAAGGGCCAGCGCATGCGTGGCTCGTTACAGGCGCGATCGACATGACGAACGCCACGTCTATGCCCCTCGGACTGAACAATATTAGGGGACCGACAATGGACAACTATCAACTGGAAAGCGAACTGCAACATCTCGAACGGGTACTCGCCCGTATGGCCGCCGAACATCGTTTCCCACTTTCATACTGGCGCACCCGGCTCAACGCCGTGCTGGCGGCGCGGCTGGTGCCCTCGCAACGCTCGCGTGCCAGCAGGCTCGACGAATTGCTGCGGGCGCTCGAAGCGCGCGCGCCCGCCGTCGGTTGCTAAAGCTGTACGGCGGCTGTACGGCGGCTGTGCGGCGCAGGTCAGGCACAGCGAATGCTCGATTCCCGATGACTGGCGCAACCGTTGCGTCGGCGTAACCAGACGGAGTCAGCCATGAACAAGGATCAAGTGAAGGGTACGGTCGAAAAGGTGAAGGGCAAGGTCAACGAGGCTGTCGGCAAGGCCACGGGCAACCGTAGCCAGGAACTGAAGGGTGACCTGCAGCAAGGCGCCGGCGATATGCAGAAGTCGTATGGCGATGCGAAGGAAGACGCAAAGGACATCGCACGCGAAAACCGCAAGCATCACTGATCGCGGCGTTGCCCGGCGGCGCTTCTGTTGTGTTAATGGCCGCCCGGCCGTTCGATCACAGGGAGCGAACAAGCAGACGGGCGAAGCCCGCTGGGCCGCGTGAAGGCGCGGCCCGTTTTTATGTCGGGTTCATGTCGGATCGCGCGGTGCGTGCGGTCCATCGCCATTAAAATGAACGGTCCATTCAACCCATTCTGGAACCCCGCGTGAGTCTGCCGCCTTCAACGCTTTCTACCGATACGCCCGATGTGCTCGCCGCGCTGCGCGAAGCGACGGGAAGCCGCCATGCACTGATCGATTCGGCGATGCCGCTCTCAGCCGACGCACCGACGCTACGCGACTATCGCTTGCACGTGCAACTAGTTGCGGCATGGCTCGCGCCGCTGGAGCAATGGCTGGCGAACTTCGACGATGGACCGCAACGCGCCTTGCCCTTCGTTGCGCGGATGCCGTTGATCGTGCGGGATCTCGCTGAGTCTTCATTGCGTATCGAACAATTCGAGGATGAGCCTCTCGAACAGGCAACGCCGCCGGATTTCGACGATGCCGCTTTCCGCTGGGGCGTGTGCTATGTGATCGAAGGATCGCAACTGGGCGGCACCGTGCTCTACCGGCGTTTGAGCGAGACGCTCGCACCGCATCCGTTGCGCTATCTGAGCGGCGACGGCGTGCCGCCGGGACCGCGCTGGAAAAGTTTCATCGACGCCATGCGCGCGCAGGTCGTCTCGCCACACGATATCGCGCGTGCATGCGAAGGCGCGAAGGTCGCGTTCGATCGGCTGCTGGGATTGCTTCCGGAGACGCGTGCGGCCTGATCAGGGACGATTGAAACGGCGCGTGGCGCTAGTTCAACGACGCATCGCCCCCGCCGCGTACGGGCCTGGCGCCGTCGTGCAGACGGCCCAGCAGCAGATCGACCTGATCCAGCAAGGTTTCGCGCGCCACGGGCTTGTGCAGCGTGCATTCGCAGTCCAGGTCGGTCGGAATGTCGGTCGATGCGCTCCACAGGATCACGGGCATGCCGTCGAGAGCGGGGTCGTTCTTGAGCGTGCGGCATACCTCGGCGCCATCCATACCGGGCATCATCAGATCCGTGATGACAAGCGCGGGGTGCACGCGCTGCGCAAGCTCGACGCCCTTGCGCGGCTCGAAGGCCGTGAGTACGTGGAAACCCTCTAGTTCGAGCAGAAGAGCCCACGCGATTAGCAGGTCCGGCTCGTCGTCGATGAGCAGGATGGTGGGAAGGCGGCTGTCCGATAGTGCGTTCGAATCCATATGTACAGGCAAACTTCTGATCTCGCAGCCGGGCTCGGGTGCAAGCAAAACGTCATCGTGAATTAGTTTGCACGCATGCATGACCCGTGCCATTCCGATCGGCGACACGTTTCATGGCTCTGGGCGGATGCTTTGCCGCAACAATGCGGATGGCCGCTGCCATGCGGGGCGGAGCTTCCAGTCACGCGGCGCGCACCGTGCGGCATGAAAGGCACGCACGAGGCGGCTGGTTTGCAAGTAAGAGCGTTTAGCAAAAAATAGCTTCGTCGTTGTAAGTTCTGACGCGCTGCGGTGTCGATTATTCCTGGGCGGACGGGATTTCATTGACCTGTCAGGCACAACGATTGCTAAAAGCTTATGTTGTTGTGTGCGCGCAGACATCACGCGCCACGCCCGTCCAATTCGCCTGAGGAACACAACTATGCCAACCGATTCCCGCATTTCCGAGGGCTTGCCGTTTCCACTCGGCGCGACCTGGGATGGCAGAGGGGTCAACTTCGCGCTCTTTTCCGCGCATGCGACGAAGGTCGAGTTGTGCCTGTTCGACGACGAAGGAAAGAAGGAACTCGAACGCATCGAACTGCCCGAATACACCGATGAAGTGTGGCATGTGCATATGGCCGGCCTGAAGCCGGGCACGGTATATGGCTATCGCGTGCATGGTCCGTATGAGCCCGAGGCCGGTCATCGCTTCAATCCGAACAAGCTGCTGCTCGATCCGTATGCGAAGGCGCACGTCGGTTCATTGCGCTGGGACCCGTCGCTGTTCGGCTATACGCTCGAAACGGAAGACGACCTCACGTTCGACGAGCGCGACAGCGCTTCGTTCATGCCGAAGTGCCAGGTGGTCGACCAGACGTTCAACTGGACACATCCGACGCGCGTGCGCGTGCCGTGGGATCGCACGATCGTCTACGAGACGCATGTGCGCGGCTATACGAAGATGCATCCCGGCGTGCCAGAAAAGATGCGTGGCACCTTCGACGGCTTGGCGCAGAAGGCCGTGATCGACCATATCAAACGCGTGGGCGTGACGACGCTCGAACTGTTGCCCATTCATTCGTTCGTCAACGATTCATACCTGCTCGACAAAGGGCTGACGAACTACTGGGGGTACAACACGATCGGCTTTTTCGCGGCCGATCCGCGTTACTTCGCGCGCGGCCCTGGCGTGATTGAAGAGTTCAAGGAGATGATCGACCGGCTGCACGATGCCGGTCTCGAACTGATACTCGACGTCGTGTACAACCACACGGCCGAAGGCAACGAGCGTGGGCCGACGCTGTCGTTTCGCGGCATCGACAACGCGTCGTACTACCGGCTGATGCCTGAAGAAAGCCGCTACTACATCAACGACACAGGCACAGGCAACACGCTGAACCTCTCACACCCGCGCGTGCTGCAGATGGTCACGGACAGTCTGCGCTACTGGGTGACGGAGATGAACGTCGACGGCTTCCGCTTCGATCTCGCGACTATCCTCGGGCGCGAGCCGTATGGTTTCGACGAAGGCGGCGGCTTTCTGGACAGTTGCCGGCAGGACCCGATCATCTCCAGCGTGAAGCTGATCGCGGAGCCGTGGGACTGCGGGCCGGGCGGCTATCAGGTGGGCGGCTTTCCGCCTGGCTGGGCCGAATGGAACGATCGCTTTCGCGATACGGTGCGCTCGTTCTGGAAGGGCGACGAAGCCTCTGCCGCCGATCTCGCCAAACGCCTCACCGCTTCCGGCGATTTCTTCAACCGGCGCGGCAGGCGTCCCTGGGCGAGCGTGAACTTCATCACGGCGCACGACGGCTTCACACTGAACGATCTCGTCTCGTACAACGAGCGCCATAACGAGGCGAACGGCGAAGACAACAACGACGGTCATAGCGACAACCGCTCATGGAATTGCGGCGAGGAAGGGCCATCCGACGACGCCGAAATCATCGCATTGCGCGAGCGCCAGAAACGCAATCTGCTCGCGACGCTGCTCTTTTCGCAAGGCACGCCGATGGTGCTCGCCGGCGATGAATTCGGTCGCACGCAGAAGGGCAATAACAACGCGTATTGCCAGGACAACGAGGTCAGCTGGATCGACTGGCCGGGTATCGACGACAACGGCCGCGCGCTCACCGAGTTCGTGCGCAAGCTGACGACGCTGCGCCACGCGTTACCCGTGCTGAGGCGCAATCGCTTTCTCACGGGCGAGATGCGCGAAGACATTGGCGTGACGGACGTGAAATGGCTGAGTCCCGTCGGCGTCGTGCTGACGGACGAGCAGTGGGACGATTCGGCGATGCGCTGCTTCGGTCTTGTGATCGACGGTCGCGCGCAGGCGAGCGGCATCCGGCGTCCTGCCTCCGATGCGACGCTGTTGCTCGTCATCAACGCGTATCACGACGTCGTCGACTTCATGTTGCCGGAGATACCGGGCAGCGATCAGTGGAGTTGCATGATCGACACGAATGCGCCGGAGCGCGACGAATTGCCCGATTTCGGATCGGGCGATGTGTATCAGGTGACGGGCCGTTCGTTGTTGCTGTTCTCGTTGCATGCGAAAGGCGAGACGAAGCGGATCTTCCAGCGACTCGAAGAGCGTTTGACGGAGTGAGCTTTTTTGAAGGCGCGAGTTTGCGGGTGCATTTGCAGGCGTAGTGGCGGACCTGAGAGGAAGTGGTAGTGAAAAAAGAAAAACGGACCTCTTCGCGAGAAGAGGTCCGTTGCTATTTGCACAGCCTGTATGTGGGCTGTCGCGTCTTCTTCACGCGCTTCGCGCCACCGTCTCCTGCGACGCCGCGCCATTGCTCCACGCAACCTGTCCGTTCGCTGCGCCGCTCGCATTCGCGCGACGTTGCGCCGATGCCGCTGCAACGCGTTCGACATCGGCACGCGGTTGAGCCGGGCGTGCATCCGTCAACATGCCATAGAGTTTCAGATACGCCTGCACCGGCTTGCGCCAGCTGAAGTCGCATCGCATCGCATTGCGTTGCAGCGCATGCCACGACGAAGGCCGCATGAATGCGTCGAGCGCGCGCTGCAAAGCCGCGGCGACGTCCTCGGGTGTTTCGCCGTCGAACAGAAAGCCCGTTGCGCCGTCTTCGGGCAAGCCGAGTTCGGGCGAACGCTCGGGTGTGTAATCGACGATCGTGTCGCGCAGCCCGCCGACTCGCGATGCGACGGGGATCGTGCCGTAGCGCAGCGCATAGAGCTGCGTGAGGCCGCACGGCTCGAAGCGGCTGCCGTGCAGCAACACGTCGGCGCCCGCGTGCAGCATGTGCGCGCGCCGTTCGTCATAGCCGATGTATGCGCCGACGCGCTGCGGCCACGCGGCGGCGAGGTCGCGCACTGCGGCTTCGAGATACGCGTCTCCCTTGCCGAGAATCGCCACCTGTAGCCGCGGATCACGCGCGAGCAGCAAAGGCAGCGCTTCAACCACGACGTCCGCAAGCTTTTGCGACGTCAGACGGCTGCCGATCGCAACCAGCGGCGCGAATGGATCGACCGTCAGGCCGAAGGTCTGCTGCAGATCGCGCTTGCAGGCTTGCTTGCCGCGCACGTCGTCGGCGGAATAGGCGCGTGCAATCAGCGGATCGGTAGAGGGATTCCATGTCGCGCTGTCGATTCCGTTCGTGATGCCCGACAGCTTGTGCGCGCACGCCTGCAGCACGCCTTCCATCAGATGCCCGAAATGCGGCGTGAGAATTTCGCGCGCGTAGTTCTCGCTGACGGTGACGACCTGGTCCGCGTGCACGATGCCCGCTTTCATCATGCTGAGCGCGCCATAGAATTCGATGCTGCGCGGGTCCGTCAGCGCGGGCGCGAGCAGTTCGGGCGGCACGCCCATCCAGCTACCCAGCGCGAGCGGATAGTTGCCCTGAAACGCGAGGTTGTGCACGGTGAACACGCTTTTCGCAGCGATACCTCCGAGCTTCATCAGAAGCGGCGTGAGGCCCGTGTGCCAGTCGTGCGCATGCACGATGTCGGGCATCTGCACACCGCGCACGCCGCGTGCAATGCGCGTCGCGGCAGCCGCAAGCGACGCGAAGCGGATCGCGTTGTCGAGATAATCGCGGCCCTGCTCGTCCTGATAGAGGTTGTCGCGTTTGAACAGATGGTCCATCTGCAGAAGCAGGACGGGCACGCCCGTATCGGGCATGTGCGCGCGCAACAGTCGCGCGTCCCCGCCCGGCAAGCCGCTGATGCGGCAGATGGGCGTCACGCCCACCGCGCGTTCTAGCGCCGCAGGGTACGCAGGCAACAGAATGGTCGAAGCGACGCCCGCGTCGCGCAACGCAGCGGCGTACGCACTCACCATATCGCCCAAACCGCCGGACTTCGCCAACGGCATGGCCTCCGAGGCGACGAGAAGGACGTTCAGCGTCAAGGTTGTGCCTCCTGGTGAAAGAGTGGTTGAGTGAGACGCTTGAATTGCCGCCGCAGATGGCTGGCGCGATCCGGTGCAGCGGATCGGGTCGGCGAAAGTGGCGAGGGACGACGGCTTCGGTGAGCAGCAAGCGGTGTGCCATATGTACGCGCATATCGTGAAGCTTATGCAGCGCGGCTCGGCGTTTTCTTCAGATCTTTGAGCGACGCGGGACTGCGGTGCATGAAGCACTGTAGAGGATGAAATGCGTCAACTTGGTGAACGTGCGCGGTGGATGGGCGCTGCCGTGCGAATGTAAAACTGGTCGAGAAAAGGGCGAGGGTTTTACACAGGGCGCTGATCCCGTACGAGCGTTCGACACTTTGATTGACTTCATACGGGGCGCATTGCGCGCCCCGCGTCCATCGGCGCTTTATTGCGCTCAGATATCGAGCCGCGAAATCTTCGCGCCTTCGAGCGACACGCCCGCCATCAGACCTGCATTGGTCAGCACGAATGCCTGCACAGGTTTCGTAGCCGTCGTCGTATCGATGTTGCCGTTCGCGCCGACCTTCACGAGCGCGACCGTCGCATCGCCGCCAACCGACCAGCCCTGGCTGTTGCGGAAGCTGTCGAGTGCATCCTGCGTCATGAACAGGAAGATCACGCCCTTGGACTGCGCGCCGATCTGCAGGCCGAACGAGCCTGCTGCCGTGCTGTAGTAACCCACCGTTTGCCCGCCGACGCGCAGCGACCCTTGGCCATATTGTCCGCCGATCCAGAAGCCTGCCTGCACGACGGATGGGAACACCAGCACGCCACGCGCTTTCGCGACCAGTTCGCGTGAGCCGTGCGCGGTCGTGTAGAGCCGCGAGAGCGTTTCATCGACACTCGAATCGATCGCGCGGCGCTTGTCCGAATTGCTGGTGCTCGTCGTGGAATTCGAACCCGTCATCGTGCAGCCCGAGAGGGCAAGACCGCCCGCAGCGAGTGCGGCGCTGGTGCTCAGTATGAAATTTCTTCTATGCATCGTTAATCTCCTGTCTATCAACGCGAGATCCCCGGCTAGCGCCTCCCTTGGTGCTTCGCCGCAGCCGCCCGGGCGCGCTAAACCTTTGTGCGGCGAGGGCTGACAATCCGACAGCAGTTCGCGTGCCTGCCCCTGTCGCTGTCGTCGCCCAAGATGCGTGAAGCGGCGTGACTAGTCCTTTACGGTATGGACGCGACCGGGCCGCGCAGGCTGCCTGTATGAATTACACAAGGCGCTATGCGTCGTCGGATGTCGCCCGCTTCAACAGTTCGAGCAACCGTTGCGGCGTCAGCGGCTTCGCGCAATGCGCATCGAAGCCGGCTTCACGCGCCCGCTCGCGATCGAGCTGCGACGCGTAGCCCGTACACGCGATCAGCAACATATGCGAGGTCGATTCAGAGGCGCGCAGGCGGCGCGCAAGCTCGAGCCCGTCGACGCCCGGCATCGCAATGTCGAGCACGACCGCAAATGGCTGCCATTGCGACGCGAGTTCGCAGACGTCCTCGGCGCGGTGCATCGCGCGGCATTCGAAGCCGTTTGCGAATAGCAGCAGTTGCAACGCGTCGGCGGCATCGGCGTAATCGTCGACGACCAGCACGCGCCGGTTGTCGGTCATGTGGGCGCCGATTGCGCGCCATTGCAATTCGTCATCACTGTCGTGTGGATTTTTCGTTGCCATTTTCGCTGGTCTCCAATTGGCGGCTTCGCCTCTTTCTGCCTCCCAAGGCTGCAAAGTCAGCAAAGGTTGGACCCGAAGCGAGTGGGATCGAGCATAGGGTTGCCGTTCGGAATGGAATCCATCGCCGTTAATTAACAATTTTGGCGCATGTAGGGGTTAACCAGACGCAATTGGCACCCGTTAAAAAGGGCGAATTAGCTAAGCCTGTTGTTTATAGGAAAACTTTCCGTTTTATTCATGCGACATAAATGCTCATTCGGATTTATATTCTGATCGGCGCCGCGATACGGGATTCGATGTAAGGCGCCGGCGGCCTGCAATTGGCGTCGTCGGAATGCGCGCTTCCAATAAGACAGCAAGCGAGGGACTATGAATACATCGTCTGGGATGGGGCGGCGTGCGCTCGGCATTGTCGGCGGCGCGGCGCGTCTCGCGAGCGTGGATGTGTTGCGCAAAATGCATGACGCCAATGCCGCTGCGCGTACGTTTCAGCCATTGGATATTGCTGTCGAACGCATATCGGATATCGAAGGCCGTGCGTCAATTTCTTATGCCGCGGGTTCAGCGCAACACAAGTTGCGCGTATTCGATGCGATACGCGATTTCGAACAGCGCGGCTTACCCGCTGTTGCGCTGCCATGCTTCGAAAGCCATTTGTTTATCGACGAATTACAGCAGAACACGACGCTCGCAATCGTCGATATGGTCGCTGCGCTGTTTGCGCATATTCACCAGCGTTATCCGCTTGCGCGCCGTTTCGGCGTGCTGACTTCGCCGATGCTGTGCGAGCGCCGTCTGTTCGAGCGATACGGCGAGAGTGCGCGCGTCGAAGTCGTGAGCGTCGGCTTGAAGGGCGTGGACGGGTTGCGTGACGCATGCGAAACGCTGATCGGGCAGGGCGTCGATGTGCTGCTGCCCGGTAGCACCGATAGCGCATTGTCGCTGCGGCGGCTCGGCGCGCTGGCCGTGCCGATCGTCGATAGCTATTCGGTGTACGCGCAACATCTGTTGTTCGCCGAGCATCGCAAGCCGGCGCGCCAGATCAAGCTTGGCGTGGTCGGCGGCGTGGGGCCCGCCGCGACAGTCGACTTCATGCACAAGGTCGTGCGCAATACACCCGCCGCGCGCGATCAGGATCACATCAAGGTCATCGTCGAACAGAACCCGCAGATTCCCGACCGCACCGATCATCTGACGGGCGATGGCGCGGACCCGACGCTCGCGCTCTACGCGACATGCAAAAAGCTCGAAGACAGCGGCGCCGATCTGATCGCGATTCCGTGCAATACCGCGCATGCGTTCATCGGGCCGATCGAAGCGCGCTTGCGTGTGCCCATCATCAACATGATGAACGTGACGGCCGACTATCTGCGCGCGACGTTTCCCGCCGTCGATCGCATCGGCCTGCTCGCCACGGACGGCACGATTGCAAGCGGTGTCTATCGCACGGCGCTCGAAGCGCGCGGCATGACCCAAGTCCTGCCGCCGCTCGCGATGCAGGCGCGCGTGATGAATGCGATCTACGGCGCGCGGGGCGTGAAGGCGGGCTTCACGAACGGCGAATGCGCCGACGACATCATCGCGGCCGTCGAAAGCCTGTTGTTGCAGCGCGTCGAAGTCATTCTGCTTGCCTGCACCGAGCTGCCGCTGCTTTTCCCGCAAGCGGCGACGGTGACGCGCAAAGGCCGCAGCGCGCATCTCGTCGATCCGACGGACGTGCTCGCAAGATGTTGCGTCGAGTTCGCGCGAGGCACGCCGCTCGTAATACCGGCGAGCGCAAGACATGAAGCGTTGCCGGTCGAATATGCCGCGTATGCGAAGCGCAAGGAAAACAATGTGGCATTTAATGCCGAATTGCTTTAAAGACAATTGCATGATGACTTTCGTGTTTCTTTTCGCTTTCTAATGGCTTTCCGATAAGAAGTATTTCAAGGTATTTCTTTTCCTTGTCAAACGTTTCACAATAAGTTCTTCATTCGACTTCAGACTGCGTTTCCAGCGACGGCCAGCCTTCCCGGGCAAGCCGTCATCGGTCGATTCCGCTGGAACCTGGACGCTCGAATGAACGGACTCCCTCTCTCTTCCTTGCGCGTGAGCGCAATCGTTGTGCTTGCATCGTTCGCCCTCGCCGCATGCGGGGCGGATGACGCCGCCACGGTCAGCAGCTCGACGCCTGGCGCGTCGCAAGCCAATACCGCTGCGCCTTCCGCCTCGCCGTCTGGACCGCCGTTGCCGTCTTCGACGACGGGCAATTCGGCCAACGCCTTCAATACGCCGGCCGCGAGCGGCATGAACGCCGCCGACAACACGCGAAGCGACTCGCAGGACAGCGCCGCCATTCTCAGCGCGCAGGCCAGCCTTGCCGCCGACAACCAGCAGGTCGCGCCCGTTCTTCGCTACGCGCCAGGCGAAGAGAGCCATTGAATCGACGTTCAGGCAATAAAGAAATAAAGAAACAAAGAAACGCGCGTGAATACGCGCGGTTATTCCCTTGTTAATTCCTTTCCCCCCGAGAAGAAGGCAATAACATCATGACATCCAATAGCCGTCGCCGTTTTCTAAAGACCGCTGCAACGTCCGCGGGCGCCGCCGCCGCCGTAACGATGCTGCCGGAATCGATCCGCAATGCGCTCGCCGTCCCCCGCCAATTCGCGCACGGGCTCGATCCGTGACGTCGAGCACATTGTCGTGTTCATGCAGGAGAACCGTTCGTTCGATCATTACTTCGGCCATATGCTCGGTGTGCGCGGCTACAACGACCGCTTTCCGATTCCGCTGCCCAATGGCAAACCCGTCTGGTATCAGCCGTCGAAAGCCGATCCGACCAAGCCCGTGCTGCCGTTCCACCTGAACACGCAGACCACGAGCGCGCAATGCGTCGGCGATCTGGATCACTCGTGGTACAAGACGCACGGCGCGATCGACGGCGGCCGCTACGACCAGTGGCCCGCGAACAAGACGGACATGACGATGGGCTATTACCTGCGCTCGGACATTCCGTTCCACTACGCGCTGGCCGATGCGTTCACGATCTGCGACGCGTACTTCTGCTCGCTGCCGGGACCGACGCACCCGAACCGCTCGTACCTGATGACGGGCACGGTCGATCCGACGGGCACGAAGGGCGGCCCGCTGCTCGACAACAACGACTTCGTGGATGGCGACGTGCCGCCGAAGTATCAGCTGCTGTCGTGGACAACCTATCCGGAGCGTCTGGAAGCGGCCGGCATCTCGTGGCAGATCTATCAGCAGGGCACGGACGGCTCGGACCCGCTGAACGGCAACTACGGCACGAACATCCTGCAGAACTTCGAGAACTTCATCAATGCGCAACCGGGCTCGTCGCTGTTCCAGCGCGCGCAGACGGTGCGCACGATCGACGACCTGAAGGCCGACGTGCAGGCCAACCGCCTGCCGCAAGTGTCGTGGCTGTGCCCGCCCGCCGCGTACTCGGAGCACCCGAAGTACACGCCCGCGTACGGCGCGGAGTACACGTCGCAGATTCTCGATGCATTGACGTCGAACCCCGAGGTGTGGAGCAAGACAGTGCTCTTCATCATGTATGACGAGAACGACGGCTTCTTCGATCACGTCGTGCCGCCGCAAGTGGCGACGTCGCGCGCACAGGGGCTTTCGACTGTGACGGCGGACGGCGAGATTCACGATGTCGTCAATCCGGGCCGCGGCGGCAGCTATACGGCCGACAACCTGCCGTACGGTCTCGGACCGCGCGTGCCGATGACGATCGTCTCGCCGTGGACGAAGGGCGGCTTCGTGTGCTCGCAGGTGTTCGATCACACGTCGGTGATCCGCTTCATCGAAACGCGCTTCGGCGTGCATGAGCCGAGCATCACGGCATGGCGTCGCGCGGTGTGCGGCGACCTCACGACGGCATTCGATTTCCGTACGCCGGACGCGAAGATGCCGGCGCTGCCGGACACGAGCAACTACAAGAGTATGGCCGACAACCAGTGCGCGACGCAGCCCGCGCCGACGGTGCCTGCCGTGCCGGGTGCGATCGATCCGCAGGAAGCGGGCATCCGTTTCGCGCGTGCGTTGCCGTATGAATTGCACGTGAATGGCAAGGTCGACGAGAAGGCCAACTCGCTGACGATCGAAATCGGCAATACGGGCGATCAGGGCGCGCACTTCTATGTGTACTCGACCAACCGCACGGATGGTCCGTGGCGTTATACGGTGGAAGCGGGCAAGACGCTGAAGGACGTGTTCAACCTGTCGTCGACGAACGGCGTGTATGCGTTCACCGTGTACGGCCCGAATGGTTTCGTGCGCCGCTTTGCGGGCAACGCACAGCCGCAGTCGAACCAGGCCAATGCGCAGGGCCTGTTCGGCCATAACCGCAAGCCCGCGTTGCCGGAAGTGAAGACGCATTACGACGTCGGCAATGGCAACGTGTATCTGAAGTTCACGAATCACGGCGACAGCATCGCGCGGCTATCGGTGGTCGATAACGCGTATGGCGCGCATCCGCGCCCTGTGATCGTGCCGCCGAACGCGTCGATCGAAGAGGCCTGGGTGCTGTCGGCGAGCCACCACTGGTACGACCTGACGGTGAGCGACAACGATGACGCGTCGTTCCAGCGCCGCCTTGCCGGTCACGTCGAAACGGGTAAGACGAGCATCAGCGATCCGGCGGCTGTCGTGCCCGTCATGGCGGCGTCGTAAGTGGCCTGAGCGTTAGCGTATAAAACAGCGCAAAGCTTGGCCCCGGCATGGTTCACATGCCGGGGTCTTTTCTTATTTGTTTATCAGGAAGGGCGGTTCACACGCCTTCGACCAGCACGCCGTCGCGCGAAACGATCCGCCCATTCGCCACGACCAGCTTGCGCACAGGACGTGCCGCAACGGCATGCGCGACGGTTTCCGCGTCGACGAGCACGAGGTCCGCGCGCGCGCCCACGTGCAGGCCATAGTCGGCGAACCCGCATCCGCGTGCAGCAGTGTGGCTCACGCAATCGAACGCAATGGCGAGCGCATCGTCGCGGCGCAAGTCGTAGCGCATGCCGATCAGCATCGCGCGCTCCAGCATGTCCGGCGATCCGAACGGATTCCATGTATCGCGGATGCCGTCGTTGCCACCGAAGAGCGTGACGCCTTTCTCGATGCATGTGGCAAGCGGCGGCACGGACACGGAAGCGGGCGCTGTCGTGAGCAGCGCGACGTTCAACAACGCGAGCCGTTCGAGCAGCGGATCGCGCTCGCGCGGCGCGAGTGCGCCGAGACAGAACGCGTGGCTGATCACGACTCGCCCCTGCATGCCGAGCGCCTCGACGCGATCGAGCAGCAACTTCAAGGTGAATGCGCCGATCTCGGCGGGTTCGTGCAGATGGATATCGATTGGCTTCTGATGGCGTGTGGCGAGATCGAAAGTCGCATTCAGCGACGCAACGGGATCGCCGTCGATCAAGGCCGGGTCGAGCGCGCCGAGCACGTCGGCGCCTGCGCGCAGCGCCTCGTCGAGCAACGTGACGGTGCCCTTGCGTTTGAGCATGCCCGATTGCGGAAACGCAACCGTCTGCATGTCGAGCACGTCGCGTAGTGTGTCTCGCGTCTTCAGTACGCCTTCGAGGTGTTTCAGGCCGGCGTCGGTATCGATATCGACATGCGTGCGCAAGCGAGTCGTGCCCGCCTGCAAGAAGGCGCGGGCCAATGCGAGCGAAGCAGTGGCCGCGTCGTGTCCGCTTTGCGCGCGGAAGCGGCGCTCGTTTTCAATGCGATCGGTGAGCTTCGGTCCCACTTCGTTGCGATACCAGCGCATGCCCCACATCGTTTTGTCGAGATGCGTGTGGCCTTCGACGAAGCCAGGCAACAGTAACGCACCGTTGGCATCTTCGCGCACGACGTCGTTTTCGGCCTGTAAATCAGGACCGATCGCATCGATGCGGCCATTGACGATCGACACGTCGACGTGCGTGCCATCGGGCAACCGTGCATCGGCGATCAACAGCGGCTCATTCATGCGGACTCCATTTTTCTTTCAGCGGCAATGCGTTTGAGGCGGCGCCGCGTCCAGAGGGTCCATAGCGTGAGCGAGCCATAGACGCCCCAGCGCAGTGCCATCGAAATGTGCAACGCCAGTTGCGCGTCGCTCAAGTTCGTCACGACCCAGTAACGCGCGGCATTCTCGGCGGTCAAGCCGATGCCCCAC
>Ga0247692_1000070_pt1 | contig 21173 bp, 15 predicted proteins | sample CNK33_metaG_FD_183041 | JGI IMG/M metagenome (GOLD analysis project Ga0247692, IMG submission 183041) | Soil microbial communities from Purdue University Martell Research Forest, Indiana, United States - CNK33 | ecosystem: Environmental > Terrestrial > Soil > Temperate forest > Bulk soil...
GAACGATGTGATGACGTCAATGTGCGAGCGCAGCGTGGCGATCGCGGGCATGGTTTCGCCGTTCATGCAGTCCGCGCGCGCGACGTCGGCGGGCCGATACGTGCTGTTCGCCGATCCCCTCGACGGTGCAGCCAATGCCGATTCGAACGCGGCGCTCGGCAGCATTTTCTCGATACGGCACGCGGGCGCCTGCACGGCCGACGGCGGATGTGTGATCACAGGCACGAAGCAGCTTGCAGCCGGCTACGCGCTCTATGGACCGGCGACGCTCTTCGTCATCACCGTCGGGCGCGGCACGCATGGCTTCACGCTGTGCCGCGAACGCGGCGAATTCGTGCTGACGCACGAGGCGATCCGCATTCCTGAACACGGAGTCGAGCTGGCGATCAACGGCGGCAACGAGCGCTTCTGGGAGCCGCCCGTGCAGCGCTATGTGAGCGAGTGCAGGGACGGCAGCGCGGGCGTGCGCCAGCGCGACATCGACACGCGCTGGATTGCTTCGCTGGTCGCCGATACGCATCGCACGCTGCTGCGCGGCGGCCTGTGTCTTTATCCGCGCGCAAGCCGCTGCGCACCGCGCGCCTCGCGTCAGCCACTGCTGTATCAGGCGCAGGCACTGGCATGGCTCGTCGAGCAGGCGGGGGGATGCGCCAGCACCGGGCGCGTGCGGGTGCTCGATGTGGCCGCCGATACGCATGGCTGTACGCCGATGTTTCTCGGCACGCAGCGCGAAGTCGAGCGGATCGAGCGTTACCACCGCGAGCACGAGCGAGGCGAGGATGCGCCGTTCACGTCGCCGCTCTTCAACGAGCGCTCGTTGTTTCGTCCCGAGGCGCGCGTGTAGCGCGTGGGGGTTCATGCGTGAAGCGCTGCAAGATGGAGTGAGAGCATGTCGATCAAACATCCGATTGTCGCGGTAACGGGTTCGAGCGGGGCAGGGACGACGACCGTGATGAACAGCTTTCAGCATATCTTCCGGCGCGAGAAGCTCAATGCGCAGATTGTCGAAGGCGATGCGTTCCATCGCTTCGACCGTGCTGCGATGCGCGTCGCGATGAAAGAGGCGGAGGAAACCCGCCGTCAGTTCAGTCACTTTGGCCCGGAAGCGAACCTGCTGGAGGAACTCGCGGCGTTGTTTTGCGAGTACGCGGCAACGGGGCGAGGGCGGGTGCGCAAGTATCTGCACGACGAGGCGGAAGCGGCGGAATACGATCTCGAACCCGGCATGTTCGGGCCGTGGACGGACATCGAGCCGCCTACCGATCTGCTCTTCTACGAGGGACTGCACGGCGGTTTCATTGGCCGTGGCATCGATGTGGCGCAACACGCCGATCTGCTCGTGGGCGTCGTCCCCATCATCAACCTCGAATGGATCCAGAAGCTGCATCGGGACAAGACACTGCGCGGCTATTCGCAGGAAGCCGTGATGGACACGATCTTGCGCCGGATGCCGGACTACGCTCACCATATCTGTCCTCAGTTCAGCCGTACGCATGTCAACTTCCAGCGCGTGCCGACGGTGGACACGTCAAACCCCTTTACCGCCCGCGACATTCCGAGCGCCGACGAGAGCTTTGTCGTCATCCGTTTTACCAACCCGAAGGGAATCGACTTTCCCTATCTGCTGACGATGCTGCACGACTCCTTCATGAGCCGGCCTAATGTCATCGTCGTGCCGGGCGGCAAGATGGGGCTCGCGATGCAACTGATCTTCACGCCCATGATCCTCCAGATGATCGACCGCCAGAAGCGGGCGGCCTGAACGGTCTGCCGGAAAGTACACCCTAGCTGTCAACAGGAGACACACTCATGCAAGTCATGCCGCGCAATCTGCCGATCGATGCCGTGCTGTTCGATCTCGACGGCACGCTGTTGCATACCTCGCCGGATATCGGCAACGCGCTCAACCGGGCGCTGACCGAAAACGGTTTTCCCTTGCTCGCACCCGGTGTTGCACAGACCTTGATTGGCGGCGGCTCCGCGATACTGATCGACCGCGCGTTGACGCTGTTGGGTGTGGAGGCGCGGGCTTCGACGCTCGATCTCGTTCTGCGCCGCTACGAGACGTGCTATCACCAGCTTTGCCGCCATGAAGATCAACAGACGCAACTGTATCCCGGCATCGAATCGACGCTCGACAGCTTGCGCGGCATGGGCCTCAAACTCGGTGTGGTCACCAACAAGGAGTCGCGCTTCGTCGAGCCGCTGATGTGGCGCTTTGGTTTGCACGCATGGTTCGACATGATCGTCGACGGAGATGCGCGCTTGCCGCACAAGCCCGATCCCGATCCGCTTCTGCATGCGTGCGAGGCGCTGGGTGTCGATCCGGCGCATACGCTGTTTGTCGGCGATTGCGTGACGGATGCGCTCGCGGCGCAGGCGGCAGGCATGCCGATGGTGTGTGTCAGCTATGGATACAGCAGCGACCACCCGGTGAGCGAATTGCCGTGCATGCGCGTGATCGACACGATCGCCGAGTTGACGGAGCTGATAGGCGGTCCGCGCAAATGGCACGGTTCAACGCGTATCGATCACGGCATCGCCGGGCAGGAGATACCCGCAAGCCAGCTGAATTGAGTGAAAGAAAGGCGCGTCACGTCTTGATGTTCACGCGCCTCATTTTGCGGTACAGCGTATTGCGTGTGATGCCGAGCGCGATCGCCACCTGGCTCACGTTCCAGCGATGCTTGTCCAGCAGCGCGAGCAGTGCTTCGCGTTCGGCCAGCAGGATCGCATTGAGCGGCGCGGCGATGCTTGCTTCGCCATCTGTATCGTCGGCGTCATCGGTTTCTTGCGGCACGGATGCTGTACTTGCAGCTTGCTGGCGATTCAGGTTCTTCTCCCGATGCACGAGCCAGGCGGGGAGATGGGCGGTGGTGAGTTCATCGCCATCGCAAAGGGCGGCCGCCGTGCGCAACACGTTGCGAAGCTGGCGGATATTCCCGGGCCAGTCGCTATCGAGCAGAATCTGGCGCACGTCCGCTGAAATCCGCAGGGCAGGGGTGTTCTCTTTTTCGAGCAGATGACGGATCAACGCAAGCTTGTCCTTGCGCGCGCGCAGCGGAGGCAGTTCGAGCATCACACCGTTGAGGCGGTAGTACAGATCCTCGCGAAACTGACCGCTTTCAACCAGTTCCGCCAGATCACGGTGGCTTGCGCTCACGAGCTGAAAGTCCACCTTGACGACGGTTTCGGAACCGAGTGGCGTGACTTCGCGTTCTTCCAGCACCCGTAACAGGCGCGCCTGCAACGCGAGCGGCATGTCGCCGATCTCGTCGAGAAAGAGCGTGCCGCCATCGGCTTGCAGGATCTTGCCGCGTCGCCCTTCGCGTTGCGCGCCTGTAAAGGCGCCGGCGCGGTAGCCGAACAGTTCGCTCTCGATCAGATGTTCCGGCAACGAAGCACAGTTGACAGCGACAAACGGACCGCTGTTGCGCTCGCTGGCCGCATGCAGCGCATTGGCGAACACTTCCTTGCCGCTGCCCGTCTCGCCGTGAACCAGCACGGAAATGCCGCGATCGATCACGCGTGCGCCTAGATCGAACTGGCTGGCAATCTGCGCGTCGCCGAATTCGACACGCGATGCGCCTGTGGGCCGAGTGATACGCGCTGGCCGTCGGGCGGGTGCGGGCGTCGCGGGTTGATCGGGCGCCGCGTCGTCGAAGGAAGCGGCGGCAGGGGCCGGTGAGATCGCGTCGCGCGCGGCGCGATCGCGCGGTTCTTGCGCGACGACAAAAAAGCGGCTCGACCCATGCGTGCGATAGATCGCGACGGGATAAAACGAACTGCGTGCGCTGCGCGCCACGATTTCATTCAGCGATGCATTGAAGATTTCGGTGACGGATTGGCCTGCGATTTCATCGAGCGTCACGAAACCCAGTTGCACGAGTGCGCTGCGATTGGCGCCGAGTATCGTGCCGTCCTCATCGACCGTGAGCTTGCCCGCGTGCAGCGTGCCGACGAACTCAGGGCGGCTGTGAAACTGGATCCGGTAGGCCTGCGTATGACGTGCATCGAGCAAGCGGTTTTCGATCATCTGCCGGGACATGCCGACCAGCACCAACGAATGTTGCTGCAATAGCGGTGAGCGGCTCGTGACGTCGAGCACGCCCGCGATCGTGCCCCGTTCGTCGAATACGGGTGCGGCCGCGCAAGTCAGCGTGGTGTAGCGCCGGTAGAAGTGTTCGTGCTGGCGCACGGCGATGCTTTTGCCTTCGGCGAGACAGGTGCCCATGCCGTTGGTGCCGGCTGCCCGTTCGTTCCATATGGCGCCCGCGCACAATCCCCAGTCTTCGACTTCGCCTGCGAATTCGGGCGACGACGCGAGATGCAGGATGACGCCATCGGCGTCTGTCATCACGACGGCAAGTTCGGGATCGCCGAGCTGCTGATAGAGCGTCGCCATTTCGAGCTTCGAGCAATCGATCAGCTCGGCGCTCTGCGCGCGGCGCAGCGCAAGTTCCGCGCTTGTCATCACGGGTGGCGTCACGCACGCGTCAGGATCGAGTCCATAGTCTTCGATGCAACGCGTCCATGAGCGGACCACGGGCGCGCTCGGAGCGAATCCGCCACGAACACGCTCGCGCATGATGGCTTCGACCTGGTTACCCTTTTCCGCGAGCGGCTGGCATGACGACATGGTGGACATCTCCGGGAAAAACGCGGGCGGTCATGCGTGCGGACATGCGCGCCACATTGAAGCCCATTATTGGCAATCCGGTCTGGCGTGACAATCAGCCTTGATGGACTACCTCCCGAGGAGTAGAGGTAAACGAGAGTGAGGCCGCGACATGGCAGGCGAGCGCGCACTACGTCGCTGCCGCGTGCGTGGTGAACGCGGCCGAAGCGGTCAAACGAAGGGAAAGCAGGGCGGCGCGAAGGCGCCCCGCTGTATCAGTGGTGCGAACGCGAGCCGTGCTCCTGCTGCCACAGGACGGCTTCAAGACGTGAGTGAAGATCGAGCTTGCGTAACACGTGCTTGACGTGCACCTTCACAGTCCCCACGCTGATATCGAGCTTGCGCGCGATGGCCTTGTTGCACAGGCCCGCCACCAGATAGTCGAACACCTCGACCTCGCGTGCCGTCAGATCGTTCTGCGCCGCGGGAATGCGCTGGCCGCCCGAGAGCGCATGAACGAGACTGCCCGTGACGGACTCGCTCAGGACGGCCGTGCCCTTGAGCGCCTTTTGCAGCGATATGCACAGGTCTTCGGGGTCCATGTCCTTCAACAGATAGCCGTGCGCGCCCGCGCGCAACGCGGCCACCACATCGCGCTCATTGTCGGACACCGTCAGCATGATGAAACGCGCGTCAACGCCCGCTTCGCGCATGCCTTCCAGCGTTTCGATACCGTTCATGCGCGGCATGTTCAGGTCGATCAGGACCACGTCCGGCTTGAGCCGGACGGCCATCTCGATGCCATCGTGCCCCGAGGTCGCTTCGCCCGCGACCGCGAATGCCGGGTTCATCTGGATCAGTTGCGCGACGCCCTTGCGAAACAACGCGTGGTCGTCGATGAGAAGTACTGTGTGAGGGACCATCTGCTCTTCCTGGGCTCATGGCTGCATAAACTGCGCGGTGTGGCGCAGTGCGATGTCTTGAACGTGCGAGCGGTGGCTTATTGTTTTTGTTGCCAGTTTGTTGCGAGCCTGAGTTTAACAACTTAAACCAATTGAAAAAAAATTTTGTACCCGGAATGCAGGCACATTCCGGGTTTTCCATAGTGCGGGGCTAGAAGTGTCCGCGCAGTTCTTCTGCAATGTCGAAGATGTCACCCACGATGCCGTACTTCGCAATCGAGAAGATCGACGCCTCGGGGTCGGTGTTGACGGCGATGATGTTCTCGACGTGTTTCATGCCCGCCATGTGCTGCACGGAGCCGGAGATGCCCAGGGCGAGGTAGAGCTTGCAGTTCGCCGCCGTCTTGCCGGACTGGCCGACCTGATGAGCCTTGGGCAGCCAGCCGGAGTCGGCGATGGGACGCGAGCAGCCGAGCGTCGCGCCCAGCGAACTGGCCAGCTCGCGGAACTGTTCGACGTGGGTTTCTTCGCCTATGCCACGGCCAATCGATGTGATGAATTCCGCGCCGGCAATATCCACGTCGCTGCTCGCGACGGGCTCTTCGAACGAAATGTGATGGCTGCGTGGCGTGACGGCAGGCGCGTCGAACTGGCTGACTTCGGGCGTCGCCGCGCTGTCGGGCGCCTTGAAAGCGCCCGGCCGGATGGTCACGACTACCGTGGTGCGGCCAGGAAACTCGATCTCCATGTTGACCTTCTGCCCATAGCCGGAGCGCGTGGCGATCCAGCTTTCGCCGTCGCGCGCCAGTCCGAAGGCGTCGGTGGTGAAGCCGTAGTTCCCTTTGACCGCGAGGGGCGCGGCGTAACCCAGCGTATCGATCGTATGGGGCAGCAGCACGAGCGACGGCTTGCGTGCTTCGATCAGTACGTGTGCAACAGCCTGATAGGTATCAGGATCGAACGCATCGTTCGCGGTCTGCACGGTGACGATCTCGTCGACACCCGCGAGCTTGAGCGCGTCGACGAACGTGGCGGGCGTTGCGCCCAGCACGGCGACCGTCACGCGTTCGCCGCCCGCTTCCCGCGCAGCGACGGCTGCGCCGATCACTTCGACGCTGACGGGGCGCAATTGCCCCTGACGATGTTCAGCAACAACCAGGATCCCGCTCATTACGCTTCCCCCCGAAATTCCTTGATGATGCCCGCGAGGCGGGCGGCCTGTTCGGCTGGCGTGCCCTCGATCATCTGCGCGCGGCCGAGTTCGGGCACATACACGCGTCTGATGCGCGAGAGCGAGCCTTGCTTGCCCGTTTCGTCGGTGGGCAAGCCGAGCGCGTCCGGCGCAATGGTTTCGATCGGCCGCGACGCCGCCTGTTTGATGCCGCGCAGCGACGCGTAGCGCGGCGTATTGATACCGAGTTGCAGCGTCAGGACGGCAGGGCATTGCACGGTGACATTCGCGTACGCACCGCCTTCGAGCTCGCGACGCGCGCTCGCCGTGCCCGCGCCGGGCGTGTACTCCAGACCCGCCACGACAGCCGCGTGCGGCCAGTCGAGCAGGCCGGCGAGCGCCATGCCCGTTGCGCCATAGGCGTGGTCGGAGGCCTGCACGCCGGCGAAGATCATGTCGGGCGCTTCGCGGCGCGCAAGCGCCGCAAGCGCGCGGGCAATGCCGATCGGGTCCGCTTCTTCCAGTTCGTCGCTCCACACGCGGATCGCGCGATCCGCGCCTTTGGCCAGACACTTGCGCAGTTCTTCGTCGGCCCGGTCGGGACCGACGGTGACGACTACGACCTCGATGGCGTCGCTATTGCCGCTCTCCTTCAGACGCAGTGCTTCTTCGAGCGCGTAGTGATCCCATTCGTTGAGGTCGAAAACATGAAAGTCTGCTTCGACATCGCGGTCGTCGTCGCGCAGCTCGAAATCTTCATCGAGTGACGCGACCTGCTTGATGGTGACGAGTATCTTCATCCTGCCTCCTCCACTGATGTGGTCAGTTGATGTGTGCATGTCTCAGGTGTGTCGGCTGCGTCAGCGGGCGCGCTGTGCTGACGCTGGCGATCGAGTGCTGCGGCGAGATGGCCGAACATGCGCGCGCGGGCCTCCGTGTCAGGTTCGAAGCGCATGCGCCAGCGGTCCGCGTCGGTCAGGCTGGGATGCATGAACACCAGCACGCGGTGCAGCGGATACGACTCCTCGCGCAACGGCAGCAACACACGCCGATGCGCATGACGATTCAGGATGACGGCCCGCCGCACATCGGGCGACGCATGTTCGGCAAGACGCGAGAGCGTCGCCTGTGGCGTGCCGCGATGGCGTGCAACGCCCGCCAGCACGTCGATATCGGTGTCCTGTATCAGCCGGTGCAGCACGGCACCCGGCAGCTCGTCGCGCAGCGCGACGCCCGCGCGTACCCACGCGATCTCGTCGCTCGCGAGCAGCGCGAGCAGCGGCGCCGGGCACGCGGGGTGACGCGTCACCGAGCGGCGCACATCCGCTTCGCGATCACGCGCGAGCCGGTCGAGCCAGATACGCGGGCATGCGCGATTGCGCGCGAGACCACTGCGCACCCACACGTCGCCGTCTTCGGCAAGCCAATCTACGACCTTGAGCGGCAGGTCGTCACGCACGGCGACGGCACGGCGGACCAGCGTGTCGGCATCGAAGCACAGGAGAACGAGTGCGCCTGCGGGCGTGGCGGGATTGGTGGCGGCAGCGCGCCGTACAGCGGGGTCATCGTCGCGCGCAAGCGCAGTCAGGATTTCGCCCGTGGTCCGCACGTTCAACGCGAGACTGCGCCGTTCCGGACTGGACGCCGGGATGCTGCGTAACGGCTCGTGCGGGCACGCGGCGTGGCGCAGTACCTGAGCGCGCACTGCGCTTTCGCGCGTACTCCGCCACAGCTGATGCAGCGTGTGCGCATCGGTCGCGAAGTGAATGGCGAGCAGCCGTTGCAGCGGTTCAATGCCGCGGCCGGCCAGTTGCGCGAGCAGATCGGTCTGCACGCCGACGTTCTCGCACAACGAGCGCAACGTCTCGATGCTGTCGGCGCTCGCGGCGAGCGTCGCAAGCAGCGCGGGCGGCGCCAGCGGATGCCGCGCGATCAGTTGCGCGACGCGTTGCACGGTACGTCGATAGTCGGCATCGCTCTCGGGATTTGTCACGAACGCAGCGGCGAGCGTTTGCAACGCCTCGGCAGGCGTCGCGGCGTTGCGGGCAAGACGCGTCGCGAGCGTGACATCCGCATCCGTTGCGGCGAGCGTGGCAAGCCGGGCGAGCGCCACGGAAGGCGTGTGTGGGAACGCCGCGAGCGCAAGCCGGTCGCTGCGCGAGCCGAACATGCGGGCTTCGAGCCGCTTGCGATCCGCGCTTGCCGCGTGCGGGTATAGCATCGCGGACGTGAATACATCAGAGGCGTCGAGCGCGAGCCGCACCAGTTCCCGCCAGTGGCGACGCAGCCGCGCACCCTCGCGCGCCGCGTTCGCGGCGCAGGGTTCTGCTTCGGCAGGGCGGGGAAAGGTCGTCATGGCGGTTATCGCGCGGTGCCCATCAGACGTCGGCCGTCACGCGGACATCGTCCGCAGGCGGGGCATTGCCGTCGACTTCCGTCAGACTCTCGGCAATCAGCTCGATCAGTTCGCGCACGATGAAGCGTCCTTCGTAGCCGCTCGTCTTGAGTGCGTCCTCGAACATCGTGAGGTCTTTCGGGCAGCACACCACGAATACCTCCAGCCCCTCGATAGCCGCCGCTTCCTTCATGCGGTTCTGTGAAGGCTTCTCCTGGCCGACGGGATCGTTCATCCAGATACGTCCGCCGCCTGCGCCACAGCAGAACGAGTTGTCGCGCGAGCGGCCCATTTCGACCAGTTCGCAACCGAGTGCTTCGATGATCTGGCGCGGCGCGTCATAGCCCTTGTTGAAGCGGCCAAGATGGCACGGATCATGGAAGGTCACGCGATAGCCGAGCTTGCGCTTCGGGCGCATCTTGCCCTCGGCCAGCATGCGGGCCACCACACTCGTGTAATGCTCGATTTCGTAATTTCCGCCGAAGTCCGGGTACTCGTTGCGGATCGTGTTGTACGAGTGCGGGTCCGTCGTGATGATGCGGCCGAATTGCGAGGTGCCGAGCGTCGCGATGTTCTGCGCGGCGAGCAATTCGTAAAGGCCTTCTTCACCGACACGCCGTACGTCGTTGCCCGCATTCGCTTCGCCTTCGAACAGCAGGCCGAAATCCACGCCTGAATCGTGCAGCAGCGTCGCGAAGGCCTGGGTGACGCGCTGGTTGCGCGGATCGAACGAAGCGTAGTCGCCGACGAACCACAGCAGATCGACGGGCTCTTTGCGTGCGTCCTTGATCGTGAACGGCAGGGTCTTGGTCCACGCGGCGCGCTTGCGCTTCGATTCGTTGAACGAGTTGCCGTTCTTGTGGATCGCCTGCAGCGTCTTTTGGACTTGCGGTTCCATTTCACCGTCTTCAACCAGCTTGCGGCGCAGCTGCACGATGATGGGCACGTGCTCGACGGCAACGGGGCAGATCTCGACGCACGCCATGCAGGTCCGGCACGACCAGATCGTTTCCATGAACACCTGGCCGATGTCCTTGCCATGCACGTCGAGCTTCACTTCTTCGGGCAGGGTGTTTTTCTCCAGCGCATCGTTCGCGAATTCGCGCAGCGACAGGATCACGTCGCGCGGCGACAGCGGCGCGCCGACTGCGCGGGCGGGGCAGGCTTCATGACAGCGGCCGCATTTGGTGCAGGCATCGAGATTGAGCAGATGCTTCCACGTGAAGTCGGTGATGGTCTTGTAGCCGGCGCGTTCGGCGTCCGGTTCGACTTTCGGCAGGCGCTGCGCGGCGAGAGGATCGCGCATCAGGAGCGAGCCGCTTGCGGTGAAAATGTGCTTGACCTTCGTGTACGGAATCAGCGCAATGAACGTGAGCGCGAGCGCGCCGTGGAACCACCACAGGCCCGTGCGCAGCACATACGCGGCCGAAGCGCTGAGTCCCGCGCCGCGCATGATTTCGGCGAGCAGGGCGGCGACGGGCGACCACCAGCGCGTCTCCCACACGATGGCACGGTCCTGCAGCCACACCAGCCGCAACGCGCTCAGCACGAAGCCCGTGATGCCGATCAGCACGAGCGACCACAGGAAAGCCCAGTCTTCGCGGCGATATCCGCTGCGGTCATAGTCGGGGTCTCCCGGCTGCCGGTCGGGGCGCGCGTAATTGAGTTTCGGCGGCTTGATCCAGCCGCGCCGCACCATCATGTAGATCAGGCCGCCAATCAGCGACAGGCCGGCGAGGTTCATCGCCAGCTTGAAAAACAGATAGAAGTTGCCGTTCCAGAAGTGAAAGCCGAGAAAGCGCGCCGTGATGTCGTAGTCGACCGTAACGGTGGCCGTGCCGGCAAACAGAACCGCGAAGCCGTAGAAAATGAAGCGGTGCGCGCGGCCTGCCGCCGGGTCGCGGCGCGCGATCGTGCGGTGATTCAGCACGACGCGCACCATCGCGCCGACACGTGCGCGCAGATCGATGGGGCCGGCTACGGGCTTGCCGCGCCGGTACTTGCGCACCTGGATGTAGACGCCCCATGCGAACGCGGCCATTGCGGCGACGCCGGCCAGATAGAACAGCACGATCGCGAACGTGGGGAAGCCCTCGAAGAGGATCCGGGTGACGTTGACGGGGTCGAAAGTCGCTGCGCTCGACATGGGCTCGTCCGTTGAAAGAGTAAAGGGGGTCCCGCGCCACGGCACCCGACGTGCGGGCCATCCGATCCGGATGACCCGCACAGCGCGATGCGCGTGGCGTTCAGACTGCCGTGTGCAGCCGCTTACTTCTTGTAGACGATCTCGAAGTTGCCGCCGGGGTTGTGCGGCGTGCCCCAGACGGCCACTTCACGCCGGTACGGCAGCGGAATCTGGGCGTTCTTCTCTTCGATTTCGCGTGCGACGCGGTGGCCCGTGAAGGTTGCGTCGGCAATCAGGCGCGGCGCTTCGGCATCGCCGATCAGGTACACGGCCTTGATGCCCTTGCCGTCCCATTCGCCCTGGCGTTGCTTCAATTCACGATACAGCCCGTCGTTGGAGCGGCGGCCCGTTACGAGCACGAGCGAATCGAATTCGAGCCAGCGGTGGGTCTTGTTCTCGTCACGCGGCAGTTGGCCCGCGCCCTTGTAGGTGCGGCGGGAACCATCGCCCCAGATGTTGTAGATCTGGATGCGGCCTGGCTCGATGCGGGTTGCGAAGTGGTCGCCGAGTTCATGCACGCCCAGTTCATGCAGGCGGCGCATCATGTTCGGATATTCGAGCGTGAAGTGCATGTAGTTCGCGAGATGCACGCCGCTGACGATCGTCACTTCGTGACCGGCCGCGGCGAGCTTTTCAGCAAGACTCGGCGCCATGAAGTACGTGTCGGCATTCAGGATCACGACGCGCTTGCCGATCGGCTTCTTGCCGGCAATCACCTGTTCCGGCGTCAGCTGGTCCGGCTGCGACGCATCGGCGCCCGGAATCGGGTCGTGCGTGAGGCAGTTGGTGCCGTCGCCCACCCAATGCGCGCCCGTTGCCATCACCACCTTCTCGGCGCCGTAATCGAGCACGTCGTCGGCCGTGAGTGGCTTCTGACCCAGCGCAAGCTGGCTGTGGCGGTTCTTCTTCAGGAGCTTGGTGATTTGCGTCTCGCGGTAGTCGCGGTGATAACCCCATTCGCCGAGTCCGGGCAACGTGACCACGCTGTTCAGATGGCCGCCGATCTTGTCGGCCTGATCGACGAGGTGAACCGTGTAGCCGCGTTGCATCAGCACGCGCGCGCATTCGGAGCCGGACGGGCCCGCGCCGACCACGAGGACGGAATCGTTCGAACCGCACTCGGCGAATTTTTCCGGATGCCAGCCGCGGCGGTACTCTTCGCCGGCCGTCGCGTTCTGCGTGCAGATCATCGGCGGGCCGCCGATTTCCCAGCGCGAGATGCACACATTGCAGCCAATGCAGACGCGGATATCGTCGATGCGGCCTTCGTCGACTTTCTTCGGCAGGAACGGATCGGCAATCGACGGGCGGGCCGCGCCGATGATGTCGGCGATGCCTTTGGTGACGATCTCCGTCATCTTTTCAGGGTCGGTGAAACGGCCGACGCCGAGCACCGGCTTCTTCGATACCTGCTTGATAAAGCGTGTCCACGGAATCTGGTGGCCCTGCAAATTGAAGCGCGACGGGCCCGCATCTTCGCCCCATTCGGCGATGTCGCCCACGTCGACGTCCCACAGGTCGACGAGCGAATCCGCCATCTCGACGAACTTCATGCCGTCCTTCTCGACTTCGATGCCGCCGCTGCCGTACAGCGAATCGACGGCAAAGCGCGTCGCGATCGCGCAATCGCTGCCCACTGCGCGGCGCACTTTCTCCAGCGTTTCGAGCCAGAAGCGCGCGCGGTTTTCGAGCGAGCCGCCATAGCCGTCGGTGCGCTTGTTGTAGTACGGCGAAAGGAATTGCAGCGGCAGGTAGGAGTGCGCGCCGTACACATAGACGATGTCGAAGCCGGCATCGCGGGCGCGCAGCGCCGCGTCGACGTAGAACTGCTGGACGTCGCGGATGTCGTCGAGATCCATCTCCTTGCAGTAGGTGAGCGTCTCGAACTCGGACGCGTACTGGCTCGGACCGCGCGGCGTCGCGCGGCTTTCCATGCAGGGGGCGTGCGCGCCGCCGTACCACATCTCGATGCCCGCCAGCGCGCCGTATTTGTGAACCTCTTCCGTCATCGCGCGCAGATTGCGCACGTCGCCTTCGTCCCAGATGCGCGCCGACAGACGGTGCGTGTCGTCCGACTCGGGGTGGATCGAGCAGTATTCGGTGTTCATCGCGGCCCAGCCGCCTTCAGCCTTCATCGAGCGGTGCGCCGCCTGAAAGCCCGGCAGGTTGCTGCCTGCGCCGATACAGTGCGGAACCTGATAGAAGCGGTTGCGCAGGGTCTTGGGGCCAATCTGGATCGGCTCGAACAGCACGTCATGACGGGGATCGCGGGGCATGAAAAATGTCTCCTTTAACATGGACTACATGAGACAAAGGCGGGGCCCCGGTTGGGTGCCCTGGACAGTTGTTGTACTTCGCTCTGCCTCTGTCTTTCTCGTTGGGTGGCGGAACGCCGTGCGTCGTATGGCGCCCGCCGCCGTATCGTGGGTGCTGCGGGGTCAGGCGGCGACGCGGGTGCGCAGGCGCATCGGGTCGTAGAACGGCGTCTTGCTGACCACACCGCTGAACTTGCCCGCCGCATCGCGAATCTCGAGCTTCGTGCCGAGCGCCGTGTGGTTCGGCTTCAGGTGCACCATCGCCAGCGACTGCATCAGATAGCGGCTGAAAATCGCGCTGGTCACGACGCCCACCTGCTCGTCGCCGATATAGATCGGCGAGCCGGCGCTCACGGCGGCATCGTGCTTGACGACGACGCCCGCCTGCTTGACGCGCTCCTTGCCGCGCGCCGCGAGCAGGGCTGTCTTGCCGACGTAGTCGCCCGCCTTGTCGAGATCGACCATCCAGTCGAGATTGACTTCCCACGGCGTGGTGTCGCCTTCGGGCATGTCGAACGGATAGAAGAGCAGGGCGGCTTCGATACGCGCGATTTCGAGCGACATCCACGACGCGGGCACGGCGCCGTGCGGCTTGCCTGCGTCGAGAATGTTGTCCCACAGCGCGACGGCGTCGATCGACGCGCACGACACTTCGAAGCCCTGTTCACCCGAGTAGCCGCCGCGCGAGACGATGATCTTGCGGCCGAAGAGCTGCGTTTCGACATGCGCGAAGTAAGGCAGCTTGTTCAGTTCGATGCCGATGTGCGCTTGCAGGATGTCGGTCGAGCGCGGACCTTGCAGCGACAGCATATGGACGTCGAAATCCTGACGCCATTCGACGTTGCGCTTGTGCGCGGCGCGTTCGAGCTGCGTCTGTGTCGTGCCGCCGCCGTGCGAGAGCCGGAAATGCTGCGGAGCATCGTAGATCACCATCAGGTCGTCGCAGAGGCCGCCGCGCTCGTCGACTTCGGCAGCGAGCCGGGCCGTGCCGGGCTTCATGCGGCTCACGTCGATCGCGCAGAGGCTGTCGATCACGGCGGCGGCATCGGGGCCCGTCACGCGCACGATGTTCAGCGCGCTGATGTCGTAGAGGCCGGCTGCCGTACGCACGGCGACGACGTCGTCATACGGATCACCCGAGTAGTACCAGGGAATCGGCATGTCGTTCCAGGAATCGCCATCGAGCTTCGAGCCAAGCTCACGATGACGGACGTTGAGAATGGATTGCCTTGTCATGATGTTTTCCCGAAAGTGGAACCCGTTTCTGGGGATGACTGCACGCGTGTCGTGTTGCGAAGGCGGTGGTATCGGACGGCGTGACTACGCCCGCATCGATGACCGCAAGTCTCTGCTGTTCAATTTCGACCCACAATCGCCCGGTGGCACTACCTCCCGGGGGGTAGTGCGTGCTACTCCGGATGCGCCGGTGCAATCAGGAAAAGAGGGCGTGCAGCGTCGATATGAGACTGCAACGTTGCCGAAAGAGGTTGGTAAAGAAGGCGGGAAAGCCAATGCTGGTGCGGCTCGCAAAGCGACGCACCGGGACCTCGCCGCGATGCTTTTGACGCGCCGGGCAGGGTAGCGCGAGGCAACCATTACTGCGCAGGGACTACCCCCACTGAATCATTGATAACGGTTTATTGCCAGCCGATGCTTCTTCCATGAATGCAACGACGCGAAGGCACGGCATAGCTTGCCGCTCGCGTCCACCCGCATCCATCCACCCGGACCTATGGAGGTGTCGACGGCATGAATGCATCGAGAACGATCCCCGTGCGTGTCACGCACGTCGAGCCGGTGACGCAAGACGTGCGACGCTTTACGCTCGAGAGCGCCAATCAAAGCCGCCTTCCGGCGTATTCGGCAGGCAGTCACGTCGTCGTGACGATGCGCGGCAAGGAGCGCATCTGGCGCAACGCCTATTCGCTGACGACGCCCGCCGGTACACGCGACGCGTATCAGATCATGGTGCGGCGCGTGCCTCAGTCGCGCGGCGGCTCAGCCTTCATGCACAGCGAAGTGCATGAAGGCAGCGAACTCGAAATCTCGATGCCGTCGAATTTCTTTCCGATCGCACGATGCGGCGCCAAGCACGTGATGATTGCGGGCGGCATCGGCCTCACGCCGTTTCTGTCGATGCTGCCCGAACTGGCTCAGGCGCGTGCCCGTGTCGAGATGTACCTGTGCTGCCGCCCGGAAGACGAAGCGGTGTTCACGGAGGTGATCGCGAAGCGCACCACGGGAGGCGTCGCTGTCTACACCGATTTGTGCGATGCGAGAGAACGCTTCGGCGACATGCTCGCTGCGCAACCGGCCGGCACGCATCTCTATACCTGCGGGCCCGAAGGCCTGATGAATGGTGTGGCGCGCACGGCCCGTGAGTTGGGCTGGCCTGCCAGCCATTTTCACCAGGAGAGCTTTGGCGGCGGCTCGCATGGCGAGCCTTTTATCGCCGTGCTGGCGCAAAGCGGCCGCGAGATTCGCGTACGCAGCGACGAGAGCTTGCTGGAGGCACTGGAGCGCGAGGGCGTCGACGCACCCTACATGTGCCGTGGCGGCGCATGCGGCACGTGCGCGCTGGAGGTGCTCGACGGCGAGCCGGACCATCGGGATTTCTGCCTCGGCGAAACCGAGCGGGCCACGGGAGGCCAGATGCTGCCGTGCGTGTCACGTGCGCGGGGCGAGCGTCTCGTGCTGAACATCTAGGCAAAGGGGGCATCATGGCAATCGATTTCAAGACCGACGAAACCTTCCGCGATACCTTCACGTTCCGGAACAGCGACGAAGCGATCCTGCGCTTTCCGTTTCCGTTTCCCGAGGACAAGTACATGTACTCGGTCAATATCGAGCCGCATGTGAAGGACGGCAACTCGCCCGTGTTCCGGAGCACGTTCGATATCGACGAACACTATGTCGCCGAATGCCGCGAACGCGCGCTGACGCTCGAACGCGATCCGCTGCGCTGTCAGGTGCTCGATCACATGGGTCCGGCGCAATGGGACACGCTCGAACTGATCATGGAGAGCCTGGCCGAAGACTACCCCGGGCATTTCACGCTGGAGCGCAACGGCGACCAATGGAAATGGACGAACCGCCCGCTCGGGCTGGAGCAGAGCTTCACATTCGGTGACGACAGCACGTTGCCCTGTGCGCCGTTCGAGTACATCACGCGCCAGGCGCAAGGCGATTTCGTTCTGATCGACCAGCGTGACGACAACCTGTTCATGGACGGCGGCATGGTCACGACCCAAGCCGACTGGTCGCTCGATTTCGACCTGGGGATGAACTTCGTCGAATGGCATGGCCCCGTGCCGCTTGCGCATCAGGCGGGCATCTTCGAGCGCGCGCTCAAGTTTCTGTTGCGCATGCAACTGGGCGCGCCCGTGCGCAGGTTGAACTGGACCATGACGGTCAATCCGCGGCTCGATACGTCGCCCGAAAGCTATCCTGAATGGGGCGCGGACCGGGCGAGCGTGACGCCGCAAAACATCGGCGACAAGCTGCATCTGCGGGTGGAATTGCAAACGCTGTTCCGCCTTCCGCGCAGCAACGCGATTCTGTTCGGCGTGCGCTGCTATCTGATTGCGCTCGGCGATCTGGCGCGGGTGCCGAAGTGGGGAAAGCGGCTGCATCGCGTGCTCTCGTCGTTGCCGCCGGAGCTGGCCGAGTACAAGGGCATCACACGCTATCGGCAGACGGCTGTCGACTGGCTCGCACCGTTGGATGACGGCTCGGCATTGTCGGGCGGCACGCATCCCGAAGTCGACCGTCTCGGGGTGGAGTTGGTCTAGGTACTGCGTCACGGGGTTATACAACTTACTCAACTACAAGCAGTTGCAGTGTTTCCTTCCCGCGTTCGCGCCATCCCGGCGCGGCACGGGCGCATTCACGCGGAACGATTCCCACAATCGGCATTCCACCCAAAAGGAAGACAGTTATGAGCGCGGTCTCCGAAGACTATGCCGCCGAAACGGCGGACGGTACCTTACATCGAAAGATCAGCTGGACGGGTGCATTCTGGGTGGCGAGCGGCGTGCCCGCGCTCGTGCTCTTTTCAATAGGCTCGATCGCGGCGACGGTCGGCAAGCTGTCGTGGGCGGTATGGATCGTCTCGATTGGCCTTGGCTTTATTCAGTCGTTCTCGTATGCAGAGATCGCCGGGCTGTTCCCTCACAAGTCGGGCGGCGCCTCGGTCTATGGCGCGATTGCATGGGTGCGCTATTCGAAGCTGTTCGCGCCTCTGTCGGTCTGGTGCAACTGGTTCGCGTGGTCACCCGTGCTGGCTATCGGCTCAGGGCTCGCGGCGGGGTATATCCTCTCCGTGCTGTTTCCAGCGGATGCGGCGATCAATACCTGGCAGATCACGCTGGTGAGTCTCGACTGGCTCCGTTCGGGCCTGAGCCTGCGGATCAACTCGACCTTCATACTCGGCGCGGTGGTGCTGCTCATCACCTTCGCCATCCAGCACCGCGGCATTCTGAACGCCGCGCGAATCCAGACGATACTGGGCATTGCCGCCCTGGTTCCGCTGATCCTCGTCGGCACGGTGCCGCTCATTAGCGGCGACCTGCCGCTGCACAATCTGCTTCCGCTCGTGCCGTTTGCGAAGGACAGCGCCGGTCAGATCGTCGACGGCAGCTGGAATCGCGCGGGCATCACGCTGATGGCGGGCGGTCTGTTCATCGCGGCGTGGTCCACCTACGGCTTTGAAACGGCCGTGTGCTACACGCGTGAATTCCGCAATCCGAAGGTCGATACGTTCAAGGCCATTCTGTATTCAGGCCTCTTGTGCATCTTCGTGTTCACCATCGTGCCGCTGGCGTTTCAGGGCGTGCTGGGTCTCGGCCATATGGTGACGCCCGCCGTCAAGGATGCCGCCGGCAATATCGTCACGCCCGCCATCTATGACGGCATGCTCTCGCCCGATATCTATAGCGGCATGGGCGTCGCGAAAGCCATGGCGCCGATGATTCACGGCGGCCTGCTGGTCGAGCGCGTTCTGATCGTGATGCTGGTGCTGGCACTCGTGCTGGCGATCATGACGTCGATGGCGGGGTCTTCGCGCACGCTCTACCAGGCATCCGTCGATGGCTGGTTGCCGAAGTATCTGTCGCACGTGAACGAACACGGCGCGCCGACGCGAGCCATGTGGACGGACCTGTGCTTCAACCTGGTCCTGCTGCTGATGTCGGACTATGTGTTCGTGCTGGCGATGTCGAACGTCGGCTACATCATCTTCAACTTCCTGAACCTGAATTCCGCGTGGATTCACCGGCTGGACCGTCCGGACTGGAGCCGGCCGTTCCGTGCGCCGAACTGGCTGCTCGCGCTCGGTACGCTGTTCTCGTTCGTCAATCTCGCGCTGCTCGGCATGGGCGCGGATATCTGGGGCGCGGGCACGCTCGTCTCGGGACTGTGCTTCGCCGCGCTGATCGTGCCGGTGTTCCTGTTCCGCCACTACGTGACCGACAAGGGGCATTTCCCCGAGGCGATGAAAGAGGACATGCAACTCCTCGGCTCACAACGCGTGGCGAAGCGCGCGGGCATCTTGCCGTACGTGACCGTGGCGGCGGGCATCGTGGTGATCGTGGTGACGCATAGCCTCGCTATCTACTAATCCTCTTGCGCAACGGATGGAACAGTCATGACGTCGACCAACAAAAGCCGGCCTGAATACAGGCCGCTGGCGCCCGACCTGCACGGCACGCGCCACTGGCTCGTGACGAACGGAGCGAGCGCCGAGGATCGCGTGCGCGTGAGCCTTGCGCTCGCGGGGCTCTCGCCGATGAGCATGTGGGAGGTGAATGACCCCACGAGGCACGGTGCGGGTATTACGTTCCACGGTGTGAGAGAACGCACCTTCGCCGACGAGGCAGCGCTTTACGCCGAGTTCGACCTGGCACTGCGCGATACGACGACGGCGACGATCGGCTTGCGCATCTACGTGCTCGGCAGCGAGCCGTTCATCTGGTCGGTCCGGCGCATCGCGCAGCACCGTGGGCTTGCGCCGGAAGCTGTCCAGGTGCAGCACAGCGGCACGTTGCAGCGGCGCGTCTACTGCATTCACTGCCACGCGTTCAACGATCCCGTCACACGGAACGTGGTCGCCTGCTGCGGTTGCGGGCGGCAACTCCTCGTGCGCGATCATTTTTCGCGGCGCCTTGCTGCGTTCATGGGTGTACAGGCGGATGCCGAAGTGCCCGGCGAATTGCCCGCCATCTCTCAGCCGTATCTGTAGTCCGCTGTCGTTCTTCCCCAGTCTGATCGAGATGCTCATCGCGCCGTTTTGACGGCGCGATGAGCACGCGCATGGACAGCCGCACGCCGGGTGTCCCGCTATCTGTTTGCCAAGAGGAGACTCCAATGAAATCCGCGCTTCGCGGCGCCGCATGTGCGGCGTTGTGCCTTTGTGGAAATAGTTATGCGCAAAGTTCCGTCACGCTCTATGGCGTGCTGGATGACGGCTTGAATTACACCAGCAATGCGGGTGGACACCATGCCTTCGCCATGGTGAGCGGCGATACGGCGGAAACCAGTTTTGGCCTGAAAGGCAGCGAAGATCTGGGCGGGGGACTCAGTGCGATCTTTACCCTGGAAAGTGGCGTCAATCTGAATAGCGGTCAGCTTAACCAAGGCGGCCGCCTGTTCGGAAGACAGGCATTCGTTGGCCTCTCGTCGACACCCGCAGGCACGCTGACGCTCGGCCGGCAGTACGATGCAACCGTCGATATGTGGAGCCCGTTCACCGCCGCAGGAAACTCGATTGGCGATCTGGCAGCCCATCCGTTTGACAATGACAATGCGGATTACGATTTCCGGCTTGGCAACTCCGTCAAGTACGTCTCCCCGACACTGTATGGTTTTCAGCTGGAAGGCGTGTACGGCTTCAGCAATACGACCAACTTCTCCGCGAACCGCGCCTACAGCGCAGGGCTGACTTATAGCGCTGGCCCGCTTTCCCTTGCTGTCGCCTACCTGCATCTGAACGGAGTCGGTACCACGGCGGACGGGGCGGTTTCCTCGGACGCCGTGTTCGTCGCGCCGAAGCAGCAGAATATCGATGCCGGCGTGAAATGGACCTTTTCCGAAAACGCCAATGTGTCGCTCGCCTATTCGCACGTCGACGTGACTTCACCCGCCGCAAACGCGTATGCGCCGAACATCGGAACGCAGACGTGGACGTCGTGGAAATTCGATAACGTCGAGATCAACGGGCAGTATTACTTCATGCCGGACCTCTCGCTGACGGGCGCCTACACGTTCACGCACGGACGGCTTGAATCGGATGCGGGGAGCGACAGTCCGAACTGGCATCAGGTCGCGCTCATGCTGAACTACAGCCTCAGCAAGCGAACCTCGGTTTACCTCCAGGGCGCATGGCAACACACCAACGCAAGCACGGGAACGGATCTCGATGCCGCGCATATCATAGGTTCGAGCGGCCTGTCCTCTTCGGGAAATCAGGTGGTCGCCCGAATCGGCTTGTCGCAGAAGTTCTAGCCTGGCAGCCGCTCAACGACTGGTTGCGCCACTGACGCCGCGTGCCTTATGAGCGGCCAGCGCAGCGGGCACGAAGTTCAATACCAC
>Ga0247692_1000071_pt1 | contig 21146 bp, 19 predicted proteins | sample CNK33_metaG_FD_183041 | JGI IMG/M metagenome (GOLD analysis project Ga0247692, IMG submission 183041) | Soil microbial communities from Purdue University Martell Research Forest, Indiana, United States - CNK33 | ecosystem: Environmental > Terrestrial > Soil > Temperate forest > Bulk soil...
TTAATGTTGATATATATGTCTAATCTGTTTTATTTCTGTTGCCCATGCTGAATAAGCTGCAGGCAATACGAATATTCCTAAGAGTCGCCGAGAACAACTCCTTCAGTCGCGCTGCGTCGAGTCTCAATCTGTCAAATGCTGTTGTGACGCGCTATGTGGCACTGCTGGAGGCGGCATCTCAATGCGCGCCTCGTCAATCGCACGACGCGTAGTGTTTCGCTGACGGAAGCAGGCCGCGCCTATGCAAGGGGATGCCAGCAACTGCTGGAGCTGCTGGATTCGATGGAATCGGCCGTGACGGAAGAAGCGGGCGAGCCCTCGGGCACGCTCAAGGTTGCAGCGGCGGCCTCGTTTTCACTGGCAGCGCTGGCGCCTTTGCTGCACCGCTACCGGATACGTCATCCGAAGGTGAAGCTGGACGTCACGCTGTTGCATCAGTCCGTGGATCTCGTCGAAGACGGGTTCGACGTCGGCATCGTCGCATCGTGGCAGGTGAACGGCAGCACGCTGGTGAAGCGTCCTGTGCTGTCGGTGCGGCCCATCGTGGTCGCGTCTACCGGCTATATCGAACGGCACGGCGCGCCGACCTCGCTCGAACAGCTTGCATCGCACAGTTTCCTCGCGCCTTCGCGAGATATGCATGGAACCGAGTGGTCATTCGCGAGCGCCGACGGTCGCGAGGAGACCTTGAATCTCGACTCCGTGTGCAGGGTCAATAGCATGATCATGTTGCGGCAAATGGTACTCGCCGACATGGGTCTCGCTATCCTGCCCGAGGACTACGTCGTCGGCGACATTGCGAGCGGCGCGTTGCTGCGTGTCCTTGCTGAGTATCGGGTGACCAACGGTCTCAAGGAACTGTCGCTCGTCTATCCCGGCCGGCGCCATGTGTAGGCGAAAGTGCGCACCTTCGTGGACTTCACGATCGAATACTTCCGAAGAGGTTCCTCCCCGGCTGCGCCGCGCGCCGACCTGACGGCGGACTGAACCCACGGCGGATCGTTGCCCGGAAGATGGGGGCTTGCCAGTTTCTTTTTGCTTCGGTAAGGTCGCACTGTTCCACCACGCAGCACGGGAGAGATCGTCCCCAGCGACGACGCCGACGGAGCAACCGCCCCGGAAACTCTCAGGCAAAAGGACCGTGCAGCAGGAACATCTGGAGAGCGGCGCCACGCGCGCCCACCGGAAGGGGAGCCCCCGCCATCGCGGCGCGGGCGAAACTCTCAGGTACATGGACAGATGGGGCATCGGCGCCGGCAGCAGTAGCAGCACGAAGCGCGGCCGGCGATGCTCAACGAACACTGGACCATGTCATGTCACGAATCGCCATCATCGGCGCCGGGATCACCGGCGTCACGACCGCTTACGCCCTCGCGCAACGCGGCTATCGCGTCACCGTCTTCGAGCGTCACCGCTACGCGGCGATGGAAACCTCGTTTGCCAACGGGGGACAACTGTCGGCGAGCAACGCCGAAGTCTGGAACAGCCGCGCCACCATCATCAAGGGGCTGCGCCGGATGTTCACGCGCGACGCGCCGCTGCTGATGAATCCGCGTCCCAACTGGCACAAGTACAGCTGGATTGGCGAGTTCATGCGGCAGATTCCGCACTACCGCGCGAACACGATCGAGACGGTGCGCCTCGCCATCGCCGCGCGCGAACATCTGTTCGGCATTGCAGCGCGGGAAGGCATCGACTTCGATCTCGAACGGCGCGGCATCCTGCACTTCTATGCGACGCGCAAGGAGTACGAGTCCGCGCTGAAGGTCAACGCGCTGCTGCGCGAAGGCGGGCTGGAGCGGCGCTCGGTCACGCCGGATGAAATCCGTTCGATCGAGCCGGCGCTGCACGGCGAGTTCTACGGCGGCTTTTTCACGCCATCGGATTCGACGGGCGACATCCACAAGTTCACGCGCGGTCTCGCCGACGCGTGCGCGCGGCGTGACGTCGAGTTTCGCTACGACACTGCGGTGCAGTCGATTCACGAGGAAAGCACCGGGCGGCTCGTCGTCGCGAGCGAAACGCAAGGGCAGCGCGACGCGGCGGCGTTCGACAGCCTCGTGATCTGCGCGGGCGTGGGCAGCCGCGCGTTCGCGGCGATGGTCGGCGATCACGTGAACGTGTATCCCGTGAAGGGCTATTCGATCACCGTGTGTCTCGACGATGCGAAGAGCCAGCAGCACGCGCCCTGGGTCAGCCTGCTCGACGACAGCGCGAAGATCGTTACGAGCCGGCTCGGCGCGGACCGTTTTCGCGTCGCGGGTACGGCGGAACTGAACGGCGTCAATCGCGATATCCGCTCGGACCGTATCGAGCCGCTCGTGCGATGGACGCGTGAGCATTTTCCCGGCGTGTCGACGGCGCGCGTCGTGCCGTGGGCGGGCCTGCGTCCCATGTTGCCGGGCATGCTGCCGAAGGTCGGGCGCGGCAAGCGCCGCGGCGTGTTCTACAACACGGGGCACGGCCATCTTGGATGGACGCTGTCGGCGGCGACGGCGGAGGGCGTCGCGCAGGCGTTGTCGGCGTCGGCGTCGACATGATGGGCGCGCGTAGCTGACGAAACACGCAGGCGGGCGGCCTCGACTTTCGAAGTCGAAACGTGAAGCAGCGGACATGAGCGTTTTCGAACATGCGCTGCTGGGAGCGTTTGGCCGCCGGCTTCATCGACGCACAACTGACACAAATGGATGACGCGTTTTGCGTGACGGTAATCGCGTCACGACGGACGCTTATCGGATTACCAGCGCGAACTATCAGCGCGGACTATCAGCGTACGGCCAGAGCCACCATCGGCGCACGCCAGGATTTGTACTCGCTGCAATTTTTCCGCCCGCTTTCTATAAATGAATCAGGACGAACGGGTCAACCGTTCGCGTCCCTGATTGTCCATCGCGGGCAAACATGCAACTGAATCTCACGTCGACTTCGATCCACCCAGGCAGACATAGAGGGTCGATCGCATCCGTCTGCGCTCGCGGCTGGATTGCCATGCGACATGGTTTGCGTCGGCCGGATGGATTCTCTTTCTTTTCGAACTCTTCGGTGTGCTATGTCACAGTCGCCGGCCGCCGCGAGCGAAATAATGTCTTCACAGTGCCAGGCATAACTAACGCCATGGAGGTGCGCTGTGTTTCACTCAACTCTATTCCGCGCCTGGTTTTGCACCGCCGTGACAACGGCCTGCCTCACCGGATACCCCTATGCCAACGCCGAAGCGATCGCACCGCATGTTGCGGCTGCTTCCGCGCCGTCGCCCGCGTCCGCGCCAGTGAAAGAGAAGCGAATAGCGCCCGCGAATGCGAGCGCGCCGCTCGACTTCCCGGCGATCGTCGAGCGCTACGGACCCGCCGTCGTGAACATCCGCGCCATCCTGCCGGAGAAGCCGCTGGCGGTGCCAACGACGCCGGCACCAGCTGCGTCGCCTGCGCCCGCTTCGGGCGCGAGCTCCGAAGCGATCGACGGTGACGACCCGTTGTTCGCATTCTTCCGGCAGGTCATGCCGCAGTCGCAAGACGGGCAGGGCAGTTCACCGCGTGCAATGTCGGGTGTGGGATCGGGTTTCATCGTCAGCCCTAACGGATTGATTCTGACGACGGCGCATGTCGTCGACGGCTCCGATGACGTGACGGTGCGTCTGACCGACCGGCGCGAGTTCAAGGCAAAAGTCGTCGCCGTCGATGGGCCAAGCGATGTCGCCGTGATCCAGATCGACGCGACGAAGCTCCCCGTCGTCAAACTCGGCGATTCGACGCGGGTGCGCGTCGGCGAACAGGTGCTGACGATCGGCTCACCGGATAGCTATCAGAACACGGTGACGGCGGGCATCGTCAGCGCGACGTCGCGCACGCTGTCCGATGGCACGACGTTTCCGTTCTTCCAGACCAATGGCGCATTGAATCCCGACAACTCGGGCGGCCCGGTGTTCAATCGAGCGGGAGAAGTAGTCGGCATACACGTCCAGGTTTACGCCGACGGCGATCGTTTTCAGAGTCTGACTTTTGCCATCCCGATCGCGATGGCGAACAAGGTGCGCGCGCAGTTGCAGGCGCAGTCAAAGTCTCAGGACGGCGGAGACGCCGCGCGCGGCGCGTTCGGCATGCAGGTGCAGGACGTCGATCCGGGGCTTGCCGGCGCGTTCGGTCTGCCGCGCGCGGCGGGCGCACTGGTGATTGCCATCGAGCCCGGCAGTCCCGCCGCCGCGAGCAAGCTGAAGCCCGGCGACGTGATCGTGCAGATCGGCGACAAACCCGTCGAGCACAGCGCGGATCTCACCGACCAGGATGCGGTGCCGCAGTCGGGCACGAAAGTCCCCGTGAAGCTGATTCGCAATCGCAAGCAGATGACGATCATGGTCAACCTGACGGCATCGGCGCAATACGCGAGCACGGGCGTGAGCGACGTCGGCCCGCTGGATCATCTCGGACTCAGCATGCATCCGCTGACGGACGATGAACGGCGCTCGACGGGCCTCGCCGAAGGGCTGATGGTCGAGGACGTGTCGGGCACGGCGGGCACCGCCGGCATCAAGCCGGGCGATGTGGTGTTGTCGCTGAACGGCACGCTGGTTGCATCGCAGGATGAACTGGCGGCGCTCGCGGCGAAGGCGGGCAAGAAGGCAGCGCTGCTGATCCAGCGTAACCACGCGCGCAGTTTCGTGACTGTCGATCTGAAGTGAAGCGCAAGCGCTGCGGCGGGACGATTGAAATGTCCGCCGCGTCCGCCGTTCTCGGTTAGAAGGACCGGGCCGTCTGGACCGGCCCCTCTGACCGGAGAACGAACATGTCCCGCTACCACACACGCATCACAGGAAAAGATCAGGCCGCATTGGCCGATCTCGTGACGAAGCACAAGGTTACGGTCGCACGCCATACGATCGAGAAGGTCCACGGCGGCTATCGCGTCGACGCGCACGCCACCAATGCGCAGATCAAGGCGCTCGAAGCGGACGGCTACCAGGTTGAACGGCTGGAGGACGCCGAAGCGCAAGGCAAGGTGCGCCAGGCGGAGACGCGCGCACAACTGGCCGCGCCGCACGCGCTGGATGCGTTATCCGTCGCGGCGGGAACCGGCTATCTCGATGTTGCGCAAATCGAGGCGGCGCTTGCCGCCGCAAGCAATGCGCCCAACGATGCGTTCACGAAGCTGATCAAGCTGCCTCATCCAACCTGGGAAAAGCGCACCTGCCACGCGCTGAAACTCGGCAAAGGCAGCGCAGCGGGGCGTCCCGGCATCTATCTCCTCGGCGGCGTGCACGCGCGCGAATGGGGCAGCCCGGATATCCTGATCCATTTCGTACAACTGCTCGCCAACGCGTACGCCACGCACAAACCGATCAAGATCGGCAGCCGCACGTTCAAGGCGGCGGACATCAAGCACGTGATCGAAAGCAAAGACCTGTACGTGTTTCCGCAAGCGAATCCCGATGGCCGCCACTACAGCATGTCGGCCGAATCGATGTGGCGCAAGAACCGCCGGCCCGCGCCTGCGGGGCATAGCAAGCCGCAATGCTGCGGCGTCGATATCAACCGCAACTACAATTTTCTGTGGAATTTCCCGCAGTATTTCGACCCGGAAAGTCCGATCGCCAATTCCACTGATCCCTGCGACTACGAGGTGTATATCGGTCCCGCCGCCGAATCGGAGCCGGAAACGAAGAACGCCGTGTGGATGTTCGACACCTACCCGAACATCCGCTATTTCGTCGATCTGCACAGCTATTCGGAAGACATTCTGTACAACTGGGGCGACGACGAGAACCAGAGCGGCCATCCCGACATGAACTTCCAGAATGCCGCCTACGACGGCAAGCGCGGCATTGCCAACGACAAGGCCTATCGCGAGTACATCGCGACGGCGGACAAGAAGATCGCCGTCGATCTCGCGCACGAAATGCGCGACGCGATCAAGGCGTCACGCGGCCGCGTGTACAAGACCGAGCAGTCGATGAGCCTGTATCCGACAGCGGGCACGTCCGACGACTATGCATTCAGCCGTCACATCGTCGATGCGAAGAAGGCGAAGGTGTTCTCCTATACGATCGAATGGGGCAGCCCCGACAACCCCACGCCGTTCCATCCGCCGTATCCGGAGATGAAGCAGATCATCGACGAGGTGACGTCGGGGCTGCTGGCTTTTTGCATTGCAGCGAAGTGACGGCGCTGCCGTTTCAAAGCCCTTCGATCAGCACGACACGGTGACGTGATCCTTTGAGCCTGTGTTGCGCGACTTGCTGATAGGCATCGCTGTCGTACCAGGCGCGGGCCGCCGTGAGCGACGGAAATTCGAGCACGACGGTCGCTTCGGCTGGATCGCCTTCCAGCACCTGTTGCGTGCCATAGGCGGCGAGCACCTTGTGCGTGTATCCGTCGAAGGTGTCGCGCACCTTCGAGCGGTATGCATCGAGCGCTGCCTGGTCCTGCGTGCTTTCGCGCGTGAAAATCATGTAAGCCGTCAAGACGGTTCTCCTTCGTGCGACAAGGTTTCGAATTCACGCGACGTGGCCCGTCCGCGCGCAAACTGAATGGCCGCTTGCGCGACTCGTTGCCCAAGGTGTCGTGCCGTGTCCAGGTCGGCTCGCGGCGGCGCGGCGTCCGCGCCTTCGTCGGCGTTCGACTGCGCGGCCGCGCCGAGAAAGAAGCCAAGCCGGTTCGCATCCTGTTCGCTCCCGCTCGTGCTGTTGTTGCCGGGCGGCAAGCCGAGACTGATCCAATGCATGCCGTGCTGGGCAGCGAAGATCGCGAACTGCATCAACGTCGCGAGCTTGTCGCCCGATCGCGATGCGGAGTTCGTGAAGCCAGCTGCGAGCTTGTCTTTCCATGCGCTCCTGAAGAACGCGGTGGAAGTTGCGTCCATGAACGATTTGAACGCTGCAGACGCGCTGCCCATATACGTCGGCGCGCCGAAGACGATCGCGTCGGCGGATTCGAGCGCGGCCCATTCGTCTTGCGCCTGCTCGACGCTAAGCAGCAACGGTTTCGCGCCGGGCGTTTGCGCGACGCCGGCGCTGACGGCCTGCGCCTGACGCGCGGTGTGGCCGTAGCCGCTATGAAATACGATTGCGATCGTGACTTCTTCCATGGTGGTTGTCGAATACATGTCGCCTGGTGGAGAAACGCCCGTCCGGGATTGGCGATCGGGCAACGGGTGAACGTGCTGCCACGGTCGCGGCAGCACGGTTTGTCATGCCGCGAATCACGCGGCGACGGAATCGACGGCTTCGAGAAACTCGGCAACGGTCATTGCGTCGTGGCCGAACGTCGGATACGAAATCGACAGCGCGGCCTCGTGCGCCGCTTCCGTAAAGTCGGCGACCGCGTCGGTGATGAACGTCACGTGAAAGCCGGCTTCGAGCGCATGACGGCCGGTGCCTTCGATGCAGGTCTGCGATGTCAGGCCGGCCAGCACGACCTTCTCGATGCCGTTCGCCCGGAGTTGCGCTTCCAGATCCGTGCCGATGAACGAGTCGAACATCCGGTGATGACTCACCACGATTTCGCCTTCACGCGGGCGCAGCGGCGCGTAGAAGTCCGCGCCGTAGGTCCCTTTGCGCAGCACCTCATTGGCGAGCGCCCATTGCATGCGCGGATGGACATGCTTGATGTCGTCGAAACTGTGCTCGTCGGTGCCGTGCGGCGCGAAGATGATCTTCACACCCGCTGCGCGCGCGCCTTCGAGCAGTTGCGCGACGTGCGCCACGAAACCTGTCTTGTCGAGCATGGGTGCAATCGACGCGTGCAGCTTGCCGTCGTCGGCGAGAAAGTCGTTCAGCACGTCGATGAGCACGAGTGCCGTGGTTTGAGCCGGATAGATACGATCGTTCATTTTGCAAATCCTGAATGAGTGCGCCAGCAGCGGAGTGCGTCCGAACCGTCGAACTGAACCGCCAGGCCGTTGGTGGCATCATGTACGAGCCGCGCGTGCCGCACTACGGGCTCGCGGCAAACAACACCTATTCGTGAAGCAAATGAGTGATCGATTCCAGGAACTGCATGTGTTCGTGCGCGCTGCCGAAACGGGCAGCTTTTCCGCGACGGCGCGCGAACTCGGGCTGTCGCAGCCTTCCGTGTCGCGGATCGTTTCCGAGCTCGAAGCGCGTCTCGGCACGACGCTGCTGTTGCGAAGCACGCGCAACATCGTGCCGACGGAGGCAGGCAAAGCGTTCCTGCTAAGAGCCCGCAAGCTGCTGCGCGATCTCGAGGAGGCCGACGACGAAGCGCGGCACGTCGGAGGCCTGAGCGGCGTGCTGCGCGTGGCGACGTCGGCCATCGTCGGCGTGCGCACGGTGATTCCGAGCCTGCCGGTGTTCCTGAAGGCGCATCCGGCGTTGCGCATCGAGCTTCTGACATCCGACAGCATTCAGGATCTGATCGCCGAAGGTGCCGATCTCGCCGTCCGCTTCGGCGAGCTGGAGGATTCCGGCTTCGGCGCGCGCAAGATCGGCATGGTGCCGCGCATGCTGGTCGCTTCTCCCGCCTATCTGAAGGAGCGCGGCATCCCGGCCACGCTGGACGACCTCGCCGCGCACGACATCGTCACAGGCCCGTTGGGCCCGTCGCACGAAACGTGGACCTTCGAGCACGACGGCATTCCCGTCTCGATCAAGGTCCGCGCGCGCGTGTTCGTTGGCGCGGCGGAGGGCGTGATTGCCTGCGCTCGCGAAGGACTCGGAATTGCGGTGGGGAAGCAATGGCTTTGCGAGCCGGAGCTTCGATCGGGACAACTGGTCACGGTACTGGACGACTACCGCCTGCCGCCCGCGCCGATTCATGCCGTTTTTCCAGAGGGCGCGCAGCCGTCGCAGAAGGTGCGGCTGTTCACCGATCATCTGATCGAAGTCTTCTCCGCACTGCACGGCGATACGCGCTTCGCGCCGTATAGAAAGTTCGCTGTCGAGCGGACTTCGTAGATGGCGCAATCGTTTGCGATGTACGTTTTCCTGCCTGTACTGAAGGCAACCCCGCGCCAGATTTCTACCGCCCGCGCGTCCAACTGAGACGCACGGTAAAGCCTCGCCGCCAAGCGAGGTTATCGTTGTTCGAAAAGAGCCGACAGGTCGCGCGGCGGTGCGTCATGGAAATCGACGGCACCGCGTGCGCGATGACGCCGCTCCGCTGTCGCCGAGGACAGCCGGGCGCGGCCTGTCGGGCAGCTACGGGTGACGATCGGGGGCCAACATGGCGGTAACAAGAATGGAAACGTCGACGGGTGTCGGGACGCTGCGCTCAGCGAGCCTGGCAGACGTGGAGCTGGAACATCTGGAACGGATGGTTCAGTACGTGGTCCGCCGGACCGAAACGGACGATGTGTCAAAGCTCGACTACGAATACTGGGCGAAGCGTCTGCGCAAGCTCGCGCAGACCTACGATCTGGTGACGACGCAACGCCAGCGGGTCATCGCGCTGCTCGATCTGCTCGAACGGGAAATGCTGTATCAGGCGCGCCGCGCGGCCGCCGTCTGAACGCGGCTTGCTTCGATCCGCAGTGCGTCAATTTCGTCGCTCCGCTGCGCGGATCGACTAGGCAAGCATGGCCAGCGCCGTCTCCAGCACCATGCGCTTGAACTTCTTCTCATGCTGCGGCAGCGACGAGAACGCCAGCATCAGGTGGCTGTACGCGACCGTCTTGCTGATCGCGTTCAGCAGCATGAAAAACAGCAGCTCCGCGTCCTTGACCTTCAGCTCGTCTTGCCGCGCGGCGTCGGCGAACAACGGCACCATCACGTCGTGATAAGGGCGCACCAGCCGCTCGATCAGCACGTTGAGCCGCTCGCCTTCTTCCGTCGCCGCCGTCGAAAAGAAAATGCCTACATCGGGGTCGTCGAACACCTCGTCGATGAATCTCGCCACGGCCATTTCCACGCGCGCTCTCGCGCCCAGCGGCGCGGTCCGCAACGCTGACGTCGCGTCGATCATCGGCGCCATCTGCCCGGCGATCTGTTCGACGACGGCCAGCCACAACGTCTCTTTCGACCCGAAATGATGCGCGACGAGTGCCGCATCGACGCCTGAGTCGCGGGCGATCTCACGCACGCTCGTTGCCTCGAATCCCCGTTTGCCGAAACTCTTGCGCGCATTGCGCAGGATCGCGTCCGGCCCGACCGACGCGCTCGACGCCGGGCGTCCGCGCGCGCGTTTCTTGTCCTTTTGGGGTTCTGCTGTTGCCGTCACATCTTTCATTCGAATCAGCCTGCCGATCGTCAGATCAGGGGTGAGTTTAACCGAGCGTCCGGAAGGGGGCCGCAGTGGGCCTCGCGGCACATTCGTTTGACACGCGCGCCCGGCGACGCTACGATCTCGATATTCATCACGTGTTGAATTAATCATGTCAGAGCGCATACGGATCGAAGAGCATGCGGATGCCTGGCGCCGGACTGTTGTGGCGATCCGCAACTTCGACGTCACGCCGGAACCCGTCAAAACCCCGCGCCCGGCGCGCCCGGCGCGGCGCAGGCCGCGCACGGCCGCATGCTGGGATGGGCGAAGCCAGCCGACCGTGCGCGTGCTCGACAAGCCGACCGCGCAGACGCTGACGGTTTCATGGTGCGACGCGCGCACGGGTCACTACGGTTATCAGACATGGCGCGTGAACATCGCGCGCCGGGCCGGACAATGCGTGCTGACGGGCCGTGCGATCGCGGCGGGCGAAACCGTCTACTGCCCACGCGCGAACGGCACGCCGCCGGGCAATGCGGGCGCGATGATCGTGGCGTCAGGCGCCGATATCTGATGGCTCATTTGGCGTGGCAAGCCGCTTGTAGCGCCCGGCCAGGGTGGAATGTCGCGCAATGGAGACACGGAAAGACTTCGAAATAATGCGCAATCGATGCGCAATCACGCAACAGGCCGAAGGTTAGCAGGCTGTCTGAGGCTTGCCGGCACGATGATGGACGACGGGTTGTGTTTTAATCACGGGTACTGTGGTTGTCTTTCAACGTATCTGTTCTCCATCACAATTAGATGTCCCCCGTCGTCAAGTCCGAACTGCTGGAAAAACTGTGGGCGCGCATGAGCGAGCGCGGGGATTTCCCGATGCTCTCGCAGGCGCTGCGCACCACCGTGTCGGCGATGAATAACGACGATCTGGACTTCACGTCGCTCGTGCAGGTCGTGCTTTCGGATGTCGGCCTCACGCAAAAGGTGCTGCGGCTCGCCAATTCGGCGATGTATGTCGCCTTCGGCGGCAACATCACCACCGTGACCCGCGCGCTGATGGTGCTCGGCATGGATACCGTCGGCCATCTCGTGGTCGGGATGAAGATCGTCGATCACTTTCATCACAGCGCGCCGCACCGGATCGACGCGAAGCTCGAACTGAACCGCGCGCTGCTATGCGGAACGGTTGCGCGGCGCATCACGGAAGGCGTCGATCTGCGCGTCGCGGAAGAAGCCGTGGTGTGCGCGCTGATGCGTCAGGTGGGCAGGCTGCTGGTGGCGTTCTATCTGGAAAGCGAATGGGACCGGCTGCGCCGCACGGCGGCAACCGATCAGATCGACGACAGCGACGCCTGCGCGCAGCTGCTCGGCGTGAGCTTCGAGGACATCGGCAGCGAGGCGGCGCGCCGCTGGCGCCTGCCGGAAACGATCTCGGCGGGGATGCAGGCCATCGGCGCGGCATCGGACGAGCCGCTCTCGGAGCATGTGCGCTGGCTGCGGGCCGTCAACAGCTATTCGACGGAAGTGGCCAACCTGCTTGTCACCCAGCCGCCGGGCGACGAACTGGAACGCTGCCTCGCCGAACTCGCGAGCCTCTATAGCGACGCGCTGAGGATCGATGCGGCCCGGCTCGACGCGTTGAGCGCCGCGTTGATCGACGAAGAAAGCAACGAAGGGCTGATGCAGGAGATTTCCGAGCTGCGCGCGCATGCCGATGCGATCGTGCGCACCGGGAAGTCCGCGCAGGCGCGTCTTTCGGCAGGTCTCGAAGATTTGCGCGCGCTGCCGTCGAGCAAGGCACTCTTGCCCGTGCTCACGCTCGCTTCCGAAACCATTCTGGCGGGCCTGTCGATGTCGCGCACGCTCGTGTTCGTGCGCCAGGCCGACGCGCGCTATCACGCGCGCATCGGTTTCGGCCCCGACATGGAACGCATGCTGCCGACGCTCAACTTCGGCGCGGGCTTCCAGCCCGACGTGTTCCATCTGGCGATTGCGAACCCCGTCGGCATCTTCATCGAGAACGCGCACGAGCCGCGCATGGAAGCGCGTCTGCCGGACTGGTTCAAGGCGCATCTCGCCGATGCGCAGGCGTTCGTGCTGCTGCCCGTGAAGGCCAACGACACCACGGTCGCACTCGCGTACGGCGACTGGACCGACGTGCAGGCCGTGCACAAGATCACGCAACCGGAAATGGCGATCCTCAACGAGCTGACGCGTGAGCTGAGCCGTTTCTTTTTCGGCGCGAATCTCGAAGAAGCTGAAATGCTTTGAGCTTGCCGTGCGCGATGTGGGCGCGCGTCGACGCCAAGGCGTTCAGCGTTGCCAGCCCGCCAGCAGTGCGGGCAAGTGCGCCATCTCTTCAAATACCTCGGCGACACCGATCGCTCTCAACGCTTCTTTCGAGCTATGGCCTTTTTCACTGGGACTGTAGCCGAACACCGTCGCGCCCGCCGCGCGGCCTGCCGTGGCGCCCGTCACGGTGTCTTCGATCACCGCGCAACGCGCAGGATCGACGCCGAGTGCCGCGGCTGCGGCGAGATAAACGTCCGGGTGGGGTTTGTTGCGCGGCGTCTCTTGCCCGCTGAAGATGCGTCCTTCGAAGTCGTCGAGCACGCCGGCTTTAGCGAGCTGCAAGCGTAGCTTGACGCGGTCCGCGCCGGATGCGACGGCGATCCGTCCATCGAGCCGCGCATGCAACGCAGCGACGGTTTCGACAATGCCTTCGATCGCCGTCACTTCACGTTCGAGCGCAGCGTTGCGGCGCTCGCGGAACGTTTCGAGCCAGGCGGGCGTGATACGCACGCCCGTTTTCGCTTCGATCAGCGGCGCCTCGTCCATCACGGTCTTGCCGACGAAGATCGACATCGCTTCGTCGACGCTCAGATGCCAGCCCAGTTCGCCGAGCATCGCTGCCAGCACGGTGTTGGTGATCGTTTCCGAATCGACGAGCACGCCGTCGCAGTCGAATAACACGGCGTCGAAGGGAAAAGCAGACATCGCGGTCCTTTGTGGGTCGGTCAAAACCCGTAAGGGTACCGCGATTGGGGACGTGATGCGCTGATGTGGCCGCGCGCCTTCGGCGCCGCGGCCACCATCACACGATCAGAAGCGGTGACGCAGACCGACACGCGTCACGAACTGCGTGTTCGCGCCCGCATTGCCGATAAACGACGAAGACGAGCCGATCTCAGCCTGCACGGGCACGTTGCGGCCCGCCACGACGTTGCTGCCCGACGCCTTCTGGTAGATCCCCAGCAGGTAGACATCGGTGCGCTTGGACAGCGCATAGTCGACCGAGCTATTGATCTGATGCCACTTGCCTTCGAAGCGGTCGTCGAGCTTCGAGAACGTGTAGCCGAGGCCCGCCGACAGCGCGGGCGTGAAACCCCAGCGGCCGCCGATTTCATAGTTGTTCAGTTTCGACGATTCGCCCGTGAGCGGCTCGAACTTCGTGTGCGTCCAGTTCGCGAACACGAGACCGGAAGCGATCGCATAGCGCGCGCCGACGCCGAAGGTTTCGAGGTCGCGCAGGCCGAGCGTGTTGACGTTCGCGATGCTCACGCTGAACGCCGGCGTCGCGCCGTTCGGGAAGCGGATGTTCGTGTACGCCGCGCCGATGCCGAACGGACCCGTCGCATAGTTCGCGCCGAAGCTGTACGTGCTCGACGAACCTTGCGTGGTCGTCGTGCCCACCGTGGTGGTCGGCGTGCCTGCGAACTGCGTCGAGTTCGAGAAGCCGTACATCGCGCCGAACGTGAGGCCCGCGAAGTTCGCGCTGCTGAACTTCACTGCGTTGTTGATACGGCTCGACGTCAACTGGTCGAGGTCGTTGATGTGATACGCGTAGTTGCCGGCGGGCGTCTGGCTGCCCATCGTGTAGTTCGCGCCGATGTAGTCGGTCGAGAACGAGTACTGACGGCCGAAGGTCACCGAGCCGATGCCGTCCTTCGCCAGACCCACGAATGCCTGACGGCCGAACAGCGCGCCGCCCTGGCCCGACGTGCCGTCGCCCGTGCTGAAGCCGCTTTCGAGCACGAAGATCGCCTTCAGTCCGCCGCCAAGGTCTTCCGTGCCGCGCAGGCCCCAACGGCTGCCCGATGCGACGCCGTCGCCGTATTTGACGAGACTGTCATGTCCCGTCGAAGTCGCCACCTTGTTTGCGTACGTGATACCGGCATCGAGCAGGCCGTATAACGTGACGCTGCTTTGTGCCTGCGCAACGATGCTGAAACTCCCGAGAGCCGCTGCGGCCAGGATGGTCTTTTTCATTCTCTTCCTTCTTGTAGTGAATGCCTGCGCGTCCGTTGGCGGCGAGCGCGCGGCGTGGCGTGAAAACGTACTGCTAAAGGCGGCATGAAATGTCAAATCGAGCAGGGGCCTCATGCGTGGGCGCACGATTTCGCGTTTCGATGCCGGTGTAATCCTGCTGGCGCGGCGTGCTATGAGACAGCCGCGTGTGTTGCTGACGTCCTGTCTTCCAGTTTTCGTGGAGCGGACGGACTGCTTGAAGCACCGCTGGACCGAGGTCCGGCAGCACCGTTGTGATCCGGGGAATATAACGAGATGTCAGCGGACAGTAAACGTTTGTGAGGTGAGTTGTAGCCTTTTGTCCACAAAACCGTCATGGGCGGATCAGTGAACAAACTTGAATCGTCTTCTTGACTGATTGTATGACAGGAATATAATCCAACCCATCAACCGGCCGCCTGCGTTCCGAAGCGAAGCGCAACATGGAATGCAAAAGCGGGCGCACAAAAAAGCGCTAACGTCACGGAGACAGCCTCATGCAGATGGATGCCAGTATCGGAGCGCGCCTGGACAGACTTCCTCTGTCCGGCTTCCATTGGCGTCTGCTGGGCCTGATCGCGGCCGGCATGTATTTCGATTCGTTCGACATCTATATCGCCGGCACGGTCCTCGCCGCGATGATCCATAGCGGCGAATCCACGCTCAGCCTCAACGCGACCTTCGTCTCCGTCACCTTCGTCGGCATGATGACGGGCGCGTGGCTTTCCGGGCTGCTCGGCGACCGCTTCGGGCGCCGCTTCTGCTATCAGTTCAATCTCGGCATCTACGGCTTCGCATCGATTGCCGCGGCGCTCGCGCCGTCGATCTACTGGCTGATCTTCTTCCGTCTCGTGATGGGCGTCGGCATGGGCGCGGAGATCGTCGTCGGCTATGGCACGCTGAGCGAGTTCATCCCTGCCGACTGGCGCGGCCGCTTCGGCACCATCCTCAATCTGATCATCAACACGTCGCTGTTTCTGTCGACCTTCCTCGGCTGGCTGATCGTGCCGCAATACGGCTGGCGCTGGATGTTCGCAATCGCGGGATGCGGCGCGCTGTTCGTATGGTTCCTGCGCAAGTCGATGCCGGAGTCGCCGCGCTGGCTCGCGTCGCGCGGACGCGGCGACGAAGCGCGCGAGATCGTCGAACGCATCGAGACGGCGTGCGGTAACGCCGTCAGTTATCCGGTCAACGCCCCGGAACCGTCAACCCGCGAGTTCTATTCGAACGACACGGGCCGTCTCGGCGACCTGTTCTCGCGCCGGCTGCTCACACGTACGATCACAGCCATCACGGTTCTCGTCGCGCTGTTCACGGTCAACTATGCATTCGTCAGCTGGATACCGACGTTCCTCGTCAAGCAGGGGCACAGCGTTTCCAGCTCGCTCGGTCTGACTGCCGTGATGTTCGCGGGCGGCCCGATCGGCTCGCTGATCGCTTTTGCACTCGCCGAGCACCTCGGCCGGAAGTGGGGCATCGTATTGTTTTCGCTCGCGTGCGTGGCCTTCGGCGTTGCGTATCCGTTTGCGCAGTCGGCGGTTGCGATCACTGCGCTTGGGTTTGCGATCACCTGCTGCATCTACGTGCTGTCGTCGTTCAGCGTCGCGACGTATGTGCCCGAACTGTTCCCGACGGAACTGCGCCTGCGCGGCTCGGGTCTCGCGAACACGGTGGGCCGCGCGGTCAGCATCGTCGTGCCTTATGCGGTGGCGAGCGCGTTCATGCGCTTCGGCATTGCGGGCGTGCTGACGCTGATCGTCGGCACGTTGCTGATCCAGGCGTTGATCGTCGGCGTGCTTGGCGCGGAAACGAAGCAGCGTTCGCTCGAATCGATCGCCGCCGACGCCGACGTCACGAGCGCGGAAGCCATCGAAGGCGGAGCGACGGCGGCCATGAAATAACCGCCGCACTGCATACGCCGCGACGGATCACTGTACAAACAAAGGACACTCGAGACATGTCATCGCCCACTGAGAACTACCGTATCTACGCAGTCAAGTACGCGCATTTCGAGCGCCGTTCGCGCGACAACTTCATCGGCGGCGATTCGCACGACGTGCCGATGCCGCTCGATTACTTCGTGTGGGCCGTGGTGGGCGAATCGCGTACGTTCATCGTCGATACGGGCTTCGACCAGGCAATGGCCGACAAACGCGGCCGCACGATCACGAACACGGTGGAGCGCGGCCTGAAGCAGATCGGCATTCGCGCCGATGACGTCGAAGACGTGATCATCACGCACATGCACTACGACCATGCGGGCAATAGTTCGATGTTTCCGCGCGCGCGTTATCACCTTCAGGACCGCGAGATGGCGTATTGCACGGGGCGCTGCATGTGTCATCACGCGTTGAGTCATCCGTTCGAGCCGGAAGACGTGAAGTCGATGGTCGGCCGCCTGTTCGACGGGCGCGTGCAGTTTCATGACGGCGCGTCGGAGATCACGCCCGGGTTGAGCGTGCATTGGGTCGGCGGACATACGAATGGCTTGCAAGTCGTGCGCGTGCATACGGAGCGCGGCTGGGTCGTGCTCGCGTCGGATGCGTCGCATTTCTACGCGAACATGCAGGAGCATCGGCCGTTCCCTGTCGTCTACAACGTCGGCGACATGCTCGAAGGCTATGAGGCTGCGCATCGGCTGGCCAGTTCGCCGGAACATGTGATTCCGGGCCACGATCCCGCTGTGCTGACACGCTATCCGTCGCACGATCGCGAGACGGAAGGCTGGATCGTGCGTCTCGACGCACAAGCGCGCTGAGCGGGGCGGTACTCATGATGCTGAAAGGCAAAGGCGCTTTAGTGACAGGTTCGTCGAACGGCCTGGGTCTCGCGATGGCGCGGGCGCTCGCGGGCGCAGGCTGCGACATCGTATTGCACGGACTCGAAGCGCCGCAGCAGATGATGCAGACCACGGACGAGCTGGCATCCACGTTCGACGTAAACGTCGCCTACGTGCAAGCGGATCTCGCGACGCCCGCAGGCGTCGATGCTTTGATCGGCGCCGCGCGCGAACGCGTGAAGACGCTTGACGTGCTGATCAACAATGCCGTCGTACGGCATTTCGCGGATATCGAATCGTTCTCGATCGAGCACTGGAACAACGCGCTCGCGGTGAATCTGACGGCCGCATTTCGCGCGATCCAACTGACCTTACCCGGCATGCGCGAACGCGGCTGGGGACGCATCTTCAACATGACGTCGGTGTACGGCGCGCGCGCCGTTGCGAATCGCGTCGATTACGTCACGACGAAGACGGCGCTGCTCGGGCTCACGCGCTCGGTGGCGGTCGAGACGCTGAATCAGGGCATCACATGCAATGCGATCTGTCCGGGCTCGGTGCTGACGCCGAACATCGACGGACGCATCAACGCGTTGATGGACGAGAGCGGACTGAATCGCAGCGATGCAGTGCGCGAGTTCCTCAAAGGCAAGCAACCGACGGGCGAACTGGTCGAAGCCGCGCATGTCGGCGAGATGGTCGTGTTTCTGTGCGGACCGGCCGCGAGCCAGATCACCGGCGCGATGATGCCGATAGAAGGAGGCTGGCTTGCAGGCTGATTCCGTCGACGCCAACGCATTGCGCAGCGGCGCATTAACTCGCTCCCTTGCACGCTTCGTCGCCGGCACGCAGTGGCGTGACTTGCCCGCCAACGTACGCAACGAAGCGAAGCGCTCGCTCGTCAATTACTTCGCGGTCGCGCTGGCAGGCTCGCATGACCCGACACTCGACAAGGCCGTCAACGTCTATCAGCGTTTTCGCGCCGATGAAAACGCGAGCATCGTCGGACGCAGCGAGCGCACGGACATGCTGAACGCAGCCGCGCTCAACGCGATGAGCGCGAACGTCTACGACTTCGACGACACGCATATCCCGACCATCATTCATCCGACGGCACCCGTCGCCGCCGCACTGTTCGCGCTTGCCGAGTCGCATGCGTTGAGCGGCGAAGCGCTGCTGCTCGCGTTCGTGCTCGGCGTCGAAGTGGAATGCCGGATCGGCAACGCGGTCTCGCCGGAGCACTATCAGCGCGGCTGGCACATCACGTCGACATGCGGCGTGTTCGGCGCGGCTGCAGCCGTGGCGAAGGCGCTCGAGCTTGATGAACAAAACATTGTGTGGGCGCTCGGCAATGCATCGGTGCAAACGGGCGGACTGGTCGAAACGCTCGGCACGATGTCGAAGAGCATCAGCGTCGGCAATGCGGCGCGCAATGGGTTGCTGTCCGCGCTGCTTGCAGAAGATGGCTTTTCGGGCCCCGACGCGCCGCTCGAAGGCGAGCGCGGCTTTCTGCGCGTGACGGCGTCGCAACCGGACTGGAGCGCGCTCACGCGCGATCTCGGGCATGAGTGGGAACTGCTGAAGAACACCTACAAGCCGTATCCGTGCGGCGTCGTGCTGAACCCGGTGATCGACGCATGCCTCGATCTGCGCCGCGACGCGCGCTGGTCGCTCGACGATATCGAACAGATCGAACTGACGGGCCATCCGCTGCTGCGCGAGCGCACCGACCGGGCGGACGTGCGCACGGGCCGTGAATCGCAGGTCAGCGCGCAGCATGCGGTGGCCGTGGTGTTGTCGCGCGGCAAGGCTGGCCTCGATGAATTCAGCGATGCCGCCGTCGCCGATCCTTCGCTCCGTGCGCTCGGAAACCGCCTGCGTTTCATCGATAACGCGTCGTGGCCCGTCGAATCTGCGCAGGTGACGATCGTGCTGCGTTCGGGCGAACGCGTCGCGCATCGTGTGCATGCTGCGCGCGGCAGTCTCGCCGCGCCGCTCGCCCACGTCGAGCTGGCCGACAAGCTGCATCAACTGGCCGCGCATTCACACTTTGGCGTCGATGCGCAAGCGTTGACCGACAGATTATGGAAGTTCGAGACCGAGACGGATGCGGCCGCAGTGATGCGTCTCGCGCGTGCTCGCGGTTCGGATTGAATCGAAATTTTTTCATTCACGAGGATTGTCATGTCGAGTAGTCAGGCATCAAGTCAGCAACGCGGGCCGTCGCTCGGTTTCGTCGGCGTCGGCACGATGGGCCGGCCAATGGCGCGGCGGCTGATCGAAGCGGGTCACACGGTGATCGTGTATGACCGCGATGAAGCAGCCGTCGCGGAACTCAAGGCGGCGGGCGCGCAAGTTGCCGCGTCGGTGCGCGACGTGGCCGACAGCGCGCGCATCGTGTTCACGAGCCTGCCCACGCCCGCGATCTTCAAACAGGTCGCGCTCGGTGATGGCGGCCTGATCGACTGCAGCGCAATCAAGGTGCTGGTCGATCTGTCGACGGTCGGTTCGCGCATCGAAAAGGAAGTGGCAGAAGGGCTGCTTGCAAAAGGAATCGAAACCGTCGACGCCCCCGTGAGCGGCGGCGCAGCTGGCGCGAAGAAGGGCACGCTCGCGATCATGGCAGCGGGCAACCCCGTCGCGCTCGAAGAAGTGCGCGGCCTGTTCGGAGTGCTCGGCAAGGTGTTCGTCGTCGGTGACAAGGCGGGGCAAGGGCAATTGCTGAAGCTGCTGAACAACATGTTGTCGTCGACGGCATTTGCGATCACGTCCGAGGCGTTCGTCGCGGGCATACGCGGCGGGCTGGACCCGGAAGTGATGATGTCGGTGATCAATGCAGGCAGCGGCAAGAACGGCGCGACGCTCGACAAGTTTCCGAAGCACGTGCTGCCCGGCACATTCGATTTCGGCTTTCCTGTCGGCAGCGTCTGCAAGGACATCGGTCTTGCCGTCGACGAATGCCAGGCGCTCGGCGTGCCCATGTGGGTAGGCAGCGTCGCGCGCCAGATGTGGAATTACGCCGCGATGCAGGACGGCGCCGCGCGCGATATGACGGAACTCGTCAAATATGTCGAACGCTGGTCGTCGGTCGACGGCCTTGAAGATTGAAGCAGTACCGAATCGAACACACAACACGAAACACGGAGAACTCCATGATCGTTGAAATGCGCATCTATCACTGCGCGCCGACACGCCTGCCGGCCTTGCTCGACCGCTTCACGACGCACACGCTCGGTTTCTTCGAGAAGTACGGCATCCAGCAGATCGGTTTCTGGACCACACTGATCGGCCCGAGCAATCACGCGCTCACGTACATGATCCAATGGGAGAGCCTCGCCGAGCGCGAGCAGAAGTGGAACGCGTTTCAAGCCGACGCGGACTGGATCGCGACGCGGGCCGCGACGGAAGCGCAGCGTCCTATCGTCGAGCGCATCGAGAATCACTTCCTGAGCCCGACCTCGTTCTCCGCGCTGCGCTAGGAGACGGATGCCATGACACAGAAGAAGCGCATCGGTTTCATTGGGCTCGGCATGATGGGCGCACCGATGGTGCAATGCCTCGTCAACGCGGGCTTCGAGCTTTACATCGACGACGCGGATGCAACGCGCGCCGACACGCTCGCCACGCAAACAGGCGCACAGCGCTTGACGCGCGACAACGCTGCGTCGCTCGACGTGTTGATCACGATGCTGCCGAACTCGGCCATCGTCGAAAGCGTGCTGCTCGGCGGCGGTAGTGACGGTTGGGCGAGCCGGCTCGCGGAGGATGCCGTCGTGATCGACATGAGTTCGTCGGAACCGGAACGTTCGCGCAAGCTCGGCGCGGTGCTCGAAGAACGCGGCCTCGCGTATCTGGACGCGCCCGTATCCGGCGGCGTGAAGAAAGCGAAGGAAGGCACGCTGGCGATTCTCGTCGGCGGTCGCGCGGAA
>Ga0247692_1000072_pt1 | contig 21047 bp, 16 predicted proteins | sample CNK33_metaG_FD_183041 | JGI IMG/M metagenome (GOLD analysis project Ga0247692, IMG submission 183041) | Soil microbial communities from Purdue University Martell Research Forest, Indiana, United States - CNK33 | ecosystem: Environmental > Terrestrial > Soil > Temperate forest > Bulk soil...
GATTCGCTTCTTCGCTCCAGTCCTTGTCTCCCGGTTCGCTCCCGGGCGGTGGAGACTTCCGCCCGAGCCTGGCCCGTTTATCGCCTGTTGCCGTCGGCATCTTGAACTGGTCGAACACAGATCCTATGAGCAGGGGGGCGTCGACGAACTGATACGTAAAATCAGGGTGTCGAGTCCTGTTCAAGGAGAGGATCATGCGCACGGATCAGACGTTCACGAGGGATAGTGAGGAACCGGTGCTGGCGGTGTCACTCGAGCTCGCTGCGGCGAAGTGGAAGGTCGCGCTACACGATGGCCGGCGCGAGAAGCCCGCCGTGCACGCGGTCGCGCAGCCACAGGCCGCCGCCCGCCTGCAGGCGGTGCTGGACCTGATCGAACGGCACAAGGAGAAGTGGTTGCTGCCCGCGGGCGTGCGGGTCGTCGTGAGCTACGAGGCCGGCCAGGACGCGTTCTGGATCTGTCGCGCGCTGCAGGCGCGCGGCATCGAGTGCTACGTCGTCGATCCGGCGAGCATTCCGGTCGAACGTCACAAGCGGCGCGCGAAGACCGACCGGCTCGACGTCATCAAGCTGGTGATCAACCTGCGTGCGTGGCTGCGCGGTGAGCGTGAGCGCATGCACGTGGTTCACGTGCCGTCGCCACAGGACGAGGCGTCGCGCCAGCTGATGCGCGATCGCGGGCAACTGCAGAAGGAAGTACTGCAGCACCGTGACCGGATGTGCAAACTGCTGGTCACGCTGGGCTGCTGGGATGAGGTCAATCACAAGGACTTTGCCGGCCGGCTCGCCCGTAACGAGGTGAAGTGCCACGACGGCACGCCGCTGCCACCCGAGCTGCGCGAGAGGCTGCTGCGCGAGTGCGAACGGCAGGCACTGGCGGAGCAGCAACTCGCGGCGCTGGAGAAGACGCGTAAGGCGAGCGTGCCGGCACCCGCGCGCAAGCGCAGCGAGGACCTGGCGCGCCTGAAGGGCATCGGCGAGGTGGGTGCGTCGCGCCTCGCGCTGGAGCTGTTCTGGAGGGAGTTCAGCAACCGGCGCCAGGTGGGGGCATGCGTCGGGTTGGTGCCACAGCCCTTCGATAGCGGCGTGAGCCACGTGGACCAGGGGATCAGTAAACAGGGTAACCGGCGGGTACGCGCGTTACTGGTCGAGATGGCGTGGACCTGGCTGCGCTACCAGCCCGGCAGCGCGCTGACGCAGTGGTTCAACCGGCGCACCCAGGGCACGGGACCGAACCGCCGCGCGCGACGCATTGCGATCGTCGCGGTAGCGCGACGTCTCGCGATTGCGCTGTGGCGGTATCTGAAGGACGGCGTCATCCCCGAAGGCGCAGAGCTGAAGCCAGTCTGAGCCACAGCGGGATAGCGCATCAGGGGCAAGCATGAACGCGCGCAGCTGATGGATGGACGGTTTGAAGTGAACATGCCCGTGGAGGTCCAGGGTTACCGACGTAACCGGCTTTACAGATGGGGCATGTTCCCGGACAAGGTTCAGGCGTAATGCGCATGCAGGATGAGGGCTGGCAAGGCGCCAGCCGGATAGAAGGTAGTCGGACGTCAGGTCCGACGCGCGATGACCGGCTTCAGACCACAGACGAGAGGGGGCACGTCGAATGGATCGCAGCACTGGTTGACGGCGGGTCAAACTCCGCCGGAACACGCGGGGCCGAAATGCGCCTGTAGGCTGGCGAACGCAATAACCTGCGCTCGCCAGCCTACGCAAGGCTATTGCGCCTTCGCAGCGTCAAGGGTCGCTGCGCTCAGGCTTCGCCTGGCCCTTGACCCCGCTACGGCGCTTACTTACGGAGCCGCCCGATGGACCAGGCCAATGATTCGTGAGTCAGTTCGTGAAAGGCCTTGACAACCTCCTGCTCATAGAAGGACCTCCCAGGTTCCTGGGGCGTCCTTCCCGCACCTTTGCCCTGCTCTCAGACCCCGGCCAGTCTGGCTGGCCTAACCTTGACGGCCAACTCAGTGCTGCCCCTACCGTACGGAAAGTAAGGACACCAGCGACGACTCAATTTCGGGGCTCTATCACACGGCTTCAGTACACCCTGTCTACGCTTCAAGTAATGCGTTACCGCATTCGCATGCAAGACTCGGTTCCGGTTGCTGGCTAGGCTTTACCGGGAGGGATTCGAACCCTCTGAACTCCAACAAGTGGTTTCCACCAGCTTCGGCTTCCCCCACTACCAGATTTATCCTGGCGCTACCATACCCGAGCCCGGATTAGAGTCACGCCACCTATACACCGGACACCGCGTAGCCAATAAGCAGGTCACCGCCACGCTAATCCCGGGAGGGTAGTGCGCCCCCGGTTTTGATGTCGTCTATAGAGACGTTTCGATGCGTCGTCAGTGGTTCACTTGCGTTCGTCTCTCTAATCCACACATGACGTGTTTGATCACGCCTTTTAACCGTAACGTTCACCACCGCAGCGTTTCCGACTGAAGGCCGGGTCGGCCGGTGGAATTTCACCACCAGCCGCCCACAGAACGGTGCGTAAACCTCTCGATTTACACCGCTCGTCCCAGCCATTCCTTTGCCACCTCGCGATGGCAAAGCGACTCGGAAAGTCCAGGCTCATCCCGGTTTCCCGGTTGGCAACGACCCTCCTTGAGCTGAGTCATCCCCTTTGCTCCACGCCCATTACAGGCGCTTCGACGCTCGTACGGGATGATCCGCCCCCTGCATGTGCATCGGTACTTTCCCCCTTCGTGGGTCCCACTTATAGAGTTTTCCCTTGGCATCACATGCAGAGTTCCCAAGTTCCATACCCAAGCCCGAATTAGAGTCACGCCACCTCTACACCGGACACCACGTGGCCAATAATCAGGCTCCCGCCACGCTGATCCTGGAAGTAAGCTGTGCCCCCAGTTTTGATGTCGTCTAACAGCCTTTCGATGCATCATCGATGGTTCACTTGCGTTCGTCTCTCTAATCCCTACATGACACGTTCGACCGTGCCTTTTAAGCGCATCGTTCACCACCGCAGTCTTTCGAGCTGAAGCAGCATGCGCCTGTTTGAGACCAGCCCCTGCAGGCCGATCCCGGAGGGCCTACCTCCATCTCAGGTACAGCATCGTGTCCAGACCGCGACACGTTCATGGCACAACAGCTTACGGCTGTTTGAAGTCTGCGCCTGCACGCCGGCTCCGGAGGACCTACCTCCATCTCAGGTACAGCATCGTGTCCCAAAGAATGCGGACACGTTCATGGCACAACACCACCACGCCTTTTGAACGCAGCAGCACTGAGCGGTTTGAAGCCTGCTCCCGCAAGCCGGCTTCGGGAGACCTACTCCCGTCTTCAGTACAGCACCACAAGCTCTCGCTTGTGTTCGTGACACACTCTCGTCGACGCGCCATGACTGACCGGCTGTCGTGGCGAGCCGGTTCCAGCGTTTGACGAACTCCGGCGTGTAGCGTTTCACCCAACGCAGGATCGTAGTGTGGGCGAGGGACAGGCCGCGTTCAGTCATCATCTCGGCGAGATCGCGCAGACTGAGCTTGTAGCGCAGATACCAACGCACACAAAGGACGATGACTTCGCGGTCGAAATGACGCCCGCTGAACAAACATTCGAGATCTTTCAGCTTGCTCATTGGCTCGTGGTCGTCAAAAGCCCAAGGGTAACAGACCGACGCATCCGAATTGCACCACAGCCGTAAAGAGGACGTTCGTCGGGCGGTCCCTCTCGGGCGAAACATCGGCCGGGGCTACGCGTCATACATCCAATTCGGACACGTCTGCGCCATGACTCTCGATGAACTCGCGACGTGGGCCGACTTCCTCGCCCATCAGGATCGAGAACAGCCGATCCGCCGCAATTGCGTCTTCGATCTTAACCTGCAAAAGGCGATGCGCTGCGGGATCCATCGTCGTTTCCCAGAGCTGCTCCGGGTTCATTTCGCCGAGGCCTTTGTAGCGCTGACGCGCCACGCTGCGGCCCGCATCGTCGAGCAGCCATTCGAGCGCCATCGGAAAGTCGCTCACGGTGCGTTTCCGACGACGTTCGCCCTCGCCTCGCGCAACGATGACGGGTTCCGGTATCCGCGCCGCGAACATTGCTCCAATGCGCGCGAGTGTCTGGAAATCGGCGCTGCGCACGATTTCCTGCGTGATCGTGCAGTGCTTTTCGTTGCCCAGATGGCGGCGCGTCACGTGCAGCACCGCACGCGTCGAATCGGGCGCGAGTTCCGCACGAACCGACGTGTCCAGCAATCGCGCGGCGAGCAAGTCTGCGCATTCGCGCGCCGATTCGAGCGAATCAAGCCAGATCGGAACGCCGCGAAATACCGCGTCGAGCACGAGGCGGTCAAGCCTGGTCGATAGACGCTGTAACGCGGCCTGTGCAACTTGACATTCGCGCGCAAGAGCGAAGAGGGCTTCACCTTCGATGGCGTCCGCGTTCGAACCGCTGCGCACGTTCGCCTGCTCGAGCGCGATGTCGAGCAGCCAGGACGAGAACTCCGCATCGTCCTTCACGTAGCGCTCGGTCTTGCCGTGCCGCACCTTGTAGAGCGGCGGCTGCGCGATATAGACATGGCCGCGCTCGATCAACTCTCGCATCTGCCGATAGAAAAAGGTCAGAAGCAGCGTGCGGATGTGCGCACCGTCCACGTCGGCATCCGTCATGATGATGACGCGGTGATAGCGCAGCCTGTCGATCCGGAAGTCGTTCGCGCCGATGCCGCAACCGAGCGCGGTCACGAGCGTCATGATTTCGCCCGATGACAGCACCTTTTCATAACGCGCGCGCTCGACGTTGAGTATCTTGCCGCGCAACGGCAGGATTGCCTGAAACGCGCGGTCGCGTCCCCGCTTGGCGCTCCCGCCCGCCGAATCGCCCTCGACCAGATAGATCTCCGAGCGCGCTGGATCGCGCTCCTGGCAATCGGCAAGTTTGCCTGGCAGGCCCGATGCCGTGAATACCGACTTGCGCCGCGTCATCTCTCGCGCCCGTCGGGCAGCTTCGCGTGCGCGAGCCGCGCCCACAATCTTGTCGCAGATCCCGCGCGCTTCGACGGGATGCTCTTGCAGCCATTCAGCGAGCCCGGTGCCGACGACCTCCTCCACCGCGGCGCGCGCTTCCACGCTGACGAGTTTGTCCTTGGTCTGGTTGCCGAATTTCGGATCCGGCAGTTTCACGTTGATCACGCAAGCCAGGCCTTCGCGGAAGTCGTCGCCGGAGAAGATCACGTTGTCCGTTTTCATCAGGCCGTTGTCTTCGGCGTATTTACCGAGTACACGTGTCGTCGCGGCGCGCAGGCCGGTCAGATGTGTGCCGCCGTCGCGCTGCGCGATGTTGTTAGTGAAGCACAAGGTCGTTTCGCCATAGGCATCGTTCCATTGCATCGCGACTTCGACGCTCACGTCGGCTGTGCCGCTCTTGCGCGCGCCGCTCGCGAGGAATATGTTTTCGTGGATCGCACGCTTGCCGTAATTCACGTATTTCACGAAGCCCTGCACACCGCCTGTGCAGGCGAAGTCTTCGTCCTTGCCTGTCCGTTCGTCTACGAGGCGAATGATCAGCCCGTCGTTCAGAAAGCTCAGTTCACGCAGACGCGCCGAAAGCACATCGAAGCTGAACTGCCCATGACGGAAGATCTCCGCGTCCGGCAAAAAATGCACGCGCGTGCCGCGCCGGTCTGCGATGCCCGTCACGCGCGCAGGACTGGTGGCGATGCCCGAGTCCGTGTGCGACACGATTCTGTCCTGCAGCACGCCTTGCTCGAACGCAAGCTCATGTGTACGTCCTGCGCGCCAGATCGTCAGATCGAGCCGCGTGCTCAGCGCGTTCACACAACTCACACCCACGCCGTGCAGGCCTCCCGAGACCTTGTAGCTGTTCTGATCGAACTTGCCGCCCGCATGCAGCTCCGTCAGCGCGATTTCCGCCGCCGAGCGTTTCGGCTCGTGACGGTCGTCCAACTTCACATCGACGGGAATGCCACGCCCGTTGTCCTCGACCGACAACGATCCATCCGCATGCACGGTCACCAGCACGAAGTCGCAATGCCCGGCCATCGCTTCGTCGACAGCGTTGTCGACAACTTCGAACACCAGCTGATGCAGGCCCGAGCCGTCCGCCGTGTCGCCGATATACATGCCCGGGCGCTTGCGCACCGCATCCAGCCCCTCGAGAATCTGGATGCGCGCGGCGGAATAGTCGCTCGCGCTCGCGCCTGCACGCACTGCCGGATCAGTTGACATTGAGGTTTCCGCTGAGCCGCGCGTGGAATGCGCGGCTGCGCTCGTCGAGACCGGTGAATTGCACGGCGATCTCATGCTGCCCATACTTCACTTCGATGGAGTCGAGCGCCGCGACCGTCGATGCATCCCAGATCTGCGACTTCGAAAAGTCGATGACGACCGTGTGCGGATCGCTCGCGTACTCGAAGCGATCCACCAGATCGTTACTGCTCCCGAAGAAGAGGGGGCCGTGCACTTCATAGCGCACGCTTTGCCCATCGGCGGACGCGGTGCGCGTCGTGCGGATAACGTGCGCCACGCGGCGCGCGAACAGCACCATCGCGAGCAGCACGCCGCCTACCACGCCGAGCGCGAGATTGCCCGTGTAGACGGTCAACGCAACCGACACCAGCATCACCGATGTTTCCATCAACGGCATGCGCTTGAGCGTGGCCGGGCGCAGACTGTGCCAATCCATGGTCTTCACCGCGACGACCATCATCACCGCGGCGAGCGCGACCATCGGAATGCGCGCCATCACAGAACTCAGGCCCGTCATGAGCAGAAGCAACGTGAATGCAGCCGCAAGCGTGGACACGCGCGTGCGCGCGCCGCCGATATCGACGTTCACCACGGTCTGCCCGATCATCGCGCAACCGGCGATGCCGCCGAATGCACCGGCGCACAGATTGCCGAGCCCGAGCGCCCACGATTCGCGCGTCTTGTTCGAGCGCGTCTCCGTCATTTCATCGACGAGCTTCGCGGTAAGCAACGTCTCCAGCAAACCGACGAAAGCGATGCTGATCGCCGTCTGCCATACGATCTTCAGCGTGCTGAGGTTGAAGGGCACGGTCCAAGCAGTGATGCCCTGCAAATCCGCTTGCATCGGACGATCTCCGCCGACGGTCGGCACGCTCCATTGCAGCGCGATGGCAAGAGCCGTCGCGACGACGATCGCGATCAGCGGCGAAGGAACCGCGCGCGTGAAACGCGGCCCGATCAGAACGATTGCGAGCGTGATCGCAAAGAGCACATAGACCGCAAACGGTTTGTCGGTCACATGCGGTAGCTGCGCGCAGAAGATCAGAATGCCGAGGGCGTTGACGAAGCCGAGCATCACCGAGCGCGGAATGAAGCGCACGATGCGCGCAAAGCCGAGCAGGCCGAACGCGACCTGAATCAAGCCTCCGAGCAGCACCGAGGGAAAAATGTAGCCGGCGCCGTGCGCATGAACCATCGGTCCGACGACGAGCGCGACAGAGCCAGCCGCAGCGGTCACCATCGCGGGCCGCCCGCCGAACAGCGACGTGACGATCAGCAGCACCACCGACGCGAACAGCGCCGAACGCGGTTCGACCCCTGAGATAAAGGAGAATGAGATCACCTCGGGAATCAGCGCGAGGCTCGTCACCACGCCCGCGAGGATTTCGCGCAGCAGTTCGGCGCGCGATGCGGGCAATGAAATGCGCGGCGTGGCGCGCGGCGTATCGATCCTTCTCACAGGATTTGCCATGACAGTACTCGGTTTGTTTGAGACGTGAGACGCGGCGCGCGTCATCGACACGCGCCGCGCAAGCGCACGGATCACACTCGCACGATGCATCGAAAGCCGATATGGCTCGTCGATGTATCGAGCGTCTGGCCCTGACGTGCCGCGGGCCGATAACGCAGGCAATAGCTCGGCGCGCACAGATGCGAGCCGCCCTTCACGACGTTGCGCACATTCGGATCGTCGCGGCTCGACGACGGAATGCAGCACGACTTCGTTTCCTCGACGCCGGGCGCGTTGCCGTAACGAGTGACGGTCCACTCCCACACGTTACCCGCAACGTCGAAAAGACCGTAGCCGTTGGCTGGATACGACTTCACCGGCGAGCTGCGCTCGTAGCCGTCGAGCGCCGTGTTCTGCCACGGGAACTCGCCTTGCCAAGTGTTCGCCATCTGCCGGCCGTCGGGCGCGAACTCATCGCCCCACGGATACGCTGCGCCATCGAGGCCGCCGCGTGCCGCGTATTCCCATTCGATTTCGTTGGGCAGAGACTTCCCTGCCCATGCCGCATACGCGCTCGCATCCGCGAACGACACATGCACGACAGGATGATCCGCAAGACCTTCGAGATCACTCTCGGGCCCTTGCGGATGCCGCCAGTTCGCACCGGGCACATATGCCCACCATTGCCGGTAATCGCGCAGCTCCACGCGCGATTGCGGCTGCGTGAACACCAGCGAACCGGGACATAAAAGCGCCGGATCGGCATCCGGATACAGCGCGGGATCGGGCTGCCGCTCGGCGATGGTGAGGTAGCCGGTGGCATAGACGAACGCGGCGAATTGCTCGTTCGTCACCGGATGCGCGTCGATCCAGAAATCCGGCGCCGTGGCGCGCCGCGCTGGACGCTCCTCACGATAGAAAACATCGGAACCCATCGTGAAGTCGCCGCCCGTGATCCGCACCATGCCTTCGGTGCGGGCGGCTTCCTTCGATGGCGCCTGTGCCGCCACCTTCGCGGGAGAGCAGCAGCATGCACGCTTCGCGGGTCGTGCGTCCGTCATCGGCGCGTCCATGGCATTACGAGTTGAAGACCGACTTCGGCACGAATTCCAGCGCAGAACCCGGCGGAATCAGCTCTTCCTGCTTCACGCTGTCCTCGAACTCACGCACGACGCGATGCGCGTGCTGCATCACCCACCACCGCACGTAGCGCTGATTGACCGCCTCGCGCTCTTTCGGGTCCTCTTGCAAATGCGTGATGCGCGCGAAGCCAAGCGGCAGTTCGGGATCGTGGAAATGCTGCTGACGCTTGAAATTGATCTTGAAGTCCTTCCACTTCACGGCGTGCAGTTCGTCCTTGAGCCACACCATGCACGACTCGCGGTTCGACGCCGCCTGTTCGCCGAGGAAGAACTTTGTCTGATCCTTGCCGTCGATGAGCCGATCCTTCGGCGTCTCGGCGCCCGCGAAGTTCAGCAGCGTCGTGAACATATCGGTGACGTGGACCATCTCATTGCTCTCGACGCCTGCCGGAATGCGGCCCGGCCAGCGCGCGAGCAGCGGCGTGCGGATGCCACCTTCCGCCGAACTGAAATACGAGCCGTCGAAGAAACCGCCCGTGCCGCGACCGGCGAGATGGTCTTCCGCGCCGTTGTCGCCGCAGAGGATGACGATGGTGTCGTCCGCCACGCCGAGACGGTCCAGTTCGTCGAGCAGCACGCCGAAGTCGTGATCGAGCATCAGCAGGCAATCGCCCCAGTCGCCGTTGGTACTCTTGCCGACGAACTCGTCACGCGGCGACATCGGGAAGTGCATCAGCGAGTGGTTGAAGTAGAGGAAGAACGGCTCGTCGTTCTTCACGCAGCGCTGCATGAAGTCGATGCCGCGCTTCTGGTACTCGAGGTCGCAGGTCTTCTTGGTTTCCATCGTGAGCTGCTCGTCGAGCAGCGGCTTGGCACCCTTGCCCTTGAAGCCCTCGTGCATGTGCGAGTAGCCATCGCGCTCGGGAACGTAATGCGGGTCTTCCAGCCACATGCATTCGTCATAGGTGCGCAGCGGCCCGTACCATTCGTCGAAACCGTGATCGGTCGGAAAGCGGCCGTCCTCCGCGCCGATGTGCCATTTGCCCAGGCACGAGGACTTGTAGCCGCCCTTCGCCAGCAATTCGGCGATGGTGATTTCCCACGTCACCAGACCGCCGCCGTTGCCGCCGAGCGCGATCGTGTGATTGCCGGAACGGATCGGATAGCGGCCCGTCATCAAAGCGGAGCGCGTCGGCGTGCACTGCGGCTCGACCACGTAGTGCGTGAGCTTGGTGCCTTCCTTGCAGAACGCGTCGATGCGCTTCGTATCCGCGCCGCGCAGCTTGCCGCCGCCGTAGCAGCCGAGTTCACCCATGCCCAGGTTGTCGACGTGGAAGAACAGGATGTTCGGTTTCTTGCTCATTGCAAAACTCCATCGGATCGAGAGCGTTATCCCCCGCTCTCGGTTAGGGATACTAACTTACGTTGTGTCGTGCTACTTGAACTGCCCATTTCGATCGGCTCAGAGCATCTCTTCGACGCCGTTCGGACCCATCTCCATGCTGAAACCTTCGACGCCACCGGACCCCAGCTCGGAGCCCATCGCAGCGAGTGATTCTTCGCGAATCAGGTTCTTCAGGCGATGAACCAGATCGGTGAACTCGGGCGTGTCGAACATCGCGGCCGTGCGCGGACGCGGCAGCGGCACACGAATTTCGGCCTTGATGCGTCCGGGCCGCGCAGTCATAACATAAATGCGGTCCGACAGGAACACGGCTTCTTCGATGTCGTGCGTGATGAACAGCACCGACAGGCGAAAGCGCTGCCACATGTTGGTCAGAATCTCCTGCATGACGGTGCGCGTTTGCGTGTCGAGCGCGCCGAACGGCTCGTCCATCAGCAAGACTTGCGGATTCGCCGCAAGCGCTCGAACGATCCCGATGCGCTGCTTCATGCCGCCCGAAAGCTGATCCGGGTAATGGTTCTCGAACGCGAGCAATCCCGCGAGACCGAGCAGCGTGCGTGCAGTGCCTTCGCGTTTGGCGCGCGACACGCCCGCCATCTTCAGGCCGAACTCCACGTTCTCCCGCACGCGCAGCCACGGGAACAGCGAATATTGCTGAAACACCACACCGCGCTCCACACCGGGCTTCCTGATGGGCACGCCGTCGAGCGTGGCCCTGCCGCGCGTCGGTTCGGTGAAGCCCGCGACGATGCTCAGAAGTGAGGACTTGCCGCAGCCCGACGGACCGATCAGCGAGACGAACTCGTGCGGTTCGACAGTGATCGACACATCCTTTACGGCTTCGGTCTTTGCGTCGCCCGAGCCGAACACGACGCCGATGTTGCGGCAATCGATGTGTCCTTTGTTTGTGTTGCTCATTTGCGTGCTCCGTTGACATAGGCGAGCCACGGCATCGACAGCTGACCGACCAGACGGATCGCTCCACTGCACAGCAGGCCGAGTGCACCAATGGTCATCATGCCGAGGACGATCGCTGGATAGTTGACGAGCGAATACGCTTCCCACGTGTAGTAACCGACGCCGTATTGGCCCGAGATCATTTCCGCAGCGATGAGCGACACCCAGGCGACGCCCATGCCCACGGCCAGCCCGGTGAAAATGTTCGGCAGCACACCCGGCAGGATCACATGCCAGAAGAGTTGCGCTTCACTCGCGCCGAGACATCGTCCCGCGCGCAGCAGTACACCGTCGAGTGATTCGACACCGTCCACCGTGTTGAGCAGGATCGGATAGAACGCACCGATGAAGGTGATGAACACGATGGAAGATTCCGTCGTCGGCCACAGCATGATCGACATGGGCACCCATGCGATGGCAGGAATCGGCCGCATCACTTCGATCGCCGGCATGAGCAGCTGATTCACGCGGCGATAGCGCCCGATCAGCAGTCCCAACCCCACGCCCGTGACGAGCGCGATGAAGAAGCCGAGAAAGATGCGACGCAGGCTGTTGCCGATGTTCGCCGCGAACGCGTTCGATCCGACGACATGCACCGCCTCCCGGAACACATCGAACGGCGTCGGCACGTTCTGGAAGCGGATGTAGAACTGCACCCGATAACGCGTGCCGAGATACCAGAGCACGGACAGCACGCCGATCGACACGACAGCGAGTGCGAACCTGATGCCGAGCGCCTGCGCACCGCTCAACGTCGGCGCCTTGAAGCGCCGGCTCTTGCGCGGCGCACGTCCCGGCTGTGCAGGCAGCGCCGTGACGCCCTTCTCGATTTCCAGCTCGAAAGACCGTTCCATGTCATTCCCCTCCGCTGCCGACTGCGTTCAACGCCTGCGTATAAGAGACCACCTTCGCACCTGTTTTCTTCGCGCCCGCCTCCGCGTCGCGCTTGAGCAGATAGGGTTCGATGTCCGGTCGCTTTCCGTCGGCGCCGCCGACGGTGTAGAACGCGGTGTCCGCGAACACCTTCACGCCGAGCGCCTTGTCCATCAGATAGACCGCGTCAAGCTTCTTGCCCTGCGCGCGGTATTGATTGACGCCTTCGAGCGTGCAGGCTGCCGAGCTGAACGGCATGATCTGCCCGCCTTGCACCCAGATCTGTCCTGCCTGGGCGGGGTTGCTCACGGCGGCATTACAGACCGCGTCCCTGCCTTCGATCTGATAGTTGGAAAAGCTCCCGAGCTGCGCGCCGTAATTGCGCCCGGCCTCCTTGAAGGCCTCACGGACGAAGGAATCGTTGACCCATTTGTCGATGTCGAGATCCTTCACCATGTTCAGCTTCTTGAGCACCGCGTAGTCCGTCTTTAGCGCGGCGACCCAGCGCGGCTTGATCGTCGGATCGAGCGTGTCGATGCCGCCCGGGCCGAGGAAGATGTACGCGACTTCCTTGTCCACCTTGGTCCATGATTGAATCTTCTCTGCCGCCTGCTCCGGGTTTTTGCGGACCCAGTCGTTGGCTTCCATCAACGCATTGATATACGCGGTCACGATTTCCGGATACTTCTGGCCGAAGTCCTTGCGGATCACGACGCCATGAAACGTGGGCTGGCCTGTCTCGACACCGTCGAAGATCTTTCGCGCATAGCCGCGATATGGCAGCAGTTCCGCGAACGGCACGAAGTCCGCGTGTGCATCGACGCGCTTTTCCTGAATGCTCGTGCTGCCCACTTCCGGAGACTGGTTGGCGAGCACGAAATAATCGCTCGGCAACTGGCGGCTCTGCAACGCCGCGAGCAGCATGCCGTGCGCGGCGGACCCGAACGGCACCGACACGCGTTTGCCCTTCAGATCGCCGAGATCGTAGTAAGGCGAGTCCTTCGGCACGACCACCCCGTTACCGCCGCCGAGCGCGTTATAGGCGATTACGGCGACGAGTTCCGTGTCGTTGTTCGTGGCGTGACCGGTCGCGCCGTTCACGAGCAGCGGATAGTCGCCCATCATGCCGATCTGCAGGTTGCCCGCGATCATGCCGTTGGTGATCGGCGGACCGGAGGTCGCGTTCTGCCACGTCACGTTGTAGGTGACGTCCTTGTACTTGCCGGTATGCGGCAGATACTTGTCGAGCAATCCGAGCTGCTTGATGACGATGCCGCCCGTGACCGTGTTAGTCGTCGTGTCCTGCGTGCCGATTCCGATGTCGATCGTTTCTGCGCGCGCGGCGCTTGCATACGCCAGCACGGAGCCCATCGCGACGAGTGAAGCACTGCAAAGCGCGTGGCCTACCAAACCCCTGATTCGCATGATGTAACCCTAAAGATTGAGTGACATGGAACGGTTTGCTGCTTCGCCCATGTCAGACGGTGACAATCGGGACGCCGAATCGGCACCCGCACGTGATCCAGCTCAGCTCCTCAACTCACAGCGTCGACAGCCTGCCGTTCGACGCGGACCTTGAACTGGAAGGCGTCTCCTCGGTAATAAAGTTCTTCGTATTCGAGCGGCGCGCCGTCGCTCGTATGGATGACGCGCTCGATGAACAGGATGGGCGCACCCTCTTCCAGGCTGAGCATGCGCCGCAGTTCGTCGGTGGCGAGAATCGAACACATTTGCAGATCGGCATGGCCGAGCGCGATCTGACAGTCGTTCTCGAGGACGGCGAAGACGTCGCGGTTTGCGAGGTCCGCCTTCGCGACACGCTGACCGATTGCCGACGGCAGGTACGACACATCGAGCGAAATCGGCGCGCGGTTCAGGAAGCGCAAGCGGCGCAACTCCGTCACGCGCCCGCTGCTCGCAAGGCGATCCCGCACATGCTGCGGCGGCACGATGGTGCGCACCGACAGCACCTTTGAATGCGTCTCGTAGCCCAGCTCGCGCATCGCGGTTCCGAAGCCTTGTAGGCTACCGAGATCTTGAAACGCGCGCGGACTCGATACGAACGTGCCCTTGCCCGGAATGCGGAAGATGAGTCCTTCGCTTTGCAGATTGCCGAGCGCCTGACGCACGGTGATGCGGCTTACGTCAAAGGCGGCCATTAGCTCGCTCTCGGACGGCATCTGCTCGTTCGGCTGATACGCACCCTGCAAGATGCGATTGCGCAAGATGTCGGCGATCTGCGTATAGAGCGGACTGTGTCCATCGAGATGCGTGGGCGATCCGCCTTCGATCGTCGCGCTCGTCGCGGGTAAGGTGAATTCGGCTACACGCATGTCAGTAGATATAACTCGTCATTACAAGTTGGTTTGAATAACGCAAAACCAATGCCAAGGTTTTTCCCGCCATTTCCGCCCGGTTTTGCGCCTTCTGCGCCACTTCTGTGCTTCTACTTCGCTCTTCCCGCGATGCGTGGTGCATGACCTTCTCGGTCTGGTGCATCGTCCGCGCCGCGTTTATGCGAACGAGTAGATCCAGGGCAGCGTGTCGAATCGGATCAGCAGCGCCACGCCGATGGCCGTCGTGAAGAACGGGGCAACGCAGCCCGTCGCGCGTTGCACAGTCGTCGCCGACACACGTGAGCGCGCGGTTAGGAGCGCACCTGCGCACAACAAGGCCGTCAGTACACCGAATGCAGACGCGACCAATAAGAACTCCAACGACGCTCGACCAGCCAGCACACTCGCATAGACGAGCACGTTGTCGATCGCCCCGGAAGTGGCGACCACGGCCACTGCGGCGATGCGCCCGGCGCATCCGTTCCGGCTTTGCGATCGATGTCGCGTCTCACCCGTGCGCACGTCGCCACGCCGGCGCAGATCCGCGATGCGCATAAGCCCAACTGTCAGCGGCACGACCCCCGCGAGACCGATGAGCGGTGCTTCTTTCAATAAGCCCAACTGCATGATCGCCGCGGACAGCGCAAGCTGCGCCGCCATGCTGATGAACTGCCCCACGACAATCTCTACCGCACGATACCGCTCGTTGCTGAAGAAGCCGAGCAGCAGCGCATAGCCATCGACATTGGTCGATACATAAGCGGCCGACGCAGCAACGATCAGTGTGGTCAAAGACTCCATTTCCTCTCCGGCGCTGCATGCAGGTGGACTGTGCCGACGCGTGTCTCGCATCATGTGCCAACTTGTTATGACGTGCTATGACGTGCTGTCGCATGCAAATACGATGCCACCTGACAACGTTGTGTTTTAAGGGCTTCTGGCCAAGAGGAGGTTCGAAAAGAGTGCAGAAGGAAACAAGGCGGTGCGTGCCGGCTGCATGTCGGTGCGCGTGTTGTCACTGCGCGCCGCCAGATCGATTAGCCGCCGAGAGAACCGAGCTCGACGCCGGCAATGCAGCCACGACGATCGCAAGCGCCAGCGCCGCGCGATGCTCGCGAAGCGAAGTGTGGTATCGATTTTGTATACCGTCGGAAGCGGGAATGCCCGGCGATCGGACGCAGAGTGCGCAAGCCAATTGTCAAGCATCCAGATGAGAGGCTATATCATGTTATAATAAGGTGGGTCGATTAATTCTTCATCCACACGGGGGTATAATCGTTCGACTCCAAGCTGCACGACCTGACGTTTTGTCGCCCGCCCGCTCAACGCCCATGCCCACCCGTCGCCCCACATTCGAGATCGACTCCCCGATTCCGCTCTATCAGCAAATAAAGGACACGTTGCGCACCGGCATTCTGGACGGCCAGTATCCGCCTCACAGCCGCATGCCATCAGAGAGCGAGCTTCAGGACATGTTCGAGGTGAGCCGCATCACCATCCGGCAAGCGCTCGGCGACCTTCAAAAGGAAGGGTTAATATTCAAGGTGCACGGCAAGGGCTCGTTCGTGTCGAAGCCGAAGACCTTTCAGAACATCACGTCGCTGCAGGGTTTCGCCGAAGCGATGTCGGGCAGCGGGCACGAGATCGTCAATCGTGTGATGTTATTCCGCTTCGTGCCTGCGAGCGCGGAGGTCGCGGCGAGACTCGGTCTACCCGACGAGGCAGAGGTTGCCGAAATTCATCGCATCCGCCTGCTCAATCGGGAACCGGTGTCGTACGAGGTCACCTACTTGCCGGAAAAGCTCGGCAAGAAGCTGCAACGCGCCGATCTCGTCACACGCGACATCTTCCTCATTCTCGAGAACGACTGCGGCGTCGCGTTGGGCAGCGCCGACTTGAGCATCGACGCGATCTCGGCGGACACCTCCGTCGCGCGCGCGCTCGAGATTAAGAAAGAAGCGCCACTGTTGCGGATCGAACGGCTCACGCACGACAGCGAGGGCCAGCCCATCGACTTCGAATACCTCTATTTCAGGGGCGGCACGTTCCAGTACCGGTTGCGCGTGGACCGTAAGCGTGCTCCGAAAGCGAATCGCAACGCAAAAACGTCGAGCTAAGCAAAAAAGCGTCTCTTGATTATTCGCGCGGAGTGTCGGCACAGAGGACCGGAGTTGCTCTATTCCCGCCCAGTAGACCCAGGGCGTGCGTCACCTAATATTTCCGTAACCGACCCCGTTGCTGCCGGTCGAGCCGTCAGTGATGCAACGGCAGGTATCAGATGCGGATTCAACTGGTGGATGCAACACACTAAGACTGCGTTCGAATGGAAAAAGCGGCTGCAAGGACGCTCGAGATTAAAGTCAGCTGTGTGCCGAGCTATAGGGAACATCGCAAGGCCTTGTGAATCCCTATGAAAAGGGGGAAGCGCCCCAACGTTATTTGGATTTCGAGACCCTCGCGCTTGCCCATTGACTTAGGGAAACACTGATTAATGAAGCTCGGCGGTCATCGGTGACGTAGCCGAGGGCGTTATAGAAGGCAGCTCACGGAACGGACCGACGACGATGAAGAGGCAGATCGGCTCTGCAGAAGCGGAAATTGCAGGCAAGAAGCGCGTGACGAGGCGCCAACGCTTCCTGGCGGAGATGGAGAGGATTGTGCCGTGGCAGCGCTTGCTGCCTGCAATCGAACCGTATTACCCGAAAGGCATGCGAGGCCGTCCGCCGACTGGCTTGGAGCGAATGCTGCGGATCTATTTCCTGCAACAGTGGTACGGGCTGTCGGACGAAGGGCTGGAAGATGCGCTGTATGACAGCATCGCGCTGCGAGCCTTCGCCGGCATCGATCTGGCAGTCGAGAACGTGCCGGATGCGACCATGCTGTTGAAATTTCGACGCCTGCTGATCGAGCACGAACTGACAAGGAAGCTGTTCGACGAGATCGGTATCTCGCTGTGTGAGCGTGGATTGCTGATGAAGGAAGGCACGCTGTGATGCGACGATCATCGAGGCGCCACCGTCGACCAAAAACGCCGAAAAGAGCCGTGATCCGGAGATGCATCAAACGAAGAAGGGAAACGAATGGCACTTTGGGATGAAAGCCCATATTGGAGTGGATGCCGATTCGGGTCTGGTCCACAGTGTGGTTGGCACGGCGGCCAACGTGTCGGATGTGTCGCAAGCGCATGCCCTGCTGCACGGGCATGAAGAGGAGGCGTTCGCCGACGCGGGCTACATTGGCGTAGACAAGCGCTACGAAATGAAAGGCAAGACGGTGAAGTGGCACGTCGCAGCCAAGCGCGGAAAGATCAAGGCGATGCAGGAAGGTACCGAACGCGAATGCTGGTTTCAAGGTCGCGCCAGGGAGTGCGCCCGAAAGCCAGTCGTACGCGTTCATGTCGCGCTGCTGGCAATGAATCGCGTCTGTGAGTGAAGAAGCGCTTTGTGTGCCGAATGTTCGCCCAGGTCGATAAACAATCTTTCGAACGGGTCACCGGGATAGGGATATCCAGTAACGCGAGATTCAGACGAGCGCTCGGTCAAATCATTCTCCTGTACAAGGTGGCCCGCTTATCAAGTCGACATGATGCTGCAACGAACTCGTTGCAACTCTGCTAGTGGAGCCGACAACGCTAGCCTTTTAAAATCCTTCGACAGACTCTCACGCGTGTTTCGCACGCCCATGACATCCAACCATTGAAACGTACGGCATTCGCAACATCACTGACGGATCAGTTTATCTGCCACACCCGATCCCAATCGGCGATCGGGGATATGGACCCGAACGTTTCAGTGCACGGTGTGGACGCTGCTGATGGCCCCATCATCGTCTTCGTCGGATGAGGCTTGATCAAGGATCGCGCACCGGAAGTCCAATTTGACGCGAAGGATGGCAGATTCGATCCGTGCGTCGCCGCGATGCCCGCTCAGGCGAGCATTGATCGCCTCCTCGACAGCAAGAATCGCCTGCTCGACGCTCTCCGGATCATCGCTATCGAACCCGATCTCAACCTCAATGCTCTCCAGCAGGTTCAACGCTGTCGCAATGTCCTCGGATGCAACGAATAACGTCTCGGCATTTTCTCTCATCTACCCCTCCCCGTTGGGTTGACTTGCGTCTTCAGACCGGCGCGAGTTGCACAACCATCGTTGCATATCCAGAGCAAACCTGCCGGGCGACGAACGCGAGTGTTGGGTTCAAAACAACGGACGGCTTGCTGGCCACAGCAAAGCGGATAGAATTGAAAGTTCCAGCGTGGTCGGTCCTTGGTCATTGCGTTTAGCGCCCCCAGTTCCGAAGCTGTCGTGAAACGCTCAGTGACACCCTCATCCCCTCGAAGCTTCCTCTTTGCGTATTGTTGGACACGTCAGTATGGCAAACGAGTCACGAGTGTGGCCATCTCTCTCCACCCTCAGCGCCGCATTGAGACAGTTGAGCGACGAACCCTCCACCGTGGCGATCAAACTGCACCGTCAACAGATCGGCCCGATCATCTCGTTGGCGTCGGAAATGCGGTGAAGAACCGTCGAACCCCGGTTGGTGCGTGGGAACAAAAACGCGCTTTCAACGCGGTTCATTTCGTCACGGCTCATCGGGATGTCCCGTCAAAACGCGGCGGCCAGGTTGCCGCCTGCTTTCACAACCTCGATTGTCTCGTTTCACGAGATGATGCCGAATGAATGAAACTGGCCGGACTTGCTCAGACGTCGCGATCGAGAGCGGGCTTACATCGATTTTGTAAGCCGTGAACAACCCAATACCGTACGGCCGAAGCGAAGAACATTTTCACCTGGCAGGCCATCGACGTGTAACCGGCACCACCTGCCCGACGAACTAACTTAACCAGCCAATACCCGTTCGTCGATCCTGCTAATGTCGATTCACTTTTCATGCACCATGTGCGGCCGTTGCTGTCATGATCTGCGCCTGCCACTCGCTATTGATGAAGCGCTCGACGGGATCGCGCGCGGTGGTGAGGTGCAACTGCTGTGCGATGCGATCGTCTGGCCCCAGGAGCCGCTACAAACCGACGCGCTCGCGCAACACCGAAGGCGCCGCTCATTCGCTGCGCAAAGTGGGACGTTGCCAGTACGTGTAACCGTGACGCTGGTGGCCGCGTTCGCGGGACCGTGCCCCAACCTTCGACCTGACATGTCCTGCGGCGCCTACCATCGGCGCCCGCGTGTGTGCCGCATCTATCCCGCTGAGGTCAATCTGTTCTTACCGCTCGATCCGGCAGCGAAGGCTTGTCCTTCCGATGCGTGGTCCGACGCCGGTCCGGTGCTCATGCGCGCGGGCCGGATCGCGGATGCCGACATGGCAGCACTCATCGCGCAGTCGCGTGAAGCCGACGAGCGCGACCGTGTCGCCAAGACGTATCTGTGTGCGCTGCTCGGGTACGACACCGCTGCCCTCGCCAACGAAGGTTTCGCGGTCTATGCGCCGGCACGCCTTCGCCTCGAAGCTGCACTGCGGGCGGCGCAACAATCAGGGGCGATGCTTGACGATCCGCAGCCGCGCTCATCGCACCCTTGGCACTTCATCACGAATCGCTCGACGACACTCGCGACGCTGCAGTCGATCGGCGCTAGCGCTGGGCGGGCTGAAGACCCATCCGGCCCGGCACACACCCCGGCATACCTGGGCTTCTTTGACGAGGACATCAGCGATAGCGATCGACTGAATTCACCGCGTGCGCCGGGGCCGCTTCAACTGTAACCCGCTCGTGCTGGCGAGCGAATTACCATGAGCGTCGTTATCTGGAGTCAGGACATGCTGCCCCGTTCCATCACTGCCATCGTTGCGAGCGCTGTGGCGCTGCTCACCTCGCATGCGTTCGCTGCCGCGCCGCGCCCGGTTGTCGTTGAACTGTTCACATCGCAGGGCTGTTCGTCGTGCCCGCCGGCGGATCGCTTTCTGTCCGAGCTGAGCGACTCACGCACCGACGTTCTGCCCCTGGCGTTTCATGTCACATACTGGAATCAGCTCGGCTGGAAAGATCCGTTTTCATTCGACGGCGCCGATGCGCGTCAGGCCCGGTACGCGCAACGGTTTCGCGACTTCGCGTACACGCCGGAAATGGTGATCGACGGCAAGGCCGAGGTGGTGGGCTCTAATCGCACTGCAGCCAGCGCGGCCATTGACCACGCAAAGTCCGTCGGTGTGATGGCCGCTACGGTTAGCGCTACACGTGTAGACGGCGGTTTTTCGGTATCCATTGGCCCGGGCACCGGACGCGCGCATGTGCTGCTGGTCGGCTACGACGCCCGTCACGTCACGACGATCGGGCGCGGCGAGAACGCAGGCCGTACGCTCACTGAATCGAACGTCGTGCGTAGCATTGTGGCAATCGGCCAGTGGTCCGGCACGGCGCTCATGTTACGTGCCAACGCCGTCGCTGGCGAACATCAAGTGGTTCTTCTCGAGGACAATGATGGTGCAATTGTCGGCGCCGCACGCGTTGTCGATACAAGTGAAGCGCCTGCTCGATGAGTGATGGGTTGTTGCTCGCCAGTGAGTGGACCTGCTGGTTGGCAGGCCTCATCCTGTCGTGATAAGAGTATTCCTTCGCGGGTGACCGCTTCGTGCCGTACCGCGTTCGCGAATGCGATTTTCAACATCTACAGGTTCAAAAATGGCAACTGGTACAGTGAAATGGTTTAACGATGCGAAGGGCTTTGGTTTCATCACGCCGGACGAAGGCGGCGAAG
>Ga0247692_1000074_pt1 | contig 20938 bp, 35 predicted proteins | sample CNK33_metaG_FD_183041 | JGI IMG/M metagenome (GOLD analysis project Ga0247692, IMG submission 183041) | Soil microbial communities from Purdue University Martell Research Forest, Indiana, United States - CNK33 | ecosystem: Environmental > Terrestrial > Soil > Temperate forest > Bulk soil...
GTGGTCCCAAGAACCGCAAACCCGCACCCTATGTCGAAGGGGCGGTAGCCCGTGCCCATCACAGTACCGCTCGCCTGCTTAAACGCGCCAAAGGCGGGACATCTTGATCAAGACCTTGAAAGGGCTGACCCTGAGAGCCTTATATCTATTGGTCGGGGCGAGAGGATTTGAACCTCCGACCACCTGCACCCCATGCGGGGTTTCGCTCACGCGTGAACCGCACTATTATTGGCTCGCCGCAAATCTCGTCTAATGCCTGATCAATTTTTGAGCGCCTCAATATCATGTGCGACGGACTTGTGGCTCCAGATATTAGACAGAAGATCAACAAAAAATAGAGAGAAGAGAATTGGACCAAATCACTGAATATCGGCGCGCAGTAAGAGATGCGCTAATCGAAGTCAAGGACCTCACTTTTTCCGCATACCGCGAGTGGCTCCTAGAAACGGTAAAAACGCTGGCGATCCTCAATAGCGCCGGCTTGGCCGGAGTCGCGGCGATATTCGCAAGCGACAACGCCGCGAAGACTTTTCTTGGCAACTATCCGTCTGGTGCTTTCTTCGCCGTTGGGCTCACTTGTGCCTGCTTGGACATGTACTTCAACGCACGCGGCTTTTTGGCACGACACCTCGAAGTTCACGCTCGAATAGAAAATATGTACGAGCGGACGATTGAACCATCTCATGCGCTTAGTCCGGCTGTTGGTGGCAAAGGATGGTTCCACGCTGCAAGCGTCGTCGGTTGGTCGTCCGGGGTAATGTTCCTCATCGGTGCTTGGCCGTTCGTCAGGCCGGCGTTTGCACAAATTGCGCGGATTTTTTGCGGAAACTGATTACTCCAGCAACGACTGCTGTTCGCCCTCTCCTTCCGAAGCCGCTTTCGTCTTCCGCGGCGGCAGCGGGTACGGCTCGGCGTGCATCGCTTCATCTGGATAGAGTTGAAGGAACGAGCGCGCTTCGTCTGTCGTCTTGCACGACAACCATTCGCCGTATCCGCTTGTTGGCACGATCACCACCGAGCGCTTTTCGGCTTCCGGCTTGTGGAAGCGCTTCATGAGCGGATGCTCGTCCGAATTGACAGTCAGCATGGTGAAAGCGAGCGACAGCGAGCCGTCCGCCTCCTTCCACTGACGCCACAAGCCGGCGATCGCGAGCGGCTCGCCGTTCGCCATGCCGATCTTCCAGCGCACTGATTTCTCGCTGTCGTTCTCGTAGTTCGGCTCAAAGAACGTCTGACAGGGAATCAGGCAAAGCTGGAGGCTCTTCCACGCGCCGCTGAAACTCCGTTTCTCCTCGATCGTTTCTGAGCGTGCGTTCATTGTGTCGAAGACCCTCGCGCCCCGCTTGATATGCCGACGCGGCACGATGCCGAAGGATGCCGGGACTGTCTCGAAAGCTTCGCCGCCGCGCCTGAAGATAGGCGCGAAATAGTCCTTGTAGATCTCGCGCTTGTATTCGAAATCCGGCCGCGGGAACAGGCTGAAAACGTCCCACCGGGCGTCATTCGGGTTCGCTTCATAAGACGTGCACATGGCTGCCCTCCTTCGGCGCCATGATACTCGTCCACGAGTCGCCTATACTGTACATCCATACAGGATGCAGACGATGCCGAACCTTTCAGATCTCTATGGAACAAAGCACTCTTGCCGCGAATGCGAGCATTGGGGCGGAGATATGGCGGGCACGTCGCATGCAGTCTGCTTGCGGGACAATCTTGTCCAGGTACCAGCGAACGGCGAGTACGGTTGTGTGTTCTGGGTGCGAGCGACCGGCGCCGATGATGAGGGAGGCAGAGATGTTCGAATACGGAAATCCTGACGCGATCCTGGCCGACATGCTCCAACACCCGCTCACGCCAGACGACCTTGGACACACGGTGCTTGATGACTTTGAGCACTTCTGTGCCTACACGGGATGCAACCCGGAGCGCATTGGCGCCGAGGCTTTCGCGTGGGCGAAGCTGGCTTATGTCAGTGCCCACAGTTGAAGCATCTAATTTGCGGATTCGGCTGATTGATGTGCGCCAGTGGGCGTAGGGAGATGGATGTGACGACTGAAACTGACCTGATCATCGGCAAATTCTATTGGGTGCAGCCCGCGCTTGACCCGGGCACGGATGCCGAGTGGGAAGCCGAAATCCAACCAGCGCGCTTTGCCGGCAAGAATTCAGAAAGCGCGCTGCTTTGGAACTACCTTGCCATCGAGGGGGATAGCGATTGGCCGGTGCGGTGGATTGGAGGTGAGATTGAAGCGCCGGGAAGCCCGAAGCACAGGCCATAGCCTGAAAAAGCAGAATATAGGCTGTGGGCTGTGAAAATGGATGGCGGCCGTCGTTGATCTGCAGAGGCGTTCGCCTAGCCTAGGCCAAACGGGCTCCGATCAGTGCGCGCGATTGAAGACGGATAGAATGCGGCAACTACCAGAACGACCGGGGAAAAAATGAAGAGAACGATTTGTATAGGCGTGGTGGCGCTGCTATCTGCGTGCGCGTCGGATTCGGGCGTCGTCGACGAGGGAAGCGGAACATACTATGTCGCCAAGCAGGCTGCGACCGGATTTTCAGGTCTCGGCAACCTCCGTGCTGAAGTGACGGATGAGGCGCGTGTGTTCTGTTCGAAGAAGAGCAGTGATCTAAAAGTCTTGCACACCACTACGAGCCAACCTCCTTTCGTACTCGGGAACTATCCTCGGGTGGAAATGGAGTTCACCTGCTCCTAAGCCACGCTGAATGCGAGCGGGAACCGCTGTATATCGAGTCAGCCCACAAAAGCGAATGACAGGCTGCGGACTGTTTTCAGGCGGTGATGGGCTTCGAATCCCAATGCGAGCCGCCAAATGCGAATGCATTTTCGAATCGCGACAGTGACGAGCGTCACAGCAGTTTCCCCGATGCGCGTATAGGCTCGCCTGCGCGTAGGAAAAAGTCACGCGGCGTCTGCCGCATCTAAACGGGGAAACAATGCGAGCAAAACTAATTTGTACACTGGCGGCGATTGCGGCGCTGTCGGGCTGTTCGACGTGGTCAACCACGTCGGTCCGTCACGCGAGTCCGGCTGTCATTGCCCAGGAGACCGATCCTGACAACGTGAAAATCACGGCAGAGGACATTACTGATCGGAAGTATGTCTCGCTCGGCGAAATCTCGGCGACAGTGAGAAAGACGACCATCTTCAATGCGGACCCGACCCGGAAAATGGTCAATGAAAGACTCCAGGAGCGAGCCGCGCAGCTCGGCGCGGACGCTGTTATCCTGGTTCATTACGACCGCAGGGGATTTAGCCCGTTGAGTTGGGGCAGTCTTTCGGGCAAGGGCCGTCCGGTCAAGTTCCAGTAAGCGGATCGCCGCCACGCTTCTGGCGCGCGAAAAAGACGCCGGGCGCAATGCCCGACGCGTCCAATCCCCCACCGCTTGTGCCGGTCCATATGTGGGGGAACGCGCATTATCGCAGCGGCTTTCGCGCATCGAGTGTGGCTAACCCAACATTAGCGCTCGATGAATCCCCGCTCCTGCATCGCCCGCACATAAGCCTGCAACGCAGTGAAAAAGAGTCGGGCGCGAGGCCCGACATAAACACGCGCGAACTTACCGAGGATCTGTTCGCGTGAGAAGAGTTGTGATTTTCGACGATTCTTGCCGGACGTCGAGTGATCGCGGTCACAATTTGATGTTAAATCTCGCGCTCTACTTCGTGCGTTCGATAAACCCCTCATCCTCCAGCGCGTGCACATACGCCTGCAGCGCCGTGAGCTTGTCGATCTCGCGCTGATCGTCGCCCGCTACTTCTGCAACGCCGTCTGCAGCCGCTGGAGCGAGGTCTGCGTTGGCGGTGGCACCATCAGCGCCGCCGGCGGCGCCGGCGCTTTCGCTCGCAGGCACGCAACTGGCAACGTGGACGGACAGCCGCTGAGCGCCAGAAGCAAGCTGAGCGCGATAAACAAGAACGTCGTTCGCATGTTGTGACACCTCGTCGTTAAACTGTTTGTCGATGGCGGCGACCTTCCCTCTGCCGCCTGTTGATTGGCGAGCGCTTTCGATAGCTCCTTCGCCTGCGCCGCTTGTGCGGCCGTCTTCTCTGCCGTCCATTGCGCCGTGACTCGCGCGGCGCCGTAGTGCCAGCCGAGCGAGAACAGAGCGACAGCAAGCAGCGCGACGACAGCGGCGCGCCAGTGCGCCGCAACGAAGCGGCCGATTGATACGAGTGCGATCATGTGCGCCTCACTTTCCGAGTTTTGCGGACACGCCGAGGCCGGCGAGCAGCGCGGCCGCGCCGATGCCGTATGCCTGCAAGTCGAACGGCTTGCCGGTCAGCGTGCAGTAGATTTCTAGACCGAAGCCAATCAGCAGCGCAACCGCACTCCAGAAATAACTTGGCTCAAGTGTGGCGTTGTCGTCGCCGGTGACAAGGTGAATCAGTCGTTTCATTGGGCTTCGTCCGCGTAAAAAAGCCCGCGCAAAGGCGGGCACTCGTGAGAACAATTGGATCGACAGTCAGCAACCCTTCCGCATCATGTCCGCAAGACGAAGAGCTCTGCCGGGTTTGTCGGGCGTGCCGATCCCAACGTCATCGCGCGCCCACTTCGAATCGAGCATTTCGTCAGCCGCGATGCCGAACTTACCTTGACGCATGGCGATCAATGCCTTCTTGAATCCGAGCAGGCGATTGATGCCCATGTTGAAGCAAAGATTCGCGACAACGCGCATGCGCACATCGTTCAGATCGGTCCACCACGGCAGGTTTCGATCGAGGTCGTGGAATACGTCTTCGAGGTCGTCGTCGAGCAGCGAATTGACCTGCGTGTCGTTGAGCGGGTACTTCCAGCCAGCCGGCAGCGGCTTGGCGTTCAGGTTGTGACCGACACCGACAGTCGGGATTCCCTTCGTGTCGTTGTATGGCCGGTAGCGCACGCCCTCATCTCGCCGAAGTTCTGCGATCAGTTTCGCGAGGTTCTCAGTGTTCATTCAGCGCCTCGCTCTCCTGCAGCCGCGCATCGGACTCTCGCTGCTCACGTTGGTCCTTGCGCCACATGAAAAAAGCGTTCAGCGCGAAAGTCAGAATCGCGGTCGCGATACCGACGATCACCCCGATGTCGGTCAGCGTCAGCGACGACCCAAGCGCTACACCGCTGCCGGCATAGCTCGCTGCCTCAGTTGGACTGATTCGCATGAATCTCCCAGAAACGAAAAAGCCGCCCGGAGGCGGCTGGTTGCACGAGTATTGGTGAGCCTTTACGGGATTCAGTGAGGCGGTGTCGCGTTAGCCAGGCAATGGCCGGCGCCGAACAGTGCATCGATGCACGGCGCCGCGATCTTCGCCCAGCGCTTGCCCTGAATCAGCGCGTTGCCTGTGCGCGTCGAAATCGTTTCGCCGCGGGCGCCGCCGAACAGCGCGTTGCCGCATTCGTCCTGAGCGACCGCCATCGATAGCGCGCGATCAGTCGAGCCGAACGCAGCCTGGCACAGCATGGCGATGGACAAGATCGGCGCGGCCAGCGTGCACAGCGCCCACACCATCAGCAGTTTGAGTCGGCTCATAGTCAGCTCCAGGTGATTGCCTGCACCGCTTCGACCGTAGTCGCTGCGTCGATCTGCGTCGCGAGTTGCTGGTTCTTCGTCAGGCAAGCGAGGATCGCTGCCTTGCCGTCCATCCCTACCTGCTGTATCTGCGCGGCCGTGTGCTGCACATAAGCCCATGCGCCCGAGGCGTCAGCGCACCAGAACGGCGTCGTCCAGCCCGCAGCGACGCCGGGAAGGATCGACGCGACGACCGACGCGTTAAGGTTCTGCTGATCGGTCGGCTTGGCCGGATACGTGTGCGTCGCGCCGAGCGCCGATGAGGTGAAGCCCGCGACGATGGCGTCTTGACACGCAGCCGACACGATGGCTGTTTGCGATGCCTTGGCGTCTGCTAGCTGCTGCGCCGTGCTCGGCCCCGGAGTCGGCACAATCGTGCCGTCCTGATAGCTCAGGTTGCACCAGTTGAGATACGTCGCCTCATCGACCTCGATGTAGCTCGCCTCGTGCTCGGGCAGCAGGTCTTGAATGTATGCGCCAGTGAACGGGCCGTTTCCGTTGTATGTGAGGTATCGCATTAGGCCACCTTCGTGATTTCGACTTCTGTGTAGACTTCGCCGAGGCCGGTTGAAGCAGGGGTACCGAGTCCGTTGGCATTCGAATTCGCTGTGTAATGCCGGATCGAAACGATTTTTGCCGATGCGAGAGTAAATGCGCCGATCACAAACGATCTGCTCGGCGTGCTTGAGGAGTTATATGCCCTCTCTGACGTACCGGTGACCAGTGTTGCGGAGTCTGTCGCGTTGTAAAGAGACGCCTGGTGCCAGTCGGTGAGATATGCAGGCGCGCTGGCCTGAATGCGATATGTCCCGGCAGGGAGAGTGATCTGGTTCGACGCAAGTGACGCACCTGTGATCGTGTTTGTGACCACCGTGTTAAGAACACGAATCTGCCATCCAGCGGATGCGGCGGCGCCCCCACTTGTACCATTTGATTCTTGTTCCCTGACGTGTATGTACGGCAGCGCTTGGGTGACGAGCGGGGCCCCACTGGCTTGGGTATAACTCACGACGCGCGCAACTCCGGCGCCATCGCCACGAACCAACATCACGTCGCCCGTCGACGTAGAAATGTTCGCTCCGCCTGGGAGAATCAACGACGCCGAATTGACCAGCGTCAACGCCCCGTCGAAAACAACCGTGCGCTCTGCGCCAGAGTTCAGCGTAATCGCCGAGATCGTAGTCGAGCCCGTGATATGGACGAGATTGCCGGTCGCCGCCTCAAGATTGACAATTGATGCCGACGCGATATTCGTGCCCTTGATTTCGTCAATGGCTCCCGTTGCACTCCCAGCCAAGGTCGCCGTCCCCGTCGGACCCTGTGTGCCTGAGATGGAAATATTCCAGTCGGAAGGGCTCCCAGAGCCCCCAGCATCAAGCACGTTCACGACGAGCGACGTACCGCTATATGACGTGACTTGACCGTGCATATAGTTCGATGGCGTGCCGTTGCTGACGATCGAAACAAATTGACCCACGGCAAACTGCTTGCCGGCCTGCGTTGCAAACGTCTTCGCGCCGACCCCGATTGCCAGAGCCGTCGCACTCGTGGCTGTCAGCGCAGCCGCATACCCCGCCGCAGCCGTTGCCGAGTTGCCCGCTTTGGTTGCCGATGTGGCCGCATTCGCCGCATTCGTCGACAAAGTGCTCGCCGTGCCAAGAATCCAGTTGGCGATCGCGATAATCTGCGTGAACATCGGCAGCAACCGCGTGCGGAATCCGCCATTGGCAAGGCCGGTCGTCGCGCTGCTGTCGTCAGTGACGGTCGAGCCGTCGCCGCCGACGTTGGTCGGGAAAGTAACTTGGTTTGTCATCAGGACGTTTCCTCGATTTCAAATGCGTTGCTGTTGATGTTCCGGAGCACGGCAGTGATCGGGTTTAGCGCGCGCATGCGTCCGACGAACGATTGCCGGATCAGGTTCATGGAGTCGGCCGGGTCCCATGCGACGAGCAGCTCGCCGTCGATGCCGAGCTTGCGCTGCATCTCGAAGACCTGCGTCTTCGCTTCCACGTCGCTCAGCAGGTCCAGCGAGAACTTTTCGACCCGCCGCGGAGCCTTGCGGTCGAAGTACGGCGTGCCGCCGAGCGAGCGCTTGACCGCCGTGTCCGTCTCCCAGCCGAGCGACGCGCCGTAGCTCATGTTCGTGGCGGGCTGCCACCCTGGGGAAAGGAACAGACGCCCAAACTGCAGATAGCCCGCGGCGTTGTTCGCGTCGCTGAACATCACCTTCACGTAGCGCGCGAGCACGATCGAGGGCAACAGGTCGAGCAGGATGCCCGGGTAGATGACGAAGCCTTCGGGGCGCGACGCCAAGCCGCCGATAGCCTCGCGCAGCATGTTCTCGGCGTTCGGCTGTTTACCGAAGAGCCAAAGCTCGTCTACGAGGGTGCCGACGCTCTTCTTACCGCCGACCGTGTTCGAGTCTGCCGCGACGACCTGGCGTCAGTTCCGTGTCGAGTTCGCCGTGCCGGCCTCGCGCGAATGGAAGATCTGGACTGGCAAGGATCGCAAGGCGCTCAACCAGCTCGAGTTCGCTGAACTGATCGAAGACAACCTGCCGGACATCGTGACGCCGGACGGCTCGACGATGCTGAGCGTTGCGCTCAACTTCGAGGCCAGCAAGGAAGGCAATTTCGTGTCGGCCGCGCGACTTCAGGACGGCAGCACGAACTTCGTCTGGAAGGAGGACGTGAATGCGACGGGCAACAAGATCGCCATGCCGTCGCAGATCACGCTCGAAATCCCGGTGTTCGAGAACGGCCAGCCGCTTCCCGTCGATGCGCGCATCAAGTACCGCGTCAAGGACGGCAACCTGACCATCTGGTACGAGCTCGTGCGCCCCCACAAGGTGCTCGAAGCCGCCTTCCGCTCGATCTGGTCGCAGATCGAAGAGCAGACCCAAACGACGATCCTGCTGGGTTCCCCCGAGTAACGAGTGCGGTGGCTCCCCCGAGCCGCGTGTTTAGAGGGTGCATCCCCGGCCCTCTCTTTTTCGAGATATGCAATGAAAGCACATCAACTCCCGTTCACGGTGCCGATGGAGAGAGCGTTGATCGTTAGCTTCACGTCACATGAAGCGGGCACGCCCGTCGCGAAGAAGCACGCTCGCCTCCCGAATAGTGTTCCAAATCGGTATATACGGCAGCCCGTACTGTTTCGAGCAACTCACGTGGTCATTCGCGCCATTTGCCACTGGATCGCGGGACGCGAGCTGAATCGCCTTGTTCAATTCATCGCGAACCCTAATCAGAAGGCGCGCCGACTCGACGGTCGCCAATTGGGAAATTGGGATACCGTTCAGCGCTTCGAGAATCTGCAGGAGCCTCAGCCTGTAGCGCACTCGGTCCTCACCAGTTTCTGTCTTCAGGGGATCGCTTTTGGCCGCCTCCATCTCCCCTACCGTGAGGTAGGCGTCTCTCGCGAACGATGCCGCCATTCCAATCAACCGCGCGGACTCTCCATTTTCGCGTTTTTGCTCGCGACGCTTTTCAAGGCGATGTTGGAGAAAGACAACTGCGAACGCGCCAGCGATAGCAATGATCGACGCGGCGGTCTGCGCAACGGACAACCAATCTGCTCGATGGAAAACCGCCATGCGTGAACTCCCGATATTGTTTTCTGGCGCGATGGTACGTGCGCTGCGCGACGGCCGCAAGACGCAGACGCGCCGCGTCGTGAATCCCGAGCCGAGCGCCGGCGTGCGCGTATCGCCGTTCTGCGCATCTGGCCTCGAAGATGGTCACGGTCGTGAGCTGCGCTCGCCCTACGGCAAGCCCGGTGACCGCCTCTGGGTTCGCGAGAGCCTTGCGGCAACGCGCGACGCAGCAGGAATCATCTTCGATTGGCACTACGCAGCCGACGGCGCCAAGGTGCCTCGCATGCCCGGCCTGCGCCCCGAGTTCAATGACGCGATGGCGTTCGCACACCTCGTTCGAAAGGCTGTTCCGTCTATCCACATGCCGCGGTGGGCGTCACGCATTTCGCTTGAGGTGACCGGCGTGCGCGTCGAGCGCCTGCAGGGCATCAGCTCCGCCGACGCTCGCGCTGAAGGGATCGAATACCGCGACGACTACATCGCCGGGTCGCGATGCCGTAGGTGGCGCGCCTATGGCGCCAATGACAGCTGGTATCCGGAAGGCGTGGATACCGCGCCGATTCATTCCTTCCAGTCGCTTTGGGACAGCATCAACGCCGAGCGCGGATTCGGTTGGCACGCCAACCCGTGGGTCTGGGTCGTCGAATTCAAAAGGATCGAAGCATGAGCAAGATCGTCATGACCTTCGTCGACAAGGGCGACTTCGCGGCTCTCCGTGCGGCTGAACAGTGGTGCGCCGACAACGGCTACTCGGTCGGTTCTGGCTGCGCCGGTATGCCGCGCGGCCTCCTGCGCGGCGATTGGGTGATCGCCAAGTGGCGCAATCTCACCGGACAGGAACGCGCCGATCTCGACGGCCAGATGACGGGCGACTTTCGTAACGGCCCGGTCACCGTGACGGTGAAAGAGTGATCGCCATGTCAATGAGAGCGCAACCGGCATTACTCGCAGTCCCGGCGACCCTGACTGCTGCGTGTCTGTCCGTTATGGCGGGCTGGCAGCGCGGCGGGTTCCTGGCTGAGCGGGTGCTCTGGATCGCCGTCGGCGTCGTGCTGGTTGTCGCCGCTCACCTGCTCCCTGCCCTGTGCCGTCCGTTTGGCTGGCGTATCCGTGTCATCGGCGCCGTGCTCTGGATCGGCTGCATGGCGGCCACCTGCTACGGTCACGCGGTCTTTTTCCTCCTGGCTCAGAAGCATGCTGGCGAGGTTCGCGCCGCAGCCGTGACACAGAGTGTCACCCTCGGCCGGAATCTGGCGGAAATCGCCAGTGACCGGGCTGGAGTCGTGGCGCGACTGGCCCGCGTGACCGAGCGCCGGTGCGCGGAACCCTGCCCGAGTCTCCGGATCGAGCGCGCGACCCTCGCCGCGAAGCTGGAAGCGATCGACGCCGAGGCGACCGAGGCGAAGCGTCAGGAAGCAGCGCAGGACCGCGCGACGGCCGAGCGTGACGCGGCGAAAGCCGACCCGGTGACGGGCACGCTGACCGCCTTCGGTATCGCGTCCGGTCGCGTCGATCTCGTTGCCGGTCTCGCTTTCGCAGCCGTACTCGAAGCAGTCGCGTGCTTCTGCTGGCTGCTCGCGCTGCGTCCGGTCGAATCGCGCAAACCCAATACTGGCGCGGCAGTAACGCCAGTCACGGCAGTCAGTCACGCCATGACTGAGGCGCCGATCGACCCCGCGCAGCCCGTAGAACCGGCAGTCATCGAAGCATCGGACGACGTTACCCGCGTCACGACCGAGATCACGGAAGGACGACTCCGCGCGACCGTCACGGACATTCGGAAGTACCTCGGCTGCTCGCAGGCGCGCGCCGCGGCGGTCCGCAAGCAGCTTGCCCGCCAAATCATTGAGTGAGACGAGCATGAACATCGGCCCCATCCACGCCTTAGGTAACACTCAGGGAAATCTAGCTGCCGCTGGCGGAGGCGCGGTCTATCACTCCGCGAATGAACTTCTTTGCAGCATCGAAGCAACGCTCCGCAGCCTCGCTGCCCGAAAGGCCAGGAAATTCGTCGGCGTCCATGGAAAACCGATCCGCCGGCGCAAGCTGCGATTTTGCAACGTCGGTGTCTGGAATCACCTTCCACTGGCCCTTGACCACGCCGCCTGCAAGCTGCTCGGTCGTTACCTCGATTTTGAAGCCTTCGAACGACTGAAAACGTTTCGACATGGCGACCTCCAACACCCAACAGACGGGAACTAGAGTATGAGCTCAATCCGTTTTTTCTGGATCGGCGAAGAGTCCGAAATCTTCGTGGCTGCATCGCGAGAATCGTTCAGGCTGGCGCTGAGGGAGTACGGCGCAGAATGCAACGCGAGCATCAACGCATCAAAGATGGATGCGGCCCGCGATCGCGTGCTCGAGCTGTATGACCGCGCCGCATTATCCGCCCGCGCATCCGACGCAGCGAAAGGCGAGCCGGTGGCGTACACCAGCCCTGATCGACTCGCGCGCATCAAGAAACACTCGTCACACGTTGACACGATGTGGGGTGAGGCGCTCACCAACGAAGGCGAGAACGTCGCGCTCTATGACCGCCCAGCCGCTAGCGGGCAGAAGCTGACGGATGAACAGGCGGACGCCATTCGCTGCGGTATGGCGTTGTTGAACCGCGAAGGCACCCGAACACAAGTCGAAGCACTATCGGCCCTTCTCCGCGCCTCTGATAGCGCCACAGCCAGCGATAAGGAGGGAGCGGCATCATGAAGTTCGACTATCCGATCGAGATCGAAAACGCTGGCGATGACACATACATCGTCATGTCACGCGGCCACCACGACCCGCACGAATTCATGCGCAAGGTACGCGAGGATGGCTACGACTGGCCGCTCGGGATGCCAACGCATCACTGGGTGAAGATGACCCCCGTTCCTGACGGCTACCGGTATCACTTCGTCATCAAGGGCACGCGCGGCGCTTTTCCGGCGACCTACGCTCATGAAGCATTTGGCGACATGCGCTACGAGGCCATTTGCGCAGCCAGCGACAGCGCTGAAGGAGGTGCGGCGTGAGCCTATCGCGGAAAGCCACCTTTGATCGCATCGCGCGCTCGCCGCTCGCAGTCCCGGATAGCGCTCTCTTCGCTGCCAAAGACACGTCCGAAACCAGTCCAGTAAGCCTTCGTATCGTCGAAGATCGGTCGTCCGTCAATCCTAAAGATGGATGCGATCGATCGATAACCCTCAAGCACGCTTCCTTGGGGTTTTTGTGGATGCCACTCCGACTGTGCATTGATAGCGACTTTATAGGGTGGAACATCAATCTCTCGGTCGGCCATGGGATCTCCTTTGAATGCTCTTCGAAGGACATTGACACGAGCGCAAGCGCCAGTCCGTGCGGAACCTATCGTTCCCTCTCGGCGTACTACTTTCAATCAATGCGGCGCGCCGCTATCGCGGCATCCGCAGAGATGGGAGATAAGGTATGAACGGCCTGCCCTTACAAACCTGTGTCGCCTCGAGCAGCATGATCCAACGCATAGTCACACGCGGCGCTCATTGCCTCATCTCGACTATTAAACGTAGCAGTGATCTTGTGTGTCATGCCCGGGATCTTCGTTTTCTGCGCCGTATGGTCAGATTTGCGTTCGAACCTGACCGACGCGCGCCAACCACCTTGACCGTCATCGTGGGCTTCGCAAAAACAGAAAAAGCCGCCTTCATCGAGAAAGGTGTATCCGGACATTGTCGTCTCCTCGGAACCATAGGAGAAATCGTAGCATGAGCGCAATCATCAGCCCTTGCGGTACGTATCGCTACCTGCTGAAGCGGCAGGCCGAATCGATGTCGCCGATGAAATCGACTGCGCTGTTCGTCATGCTCAACCCGAGCACGGCGGATTCAATGCTCGACGATCCGACAATTCGTCGATGCCGTGGCTTCGCGAAGTTGTGGGACTGCAACGGCCTCGCCGTGGCGAACCTGTATGCGCTGCGCTCGACTGACCCGGCGGCGCTATGGTCGCACCCCGATCCTGTCGGCCCTGACAACGACGACTATCTGTGGAACTTCGCGCGCGAGTGCGGCGACGTTGTGTGCGCGTGGGGATCGAATGCCAAGCATGAGCGCGCCGCTCATGTCGCCAGCATCTTGACCGACGCTGGCGCACGCCTCTGGTGTCTCGGTACGACGAACGGCGGCTCGCCGCGCCATCCGCTTTACGTGCGCGGCAATCAGCCGTTGATCGAGTGGCGCCCGGCAGCTATCGCGGCATCCGCAGAAGATAAAAAAAGCCCCGAACCTCAATGAGGCCGGGGCGTAAGAACAACGTTGAGAGATCTCACGGCCCGAGAAACCGATGAGAACTCTCTATAACGGCCGCCGCGCCGCAAACTTTAACGGGAAATAAGGCATGAGCGAGAACAGCAAAATCGAATGGACCGATCACACGTTCAATCCGTGGGAGGGCTGCCAAAAGGTCGGACCCGGCTGCGATCACTGCTATGCCGAAACGCGCAACGCGCGCTTCGCTGGCGGTACGGCGATCAACTCGGGACCGGGCGCACCGAGGCGCCGCACGTCTCCCGCGAACTGGCGCAAACCGCTTCAATGGGACAAGGCGCACGCCGAGTTCTTCGCGGTGCATGGACGCCGCCAGCGCGTGTTCTGTGCATCGCTCGCCGACGTGTTCGATAACGCCGTGGATCCCGCGTGGCGCGCCGATCTGTTTGACCTGATCGAGAAGACACCGAACATCGACTGGCTGCTTCTAACGAAGCGCATTGGCAATGTGCTGCCGATGCTTAGCGAAACCGCCGCGCGTCGCTTTGATCTTGAATGTCTGCATGACCCGCGACTGCCTGACAACGTCTGGCTTGGCGCAACGATCGTCAACCAAGTCGAAGCCGATCGCGACATCCCGAAGCTGCTCGCCGTGCCGGCACGCGTGCGGTTCCTATCGATGGAGCCGCTCCTCGGGTCAGTGGATCTCGCAGCGATCGATGTTGATGGCGACCACGAAGTCCTGCCGCTCGGCGCCGGGTGGATGGATCGACTTGAGCCGGGACAGAAGGAAGACCCTCGGATCGATTGGGTGATCGTCGGCGGTGAAAGCGGACACGGCGCGCGCCCGATGCATCCAGATTGGGCGCGAGATCTCCGAGATCAGTGCGCAGCTGCAGGAGTGCCGTTCCTGTTCAAGCAATGGGGAGAGTACGTGCCCCGCGAGCATGACGTGCAACCACCGTTCCTGTTTTCACAGCATGGCGACTTCCTGGACGCACACGCCCTGCCGGATTTCCAGTCGGGCGACGACTGCGGCCAGTGGCACCGTGACTTCGCGAGTCAGACCCTTGCGCGCCGCGTCGGCAAGAAAGCCGCCGGCCGCATGCTCGACGGCCGCACGCATGACGCGTTTCCGGCTAACGCTGATCTATTTCTTGGGTGGCAATTGTAAAACCATGTTCGAACGCCTCTTCCATTCGATCAGCAAGCCATTGTCCGACGACCTTAGTTCCGTCGATGTAGATGTGAACCGGCCACTTGTCGGACGCTGCGTCCCACCCCGTTACCACTTCGACTTTGTGGCCTTTGTATTCATCGGTCTGCACGATTCGCATGCCGCTTTCGGTCTGGACACGGACCATGGTGATCTCCTCAGTTTTGGCGAGGAAATCCTAGCATGACCGAAGCAGCACAACGGGTAATTGAAACAACGAGAAAACACTGGGGTGATACCAGATGGCAGCAGTCCTAGATCAACCACTCGAATTGACCGAGACAGAGCTTGTCCGGATGACGGGGTATAGGCGCCCCGGCAAGCAAATCGAGACGCTCAAGTCGCTCGGCATTCCCGCGCGCAAGCGGCCCGATAACAGCGTGCTCGTGCTCCGCGTTCACTGCATGTACCCGGTGGCATCACCCGAGCGCGCCGCTGCCGACAAACCGAAACTGAAGCCCATCTCGCGCAAGAAATGAATCGACGTCGCAAAACACATCGCGGCCTGCCGCGCCGCGTGCAGGCCAAGCACGGCGCGTACTACTTCTTCGCGCCGGCGCCGACGCGCAACCCATGGACAGGCAAGATCCAGACGTGGATTCGACTGTGCTCGATCGACGATGGCGAGCCCGCCATGTATTCAAAGCTTGGCGAATTGATGGGCGACAGAAAGCTCGTCGACGGCACGATGCCGAGCCTGTGCGCAGATTGGAAGGACCGGAAGCTCGACCGCTACGGCGACGATGTACAGAAGGAATACCGCCGCATGGCCGATGTAATCGCGACCGCGTTCGATGAGTATTCCGTTGCAGACGTTACGACGAAGGACTGTGCCGACTTCCTGCGCGACAACTTCCGTTCGAAGCACAACACCGCGCAGAAGTAGGGGTAATCGTCCTTTTGCAGCAGATTGATACGGTTGGTCTCCAAAAAGGCTTGTGATTCAAGAGGTTGCAGAAGAAGCGATTTCTCAAGTGAAGCGAGACCGGAAAGCCTTGCTGTAAGCGGCTTCCCGGGGAGTCACCGTTACATTTTGCACGTTTCGAACGATTACCCCCTGTACAGGACCTGTACAGGACGTCGCAATCCGCGAAATTCGAAGCCAGTCAACGGTCCCTGGTGATGAACGAGGTCACGCTCGTGATGAGTCGGAAGATGGGTCTTTCGTGGCCCGAAATCGAGTGTGTCTCGGACGACGTCGAAGTGTTGTGCGAGGTCGTGCCTCTAGCGCTTGAAGTTCACAAAGAAGCACATCGGATTGCTGCGCGATACGGATTCAGGTTTTACGATTCCTGCATCATTGCTTTCGCATTGAAGTCAGACGGGAGCGCCGTTAATGCGTCTGATCGCGGGCGGAAACTAGCACGTATTAACTCTACCCCCGCACAACGCCCTGAAATACGGCTCGTTTCACGAATTTCAGCACGCTCGCGCGTCATCCATCTCCATGGCAACACTTCTGCTTATTCGTCATTCACGCAGCCGTCGACGATCCCACCGTTGGCAAATCGCTCGGCGAGCCTTCGAACTGCACCTGCCAACTTGTCGGCACGCATGCGCCCTTCTGCGTCAAGGTACCTTGCATCTCTCGTGACACTATGCTCAAGACCCAGCGCAGCTTCCTGCAAATCGATGTCGAGGGCACGCCTTCGAAACAGTGAGTCAAGCGTTATCGCGCCTGACAATAGCCGAGACAATTCTGGTTTGCGACCGGCCGCCTGTTCGTCGAGCGAATACGCAGCGTCAAGCAAGCCGAAATACATCCGTTGGCGGTTGGCCATTTTCACTTCCCGTCAGTAGAGAGTCATCGCTCGCACGCGCCGCGCCGCGCGGGCGCTTGTTTTGGAGCGCGATTGCAGGACTCGAGTTACATGTCTTCAAGTGTTTCGTTACGTGTGCGATGGCCTCTCTGCAAATCGATTCGAGGAGCACCTGTCCCTGATGGCCAGAACCCAGGCGGAGATATTACAGCGCTGCCTTCAGCAGGCGTCCGTTGCGTCATTGCACATCTCGCCTCCTCAGCATGCCCACATTTCCATGCGCTATCAAGAAACGTCTTTCCTAAGGCCACCAAATTGGTCTGCACCGCGATAGCGTGGCGGTTAGAACGATCTGAGCGAAGGCCCTGACTCTTTCGCCAAGCCAGGCTTTCGACAGCTCCGCCGTTTATCGAATGGCGGCGGCAGTCCGGCGAATTTCAGTTGGTTGGGATTGTCGCCTTATCGATCGAGTCGAGCTTGATGAGCCACGATATAAGCTCGACGGCGACAAGGTGCAATCCCTCGTCGGTTATGTTGCGTCCGTTCCCCATTGTGGAGAACCTGATGCCATCGCAGAGACTCACCATTCCGAGCGCGAGCGCCTCTGCCCTTTCTCGCGACAGTCTTACTTGATCGATCGGCGATATGCATCGAATGCACTCACCGGTGGCGGCTAATCTCTGGCTTCGTAGCAGATTAATGGGATCTCGATACGCGGCATCTCGCGCTGCGAGCAGGGATCCTTCTGCCCAAAGGCTGAACGAATCATGCCCGAGGGAATCGGTAAAGTAGGCTATAACACGTCGCCTCATTTCATCCGGCGTAGCCCCCTGCTCCGTAATCGCTTTTATCTCCGAATGTGTCCGCTCGCCGTCCCGCTGCAACAACTCAATCAGCACTTCAGCCTTGCTGTCAAAGTTGAAGTAGAACGCGCCCCGGGTATATCCGGCCTCGTCCGCTATATCGTCTACGCTCGTCGCACCCAATCCCTTGCGGACGAACATTCTTTCGGCGGCGTCAAGCAGCCGTTCCCTCGTTTGCTGTTTACGCTGTGCGCGTGTTAGGCGTTCCCGCTTCATGGCACCGGCTTCAGGTTACACAGAACTGCTACCGCCTCCCGATAGCGCAAATCAGGCGGACCGCGGACCTTCCGGACCCCCGCTATTTGGGCCTCCGTTGTGAGACCTTGGAACGCAATCTGATATGAATGTCAATCATGGTTATTAGGTCATCGGTGATCTTAGCGGCTTGACGCCGCCGCAGCTGATCCGTTGCGCGGCAACTGGGCACCGACAGGGTCCTCGCGAAGCTGCCACTGTCCACCACGCCCGTCGTCTACCTGCTTCGAGCGGCTTTCGCGTCGCTGGCGGGTGCGGAAAGCGCGCAGGAAGAGATAGGCCACTTCCTTGAAATCCCCCGAATCGGGGAATTCGTGAAGTTTTACGCGGCATTTCGACGGATCAGGGATTGCACCAACCCTCCGCATAGAGCTGCTGACAGAGAAGCCCAAGGCGCATGGTCACCGTGTAGCTCTCGCCATCCCCGATAAGGGAGGGGCGGGTGTCGCGGAACAGCTTCTCGACGGGATATTCGCGTGTCGTGCCCACCGCGCCGAAAAGCTGGAGCGCCTCGTGAACCACTTTCATAGCCTCTTCGGTTACCGTCACCTTGTTGGCTGCGGTGACATAGGGGTGGGTCCGCTCCGAAAGGCGAGCAAACGCGAGTGAGCGCCGAGAAGTCGCGCGGGCCAGTTCAATCCGGCGCAGCATGTCGCCGAGACGATAACGCGTCAGCTGATGATCAATCAGCAGCCTTCCGCCCTGTTTGCGTTCATGGCAGTACTGCAGCGCCATCTCGAACGCCGCGCGGGCGACGCCCACGAATATCGGCGACGTGTGTGCTCCGGCGTAGGACCAAACCGAAGCAAAATTGCCGTAGTATTCGTCTTTCAACGCGACGGCGAAGCGTTTCGGCACACGAACGTTGTCAAAATAGATTTCCCCTTGAGGAAGCGCGCGCAGGCCGATTTTTTCAAGCGGCTTGCCGCGCGAGACCCCGGGAAGGTCGAGAGGGATGATCACCGCGACACCGTGCGGCAGGCCGTTCTTGTCGAGCCGTCCATCGCCATAGTCCGCGCCCATATAGGCGATCGCCACTTGCGCAACGGCGCCGTTGGATACCCAGGCCGAGCTTTGTCCGTTGATCACGATTTCGTCGTCGCCCACCTTCGCCCACAGGTTGCCTTGATTACCCGGCGTGCCTGTGGGCCAATCGCGTTCGATGTCGAACACCTGGAAGTCACTGCCCCGGTCGGGTTGCGTTCCAATCCAGCACCCGATGCGACCGGCACACAGCTCGACCAGTTCCTGCTTGCCGGCCGCAACAGCCAGTTGCATAGGGAAGTTGGCGATGCCCAGCGACAGAGCAAGCCCGCTGTCGCCCCATCCGAGCTCCTCGGCGATCATCGATTCCATGCGCAACGCCGTCTCGGCGGGAAGCGAAGCGAACAGCACGGGATCTACGCCGAGCTTCGCGAATTCTGTAAAGACCGAGTAAAAAGGCGATCCTGGGGCAACGGCCTGCTCCGCGGTCATCTTGTCCAGCGCCGTGCCCATTGGGCGGAGGACTTCCTTGGCAAATCGATGAAGCGTCTCCTGAACGGCGCGCTCCTCTTCAGACAGCGGCGTTTCGAAACCGGTCAGGCAAACGTCCGGCAAGTTCAGTTCAGTTTTCAGTTCCAGCACGTTCGTCTCCTTTTGATTTCAGCAACGCGTTATGAGTTGGATAGGCCTTTGGCATATTTCGTCAGCGCCGGATCCATGAAGTCCCACGGCTGAGCACTGGTCGTGTAGAAGTCCATCGAGGGCGAGTACTGGCTGGGATCATCGAGACTGCCGCAGAAGATCAGCACTATCTCGGGCTTCTCCGCGATCGTTCCAAGGATGGGCGATCCACAATCGGGGCAAAAGCCTCGCCCCACGTCGTGGTCGAGATCACTCTTCACCCTGTGATATCGGGGCTCGCCCGATACGATCCGAAACGCGGAAGCCGGCACGATCCGCACCGAGGCGTAAGCACTGCCGGTTGCACGTTGACAGTCACGGCAATGGCAGTTCAATGAGAAAATCGGCTCGGCCGAGCACTCGTAACGAATCGCCTTGCAGGCGCACCCTCCACTATATGAAATACTCATGTACACCCCTCTTCGGTTGTTGAGCGGAGGACGCTTTACGAACCTCCGACGCAGTATATTCAGCGTATGCTTACGTATTTGCGCGCCTCTATTTGCATGGGCGCCTTGTATTTGCCGATGACGCCGACCTGATCATCAAGGCCGCCTTCGACGAAATGAGCGTGAAGGAAAGCGTGTTCCGCAAGCTCGACGCCGTAGCGAGGCAGGGCCCTTCCTTTTGCCGAGCTGCAACGACGGGATCCTCCGCCATGTACGTGGAGAGGAAGTCCCCGGTCTTGGGAATATGTTTCTCGTGAGCGATGAACAGCCACGACCGCCCGAAGATGCGGTCCAGTTCCTGTCTCGTGGATACCCTGGTCGGAGTAGACCAGTGGACTGATCGTCCCCCGCCTCTTCGTCGAACAGCGCAGAGGCAGGATTGCCTTGAATGGGGGTATCAGGCACTTGCGTCTCCTAGATAGTTGCCCATGGCGAAGCATCGGCTCTTATTGCGGTATGCGGCCGTTGGTGTGAGCGTCGCACGCATTTCCGATACTGGAACAATAGGCGTTCGCGGACTGTCCACCTTTGCTCACAGCGCGGAAAAGCTTTGCTTGTCCGGCAGCGACATCCGCGGATCACATGGCGATGCTTCGCGGGACAGCATCGATGGAAGATGCTGCCGGCCGCAGATTGGAAACGTTGGGAGGGATGCCCGTTGTGACGGCATGACGAGCGTCATACCGCAGAGAGCGATGGACTTTAGTTGATAGCGCGTTCGCGCAGTGGAACGTGGCGCGTCAGCGCGGGCATGGGCACACAGATGCTCACATGACTTCCAGCTGGACGCCCCTTTCGGCGTCGACTGACGGAAGGCTTTCGCAGCGGATACGGTCTCTCAGTTGGCTTGGATCTCGGATCCGGGCGCCTTCGCCGTAGTCCACCTGCGCCTCTTCGCCAGCGGCGCATTCGAGACGGTCGAATTGTTCCGGATCAACGTGGCGCAGAGCTCGCACGAAGCGTTTGACGCTCTCGTAGCTGGCCGTGAAGCCATGCTGGTCGACGAGGTCCTGGTAGATCGCCTGGGCGTTGCGCCGTCCAAACGGCTCAGTGTTTGTCCAAGTCGCCAGAAAGCGTGTGTGAATCCATCCAGTCATATTGGTCATGCGGCGTCGCCCGCGCCCAGTTTGTGGCTTGGCGCGTGCGCGCGCGCCGACTTCCATCGCCAGCACTGGCCTCTCGAACTGGCTGGGACCCGGTTTGGCGCTCGTTCGCCGGTCGCCTTGTTTTTCCGCTGTCGCTCCCTGCGGTGATTCCGCGCCTCAATCACGCAGGTGCATCACCGCATAGATTGATTCCTGAGAAAGCGAACCCGGCGCGAACTTCACGGAGATATTCGCAGCA
>Ga0247692_1000075_pt1 | contig 20912 bp, 17 predicted proteins | sample CNK33_metaG_FD_183041 | JGI IMG/M metagenome (GOLD analysis project Ga0247692, IMG submission 183041) | Soil microbial communities from Purdue University Martell Research Forest, Indiana, United States - CNK33 | ecosystem: Environmental > Terrestrial > Soil > Temperate forest > Bulk soil...
GACGCCGTGCTTGCCGGCTGCCGTGACGAAGTCTTTCGCGCGGCCCTTATAGGCTTCCGTGAGTTCCATGCCGATCAGCAGCCCCTTGCCGCGCACGTCCTTGAAGATGCCGAAGCGTTCGTTGATCTTCGCGAGCGTCGCCTTGAACTGCTCGCTGCGCGAGCGCACGCCTTCCAGCAGTTTCGGGTCGCTGACGAGATCGACGACCTTCAGCGCAATCGCTGTTGCGAGCGGATTGCCGCCGTACGTGGTGCCGTGCACGCCGACCTTGAAGTGGGCGGCGAGTTCGTTGGTGGTCAGCATCGCGCCGATAGGGAAGCCATTTCCGAGCGCCTTCGCGGTGGTCAGGATGTCGGGTGTGACGCCCGTGTCCTGATACGCATAAAAGAAGCCCGTACGTCCGACGCCCGTTTGCACTTCGTCGAAAATCAGCAGTGCGCTGTGCTGGTCGCAGGCTTCGCGCAGCGCCTTCAGGAATGCGGGATCGGCGGGGATCACGCCGCCTTCGCCCTGCACCGGCTCGACGATCACCGCGCAGGTTTTCGGGCCGATCGCGGCGCGCGCCGCTTCGATATCGTTGTAAGGCAGGTGTTTGATGCCGGCGGGCACGGGGCCGAAGCCTTCCGAGTATTTCGGCTGACCGCCGACGCTAACCGTGAAGAACGTACGGCCGTGGAACGACTGGGTGAACGAGACGATTTCGTCCTTCTGTGCGCCGTGGCGGTCGAAAGCGACGCGACGCGCGAGTTTCAGGGCGGCTTCGTTGGCTTCCGCGCCCGAGTTCGCGAAGAATGCGCGGTCGGCGAAGGTCAGCTCTTCGAGGCGTTTCGCGAGACGCAGGACGGGTTCGTTCGTGTAACCGTTACCGATGTGCCACAGCTTGGCGCCCTGATCGTGCAAAACCTTCAGCAGTTCGGGATGCGCGTGGCCCAGCGCCGTGACGGCGATGCCGCCCGCGAAGTCGATGTAGTCCTTGCCTTGCGTGTCCCATACGCGGGAACCGGCGCCGCGGTCCGGTACGAAAGACGCTGGCGCGAAGACGGGGACCATGACTTCGTCGAAGGTCTGGCGGGTGACATTTTGGTCGTGCATGGCGGGGCCTCGGGGTTTGGTCACTTTGACGGTACTTAGTTTAGGTGACAGTGGGCGGGGCGTCTTGCGTGGAAGCGACGGGTTCTTTTTTTATGTCTGCGACGCTGGGCCGGTTTGGTTTTTTTTGTTGCCTTGCGGCGATGGGTGGTTTGCCTGGTTTTTTGCTGGTATCCGGGGGTGAGCCTTCGCGGCGCGGGCGGTTTGGTTTGGTTGTGTTTTCGCTGGGATCCGGGTTTTGCCTTCGGGGCACGGCCGGCTTGGCTGTTCTTGCCCTTGCGCTGGCATCCGCGATTTGCCTTCGTGCTTCAAGCGTCGCCCCTGTGCGGGGCGGCACCTACTTTTCTTTGCCGCCGCAAAGAAAAGTAGGCAAAAGAAAGCGGCTCACACCGCCAGCCCGTGTTCTTATCCACGGGCCCCCAACGTCCCTACGCTGCACATGGCAACGTCCCTGTTCACGTTCGTTGCCAACGCTCCGAACGAGCGCCTCACCCGCTTCAAATACCCGCACACGGACTGGTGGCAGCGAATGGTATGTGCCGCCCAGGTGGCAAACTGTGTGTAGGTTGTCGCGTCGTATAGCTTGGCGCTCTTACAGGGTGGAACGCGTGCGCTATTGGTCCGGAGTGAGGCGTGTGTGTCTCTACGGCCTACACACAGTTTGCCACCTGGGCGGCCGTGGACTATCTGGCAAGGCATGCTGAAACGCGGGTGCATGAAGCGGGTGAGGCGTCAATTCGGAGCGTTGGCAACAAACATGGGTCACGTGATTGCCGTGTGAAGCGTAAGAACCTTTGGGGGCCCTCAGGCAAACACTAGAACTGGCGGTGTGAGCCGCTTTCTTTTGCCTACTTTTCTTTGCGGCGGCAAAGAAAAGTAGGTGCCGCCCCGCACAGGGGCGACGCTTGAAGCACGAAGGCATAACGCGGATGCCAGCGCAAACACAAGCAAACCAAACCAACCAAACCAAACCGCCCGCGCCGCACAGGGCTCAAAAGCGGATGCCAGCGCAATGGCATAAAAACCCTTCCCAGCAAGTACATAAAACCCCTACAAAACAAGCCAAATCCAAACACCAGTTTGAAACGCACGAAAAATTGAAGTGCGCCCCACGCACCTTACCCGCGGTAATTTTCTGAAACGCTGTTTGAAAAGTTCGAGCACGCCAATCGTTAAAGAAGCGGCCATGCAGGCCGTTATCTGCAGTTAGACCACAACAGGGTATATTTTGACGCGCGCGATTCCGCTAGACTGCTGTTCCTTCTCCCGAAGAAAAGCGTCGCGCGTCTCTCGCTCGCGACCAAACGCCGTTCCCCTCGTATGTGGCGGCCGCATCACCGCCATCGAGCCGATGCCGCCCCTGGTGTGCGCTTTAAAGTGCATTGAAGTCGGATCGCAATAAGGACAGACGAAATGCGGTGGTGCTACTCAAATGCATGTGTCTGGCAGCGGGGCATGCCTGCCCGCATCGCGCACGCGGCTGTCCGTCCCAATCGTTTCCTTGACGCAGTCATCCTTTTTATCGGCTGCTGCATGCTGATCGCGCACGCGTCAGCGGCCGAGAACGTGCTGCGGGTGCTCGCATGGCCAGGCTATGCCGACCCCGACGTCGTGAAAGGCTTCGAGAGCCGGTATCACGCGAAAGTCGAAGTCACGCTGATCGATTCCGATGAAGCGCTGTGGGACAAGATGCATCAGGGCAAGGCACCGCAGTTCGACGTGCTGGCGGCGAATACGGCTGAAATCCAGCGCTACGCGCACGACAATCTGCTCGCTCCGCTCGATCTCGACAGTTTGCCGAACACGAAACGGCAGTTGCCGCGCTTTCGCGCATTGTCGTCGATCGACGGACTGACGAAGCAAGGCGCCGTCTACGCGATTCCGTTCACCTATTCGACGATGGGCCTCATCTACGACCGCAAGCAGGTGAGCGTCGCACCGCATTCGATGAACGAGCTGTGGAATCCGCGCTATCGCGGCAAGGTACTCGACTACAACAGCGCGCAGCACAATTTCTCGTTCACGGCGCTCGCGCTCGGTTACCCAGATCCGTTTCAGCTGAACAGCGCGCAGATGCAGACCATCACGCGCAAGCTAATCGATCTGCGGCGCAATCTGCTGACCTACTACAACCTGCCGGAAGAGGCCGCTGCGTTCTTCGTGCAGCACAAGGTCGCGCTGATGTTCGGCAACTACGGCACGCAGCAGCTCGAACTGCTACGCCGCGCGGGCGCCGACGTCGGCTATGTGATTCCCGACGAAGGCGTGCTCGCATGGCTCGACTGCTGGTCGATGACGAGCGCAGCGGCGAACCGGCCGCTCGCGCTCGCGTGGATCAACTACATGCTCGAGCCGGACGTCAGCCGGTTGCTGACGCAGCGCCAGGGTCTCGCGAACACGCTCACCGAGGCGCCCGAAAACACGGACAAGAGCCACATTCTCTGGATCGAGCCCGTCGAGAACATCGACAAACGCGAGGCGCTGTGGAGCCGCATCGTCTCGGGCGACCGCCCGGAGCGTTTCTGATGATGCGCCCCGGGCTCACCTTCAAGCTCTCGGTGCTGCTCGCGCTGATCGGCGTGCTCGCGTCCGGCACGACGGGCTACTACGCGTATCGCGCGAACCGCACCATGCTCGTGCATGAAGCGGAGCACAGCCTGCTCACGTCGACGGAACTGCTCGGCCAGCGCTTCACGATGGCGATCAACGATATCGCCGCGGACGCCCTGGTGCTGTCGACGATGCCGTCGGCCGCGACCGTCGCGCTCAACGACGACGGCAGGTCCGCCGACAACCCGACGCGCGACCGGCTCGCGCAGGTGTTCGCGAGTTTTATCGCGCAGCATCCCGAGTATCTGCAGGTGAGGCTCATCGCGCGCAACCACTATGGGCTGGAGCTGATCCGTATCGACCGTGAATCGGGCGGGACGGTGCGCGTGCAGGAAAGCGCGCTGCAGGAGAAAGGGCAGTTCGCGTATGTGTTCGATACGCTCGCGCTGCTGCCGGGGCGCGTCTACATTTCCCCCATTGCCGTCAATCACGAGCACGGCGCGCACGCGGCCGAAGGCAAGCCGACGCTGCGGGTCGGCACGCCCGTCGCCAACGTGCGCGGCGACGTGGTCGGCGTGGTCGTGATCGACGTCGATCTCGCGAGCCTGTTGCGGCTCTCGCAAGCCGATCTCCCCGCCGACTATCAGGTCTATCTCGCCAACGAGTGGGGCGATTTTCTCGTGCATCCCGACCCGTCGCTGACGTTCGGCTTCGACAAGGGCAGGCGCGTGTTCATGCAGGAAAGCTTCGCGGCGACGAAACCGCTGTTCGAGCAGTCGACCCGGCCCGTGCTGCTGAACGGACTCACGCAACCGAACGAAGCGACGGGTCACGTATTCTCGTTCGTGCGCCGGCCGTTCGGCGAGTCGCAGGGCAACCGCTTCATCGTGATCGGGCTCGGGAAGCCGCTGCACGAGGTACTCGTCGGCGCGAACATGCTCGGCAACAGCATCGTGCGGATGGTGCTGATTTTCAGCGCGTTCGCGATCCTGCTCGCCATTCTGTTCGCCCGCGCGCTGACGCGGCCGCTGCATAGTCTCGCGGAGGCCGCCACGCACTTTTTCTCCGAGCACACGGTGGACGCCTTGCCGCTCAGACGCACGGATGAAATCGGTGTGCTCGCGCGCTGCTTCGACCGCATGCGCCGCGAGATCCGTGTGCAGATGGACGAACTGCGCAGCAAGCAGCATGAACTCACGCATCTCGCGAGCCACGACGGGCTGACGGGACTGCCGAACCGGATGCTCTTCATGCAGAAGCTGGAGGAAGCCATCGACCGGGCGCGGGTGAGCGGCGAGCGGCTCGCCGTGCTGTTCATCGACCTGAACCGCTTCAAGCAGATCAACGATCAATATGGCCATTCCGTCGGCGACGACGTGCTGGCCGTCGTCGCGCGCCGTTTGCAAGATGTGCTGCATACGGGCGACATCGTCGCGCGCCTGGGCGGCGATGAGTTCATCGTGCTCGTCAAAGGCGAGCGTTCCGCCGATGCGGCGCCCACGATTGCCGCGCGCATCGTGCGCACGCTGGACGACGAGCTGATGATCGACGATCAGCCGATGGCGGTTGGCGCGAGCATCGGCATCAGCCAGTTCCCGGCGGACGGCGATTCCGCCGAAGCGCTGCTGCTCAACGCGGACGCCGCAATGTACGCGGCGAAGTCGGGCGGCTCGGGGGCGTGGCTGTCGTATGGCGAGTTGATCGACATGCGGCGCGCGCGCGCCGGACGCGGCAAGCAGCGCCGACGCGAGCGCGAATCCGAAAAGGTCGAGCCTGCCGACGACGGCACCGACGTCATTGCATAAGGGCTGAAGAAACGGGCTGAACAGACGCCTTGGGTCAGGCGGATTTCCACGCGGCATGGTTCTTGCAAAAAGCTTGCATGTCAAAGCGGAAAGGAGAACCCGATGACCTTGGCCATTTATTTGATCGGCTGGCTGATTTTCATTGGCGGCGTGTCGTGGGCCCTCGTCACCATGCACGTCGCACAGCATTACGTCTTGATCGTCGCCGTCATTCTGCTCGGCATCGGCGTCGTCACGGGCGCAACCCGCGCGCGTGGCCGCGACCGCTCTTCATAGCGCTTCATCGCACGCACGCAGGTCACGGCGCAGGCATTTTTTGCACGTCGCCGTGACCTGCCGTGACACGTGTTGTGACATTTCCCGACATAGTTTTTGAACTGACCTGAAGGGCAGTTTCTTCTACGATTCATTCCGTCGCCACACTGCAAATGCGAAGTGGCCCGAACCGTGAAGGACACTGCCGTGAAAACCCGCTCGCAAATCTTCTCTTCGTTGTCTGGTCTGCTGAATCGCTCGTCGGCATCCGCTTTGCGCGGCATTTCCGGCGGCATGTCGCGCCGCATCGCGCTGGCAGCGGCAGCGACGGTGATCGGCGCAAGCGCGTCGCTCGTCAGCGTGCCCGCGTGGGCCGGCTGGTACGGCCATGGCACCGCGTACACGTCGCATGGCGAATACAACGGCGCGCACGGCGGCTACTGCAGCGGCGGCACCTGCAATCACGCGGGCGGCGTGGCGGGCCCCTACGGCGGCGTCGCGAGCAACTCGGGCAGCGTCACGCGTACGTCGCCGGGCCAGTTCTCCAACTCGGGCACGGCCTACGGACCGAACGGCCGCTCGGTGCAGCATTCCGGCGACACCAGCTGCGCAAGCGGCACCTGCTCGCACACGGGCACGATGACGGGCTCGGACGGCAAGACGGCATCGACGTCGGGTGAAGTGACGCGCAACGGCGCCGGCCAATACTCGTCGTCGGGAACGGTGACGGGCGGCAACGGCAACAGCTACAACCACTCGGCATCGACGAACTGCGGCGGCTGGACGTGCTCGCGCTCGGGCACCGTGACGGGCAGCAACGGCGGCACGGTCACACACTCGGGCAGCGCGACGAGCGTTGCACCCGGCGTGGTCGTCACGTCCGGCAGCGCGACAGGCACGCACGGCAACACCGTGACGACGAGCGGCACCGTCGTGCATGGCGGCGTTGTCACGACGGGCGGCACGGCTGTGGTGACGGGCACGACGACGGTCGGCGCGGCTGTCGTGGTGCCGCCGCCCGTGATCGTTCCGCCGCCTCCCGCTGTGGTCGTCGCCGCGCCTGTGCCTGCGCCCGTCGTCGTGGTTCCGCCGCCCCCGCCGGCCGCGGTGGTGGTCGCGCCGGCGCCCGTCGTCGTGCCGCCGCCGCCCGCACGTGTGGTGGTCGTCGCTCCGCCGCCGCCCCCGCATGTCGTGTATGTCGCACCGAAGCCGCGTCCCGCTGTCTGGATTCCGGGGCACTGGATCGGCCGCGTGTGGATTCCGGCGCACTGGGCGTAAATGAACAAGGCAGGCGTACAAACACAAACGGCGCGTGAAGCGCCGTTTGTGTTTTGTGTGTGAAGTGGAAGCTCAGCTCGGCTTCATGCCGGGGCCGACTGTCACGGTTGGATCGACAGGCACGGTTTCCGCAACCACGCTTGCGGGCACGGGCGGCTTGCTGCGAAAACGCGCGCGAATGCGCCGGCGCATCGGCTCTTCGAAATACGTGAACACGATGACGCTGAACAGCAGCGTGAACGTGAGCGGAATCCAGCCGTTGCTCGCGCGAAAACCCACCAGCCATGCGAGATACGCAAGCGGCACGTGAATCAGGAAGAGTGCATAACTCGCTTCGCCGAAACGCACGAGCCAGCGCTGATTCAGCAGGCCGATCACGGGCCGCTCCAGCAGCGCGAGGCCGAGAATCAAGGTCGCGAAGAACGGGCTTTGCGGATAGAACACGGGCGTCGTGGGTTGCCACAGCGCGAGCACGATCAGCACGACGACGGAACCCGACACCAGCGCGATGCCACGGCCATGCATCGACACACCGCGCGTACGCAAGGTCTGGAATGCGAGCGCCGCGCCGATGCCGAGCATGAATTCGGCGATCCGGCACAGCGGCAGCGTGCCCGCAAGGAAGTGACTGCGCGAGACGGGGAACGCGGCCATGATGAACAGGATCATCAGGCCCTGCGCGATCCAGATGCCGAGCAACGTGACGGCGAGCGTCGATGCGCGCATCTTCACGAAGCGCGCGAGGATCAACGGAAAGAGCGCGTAGAAAAATGCTTCGCACGACACGCTCGAAGCCGGACCATTCCACGGCTGATTGATCGCGGCGAACGGAAACCAGGCGGTGATCAGGAACACCTGGCAAATGAAGCTCACCACCAGTGAAAGATTGATCGACGTCTTCAGCGCGAACCACTTGAGCAACAGCACATCGTTGTGCGAGATGACGAGGTAGGCAGTCGTGACGGATGCAATGGCGAGCGCGAACAGGATGTTCGGATAGATGCGTGCGACGCGGGCGACGTAAAAATTATGCGGGCCTTGCGTCGCGAGTTCGTCGCGATATGTGTACGTGAGAATGAAGCCCGAGAGGACGAAGAAGAGGGAAACAGCCGAGCGCCCGCCATCGACGAAATTGAAGAACGAAACGGGCGTATTGAGCAGGTCGAGTTCGCGGTAATGCGACAGGACGACGGTCAGCGCTGCCAGAAAGCGGATGCTCGTCAGCGCAGGAACGATGCCGTTGGCCTGAATGGTCGTCGCTCGCATTGGGCTCTCATTCTTAAAAGGATGCGCCAAAAGTTTCCGCATCGACAGTTCAGTTTAACGGTCTGCCATCACCTTCTTTCCGGTTCAACCCTTAGGTGTCGGAAAACACCGAGACATTGGCCGAGCAATCCCCGTTGCGCGTTGTGTACCGGCACCGATTGATTGTCACGACAAATGAAACGCGCCCCTGTCGTGACCCGTATTGCAATGCGTGTTGCATGGCGATTTCGGACGGGCTCTGTCCGATCCAGACAAACCCTGATTGCTGCGCCGAAAGGGCCGCTGATATCGTGCGCAGGTCGTGTGGAAGCGCTTCCACTCCGGCTTTCGTTTCGTCGATCGATTCGTCTCAGACACGCATCAAACCATTCAGCGAGAGGAGGTTCCGTGGCATACGATGCAGTGGCACCCGGCGGCATTCAGTCGGACAGTCAGCAAAGCGATCCCTTCACGCCATCCGCCGACTCCGTGCTCTGGCGCAAGGACTTTCTGCTCGGCGCGGCAACGGCCTCATATCAGATCGAAGGCGCCGTCACCGAGGACGGCCGTCTGCCGTCCATCTGGGACACGTTCTCCGCGACACCGGGCAAGGTGCTCGCAGGCGACACGGGCGCCGTGGCCTGCGATCACTATCACCGCTGGGAAAGCGATCTCGACCTGCTGTCGGGGCTCAACTTCGAGGCGTACCGGCTTTCGGTTGCCTGGCCGCGCGTGATGGACGAAGCGGGCCGCCCGAACGCAAAGGGTCTCGATTTCTACAAGCGGCTGCTCGGCAGGCTGAAGGACAAGGGCTTGCAGACTTTTGTCACGCTGTATCACTGGGATTTGCCCCAGCATCTCGAAGATCGCGGCGGCTGGCTCAACCGTGAGACCGTCTATCGCTTCGCCGACTACGCGGACCTGATGAGCCGCGAACTGTCGGGTCACGTCGACGCGTGGATGACGCTCAACGAGCCGTGGTGCTCGGCGTTCCTCGGCTACGGCAACGGCCATCATGCGCCGGGCCTGTCGAACGTGCGCTACGCGACGCAGGCAATGCATCATCTGCTGCTCGCGCATGGCCAGGCGACCCAGGTATTGCGCGCGAACGATCCGTCGTCGATGAAAGGCATCGTTGCGAACGTGGGGCGCGGTACGGCCGCAACGTCGAGCGAAGCGGACCAGCGCGCCGCGCATCTGTTCGAAGTGCAGCACAATGCGTGGATTCTCGATCCGCTTCTGAAGGGCGAGTATCCGGCCGATCTATGGGAGTTGTGGCCGGGTGCCGAGCCGCTCGTGCTCGAAGGCGACCTGCAAACCATCGCCGCGCCACTCGATTTTCTCGGCATCAACTATTATTTCCGCACCAATGTGAAGAGCGACGGCGCGCACGGCTTCATCGACGCGCCGCTGGCCGATGTCGAACGCACGCAGATGGGCTGGGAAGTCCATCCGGACGGGCTGCGCGACCTGCTGACGGGATTTCACGGCACGTATCCGAACCTGCCGCCCATCTATATCACCGAGAATGGCATGGCCTCGGACGACAAGGTGGAGAACGGCCGTGTCGAGGACCCGCAGCGCATCGCGTTCCTCAAGCGGCATCTGGCCGCCGTCGATCAGGCCGTGAAGCAGGGCGTCGATATTCGTGGCTACTTCGTCTGGTCGCTGCTCGATAACTTCGAATGGGCGTTCGGCTACGAGCGTCGCTTCGGTGTCGTGCATGTCGATTACGGCACGCAGCAGCGCACCGTCAAACGCAGCGGCGAACTGATCGCGAAGTTCATCGAGGCGCGCAAACAGCGGCGCCGATAACGACGCGGTGACACGCAGTCACAAGAAGCTGATAAGCAGTCGACCTGATAAATCGGGCCTCGAGCCTGAAGGAGACGGAATGAACAGCAGAAAACAGTGGGCGTTGAAAAGCGGTATCGCACTTGCATTGGCCATCACAGGCGTCATCGCGCAAGCGGAGCCGTTGAAGGCGAATGTGATTCACTGGTGGACGTCGGGCGGCGAATCGGCGGCGATCCGGCAGTTCGCCGACGCGTACAACCAGGCAGGCGGCCAGTGGGTCGACAATGCCGTGGCGGGCGCGGACCAGGCGCGTGCGACCGCGATCAACCGCATTGTCGGCGGCGATCCGCCCACGGCTGCGCAGTTCAACACGTCGAAGCAGTTTCACGACCTGATCGATCAGGGCCTGCTCAACAACGTCGATGCCGTCGCCACGAAGGAGAACTGGGCAGCGATCTTCCCGCAATCGATACTCGACAGCATCAAGGTCAACGGCCATTACTACGCGGCGCCCGTCGATATCCACATGCCCGCGTGGTTCTTCTATTCGAAGCCGGTGTTTGCGAAGGCGGGCATTGCGGGCGACCCGAAGAGCTTCGATGAATTCGTCGGCGATCTCGACAAGCTGAAAAAGGCGGGCGTGATACCACTCGCGCTGGGCGGCCAGCCGTGGCAGGAGAAGATCACGTTCGACGCCGTGTTCGCCGATGTCGGCGGCCCCGATCTGTATCTGAAGGTGTATCGCGACCGCGACCAGAACGCAGTGAAATCGGATGCGTTCAAGAAAGTGCTCGCGTCGTTCAAGAAACTGCATGATTACGTCGATGCCGGCTCGCCGGGCCGCAACTGGAACGACGCGACGGCGCTCGTTATTTCCGGCAAGGCGGGCGTGCAGATCATGGGCGACTGGGCGAAGGGCGAATTTTCGGCGGCGAAGCAGGCGCCCGGCAAGGACTTCGGCTGCTTCCCCGGTTTTGGTCCGCGCTCGCCGTATCTGGTGGCGGGCGACGTGTTCGTGTTCCCGAAGACGGACAACGCGACGGCGATCAAGGCGCAGAACCTGCTCGCCACGGTGATGACCTCGCCGCAGGCGCAGGTTGCATTCAGCGCGAAGAAAGGTTCGATCCCGATCCGGCCCGACGTGGACGTGAATCAGTTGGACATGTGCGCGAAGGAGGGCATCGCCATCATGAAGGACAAGTCGCGCCAGTTGCCGAACCCGGAAATGCTCCTGTCGCCTGACATGCAGGGCGCGTTGACGGACGTCATCACGAACTTCTGGAACAAGAACCAGTCGGTCGACGATGCACAAAAGGCCTTTGCCAGCGCACTGAAGGGCTGACGCGTGATGGGCACGCTCAAGTCGCATGCCTTGCCCGAGATGGCGGCGAGCAGGCGGCCCGTTGCGAAGACGCGCGGGCGGCCTTTAAGGAAGCGCTGGTCGCTCGCCGCATGGATCGCGCTGATCCCGATGGTAGTCACGGTCGTCTTCGCGTATCTCGGCACGATGCTGTGGACGGCGCGCGTGTCGCTCAGCAACTCGCGCACGTTTCCGTCGAACGATTTCGTCGGCTTCACGCAATACGTGCGGCTGTTTCATAACGACCGCTGGCTCGTGTCGCTGCAGCACATCGCGGTCTATGGCGTGTGCTTCATCGTCGCGTGCCTCGTGATCGGCATGCTGCTCGCGATCTTCATCGATCAGCGCGTGATGGCGGAAGGCGTGCTGCGCACGGTGTTCCTGTATCCGTACGCGATGTCGTTCGTCGCGACGGGTCTGGTGTGGCAATGGATTCTCAACCCCGAGCTTGGCGCGCAGTCGCTGCTGCACAAGATGGGCTTCACGTATGCGCGCTTCGACTGGATCGTCGATCAGGACTTCGTGATCTATACGATCGTGATCGCGACCGTGTGGCAGGCGTCGGGGCTCGTGATGGCCGTGATGCTGGCGGGCTTGCGCGGTATCGACGACGAGTTGTGGAAGGCTGCCCGTATCGACGGCATTCCGCGCTGGCGCGTCTACGTGAGCATCGTGATTCCGATGTTGGGCCCGTCGATCTCGACCGCGTTCGTGCTGCTGTTCGTCGCCGTGGTGAAGCTGTTCGACGCTGTCGTTGCGATGACACAGGGCGGTCCCGGCACTGCGAGCGAAGTGCCTGCGAAGTTCATCATGGACTATCTGTTCGGGCGTGCGAATATCGGGCTCGCGTCGGCCGCGTCGATCGTGCTGCTCGCGACGGTACTCGCGATTCTCGCGCCGTTCCTGTATGCCCGCAGCCGAAGCGCGTCGCGCAAGGAGGTGTGATGAGCACGACGCTTGAACCTTCCGCTCGTGTGTCACGGCAACATCATGCACGCAGAAAGCGCTTTGCTCCGTCGCGCCTCGGCATCTATGGCTTTCTGATTATCGCCGCGCTGTTCTTCCTGTTGCCGCTCTACGTGATGCTCGTGACATCGGTGAAGCCGATGGACGAAATCCGCCTGGGCAATCTGCTCGCGCTGCCGGCGCACTTCACGCTGCAACCGTGGAGCGATGCATGGCAGTCGGCGTGCACGGGACTCGATTGCAACGGCATCCGCGTGGGCTTCTGGAACTCGGTGCGCATCGTCGTGCCGAGCACGGTGTTCTCGATCGTGATCGGCGCGATCAACGGCTATGCGCTGTCGTTCTGGCGGCCACGCGGCGCGGGCCTGTTCTTCGGCGTGTTGCTGCTCGGCGCGTTCATTCCGTATCAGGTGATGATCTATCCGATGGTGCGCGTGCTGGCGAGCGTGCACCTGTTCAGCTCACTGCCGGGCATCGTGATCATTCACACGATTTTCGGCATGCCCGTGATGACGCTGCTGTTTCGCAACTACTATGCGGGCATTCCGCTGGAACTGTTCAAGGCCGCGCGTATCGACGGCGGCGGTTTCTGGCGCATCTTCTTTCAACTGATGCTGCCGATGTCGCTGCCCATTATCGTCGTGGCGATGATTCTGCAGGTGACGAACATCTGGAACGACTACCTGCTCGGCCTCGTATTCGCGGGCACGCGCAACCTGCCGATGACCGTTCAGCTGAACAACATCATCAACACGACGACAGGCGAGAAGATCTACAACGTCAACATGGCGGCGACGATCCTGACTTCCGTCGTGCCGCTCGCCGTATATTTCATTTCGGGCCGCTGGTTCGTGCGCGGCATCGCGTCCGGCGCAGTGAAGGGTTGAAGGGACGAATATGGCAACCGTACCGAACATCGCGAACGCGAACGTTGCAAACGTCGCGGTCCGCGACCTGAAAATCCAGCTCGGCGCGAACACGGTGATCGACGCGCTCGATCTCGACGTGCGCGCGGGCGAATTCGTCGTGCTGCTCGGACCGTCGGGTTGCGGCAAGTCGACGTTGCTGCACAGCATTGCCGGTTTGATCGACGTGACGGAAGGCAGTATCGAGATCGGCGGCGAGGACATGACGTGGGCTGATCCGAAAGACCGGCGCATTGCGCTCGTGTTCCAGTCGTATGCGCTGTATCCGACGATGAGCGTCGAGCGCAATCTGTCGTTCGCGCTGCGCATCAACGGCACGCCGAAGGCGGAGATCGAGCGGCGCGTCGCGCGCGCGTCGGACATGCTGCAACTCGGACCTTTGCTCAAGCGCAAGCCGTCGCAGCTGTCGGGCGGACAGCGGCAGCGCGTGGCGATCGGACGCGCGATCGTGCGCGAAGCCGACGTGTTTCTGTTCGACGAGCCGCTATCGAATCTCGATGCGAAGCTGCGCACCGAATTGCGCCGCGAACTCAAGCAACTGCATCAGCGCCTTGGCGCCACGATGATCTACGTGACGCACGACCAGGTCGAAGCGATGACCCTCGCCACGCGGATGGCCGTGATGAAGAGCGGCGTGATCCAGCAGTTCGGCACGCCGGCCGAGGTGTATGCGCGCCCCGCGAACCTGTTCGTCGCGACCTTTCTCGGCTCGCCCGCGATGAACCTGCTGAACGGCACGCTGCATGCTCAGGGTGACGGCGTGCGCTTCACGGGCGCGAAGCTCGATCTCGACGTGTCGCCCTACGCGTTCGCTGCGCAGCCCGACTACGGCAAGCCGTGCGTGCTCGGCGTGCGACCCGAGGACGTGCGCGTGCGGATCGGCGCTGACTCGAATCAGCGCGGGCAAGTGTCGCTTATCGAACCAATGGGCAACCACCGGGTTATCTGGCTCGATTATCATGGCACCCAGATAGCGTCGATCGATCAGGAGAAAACGCCCGTCGCCGTTGGCGATTCAGTGGCGTTCGCGATCGATGGCGCACATATATCGCTGTTCGACGAGGCGGGCGGGGCACGCCTCTGAACGGCACGCCCAACACTACAAGCGGACGGAGACACCGTGGCGACCCTCAAAGATGTAGCGGAGCTGGCGGGCGTGGGGCTCTCGACAGCCTCGCGCGCCATTTCCGGCAAAGGACCCGTATCGGCCGAGGCGGCGGCACGTGTGCAGGCCGCGATCGCCGAACTCAACTTCCGGCCTTCGTCGATTGGCCGCGCGATGGCCACGCAGCAACTGGGCATCATCGGCCTTTTCGTGCCGACCTTCTTCGGCTCGTATTACGGCACGATCCTCAAGCAGACCGATCTGGAACTGCGCTCGGTGCACCGGCACGTGGTGGTGGCGACGGGTTGCGGCGAGTCGACGCCGCGTGAGCAGGCGCTCGAAGCCGTGCAGTTTCTGATCGGGCGCGATTGCGATGGCGTCGTCGTGATCAGTCACGACCTGCACGATGAAGACCTCGATCAATTGCACCGGATGCATCCGAAGATGGTCTTTCTGAACCGCGCGTTCGATGCGTTGCCGGATGCGTCGTTCTGCGCCGATCATCGGCGCGGCGGTGAGATTGCTGCGGCTACGCTGCTCGAGCATGGGCATCGCAAGATTGCTGTAATCTCGGGGCCGTATACGGCATCGGACAATATCGAGCGGCTTGAAGGCTTCTTCGACGAACTGGCGCGTCACGGCATTGCGCGTGAGTCGGTGCCGTTGATCGAATCGGACTTTTCGCCGGAAGGCGGGTATGCGGCGACGTGCCAGTTGCTCGAATCGAAAGTGCCGTTTACGGGGCTTTTTTGTGCGAACGACACGATGGCCGTCAGTGCGCTTGCGCGGTTTCAGCAGTTGGGCATTTCGGTGCCCGGCGATGTGTCCGTGATCGGCTATGACGATGATTATTCGGCGGCTTATTCTGCGCCTGCTTTGACGTCGGTGCATATTCCGACTGCTGAACTCACGCAGAATGCGGTGCGGTGGCTCATCAATCAGTGCTACGGAACGAAGTGGGATATCTTTCGCGAGTTTCCGGTGACGGTGTCAATGCGGGCTTCGGTGGGACCTCCGAAAGCGGCGTGAAAGTGTGTCGGCGACGGCTTGATTTGTCGCGGTTTGCGGTGCTGGATTAGCATGAGGGGTCAACCGCCGCAGGAGATCATATGCAGCCGCCGCCTCTCGACAATCCCTTTCTCGAATCGCTTGCGGTCGAATTGACCGAATGGAAGAGCGGCTACGCCGAGTTCACGATGCCGATTCGGCCAGAGACGCTTAACCGTCAGCGTGTGTTGCAAGGTGGTGCGATTGCTACTCTGCTTGACGCTGCCGCGGGGTATTCGGGTCTTTATAGTGAAGGAGATCCGATTCATGCGTTTACTTTGTCGCTGACGATCAGTTATCTCGACAAAGGGCTTGGCGAAAAGGTCATTAGTAAAGGGTTCCTTGAACGTAAAGGACGGTCCGTGTTCTTTGCTCGCGCTGAGGCGTGGGTCGATCACAAGGTGTTGATTGCTAGTGCGCAAGGGGTTTTTAAGTACGCATGAGGTGGGGTGTTTTTTTGTCTGCGACGCGGGTTGGTTTTCGTGCCTTTACGCTGGCATCCGCGCTTTGCCTTCGTGCTTCAAGCGTTGCCCCTGTGCGGGGCGGCACCTACTTCCGCAAAGAAAAGTAGGCAAAAGAAAGCGGCTCACACCGCTAATTCTTGTGTTTCCCTGAGGGCCCCCAAAGGTTCTTACGCTTCACGCGGCAATCACGTGACTCATGTTAGTTGCCAGCGCTCTTGCTGTACGCATCACCCGCTTCGCGCACCTGCATTACAGCGTGCCGTGCCAGATATTCCACGGCCGCCCAGGTGGCAAACTGTGTGTAGGCCGTAGCACTACACACGCCTCACTTCGGACCGATAGCGTACGCTCCACCCTGTAAGAGCGCCAAGCTATACGCCGCGACAACCTGCACACAGTTTGCCACCTGGGCGGCACATACCATTCGCAGCCGCTTGCCCGAGTACGGGTATTCGAAGCGGGTGAGACGGTCATTCGAAGCGTTGGCAACGAACACCAACCAGGGCACTGCCGTGTGAAGCATAAGACCGGTTGGGGGCCCTCAGGCAAGAACTAGAACTGGCGGTGTTAGCCGCTTTCTTTTGCCTACTTTTCTTTGCGGCGGCAAAGAAAAGTAGGTGCCGCCCCGCACAGGGGCGACGCTTGAACTGCAAACACCATAGCGCGATTGCCAGCGAGACCACAGGCAAACCACCATAACTCGGATGCCAGCGCAAAGCCAATGCAAACCTCTCGGCGTCGCAGACAACCAAAAAAACACCACCTCCCGGCATACTTCCCAGCAATCAGTTAACATCAACATTCCCCGAAGAATTCCAGCCCGCGCGCGCAGCGCGCAAAAAATCCTCAGGAACACAGCATGGTCACATCCAGCAGCTACACCGATACCCGTCTGTTGATCAACAACGAGTGGTGCGACGCCGCCAGCGGCAAGACCCTCGACGTCGTCAATCCCGCGACGGGCAAGCCGATCGGCAAGGTCGCGCACGCGGGCAAGGTCGATCTGGACCGCGCGCTGGAAGCCGCACAGAAGGGCTTCGAAGCGTGGCGCAAGGTTCCCGCCAACGAACGCGCCACCACGATGCGCAAGGCCGCCAGCTTCGTGCGCGAGCGCGCCGACAGCATCGCGCGCCTGATGACGCAGGAGCAGGGCAAACCATTCGCGGAAGCGCGTGTCGAAGTGCTGTCGGCCGCCGACATCATCGAATGGTTCGCGGACGAAGGCCGCCGTGTCTACGGCCGCGTCGTGCCGTCGCGTAACCTGAACGCGCAATCGCTCGTCATCAAGGAGCCGATCGGCCCCGTCGCCGCGTTCACGCCGTGGAATTTCCCCGTCAACCAGGTGGTGCGCAAGCTCAGCGCCGCGCTCGCAAGCGGCTGCTCGTTCCTCGTCAAGGCGCCTGAAGAGACGCCCGCATCGCCCGCACAATTGCTGCAGGCCTTCGTCGATGCAGGCGTGCCCGCCGGCACGGTCGGCCTCGTGTTCGGCGATCCCGCTGAGATTTCGAGCTACCTGATTCCGCATCCCGTCATCCGCAAGGTCACGTTCACGGGTTCGACGCCCGTCGGCAAGCAACTCGCCGCGCTCGCCGGCCAGCACATGAAGCGCGCGACGATGGAACTCGGCGGCCACGCGCCCGTGATCGTCGCGGAAGACGCGGACGTCGCGCTCGCCGTCAAGGCAGCGGGCGGCGCGAAGTTCCGTAACGCGGGCCAGGTGTGCATCTCGCCGACGCGTTTCCTCGTGCACAACAGCATCCGCGAAGAATTCGCCGCGGCGCTCGTCAAGCACGCAGAGAGCCTGAAGGTCGGCGACGGCCTTGCTGAAGGCACGCAGCTCGGGCCGCTCGCGAACGCGCGCCGTCTGACGGCGATGGCGAACATCATCGAGAACGCTCGCTCAACGGGCGCGACGGTCGCGACGGGTGGCGAGCGCATCGGCTCGGAAGGCAACTTCTTCGCCCCGACCGTGCTGACGGATGTGACGCTCGAAGCCGACGTGTTCAACAACGAGCCGTTCGGCCCGATCGCCGCAATCCGCGGCTTCGACAAGCTCGAAGACGCAATCGCCGAAGCGAACCGTCTGCCGTTCGGCCTCGCCGGCTATGCGTTCACGAAGTCGTTCCGTAACGTGCACCTGCTGTCGCAGAACCTCGAAGTCGGCATGCTGTGGATCAACCAGCCCGCCACGCCGACGCCGGAAATGCCGTTCGGCGGCGTCAAGGATTCGGGCTACGGCTCGGAAGGCGGACCGGAAGCGATGGAAGCCTATCTCGTGACGAAGGCCGTCACCGTCATGGCTGTCTAAAGTCTGCTGAAAACGTAGACATGCCGCCCGCTGCAATGGCGGGCGGTTTGCTGAAAGACGCGCGTTGCGTACGCCGCGTCCAGCCGGTTCGTCGCACGAATCGAAAGCTGTTGGTAAAACTCCCGATTGGTGGCATCGCGTTGCGCTCCTAGCATGGCGTTCGAAGCCGCACGCTCGCGCATCGAATGCTTATACCGTTGCTTCGTTTTCAAACGCGGCAGATCGCTTCCGTTCTACTACTCACTGCATTGCCGCTGCAAGCTGGCCGTATGCAGCCATTCGCTGCTTTGCCCATGCCGCGCGCGTGACAGGAAAAACGAAAACGCACGACGCGCAGGCCCCAACGTGAGGCGCCGTTGCGCCTGAGCGTCGTCCGTCACGTCACGAGTCACTGGAGAGTTTCGATGATCTTTCATGCGTCCATTCCCACGCAAAATCCCGAGCGCGTCGCGCGCACGCTTGCCGAAGTGTGGGGCGGTTTCGCCGCGCCGTTTTCGCCTTTCGAAGGCGCGTGGATGGCGGTGGCAGGCGACGACCGCGGCACGATCATCGAGACCTATCCGAGCAACCTCACGCTCACGCCCGGCGACACCCAGGAGCCGCTCGCATCGATGACGAACACGCGCGCGCAATACAGCGGCTTTCATATGGCCGTCGCGTCGCCGTTGTCGGCGGAGCAGGTGATCGCGATCGGCGAGCGCGAAGGATGGCGTGCCGTGCGCTGCACGCGTGGCAACAACTTCTTCGACGTGATCGAGCTATGGATCGAAAACAGCACGTTGATCGAAGTGCTGACACCCGAGATGCAGGCGCAGTATCTCGGCTTCGCGACGCCCGAGAACCTCCGCGCGCTCGCCGAGCAAGCTTCCGCTTCTGTTGTTGCATCGCAATGACTACACTGCGGTGATGTCTCTTTACCGGAGTCCGCGATGACTGCCGCAGCGAAATGTCCCGCGTCGGTTGCGACGTTCAGGAGCGAGTACGGCTTTTCGATCACGGTCGCGCGGCTGCGCGGCCTGCTCGCCGACAAAGGCATGACGATCTTCGTCGATATCGATCAGGCCGACGCCGCCGCGCAAGTCGGCATGACGCTGCGCCCAACGCGTCTGATCGTGTTCGGCAACCCGAAGGGCGGCACGCCCGTGATGCAGGCGAACCCCTTGACAGGGCTACTGCTGCCGCTCAAGGCGCTCGTGTGGGAAGACGAAGCGCGCGTCACATGGCTCGCCATCGACGACCTCACAGACGCGCTCGTGGACGGCTATGGGCTGGAGGCGTCGCTCGTCGAGCCGCTCGCGAAAGCGAAGGCGCTGATCCAGGTAGCGGCTGCGCGTGATTCCGCGTGAGCGGCTGCGTCCGTGCTGCGATGCGCAGGCGATGCGCCGCCATGCGTTCGATCGATAAGTGTCACAAAGGCTTGCGTACGCGAGGCGTAGAGTCGGGATCGCGTCTACCATGACGCGTTGCCGCGCGCGGCGCGAGCGTTCATGACACGACACGTATGCATCGAATGCGGATACCGGGGTTTGCGTTTGCCTTATCGATTCTCACGGCACTTTCAGCGTGCACGGCAGGTTCCGCCGTCGCGCCACCTCACGCCGACAGCGCCCGCACATTGCCGGCGCTGATTGCCCATCGAGGAGGAACGGCCGATTATCCCGAGAACACATTGGCCGCCATCGAGGGCGCGCTCGCGAATCATGCCGACGTCATCTGGCTCACGGTGCAGTTGAGCCGGGACGGTGTGCCTGTGCTGTATCGTCCGAAAGATCTGTCGACGTTGACGGACGCAAGCGGCCCGGTGGCGAGCCGGACGGCGGCGGAGCTGGCGCGCATAAATGCGGGCTGGCAGTTCGAGGCGCCGGATGCGCCGGGGGCCAGGCCGTATCGCTCGAAGCCTGTCGGCATACCGACGCTCGAAGACGCCCTGCGGATCATTCCGTTTGACGTGCCCGTCGTGCTCGACATGAAGGCGTTGCCTGCCGCGCCCCAGGCGGCGGCCGTCGCGCGCGTGCTCGATGCGCTGGATGCGTGGCCGCGTGTCACGATCTATTCGACGGAAGCGGATTATCAGGCGGCGTTCGCGCAGTATCCGCAGGCGCGCGTGTTCGAGTCGCGAGATGCGACGCGTCAGCGGCTCTTTGGTGTCGCGTTGACGGGGCAGTGCGATGCGCCGCAAGCTGGCACGCGAGCGGGCTTCGAACTGGGCCGCAAGGTCGAGGTGATCGAGCGCTTCACGCTTGGCGAAGGGCGTTCGACTTTTGCTGCTCGTACATGGACGCCCGCGTCGGTGCAGTGTTTTCGACACGCTGCCGATACGTGGCTGGTTGCGTTCGCCGTGAACGATGCGGCGGCTTATCGCGAAGCGGCGTGTCTGCATATGGATGCTGTGCTGGTGGATTCGCCGCGGATGCTGTCGGGGGTGAGGAGTGCGCTGAAGGCGGCGCGCGAGCCGCTTGATTGCAATGTCGGCGACGGCGGCGCGTCGAGGTAGGTTGTTTGGGGTCTTGGTGGGTGCGGGATGTTGTTGATGCGCCTAAGGCGGCGCGGCGCGTTTTTGTCGGGCTGCTAGCGAGGAGTGTTTTTTTTGTCTGCGACGCTGGTGTGGTTTGCCTTGTGTTTGCGCTGGCATCCGCGTTATGCCTTCGTGCTTCAAGCGTCGCCCCTGTGCGGGGTGGCACCTACTTTTCTTTGCCGCCGCCAAGAAAAGTAGGCAA
>Ga0247692_1000076_pt1 | contig 20776 bp, 19 predicted proteins | sample CNK33_metaG_FD_183041 | JGI IMG/M metagenome (GOLD analysis project Ga0247692, IMG submission 183041) | Soil microbial communities from Purdue University Martell Research Forest, Indiana, United States - CNK33 | ecosystem: Environmental > Terrestrial > Soil > Temperate forest > Bulk soil...
AGTGTGCCGGCTGCCACAGCCTCGACTATATCCAGATGAACTCGCGCTTTATGAACAAGGCCGGCTGGAGCGCATCAGTCGCCAAGATGATCAACGTATTTGGTGCGCCGATTCCTAAAGAAGACATGGAGATCATCGTGAACTACCTCGTTCAGAACTACGGCAAGCCTACCGACAAGTAGTCTGTGACACCAAGTCCCCGATTGGCACCGGCGCTGGCGTGTGAGTGGAAGAAAAGTCATTTCCGACGAAGGGAATGGGCTCGGTCTCTGGCTCGATTTCGTGGCTGTTCCCACTGCGAGCGACCGATGCGGCTGACAAGCGGCAGGCGACTCAGCGTAAGCGAATGGCCGTTGAATATTAAAAAGCGGCCTTTGCCATTGCGGCTCCCTGACTATCTATATCGGGTCGGTTACGGCCGATTGCGCAAGCCAATCCCCGCGCTGCCTGTCGCTTGTGCCTGCCCCATCTCATGGGTCGCTCACACTATGATGGGACGCGGTACCCGGGCTGAGAAGCCATGTCGCAGACCGAGTCGCCGTCGCCTAATAATGCCCAACGGGCCCACACTCCGTTATTAATGCGGTCTGGGCGGAACTGCCGCTGGGGTGGCCACCCTGGCGCAGGAGCGAACGGCCGGAGTTGGCCGCACCCGGTCTGACGCAGACGTCGGAGGATCGCCGTGCGCGCTATCTATGCGAGTGGCATAAGACACGTTCGCCGCGACTATTCCTTCGGCAGGTCGTCGGCCATTCCGGCCACGAACGGGCCTTCCCTCTATTGATTGGAATAACCGCACAAAAAAAAATTTCTAGTAGAAACAAAACGGCACGATCGTTCGATAAAAACAATTGTTGGGCCGCTTTGAAGAGTTCAACGGACGTTTCGGGAGGGCTCCATCCACTGAAAAGACCGACCGCTGTTGGCCGCGCTCGGTCTCACGATAGCCGAGGCCGAGTGACGCGCGCGCCGATTCTGGGAGGGGCATAAACCGACCCTTTGCGACATTTGCTGTCACGCCGCGCCGCTGTCTCTGTTGGAAGGCCCGTAATCGTTCACAATTTGCGCTCGGCACGTCCTCGGCCATTGCGGGCATTCGCGTACCAATAGCACGTGCCGATCACAACACCGACAGCGGATAGCGTCGGCATTGCGATTCAAGGCGTACTTCACTGACCCCGACTGCGGTATTGGCGTTCTTGCCACGCGCGGCCAACCTCCGGTACCGGCGACATAGTTGAAGCTGCGCGTCCCTGGCGCGGTCGACGATGTCCGCCCGCTCCCGTGGTGAGCGGGCACAACCGGCAATCGCGTCACCAACCAACCAGTTCACAAAGCAGCGATCCAGGTACGTCGAAAGTGGTGGTCTGTAACGGTGAGCCGCCAGATACTGTCGCGAAGGAGGTTTTACAATCGGGACCTGTCCCGCGCACGGCGATGCGTCGCCGGACGTGCCCCGGTCAGAACGGAACAGAAGCATGCGCATCGCGGTTACTCATCACATCGCGACGCGCGGAGCGCTGGCCGGCAAGGCGGCACAGGACTGCAAGGAGGCTATGCGATGCTCGCACTCTTTACCGATTTCGGGGCCGACGACATCTATGTCGGACAGGTAAGGGTCGCCTTGCTGCGACACGCGGCAGCCGGCACCCCCATCATCGATGTGCTGCATACTGCCCCGAACTACGACTCGCAGGCAGGCGCGCATCTGCTCGCGGCGCTTGCGCAATGGTATCCGCCAGATTGTGTCTTCCTGGCCGTGGTCGATCCCGGCGTGGGTAGCGAGCGGGAAGCCGTCGTGCTGCAAGCCGACGGGCAGCGGTTCGTCGGGCCGGACAACGGGCTGCTCTCGGTCGTGGCGGCGCGCGCAGCGCGTACCCAGACCTGGCGGATTACATGGCGTCCCGTCGCGCTCTCCGCCTCATTTCATGGTCGCGACCTGTTCGCCCCGATGGCAGCATGGGTCAGCCGCGGCGAGTTGCCTCCCGACAAGCTCGTCGAGACGACAGGCTTGCGCGTGCCGCTGGATGCGGGCGATCTCGCCGAGATCATTTACGTCGATCACTACGGCAATGCACTGACGGGGCTGCGGGCTGGAGCGGTGCCGAAGACTGCACGGCTGAGCATCGCAGGCGCCGATGTCGAATATGCCCGGGTCTTTTCCGATGCAATGGCCGGTCAAGCCTTCTGGTACGAGAACTCGATCGGGCTAGTCGAGATCGCCGTGAATCGCGGCAGCGCCGCGACACAGCTTGGCGTACGCGTCGGAGATCCTGTCCAGGTGAACGGGGGTGGTAAATCGGCGACATTGTGAAGTTAAGCAAAAGATGTCGCGCCAACGGCCGTACCGCTGAGCCGTTATGGACGTCCGACCTTAGCGTCCGCGCGACATCGGTCGCGTGCTCGATGCCCCAGTGCGACCGATCCCGACAGTGTGAGCTCTGTGTCGCGTCTCGACCCTTCTCCGACATTCATTGGTATGTCGACTGGACGGCCGAAATCGGTGTAGCAGGGGATGCTGGAATGAAGTAGCGCCCCAGGCGTCGTGCGTTCCATTACCTACCTGCGGGCCTGACCAATACAGGTTTGGCCAGCTCGTTTGCGTTACGCCGCCCGGGAAGAGTGCGCCTCCCCTGCCTGCCGACGACCGGGCTTCAGCGTGGAGCGCTAACCGTCGCGCCATAAAACGTCCTGGTTGTACGGTCGCCAGGCCGGTTCTGCGCTCAGCGCTATCTAGCGTGGCGCTATGTATTGCACTGCGACGCTGTGCGATCGACAGTGATGAAATCATCTAGCCGGCCCGGCAGCCCGGAAGCACGATGGCATTCAGAGATGAATGCGCCTCCGCATCGAAGCTGATGTCGAGAGCGAGCTGCCCCTGCCTGCCGACGGACTTCAGCGTGGAGCGCCGACCATCGCCATCAAACGTCCTGGTTGTCGGCCCCCAGGCCGGGTCGTGTGCCTCGCTACCTGGCGCGGCGCTGTGAATTGCACCGAGCCGCGGTGCGATGTTCGCGATAGCCTCAGAAGTGGATCGAGATTGTATCGACGTACTGGGCTCGAAGGACGCCGCCGAGCACTGGCTTGCCACACCTGCCATCGGGCTCGACCAGCGCCGGCCGTTGACCTGCTGCAAAGCTGGGGAGGTACGGAACTCGTCAAGACGCTGCTCACGCGCATGGGCTACGGAGTCTACGCTTGACGCCGCTGCCGGCGGGCTTGGGCGCCAGCGGGTTGGTCGTCCTGAATCCCGGCGGCACCCATCTCGTGATCGCGCCGAGCGTGGTCAGCCGGCATTCGTGGAATCTGCTGGTCAACACCGCGACGGCCGCGGGACTTCTTGGCCTTAGGAGTGACGAGCGGTTTGCGCTCGATATCCACGCCTGACGTCGGTCAGATAGCCGCAGGCATAGCTTCCGCCGGGCCGCATCCCTCTCTCCCTTTGGGTCTCGCTCGCCTGGCGCTAGCCGTAGGGCGCCAGAGTTAATGCGACGGTGGACACCAAAAAATCAAAAACTTACGTAAAGCCCTCGGCCAGCATGACGAAGTCCGGGTGGTCAATCAGTTCCCGTCCTCTGCTTCCAGCTGGCGCACCGCGCCGATCGTCTGAAAAGGGAGGGGCTGATTTAGGCCTTCTGCAGTATTTCCATCGCGCGATCGGCATCGCTTAGCGAATCGAGTGCCATATAGGCACCGAACTCGGTCCCGAGTACGGTCGCCGTGACGCCGCGGAGGTTGAGCCCTCCTTCGGCAAGCTTCTGGGTCAGCTCGGCGATAACGCCTGGGCGGTCTTTGCCCGTCACTCGCACAGCGCGAAGGCTCGGCGTGACGTTGAAACCGGCCTGGGCGGCCGCCCGGGTTTCGCGGTCGCCCTGCAACGGCGCGACGAACACGATCCCCTCACCCCCCCCTTCCCGCGTTCGGCGGGCGACGACGAATTTCAGATCGGCGCCGGCGTCGCGCAGGACGCTCAGCACTTGGGCAAGGCTCCCCGGCTGGTCCGGGATCGTCGCAGCCCAGACGTCGACACGTTCCACTTGCAAATCCATGGCGCCCTCTCTCGGCTGTCGCACCCGATTAAAAATCTAGATCACAGGCGGTCCTCGAGCAAGGCGAGTCGCGCATGCCCACGGCACGAGCAGTCCCTTTGGCTTGGCCTGATGCCCGGCGTTTTCTGCTGCATTGCAAAAATCGGAGCGCGCTACCGTGCGTCGCTCGGCGGACGCATTTCGACCCTCTATAGATAGTCCGTCCCGCTTTCATCGATACTGGTGGGACTGGCAGCGAGCTGCCAGTCGAGGCGGGACATGCACCCGTGGACTACGAATAAGTCGACCCAAACGCCTGGACGATTGCCGGATTAACTTCGAGTCCACGGGTGCGCTTGCGTCCGATAACGAATACTCAGGGTTCGCCGTGGCACCGGCTCACTATATTGCCTTCGCTGAACGCAAGCATGCATGTCCCTACCGGGTAATCTATCACCTGCGGAGGTTCACATGGCACCGCTATCGAACCAGCAATTCAAGGCTTTCGTCGGCATCGACTGGGCAGATACCAAACATGACATCTGCCTGCAGCAGGCCGGTGACGACAGGCGCGAGTTCGACTGCATTCCTCACCAGGTTACACGCATTGATGAATGGGCAAAGGCGTTACATCAGCGCTTTGGGGGTCCCATCGCGATCGCGCTTGAGCTGGCCAGAGGGCCGATCGTCTCTGTGTTGCAGAAGCATGCGTTCGTCACATTATTCCCGATCAACCCCGCAATGCTCGCGAAGTACCGTGAGGCATTCAAGCCGAGCCGGGCCAAGGACGATCCCACCGATGCCGAGCTGGCACTCGACCTGCTGCTGCGCCATCCTGAGCGATTCAGCGCTCTCAGGCCGCAGAGCGCGGGCATGCGTTCCTTGCTGAGCCTGATCGAGCAGCGTCGTGAACTGGTCGGCGACAAGACCCGGTTCACCAACCGGCTAACCAACGCACTCAAACAGTATTATCCTCAAGCCCTGGAATGGTTCGAGGACATCGACACGGTCCTGTTTTGTGATTTTCTGACCCGCTGGCCAACTCTGCCAGCAGTCAGGCGTGCCACCAGGAAGACCCTTGAAACGTTCTTCCATGTGCACAACTGTCGCCGGGCCCAACTGATTGAGGGACGTCTGGAGTCGATCCCAGGGCTGTTAGCTTCTCCCTCCGCAGGCGCAACGTCGTAAGTGTTCAAAATTCAAGGCGTTGCGCCGCAGTTCGATAGTTACGCTTCGATCAGATGTCGCTCGCAGGCAGTTCAGTGCCATGGAGCGCAGGCGAGCCAGGATTCCGGGTTTGTGTCGCGTCGTGCAGCGATCCTCTTTCATGACCACATCGCGCACGTGATGATTCTGGTTTTCTACCGACCAGTGACCACGGATGGCCATCTGGCAGGTTGCGGCGCTCATGACGGCGGTGCTGACCCACCACGCCGTCTCACGGCTGCAATCCCAGCCGCCACTGCGGTTTCGGCGTTCGACCGTTCGCGAGACACTCACGATCTGCTGCACCAGCGGCTGCCAGTCAGCTTCCAGCCAGTTCGCCGGCACGCCGTAGGTACGCACGGTACGCGTCTCGATGCGACCGTGGCCCTTGTCGTGTTGCGCGTCGCATTCTGCAGGCGTGCAGTAGCGGGCAAGATCCTCACAAGCGGCAAGCAAGGTTGGCTGGTTGCCCTTGACCTGCACCAGCACGTCGGCCTGCTTTTGCAGGGCGAGCGCTAGCGTTTTTTTTGGCAGTGCAACGCGTCCATCGTGAAGACCCGCCCCTGTAGTCCGAGCGATTCGATCAACGCCTGCGCGGCCGGAATTTCATTCGATTTTTCCGCCACCTCGACATGTCCCAGCACAATCAGGCCCTGCTGATCAAAGGCCGAAACGATATGCCGGGCCTTCATGTCCTCCAGACGTGAGGCGCTGCCGCGCAGCGCCTTGCCGTCCAGCGCGATGAACTGCCGCCCCGGCGGCGCACAAACCTGTTTCTGCGCGAAAGCACGCACCGCGCTTTCCAGATCGTGCTCGTCGAGCTGGAGCAGAAATTTCCGGATGCCCACCCAGCTCGGCGCCTTGCGCCAGTCCGTCCCGAACAGCTCGTTCAGCTGTGCACGCCGCTCGCCAATGAACACCTCGATCGTCCTCAGCGAATTCGCGCCTGCCATCAGCGACATCACGATCGCACACAGCAGCGGCTCCAGCGCGTAACGCTTGCCCTGCGCCCGGCGTGCGTCACGGAGTTCAGAAAATACGCCGCCGAATATCATCCCTGTTCCCGCCGTCTTGTTTGGACGGTCACAAAGTTAACACGGGCGAACGGAAGTTAACAACCCTGGAGTCGATCCGCTGCGCTGTGTCGCTCACTGATGATCCCGGTATCGTTGCACCTCACCGGTTGCTCGCGCTGATGCTGGTGACGCAACTGCGCACAGCGCTCGCTGCGATCGACGTGTTCGACAGGGAAATCGCGACAGTCGCACGGACGCTGCCCGACTTCGACCTGTTTGACAGCTTGCCCGGAGCAGGTCCGCATCTGACGCCGCGCCTGCTGGCTGCGTTTGGCGAGCAACGAGACCGCTTCAGGGGCGCTGATGAACTGCAGAAGTACTCCGGCATCGCGCCGGTCACCGAGCGCAGTGGCAAGAAGTGCTGGGTGCACTGGCGCTGGCAATGCCCGACCTTCCTGCGCCAGACCTTCGTTGAATGGGCGGGCCAGACCATCAACAAATCGTTCTGGGCGGGCGCCTACTACCGGCAACAGCGGGCGAAGGGAAGCTCGTATCAGGCCGCCGTGAGGGCCCTGGCGTTCAAGTGGATACGGATCCTCTACCGTTGCTGGCAGACCGGAACACGGTACGACGAGAGCGTCTACCTCAACGCCCTCAGGAAGCGTGGTTCGTCACTCCTCAGGAACCTCGAACTTCCGGGGTAACCCGTTCCGGTCGACGGTTACGTAGCTGGTTCCGGGTCCGTGGGTTGCCTCGATTTGACGTGATGTCGCGAGTTGTCCACGGCCGGCCGGCGGGTCGCCTGTTATGACCATGACGCTGGCCGGCGGTGGGCAACTCGCCAGGCCAGCGCACGACGTTTCTTCGACATACGCTGTTTCATGAATGAGGCGACTACCGAGGCTATAAGGTCAAGGATGCGGGCTGCACCTGCCCTCGGAAAAACCTTGACTGACTCCCTCAGGGCGTGATCCGGACAGTCGTGTGCGCTTAAAGGCAACGGCGGCCTACGGAGTACAACGGACGTTCCCGACATCGTCCATACTGGTCTAACGCATGCAGTAAATGAGCTGCTAACTGAGCGCGTTCCGATGAACGAACGAAACAGGCTGGTCTCTGCGGAGGGCGCAGTGCGGCAGTCGCGCTGTTCCCGCGAGATCGCGCGAGCCGCTCGCCGCATACGTTGGCGCGTCCGGCACGCGCGATCTCGAGCACCGCCATGTGCCATTGGACCTCTATCGCAAGCGGCTGACCCGCTCGCATCCCGTCGGCAATCCCGATGCACTGACTCCGCACGCCTTCGGCGTCGACGAGTCGGCGCAGCACCTGGCCGAGCCGCCCGCCGGCCAGATACACGGCAATACAATAGCCCCCCCGAGCCGCGCGACATTGACGGCGCCTCCGCCGAGATGCCTTAGCGCGGGGCCGCACCGCGGCTTGCGCATGTCGATCACCTGCTTGACGCCAGTCGACACTTCGACCGCCGGATCATCGTGCGCCCCGTGCGAATCGACCTGCACGCGTCTTGCCGCCGCGTGCGGACTACAGCGTCGGAAGCACGCTCGGGAACTCCACGTGGTATTCCACGCGCTTGACGCCGGGAACGCCCTCGGCAGAAATGCGAATTGCGCGTTTTTCCTCCTCGGATTCAATCACGCCCCATAGGTGTGCGACCCCGTCCTTGACGAGCACACCCTGTTTCGGCAGCCTCCAGCGCTGCCCGTGCATTTCCCGGACTATCGCGTCGCGCAGGCTCGCATCGTCGTGCGAAGCCGAGTCCACGGTCGGTACGACACTCGCGAGTGCGCGGATCAGGTTCGAACGGCTCACGATTCCCACCAGCTTGCCGTCCTTCAGCACCGGCACGCGTTTGAGATGCCGACGCTCCATGAGATCTGCGATCTGTACGAGTGGCATGTCCTCAGGAATCGAAATCACCTGGTCGCACATCACGTCGCCGACGACATGGCCGTGCTCCTTCACATACCTCGCGGCCTGCTCGCGGGGCGATGACAACAAGAATTCGAGCCACCACGGACGCCTCCCGTGGCAGGTGCCGTTTTCCACGCGATGCAGCAGGTCCCCCTGGCTGACGATGCCGATGACCTTTCCGTTTGCGTCGACGACCGGCATGCCGCTGATACGGTTGTCGATGAACATTCTTGCAGCATCGTGGATCGTCATGTCTGGTGTGGCGGTAACGACGGACGTAGTCATGATGTCGAGTGCGCGCATGATCGTTCCTTCAGCGTGTCGCGACGGGTCCCCATCTGTTGCACCCGTCGCACGATTTCGGCAGACGCACCCGCGGTGGGCCACGCGGTGCTGAGGCGCCTGAATCCGGTGCTTCAAAGGGCGACAAAAGGTCAAGTCCACTCATGCCGCCGTGTTCCGATAATGCATCGTATCGGCATCTTCTGTTTGGTCGCGGCCGTTGATACAGATCCACCGAAACGGTCGTTAGCACGATATCGATTCTTTCGCGCGGCCGTCGGCGACCGACATCTCGTCACTGTCATGACCGTTTACCAAGCAGAGCGGGCATCCGAGTGTCCGTGTGAGCGTGCTGGCGAACGGCGCTTAATGGCCGGTTTGACCCGTTTGACGATGACGACACAAAGCTGACGCTTGCATGGACTAATGGTTTTGAACGGAGGCTTACGGCGACGTCGGCGAGCGCGTGCACGCACGGCCACGCAGCCTGTCGTGTTGAAGCGTAGAACAAAGCAGTTCCCGGTCCGGCCCCCGCTCTTCAGGCCCTCTGTAGTATGTCGATTGCCTTCTCGGCATCGTCCAACGAGTCGACCGCGATATAAGCGATGAACTGTGTGCCAAGTACAGCGGCGGAAACGCCGCGGAGGTTGATCCCCCCATCTGCCAACATCCGGGTCAACTGTGCGATGATCCCCAGTTGGTCCAAGCCCATTACACGGACGGAGTGAAGGCTTGCGGTAACGTTGAACCCAACCTGTGTCGCGGCACGGATCTCCTGTTCCCCCTGCAGCGGTGCGACAAACACGACCCCCTTGCCCGATGCTTCCGGCGTGCGACGCGCGACGACGAACTGCAAGTCTGCGCCAGCATCCCGCAAAGCGCTTAATACCTGCGCCAGCCCGCCCGGTTTGTCCTCGATGGTAGCGGCCCAAACATCGACGCGTTCTACGCTCAGTTCCATGGCAGTCCCTCCCGCCTGATGCATCTCCCAATAAAAATCTACGTCACCAACGGCACGCGAGCAAGGCCGGCAGCATAAGCGACACACGGGAATACCGGAACCCCGGACCGGCACCATGAGGTTTCACGCTATTCAACGCCGGCACTGTGCGCCCGAGAAACACCCGTTTCGGTTTGTCGTCATGCGACGCTTCTTCGGGCAATCGGCCGATATTGTCGCGCGCCGACCATCCCGGTTGCAGACGAGAATCTGAGGCGTGCCAGTTCGCAAGGGGTGCGGTACATCATGCAACGCTCGCGCGGGGTCGGAACTAACGATTGTGCGCGGCGACCTACGCCATTCTTCTCTCGCGTAACTTCGACCGCCATTTCTGCTCAACGTGCGGTGGGCCACCGTCTCATGCCCGCGCCCCTTCGGACGAATGCCAGATTCTTTCAGGGGGCTCAAGCTGGCCGCACCCTGTCCCACGACGAACTGCCGCAGCCGACCCATTACTGCCCGTCGACCCAGCGCGACATCTACGGCGGCTTTCAAGCTACAACGGCCGTTGGTCGAGTCGCACAGGGAGACGGGAGTTCGGCCAATCCGGACGTTCGTCTCAAGTAAAGATCGACAACCGGCAACGTCCGCTCGCGGGAAGTCGGACCGCGAAGGCCGTTGGCTGCGCAGAGTGCGGTGCGTTCTGGATGCGCTTTCGATTTCCGTCGTCAAGCGGCAGGGCACTCCGGCGAGCTTGTCGACAAGTACCTTGAGGGATGGAACGCTGACGTGCATGTGCCTAAATATTTAGCCGGAAGAACTCTATGAGGTTGACGCCAATACGTCCATGCTCCCAACTTGTAAGGACATGGCGTATGCCCCTCGCACTCGCGTTTACCCGTTTCGACAACGGCACCGAATCTGACACGACGGCGGCCCCGCTTGCCCCGCTTGCGTTCTTCTATGTCCGCTTCTCGACGAGACGGCAAAGCAGCAGCGGAGACAGCCTCCGGGGCGGCAGCTTGAGCGCAGCCGCGATTATGCGGCACGGCATGGCTTTGCCTCCAGGAGGCGTCGTCTTAAAGACCTTGGTGTGTGCCGAGATAGTCTAGCGCCAGACGTTTTTGCAACGCACGTGCTTGACGCAAGGCGTCGAGCAACGCGCGTCGCTCCGCCGGATCCAGTTCGCTCGGATTGACATGATTGTGCATAACCGCGCCGCGTTCGTAGCAGCGCTGCTGATTTTTCAGCCGCAGCATCTGAATGAAATCAAACGCGCGCATCCACACTTGCGCGTCGCGCTGATCCAGGCGCTGCGCCTCCGCGGCCAGCCTGAGTCGATCAGCCGTATTGTTCGCGCGGGCGCCACAGGCCAGGCCGTAGATACGGGCGGCGTCGACGAATAGCGTCGCGGCGTGCAGTTTGAGGTCGATGGTGCCGGCGAACTCCCCTCCTTTTTCGACTACGAAATCGTGTATCACGCCAAGTGGCACCTTGCGCCGCAAGGCGTTTTCCGTCATTTGGAACAAAAAGCGGGGGTTATCCGGCGCATTCTCCCCGAGCCAATCCGCCAGCGTTTGTGCAAGATCGTGAGCGCCGTAAATCGGGCGCAGGTCGAAGAATATGCTCGCATTAAGCAGTGCCTGCGGATAGCCCTCGATGATCCAGCCCGCGAAACGCTGCCGCCATTCGTGCAGGTCGAGACACCATTGCGGATTGCTCGCCATGATTTGCCCCGTGCACAGGGGGAAACCGCAAGCGTCGAGCGCTTCGTTGATGCGCGATGCCATCGGTAATAGCTGTTCGCGCAGTACCATGGCATCGCCGCTGCCTGCGAAGATGAGGCCGTTGTCCTGGTCGCTCGCCAGCGTCTGTTCCTGACGGCCCTCACTGCCGAGGGCGATCCAGCACCAACGCACTCCTGGCATTTGCGTCCCGGCGCAGGTCAGCTCGATTACGCGTCGCGTCAACGTATCGTGGAGCGTGGAGATGAACCGGGTGAGCGGCTCCGGCGCCTCGCCGACGGCGCGATGTATGAGCGCCTGAATCTGCGCGGCCGCCCGCTGCAGGCCGGCTTTGTCCGTCGCGCCGCGCATGCTGCGATGAGCGCGTTGAAGGTCGCGAGCGAACGCGCGTCCCGCGACGGTTTGCGGGTCGAACACGGCATCGTGCCTAGATGTGGCCGAGTCATCCATGATCTGTCCGGTCTTCAATAGCGCAGTCGCGCGTAATGGGTCTGTTGCGCGGCATCGCGTGCGTCCTTGAGGGTGAATAGGCCTTTCTCCGACAGTAGGGGGATCATCTTGAGAAACACTTCGCCGGTGACGATGGCGTCGCCAAGCGCCGTATGGCGACCCATTATCGACACGCTGAGGCGCGCGGCGATCGCCTCCAGCGAGTGTTCCCCCTGATGGGGGTGGATCACCTGTGATAGCAGCAGCGTATCGAGGACCGGCTGCGTGAAGGCCACACCGGTTTTCGCTTCGAGCATTTGCAGAAATCGCATGTCGAACGCGGCGTTGTGCGCGACAAGCACGGTATCCGCCGCGAAACGGTGAAACTGCGGCAGCACTGTTTCGATCGGTGGCTGGCCCTTGAGCATCGCGGGCGTAATGCCGTGAATGGCGATCGATTCGGCACTCAATGTGCCTCGCGGCTGGATCAGCTGGTCAAAGCCTTCGTGCTGCAACAATCGGCCGTTGACGACGCGCAATGCGCCGATGGAGATGATTTCATCGCCTGCGGCAGGCTGAAGCCCGGTGGTTTCGGTATCGAACACCGTGTAACTGAGTTGGGAGAGCAGGCATTGGTCGATTTCGGCGGTTTGTCCCGGCTGATGGAACAGGTCGAAATCGTAAAATGCCGGCCGGCCTGCCTGATGCGCCGGCGCAATGTCGAACGCCAATCGAGGCTCGGAGGCCCGCAGCATCAAGCGGTACCGCGCCACGCCCTGTGACGACTCAAAGCGATATACCGCTTCTCCCCCGTGACGAGCGATGACCGCGTTCATAGTGAGCACCGAGCCCGCCGCGCTGATTTGCAACGGCGCGTTCTCCCATACCTTCAGCGTGTCGGCGGCTAATGGCGCGCCGCTCCAGATGAGGTCGAGATGCACGAGGTGGCCGGCGCTGTACAACTCGATGCGCAACTCCGTCACGCCAGCTTCCGCGGCGAGCCGCTGCGCCAGCTGAGCGAGCGCCTGTGTCAATGCGTAGCTGTCTACCTTGAGCCACAGCGTTGCCTCGATCGTATTGGCGGCCGTGATGCGCAGCGATGGGCTGTCGATTCGCCGCACCAGGAGCGCGATCAAATCGGCACCGCGCATGTCTTCGAGTTCCTGATGGCTATCGGTATCGTTGCCGCCCTGGCGCACCGCGCGGTCTATCTGACACATGAGGCGCTTCGATTCGTCGTCGATGATGCCGGTGAACTGCGTCCGCTTCGCGCCGCTCATGTCGGGAAACGTCTGGATGGCCTCCACGGCCGCACGGATATTCGCCAGCGTGGCCCGCGCGTCTTGCGTGAGCGACTGCACCAACGCATCGCGCCGGCTGTGAGCCTCGACGTCGCGGGTAATGTCTTCCAGCGTCAGCACGAAGCCGTTGAGGGTGCGAGTGTCATCGAACACGGGCGCCATGTGCGCGCGCACAATCTGCTCCTCGGCGAGCGCGGCGACAAAGCTGCACACAGGTGGCGCCATGTCGCCGGCCTGCTGCTGTAGTTGGTACTGGATTTGTTCCAGTGCATGCAGGATGAGACCGCGCTCGATTACGCCGAACACCGACCGCCCCAGCCCGATTGCCGTGATGCCCGCCGCGAAATCGCCGTCGTGGCCGCTTTGGAGCAACTGTCTGGCGCGCGTGTTGTAAAGCAGAATGCGCCCCTCGATATTGCATACCATCACACTGAGCGCCAGTTCCGCCATGAGCGCAGCGAGGCGGTTTTTCTCTTCCGCGAGCGCGCGGTTCGCCAGTTCGACTTTTTCCTGCACATCGTCGTGCAGCCTCTGATGTGCAGCAGCAAACGCGTTAAGCTTTTCGACAAGGAGGCGTACGTCGCGCGCACCCTGCGGCGTTACGCGATGACCGGGGTTTGCCGCGAGCAGCACTGCGTCTTCGGCGAGTCGCGCGATTGGCGTGAGATAAGCGTTGAACAGAACTTTCAGGCCGAAGCCCAAGGCGAATAGCAGTAGCGTCGCGAAGGCTACCAATAAGCCGCGCCGTTGCATCAGCGTCTCGCTTAACCACGCGCGCTGCGCTTCTGTTACGTCGAGCGCGAAAGACAGAAAGATCGCGGCGACGATCAGCACTTGCGCTGCGAAGAGCAGCGCCAATGTGACGCCAAAGCGGTGCTTGGCGATCATCTTCCGAATCGTGCGCGGTTCAGTCACGGCTCGCGAGCAGAGAGCGCACCTCCTCGACCAGTTCCTTCGTGGAAAACGGTTTGGTGATATACGCGTCAGCACCAAGCGCGAGGCCCTTGCTCACCTCGACGTCGCGCCCCTTCGCCGAAAGCATGAGCACTTTCACCCGATCCCAGGCCCTGTTTTCGCGGATTCGCTGACAGACCTCGAAACCGCTACGCAACGGCAGCATCACGTCGAGCAGGAGAAGATCAGGCTGGAACGCCGTGATCTGCGCCAATGCTTCCTCTCCATCTCGCGCGATGGCCACTTCATAGCCGCATTGGTTCATTAGAAATTCAAGCGAGATGACAATGTTCGGTTCGTCGTCGACTATGAGGATTTTGTGAGTCATGACATTGTCTCCGGCGCACTCGCGAGCGGAAGCGTGAACACGAAAAGCGCCCCCTTCCCGGGAGTGTTTTCCAGCCACAGCGTACCACCGAAATGGCGGATGATTTCGCGGCTTATCGGCAGGCCGAGCCCCGTGCCCTGGGGCTTGCCCGTCAGTGTGTCGCCGCCCTGGCGGAATTTTTCGAAGATAAGGTCCCGATCCTGCGGACGCACGCCGGGGCCGTTGTCGCGCACCGCGACACGTAATTCGCCACCTGTCGCCTCCAGGCTTACTGCGATGCGGCCGCTGGTCCGGTCACAGAACTTCGCCGCATTCGACAGCAGGTTGAGCATCACCTGCATCAGCCGGTCGGGATCGGCCAATACTTCCGACGCCCTTGGCGGTAGGTCTAATTCAAGCTCGATGCGTTGCTCCAGCAGCATTTGGCGTGTTGCGTTCACGGCATCTTCGATCACCTGTTTCAAGTCCAGCGGTGCCGTGTGCCATTCGGCACTGCCCGACTCGATCTTGGCAAGATCGAGCACGTTGTTGATGAGCCGCGTGAGCCGCTCGCTTTCCTTGATCACGATGCCGAGGTATTCGCTGCGTTTGGCGGCGGCAAGTTCGGGATGGTCGAGCAGGATTTCCGAGAACGCGCGGATTGACGTGAGCGGCGTGCGCAACTCGTGGGTCACGGTCGAGATGAAATCGTCCTTCATGTGGTCGAGTTCGGTGAGCCGCGCGTTGGCTGCCTTGAGTTCGGCCGTCGTCGTCTCCAGTTCGCGTGACTTCTGCTCCAGTTGCCGGCTGTAGGCGACGGCCTGTGAGGTTTCGTCCAGTATCGCCATCACTTCGTCGAGCCCGAGCGGTTCTTCATCGACTACCGATGCGATCATCGCGCGCGCCGACGCGGCGCCGATCGCACCGGCCAGCTGAATCTCCCCGAAATGCACCAGGTCGGCGTCGGTCGCCGGCGCGCTTGCGCTTCCACGCTCACGGTGGAACCGGGCGTAGGCCTCATCGGCACGAGCGGAGCCAAGAAACCGCCGCAGCAACGCGAGCACCGCATCGGTCGAAGCGCTGCCGCGCCACACGCGCGAGCCCAGTGCGCCGCCCATGTGTGCATAGGCGTCGACAAACAGGAGAGCCTGCGCCTTTTCCACCGCGCTCTGTCGAGTCGTGAGGGACACGCCGACATAGCCGCCAGCGTTCGCCAGCATGCTCCAGAATAGCGCATGCGAAACCTGGTCCAGTCCCTGTAAGCCGAACAGCTGCCGCGGCTTGAGCCACTCGACGCCGATCGGCCCGTGTTCGAGAAAGCTTGGCGGTAGCCAGCCGGACTCGGCGAACGAGGGAAGCAAGAGCGTGTACGCCCAGAGCAAGAATCCCGCGCTCATGCCGACCAGCGCACCGAGCCGTGTGCCGTTTTTCCAGTAGATCGCGCCCAGCATCGCCGGCGCGAACTGCGCAACTGCGGCGAATGAAATCAAGCCAATCGAGACCAGCGCGTACGCTTCGCCAGCGAGCCGGAAGTATGCGTATCCGAGCATCAACAGCAGCACGATCGCGGCACGCCTGATCGTGAGCAACAGTCCGCCAAGCTTCGCGCGCTTGCTCAATTGCAGCGACTGCAGGCGCAACAGCAGCGGCATCACAAGGTCATTGCAGACCATGGTGCTGAGCGCGATGGTCTCGACGATGACCATGCCGGTCGCGGCCGACAGCCCGCCGATGAACACGAAAAGCGCGAGAAACGAGTAGTGTTCCTGCATCGGCAAGGTCAGCACGTACATATCAGGGTCGACTGTGCCGCCGGGGAAAAGCATGGTCCCGCCGAACGCGATCGGCAATACAAAAACATTGATCGCCAGGAGATACAACGGCAGCAGCCAGACGGCTTTCTTCACATGGTTCTCGTCAACGTTCTCAACCACGGCGATCTGAAACTGGCGCGGCAGGAGCATGATTGACAGCATCGACAACACGATCAGCGAGGCCCAACTGCCAAAGGCTGCATTGTCAGCACCCGCCTCGCTGCCATGCAGCGTCAACAAGGCCTTCAATGCGGGAAAGGCCTCGGCGCGCGCAAACAGATCTCCAAAGCCGTTGTAAATTCCGAACGTGACGAAAACCCCCACTGCGAGGAACGCGACCAGTTTCACGAGCGACTCGAATGCGATCGCGGCAACCATACCCTCGTGGCGTTCGGAAGCATCGAGATGGCGGGTACCAAACAGGATAGTGAACGTCGCCAGCAGGAGCGCGATGTACAGCGTCGGGTCCGACCACAACGGCCCGACTCCGCCGCGCGGGGTGGCTATATCGGGGTAATGCGCCAGCACGGCGACGCTTGCCGAGACGGCCTTTAGTTGCAGCGCGATATAAGGCACGAGGCCCACCACCGCGACCATGGTGACGAGGCCCCCAAGCAGCGCGCTCTTGCCGTAGCGGGAAGCCACGAAGTCGGCGATCGACGTGATACGGTTGTTCTTGCTGATGCGGATGATCTTGCGCAACACGGTCCACCACAGCGCCGCCACCACCGTCGGGCCCAGATAGATCGGCAGAAAGCCGATTCCGCTTACGGCGGCGCGGCCGACGCTGCCATAGTATGTCCACGAACTCGCATACACGGCCAGCGACAACGCATAAACGTAGGGGCTGTCGATGATGCTGGCGCCGGCATCCGCGCGCTTGTCGCCGTAAAACGCGATCGCAAACAACACGCCCAGGTACGCGAACGACGCCAGCGCAATGATCCAGCCGGCCAACATTTCAGTCCTTCGATGCCGGTGCGGATGCGGCGGGGAGCGCAGGCTTCTTCCCTGGTGCTCCTTGTTCCGCGATGAAGGCCAGCAATCCGATAAACAGCGCCCAGGCGACGAATAGATAACCGTACAGCGCCGGAATGCCAAACCAGGTACGAGTGCCGTCGAACAGGGCCAGCAATGGGTAGTTGAACAACAGCCAGCCGAGGACAAACGACGCGATCAGGCGCTGCCCGACAAGGGTGCAATGCGACATGGAACGTCCCCGCAGGATGTAAGAACCACCGTTCGCCAAGACCAATACTGCATCGCCTTCGAACAGAACGTCAATGCTGCGCTGCCATATCGACCACCGATCCGCGCCAATCGAAACCCCTGGAGGGCTCCAGGGTTCGATGTGGAACATCGTAAGTCAGTGGCCGGAAGCGCCAGCCGCACCAATACCGGTTTCCGAGCGAACTTTCTGCGCCCCGTACCCTTCCCGGTCGAGACGGGCGCGCTCGCTACGATCAAGAATCGAGAACAGCCAGATGCCGACAAAACCGGCGATCATCGAGAACAAGGCGGGCGATGCATAGGGGAAAATCGCATCCTTGTGGCCGAGCACATCCACCCACACCGACTTCGAGACAAGCGTCAGGCCAACTGCTGTGACGAGACCGATAAAGCCGCCAACGGTCGCGCCGCGTGTCGTGCAATCCTTCCACAGCACCGACATGAACAGCACGGGGAACGTAGCGGACGCTGCAACGGCGAAGGCCAGCGACACCATGAAGGCAATGTTCTGCTTCTCGAACGCGATCCCGAGAACCACCGCCACGATGCCCAGCACGACCGTCGTACTGCGCGAAACATTCAGTTCCTTTGCACTGGTCGCCTGCCCCTTCTTGAACACGGTCGAGTAGAGATCATGCGACACAGCGCTAGCGCCGGACAGCGTCAAGCCGGCCACCACGGCAAGAATCGTGGCGAAAGCGACAGCGGAGATGAACCCGAGAAATACGTTGCCGCCGACGGCATTCGCAAGGTGGATGGCCGCCATGTTGTTGCCGCCCAGCAACCCACCGAGCGCATCCTTGTACACCGGGTTGGTGCTGACCAGAACGATCGCGCCAAACCCGATGATGAAGGTCAGAAGGTAGAAATAGGCGATCCATGTCGTGGCCCAAAACACGGACTTGCGCGCTTCCTTGGCGCTGGGCACAGTGAAAAAGCGCATCAGGATATGCGGCAGGCCCGCCGTACCGAACATCAGCGCCATACCGAATGAGATGGCTGAGATCGGGTCCTTGATGAAGGTGCCCGGCCCCATGATGGCGTCCTTCTTCGAATGAATCTCGACCGCTTTGGCAAACAGCGCCTCGGGATTGAAGCTGGATTGCGCCAGTACCATGAACGCCATGAAAGTAGCGCCGGCGAGAAGCAAGCCGGCTTTGATGATCTGGACCCACGTGGTTGCCGTCATGCCGCCAAACAGCACGTAGACCATCATCAGGGAGCCGACAATAACGACCGCGATCCAGTATTCCAGACCGAACAGCAGCTTGATCAATTGGCCGGCGCCGACCATCTGCGCGATCAGGTAAAAGGCCACTACCACCAGTGTGCCCGATGCCGCGAACACCCGGATGGGCGTCTGTTCAAATCGATAGGCGGCAACGTCGGCGAACGTAAAGCGCCCGAGATTGCGCAGGCGTTCTGCCATCAGGAACGTGATCACCGGCCACCCGACCAGGAAGCCAATCGAATAGATCAGGCCGTCATAGCCATTCAGGTAGACCGCGGCCGATATCCCGAGAAAGGATGCCGCGGACATGTAGTCACCGGCAATCGCCAGGCCGTTCTGGAAGCCGGTGATGCCGCCGCCGGCCGTATAAAAGTCCGCCGCCGATTTTGTCTTGCTGGCAGCCCACTTCGTGATGAACAAGGTGAATACGACAAAGACGGCGAACATTGAGATTGCCGTCCAGTTGGTCGGCTGCCTTTGCACCTGACCAAGATCACCACCGGCCGCCCAGACTGCGCCGGCCACGACACACAGCGTCAGTGCGCACAGAATGCGTTTGAGCGTCGACATTACAGCACCTCACTGCGAATTTTGGCTGTGAGGTCATCGAATTCGCGGTTGGCGCGCCAAACGTAAATTCCGGTGATGGCCACAGTAAAAACGATGACGAACAGTCCAACCGGGATACCCCAGGTCATCACGCCGTGACCAATTTTGGCGGACAGCAGGGATTTGCCGAAGGCAACCAGAAGGATGTAGCCGTAGTAAACGACCATCATCATTCCGGCAAGCATCCAACCGTACGATGAGCGCGTCGAAACCAATTTCTGATAGTTGGGGTTGGCCTCGATCTTTTGAACAAGATCTTCTTCCATTTTGTATCTCCGGTTCTACGCGTAAAGAGTGGCACTTCCGAGCCCCGAGTTTCGTGCGAGGCCTATTAGCGAAATGGGCGCTGAATTCGCCAATGATGAACCATCGCGATACAGAGCAATGCTGAAGCTCGAAGTGCCATCGCATTCCGGTTCAGTGTGTCATGCCGAACAGCATCAGGAGTCGATAGGCAGTCCCCCCTCTCCTGGCCCATTGTCCGTTCCAGTTTGCCCCGCTAAGGCGCCGTCGCATTTGTGAGGCGCGTTGTAGAGGCTGCGGCGATGAACAAAACCAAACTCCAGGAAGATCGACGTCCTGCGGAAATCCAGAACGCGCAGTACGTCGGCATGTTCGCCTGTAATTGAATCCTGGCGAGCGACATCGAAGAAGAGCTGTTCTCGCGCCGCGTCGTGGTGCGTTACCCCCGAGGAAGTCCTCTGGGACGAAGCGATCCCTCGCTGGCACTACAAATTTCTGTGCAAGCTCCTCCACGCAGATCAAACGCGCCGGTCGCAGCCCGGCACGCTGGCAATCGCACTCCCGACATCAGCGCGGTCAACGGAGCTGATCGAGAATCGCAGGATTTTCCAGCGTCGACACGTCCTGCCTGATCTCCTCGCCCTTCGCGAGCGAGCGCAACAGACGCCGCATGATCTTCCCCGAACGCGTCTTCGGCAGGTTGTCGCCGAAGCGAATGTCCTTCGGTTTTGCGATCGGACCGATCTCCTTGCCGACCCAGTTGCGCAACTCGGTTGCGATCTTTGCAGCCTCGTCGCCTTCCGGACGCGGACGCTTGAGCACGACGAACGCAACGACGGCTTCACCCGTCGTGTCGTCCGGCCGGCTCACCACCGCCGCTTCCGCGACGAGCGGATTCGCGACCAGCGCCGACTCGATTTCCATCGTGCCGAGGCGGTGACCCGACACGTTCAGCACGTCGTCGATACGACCGGTGATTGTGAAGTAGCCGGTGTCCCTGTCGCGCACCGCGCCGTCGCCCGCGAGATACAGCTTTCCGCCGAGATCCTCGGGGAAGTAGCTCTTTTTGTAGCGGTCCGGATCGCCCCAGATCGCACGGATCATCGAAGGCCACGGCCGCTTGATGACGAGAATCCCGCCCTGCCCGTTCGGCACGTCCTGGCCGGTTTCATCGACGACCGCCGCCATGATGCCCGGCAGCGGCAGCGTGCAAGAACCCGGCACGAGCGGCGTGGCGCCCGGCAGCGGAGTGATCATATGGCCGCCGGTCTCAGTTTGCCACCACGTATCGACGATCGGACAGCGCGCGCCGCCGACGTTCTCGTAGTACCACATCCATGCTTCTGGATTGATCGGCTCGCCGACCGTGCCGATGATGCGCAGCGACTTCAGGTCGTAGCTCTTCGGGTGCACCCTCGCGTCGGCTTCCGATGCCTTGATAAGCGAGCGGATCGCGGTGGGCGCCGTGTAGAAGACCGTGACCTTGTGCTTCGCAATCATGTCCCAGAA
>Ga0247692_1000077_pt1 | contig 20700 bp, 18 predicted proteins | sample CNK33_metaG_FD_183041 | JGI IMG/M metagenome (GOLD analysis project Ga0247692, IMG submission 183041) | Soil microbial communities from Purdue University Martell Research Forest, Indiana, United States - CNK33 | ecosystem: Environmental > Terrestrial > Soil > Temperate forest > Bulk soil...
CAAGGGCCTGCAGGTCAACTACGGCGGCATTCAGGCCGTCAAGGGTGTTGACCTGGAGATCGCGCAGGGCGAACTCGTCACGCTGATCGGCGCCAATGGCGCGGGCAAGACGACGACCATGAAGGCTATTACGGGTCTCAAGCCGTACTCGGCCGGTGATATCGAGTACATGGGCCAGTCGATCAAGGGTGTGCCGGCGCACGAGCTTCTGAAGCGTGGTCTCGCGATGGTGCCGGAAGGGCGCGGGATCTTCGCGCGTATGTCGATTATCGAGAATATGCAGATGGGTGCTTATCTGCGTACCGACAATGAGGGGATCAAGAAGGACGTCGAGCGGATGTTCGGGTTCTTTCCGCGGTTGAAGGAGCGTGCGACGCAGCTGGCCGGTACGCTGTCCGGCGGTGAGCAGCAGATGCTGGCCATGGCGCGCGCCGTTATCTCGAAGCCGAAGCTGCTGCTGCTCGACGAGCCGTCGATGGGGCTGTCGCCGATCATGGTCGAGAAGATCTTTGAAGTTGTGCGTGAGATTTCGAAGGAAGGCATCACCGTGATGCTCGTTGAGCAGAATGCCCGGCTTGCCTTGCAGGCTGCGGATCGCGGGTATGTGATGGATTCAGGCACTGTCACCATGTCTGGCGACGCCAAGCAGATGCTTCATGATCCGAAGGTCAGGGCGGCCTATCTTGGTGAATAGGAACAGATGGCCAGCAGAGGGCCACCTTTTGCAATTTCTTTGATGGAGCAGGACTATGAAATCGACATTCTTCTGTATCGACGGGCATACGTGCGGCAATCCCGTCCGGGTCGTTGCAGGAGGGGCACCCCGGCTGGTAGGTGCGAACATGATAGAGCGACGCGCGCATTTTGAGCGCGAGTTCGACTGGATCCGCACCTCGCTCATGTTCGAACCGCGCGGCCATGAGGTGATGTCGGGCAGCATTCTGTACCCGCCGACCCGTCCCGATTGCGATATCGCGATTCTCTTCATCGAGGTGAGCGGATGCCTGCCCATGTGTGGTCATGGCACGATTGGGACGGTCACGTCGGCGATCGAGCATGGTCTCGTGCGTCCCCGTGAGCCCGGTGTGCTGCGCCTGGACACACCCGCCGGTCTCGTCGTGGCAACCTACAGGATGGTCGGCGACTACGTCGACTCCGTGAAGCTCGTCAACGTACCGTCCTTCCTGCATTCGACCGACCTCTCCGTTGAAGTCGAAGGATTGGGTGAAATCCGCTTCGACGTGGCATACGGGGGCAACTTCTACGCCATCATCGAGCCGCAGCATAACTACGGAGGCCTGCATACCCTCAAACCCTCGGACATCCAGCGTCTGAGCCCGGTCCTGCGTCAGAAGGCAAATGAGAAATACAAGTTCGTTCATCCCGAGAAACCAGAAATCCGTGGGCTAAGCCATGTGATGTGGACGGGTGAGCCGACGGTGGAAGGCGCAAGTGCGCGCAACGCGGTGTTCTATGGCGACAAGGCGATTGACCGCTCGCCCTGTGGCACCGGAACGTCTGCGCGCATGGCGCACCTGCTCGGCAAAGGCAAACTGAAAATCGGCGAGCGCTTCGTGCATGAGAGCATCATCGGCACGCTCTTCAACGGCGTGCCCACGGAAGCGACGAAAGTCGGCGACTTCGACGCGATCATTCCGAGCATTGAAGGCTGGGCGCGCGTAACCGGGCATAACACGATCTTTGTTGACGACCGCGATCCGCTGGCCAAGGGCTTTCTTTTGAAGTGATCTTCTGCAGCCGGAGTTCGTTGCAAATAAACAGTTGGGGAATCGAGATGCTGATCCTGAAAAATGCGCGTGTCCTGGACGTGAATCACGAGAACGATCACGCGCGGTACTCCATTGTCGTCGATGGGGATGTCATTAGGGAAGTCACAAGCGAGCCCATCTCCGTCGACGGCGCGCAGGTCGTCGACGTCGGTGGCAAGACAGTGATGCCTGGCATGATCGACTGTCATGCGCACGTCATAGCCTCGGTCGCGCACCTTGGCAACAACGGACGCCTGCCGAATACATTCGCGGTGCTGCGTGCGGTGCCGATCCTGAGCGGCATGCTCGACCGTGGCTTCACAACCGTGCGCGATGCTGGAGGCGCGGACTACGCGCTCTCGCGCGCCATCGAGGAGGGGGTTATTGCGGGGCCGCGGCTGTTCGTGGCGGGCAAAGCACTGTCGCAGACAGGCGGCCATGGAGATTTCCGCGAACGGTTTGACAACTCCGACCCGGATCCGTGTGGCTGCCATCGCAATCTTGGTGCGATTGGCCGCATCGTCGATGGCGTGGACGAGGTCCGCAAGGCAGTACGCGAGGAGATGCGTGCTGGCGCCCATCACATCAAGATCATGGCCTCGGGCGGAGTCGCGTCCCCGACTGATCCGATCGGAAACCTGCAGTTTTCCGTCGATGAGGTCAAGGCCATTGTCGAGGAAGCCGCCTCGCACCAGACGTATGTGATGGCGCATGCGTACACGGGCAAGGCGATCGCGCGCGTGGTCAGGCTCGGTGTGCGCACGATCGAGCACGGCAACCTGATCGATGACGAGGCGGCGGATGTCATGGCCGAGCATGGCGCGTTCGCCGTGCCGACGCTGGTCACCTACGACGCGATGAGCAAGGTGGGCGCCAAGGCTGGTGTGTCGGAGAGCGCGCTCGCGAAAAATGAGAACGTTCGCGTCCAGGGCCTGAAAGCACTTGAACTGCTTAAGCGCTGCGGTGTGAAGATGGGGCTTGGCACTGACCTGCTTGGTGACATGCATCAGTACCAGAGTGATGAACTGACAATCCGTGCGGATATCCTGGGTGCTTTCGAAACGATCTGCCAGGCGACGGCTGTAGGCGCCGAGATTGTCGGCCAGCAGGGTCGTCTTGGTGTCGTATCCGCGGGCGCCTATGCCGATCTTCTGGTGGTCGATGGTGATCCGATCAAGGACATTCGCATGCTGACGGGGCAGGGTGAACGCATCGCCGGCGTGATGAAAAACGGGCAGTGGGTACGCCAAACGTTGCTGTAACGCAGCGCCGCCCATTGGATTTTGTATCCGAGAGCCGGCGGCGTGATAGCATGTTCACTGTATCCTGAATCCTTAAATATACAGATCATGCCCCCGGTAGCCGCCAAACGTCGTACCAAAGAGGCGTCCACGATGAGCGAAGTTGTTGCGGACGAAAGCACGCGAAAGATCGTCCGGCCGACGACAGTCGAACTGGTAACGACCGCCGTGCGTCAACGCATTCTGAGCGGTGAGCTGGCGCCAGGCGAGGCCTTGCGTCAGGAAGCACTCGCCGAGGAACTCGGCGTGAGCCGCGTGCCTATCCGCGAGGCCATCACGCGGCTCACTGCGGAAGGCCTGCTGACCAACGTCCCGCACAAGGGCGCGTATGTTGCGGAGTTGTCGATCGAAGAGGTGAAGGAAACGTTCGACATCCGGCTGCGTCTGGAACCCTGGATCTTTTCGGAAGCGATTCCCCGCATTACCGAGGCCGAAATGGGTAAGGCGGAGCGCCTTATCAAGGATATGGACAAGGCGGAGTCCGGGGTGTGGGGCCAACTGAACTGGCGGCTGCACGAAACGCTTTATCTACCGGCGCAGCGGGACATCACGCTCCAGATGCTGCGTGTGCTGCATGACCGCAGTGATCGGTATTTCCGTTTCCAGGCCGTGCAGGTGCCGATTCGCGAGCAGTCGCATGAAGAACACATGGGGCTGGTTGCGGCGTGCAGGAAGCGCGATGCGAAGCTCGGTGCAAAGCTGCTGGAGCAGCATGTCAAGACGGCAGCGCAGCAGATCATGTCGGTTGTCGAAGCCGTGGTAACGCGCTGATGTTTTTTCCGGTTGTGACCGTCTCAGTTACGTGCCGCCCCCGGTAAAGTAACTGGCCATTGCGCTGACACCGGGCATTGCCGTCGGACGCGCCTGCGGCATTTGCCAGAACCCAGAATCCTTGGGGTGGGGCTGCAGACGCAGGCCCCACACGCCTCCAAAACCGCTTCTCTTCCACTGCGCCCACTTCCCTGAAGTAGGCGTACGCCTCCTTTCGCGATATCCGTTCCGGTCAATGTTCGTGGTTCGGAATATTTACTTCGTATTCCTGAGTTTAATCTCGTTGAACAGTCGGCGGCCGCGGCATCGGCGTTGCAGTCGCAGGCAACGGATCTCGTCGAGGCGGTGGCGCAATTCCGGACGTAAGACGCTCCGGACAGGGAGAAGCGGCGAAAAACGGGTAAACCCGAGCATCATGTCAATCCAAACCGTGTTTTAATGTTGCATATTGGATCCAGGATACTGGTACATGGTACGGTTGGGATTCGCGATCGAGTTGTTTCGTCGCTGCATTTTGTGGATCCAATATACATAAATTGTGCATGCGAGGCGTGTCACGCCTCGACTTCTACGAAGGAATGAATCATGGCTATCCAATGGCAAGGCGTTTTCCCTGCAGTCACCACCAAGCTTAAAGCTGACTTCTCGCTCGATATCGAGGCGATCCGCTCCGGGCTGGAGCGCCTGCTGGCGAATGGCGTGAGCGGCGTGGTGATGATGGGCATGGTGGGCGAGAACGCGCAGCTCACGCCGGAAGAAAAGCTGACCGTTCTGCGCACCGCGAAAGAAGTGATCAACGGCCGCGTACCTATCATCTCGGGTCTGGCTGAGACAACCACCGAAAAAGCGGTGGTGTTTGCAAAGGAAGCGGAAAAGATCGGCGTGAATGGTTTGATGGTTTTTCCAGGGCTGACCTACAAGTCGGACGTGCGTGAAACGGTTGCCTTCTACAAGACTGTCGCGCAGGCATCGCAACTTGAAATTCTGCTATACAACAACCCTCGCGGCTATGGCGTGGACTTGACGCCCGACGTCATTGAACAGTTGCTTGATGCGCCGACCATCGTTGCGATCAAGGAAGAGTCGTACGAAACGACGCGCGTGACCGATCTTTTCATCCGGTTCGACGGTCGTCTTGCGGTTGTCTGCGGTGTGGACGACCTGATTCTCGAGAGCTCGGCATTGGGAGTGAAGGCGTGGGTATCTGGGATGGCCAATGCACTGCCGAAGGAGTCGGTCGAACTTCTGAACCTGGCGGTGAAGGGCGAGTTCGACAAGGCACGCAAGCTATACGGTGCGCTGACCCCGTTGTTTCACCTTGACACCGTCGTCAAACTGGTCCAGCACATCAAGCTCGCCGAGCACATCATCACGGGTTCGGCTGAAACCGTGAAGCCGCCTCGGCTCGACCTCGTCGGAGAAGAGCGGGAGGCCACCATCGGCATCACGCGCAAGACGCTGGCAGATCTGGAGGCACTCGGCTACTGACGATACCCTCGCGCCGGAGCTCATGAGCTCCGGTCAACATCACGCCACCGGTTCGTCGCCCCACGGGTCGACGCTGTTACCACCGAACTCATCTACTTCGCGATACGGCGCCTTTCGATTCCGGTTGTCCGCAGAGGTCGATTCCCGCGCGACGATGCAAAGTCTGCGTCGGCTCATGTATCGCGCCGCACCTGATCCGGCACACAGCTGCGTTGTAGCTAGTAGCCCTTCAGTGCGTGGTAACCGCGATTCCTGTACGGCCTTCCATTGCGTCGCAGTCGAAAGCAATTTTATTGACATTTTTAGGATAACGACATGACTATCACTGGCGAAATGCTGATCGGCTTTTCCTCGGTGCGAGCCACCGAGGGCAGCCAGCGCGCATTCAACCCGACGACAAACGCTGAAATCCTCGAGCCATCCTTCGGAATGGGTGGGGCCGCGGAAGTCGAGCGTGCGGCGATTCTGGCCACTCAGGCTTTCGACGCTTACCGGAACCTGCCGCTTGAAAAGCGAGCGGCTTTTCTCGATGCGATTGCCGATAACATCAACGCCATCGGGGACGAATTGATTGAACGCGCGCATGCCGAGACCGGATTGCCGGTCCAGCGGCTGCAAGGTGAGCGTGGCCGTACCGTTGGCCAGTTGCGTCTTTTTGCCAAGGTCGTGCGTGATGGCCATTTCCTCGGCGCCACCATCGATCATGCTCAACCTGTGCGTCAGCCGCTGCCACGTGCGGATCTGCGCCTTGTCAAAATCCCGCTGGGTCCCGTTGCCGTGTTTGGTGCGAGCAACTTTCCACTCGCCTTTTCGGTCGCGGGCGGCGACACGGCATCGGCGCTCGCGGCGGGTGCCCCCGTCATTGTGAAGGCGCACGGTGCACACCTGGGAACCTCAGAGCTCGTAGGTCGGGCGATCCAGAAAGCGGTCAGGGATCACGCGTTGCCCGAGGGCGTTTTCTGCATGCTGTTCGGTGCGGGCCGCAAGCTCGGCGAAGCGCTGGTTGCCCATCCCGCCATCAAGGCAGTCGGCTTCACGGGTTCCCGCCAGGGCGGCCTCGCGCTGGTGAGGATTGCGAACGCCCGCCCCGAACCGATTCCCGTGTACGCGGAAATGAGCAGCATTAATCCTGTTTTTCTCTTCCCCGGCGCGCTCAAGAATCGCGCGGAGGCGATTGGCAAGGCGTTTGCCGATTCGCTGACGCTCGGTGCCGGCCAGTTCTGTACAAATCCGGGACTAGTTCTCGCCGTCGATGGTCCGGATCTCGACCGTTTTGTGAGGGCGGCAGGCGACGCGCTGGCAACCAAGCCAGCCCAGACGATGTTGACGCCGGGGATCTTCGACGCCTTCCGCAGCGGAACGGATAAGGTTGCAACTGTACAAGGCGTGACGAAGGCAGCGCAGGGCGTAGCCGCGGGAGACCTGCCGAATGCGGCCCAGGCCGCGCTGTATGTGACCGACGCACAACGGTTACTTGCGGCACCTGAACTCGAATCGGAAATGTTCGGTCCGGCCTCGGTTGTGGTTCGCGCGCGCGATTTCGAAGAAATGCTGCAGATCGCCGAGCACGTGGAAGGGCAACTGACGGTGACCTTGCAGATCGACCCCGCGGACTCCGCAGACGCACGGCGTCTGCTGCCCGTACTCGAGCGTAAGGCGGGACGGATTCTGGCGAACGGTTTTCCGACCGGTGTGGAAGTGTGTCACGCGATGGTCCACGGCGGTCCTTTTCCTTCCACGTCAAACCCTATGTTCACGTCGGTGGGCGCTACGGCGATTGACCGCTTCCTTCGTCCGGTCTGTTATCAGGATCTGCCCGATTCGTTGCTGCCAGTTGCTCTCAGGGAAGACAATCCCTTGCACGTGTGGCGTGTGGTCGACGGCGATCTGGACACGCCTGCGTAATCGACTGAGTCAGACCGAGCAAGATCTGCTCGTGAGGCGCACGCGCGAGCCACCGTCGCCAGCGGTGGCCCGCAGCCGGATTGAGCCGTAGCAAGCGAAGCGCGAGCTTCAGCATTTTCTGATTCGCTCCAGAATGCGATCAAGCGCACGGGCTTGGGCCGCGAAAACGCCTTTCTCGTTCAGATCTCCTGTCATCTGTTCGTTCAGGCCGCCAGGCGTCGAAAATTCCTGCGATAGCTCGGAGAAGGGTTGCTGCGTCGTCCTGGCGATCAAGCCAAGTCCCCCGAAGACTGATCCGAGATAGCTCCGTGCCCGCGATAGGGAACGCCTTTGCGCTCCAACCAGTGGGCCTGCGTTTCGAGCATGGCGAAGAAGCTCCCCATCATCGAGGTCGATGCAAACAGGCAGTCAAAGGCTTCCTCGCTATCGACAGCAATTGCAGCTCCCAGCAAGGCAATGACTTCCATTGCCGGATTGTCAGGTGGAAATATGATTGTCGGTCCGCAGCCGTGTGCGACCATTGGCAGCGGGGCAAGACGTACGATGCTCGCAACCTGAGGCATCAGTGCAGCAAGATGCGCATCGCAAGCGCCCAGCAGTGATTCAGCGGACCAGTTTCGAATCGCCCCCGCCATCCTGTTGCTTGCGGCCTTGTGGTAAAGGCCCTATTTGGCCGTATGCCGTATTCGTCGTGCTCCCCAGAATGATCGCGTCGGATAGCTGCATCGGAGCAACTCCGACTTCATCACGAGGGTCATGCAGTGGTGCGAAGTACGGCCTGAGCGACTGCATTAAAGATGGGTTCTTGTAGCACTCATGCGGCGTGTATGGTCGAGCCGAAAGATCACCGCCTCGGCTTGTTCCCGATTCGTCCCTCGAAAAATCCATGACAATGAAGGACTGCCACGCCGCCGCCCTGTCCACGCAAAGGCGTGCTGGCTGCGCGGGGCTGTTGTCTTCGATAGGTCTGTCGCCGTGTACGGCATCAAACGATCGAATAGCGGGCGTCTGGACTCCGCGGGGGATCAAATCGTCGTTTCTCTGCCATATAGCTGTGGTATGGCAGGCTTCTGATTCATGCCACTCGAAGCCCACGCAGCCATGCAGATATTGGGTCAGGTGACGGCCCGGCCCGCCTGGTCGGCCCGCGCCGCGTTCAGAAAGCGCGCCCGTGCGGGCTTGAGAACCAGCATCGCGAGCAGCGCTGTGGCGATGTCCAGCACGATCGCGGTTGAAAACACGGGAATCCAGCTGCCGGTGTGCTGGTGGAGCAGCGCGGCGAGCGGGCCGCCGAAGATCGAGCCAATGCCGAAAGAGATGTACAGCCAGCCGTAGTTGGCCGTCGCGTAGCGCGTACCGAAGGTGTCGGTCAAGGTCGACGGAAACAGCGAGAAGATCTCGCCCCATCCGAAGAACACCAGGCCCGACAGCAACACGAACAACGTCGCGTTGTCCCGCGTGAGCAGCCACAACGCCATCGCAATGCCTTCGAGTGCAAAGGCGAAGCCCATCGTCTGCTCGCGGCCGAATCGGTCCGATACCCAACCGAACAGCGGTCGCGTGAGCCCGTTGGTGAAGCGGTCGATGGTGAGCGCGAGCGGCAGCGCCGCCAGGCCGAACACTAGCACCTTGCTCACGCCAAAATCTGCGGCGAACGATGCCATCTGCGACGTCACCATCAGGCCCGACGTCGCCATCATCGTCATCATCGCGAACATCAGCCAGAAGATCGGTGCACGGAGCATCTGGGCGGGACGCCAGTCGCGCACGGTGTCCCCCTGCGCGTGCTCCTGCAGCGCGCTCGCCGATTCTTCGACGGGCACCCGCAGGCCTTGCGACGCGACGAAGCCGACCACGGCGAAGATAAGCCCATAAAGCGCGAGCGTGTCGTCGATGCCATGCGCGGCCAACGACGCCGAAACGGGAAATGTCGTCACGATTGCGCCCATGCCATAGCCCGCCGCTGCCACCCCCGCCGCAAACCCCCGTCGATGCGGGAACCACCGTACCATCAGCCCGACTACGCCCACGTAGACGATGCCCGTACCGAGCCCGCCCACGCCGCCATATGTGAGGTAGAGCGCAAGCGTGCTGTCCGCGTGCGCGGCCAACATCCAGCTCGCGCCGGCCAGCAGCGTCCCGATCGAGATCAGCAAGCGCGGGCCGAAGCGGTCGATCAACGCACCCTGGAACGGTGAGCAGAACGCCTGCAGCAGCACCAGAATCGAGAAGGTCACCTGCAACTCCGGCAGCGCTACGCCCAGCTTGGTCATCAGCGGCTTGGTCATTAGTGTCCAGACGTACTGCGGACTCGAAATCGACATCATGCACACGAGGCCGAGCGCAAGCTGCGTCCAGCGGCGGCGCGCCGTTGCGCGCATCGGCAGCACTGCGGCTGCGTTGAGGGTGTTCATACGCCTTTTCTCCGGATCAGAGTGAAGTACTCGCGCACGCGCCGCGACGGCCGGAGGGACCGCCGCACCGCATACGGATTAGCAAGGAATGCGATTTAATGTCTCGCGCTTTACCAGCTCGCGACGGCGCCATCGCTGCGCGGATCGCTGCCGCCTTCGAAGCCGCCATGTGCGTGACGCACGATCGCGCCCGCGTGGCCCATTGCTTCGTCATATGCGCCCAGCGCCTCGACTTCGTGACCGAACGCACGCAGCGTATCGAATGTGGTGGCGGGAAAGCGCGCTTCGAGCTTGAGCGTGTCGGTGGCGGCGCCCCACGTGCGCCCGAGAAGCCAGCGCGGCGCGTCGATGGCGGCCTGTGGGTTCCAGTCGAACTGCGCGATGCGTGAGAACACGGCGCTCTGCGATTGCGGTTGACCGTCGCCGCCCATGTTCCCGTAGACCATCACACGGCCGTCGTCGAAACGCGCGAGCGCGGGATTGAGGGTGTGGAACGGACGACGCAGCGGCATCAGCGGATTGCGTGCACGTGGATCGAGCGAAAAACTGCAGCCGCGGTTTTGCCAGTTGATGCCTGAGGTCGGTAACACCACGCCGCTACCGAACTCGTGATAGATGCTCTGGATAAAGCTCACGGCGAGCCCGTTGCCGTCGACCACTCCCATCCAGACCGTGTCGGCTGGGCCGAGGCCATTGCCCCAGGGCGCAGCGGCGCCGGGCGTGACGCGCGCGGCGAGTTCGTCGAGCGCGGCGGGCGTGAGAAACGCCTGCGGATCGACGTTCATGTAGTCGGGATCGGTAATGTGACGGTCGCGCACGGCGAACGCGAGCTTGGTTGCCTCGACACACGCGTGCACATATTCAGCGCCGAGCGGGTCCATGCCACGCTCGAGAAGCCGGTCGAGCAGGCCAATGATCATCAGCGAGACGAGTCCCTGAGTCGGCGGCGGCATGTTGTAGACGGTGCCCAGGGAATGCGCGAGCGCGAGCGGCGTGCGCACGCGCGCTTCGTGGCGGGTGAGGTCGTTGGCTGCGACGGGACTGCCGAGTGCCTTCAGGTCGGCTGCGATGGAGGCGGCGAGATCGCCTTCGTAGAAGTCGCGCAGGCCGGCGCGCGCGAGCTGTTCGAGCGTGGCCGCCAGACGCGGTTGTTTGAAGAGCGTGCCCGTTAGCGGTGTCTCGTACGTGGCAGCGTCGAGGAAGGTCTCCGCGAATCCGGGCACATGTTCGAGTTCGCCGCGCTTTTGCGACGTGCACAGCGACTGACTGCGCGTCACTGGAATGCCGTGGCGCGCATAGTGGATGGCGTCGTCGAGCAGGCGCGCAAGCGGCAGACGACCGCCGCCCTGCTCGCATGACCATTGATACGCGCGCTCCCATCCTGAGACCGTGCCTGCAACCGTGTTAGCGGCCAGCGCGCCGCGAGACGGAATCGCGTCGAGGCCGCGCTCACGATAGGCTTCAATCGACGCCGCGGCCGCCGCCGCGCCGCATGCCTCGATGCCGACTGGCGTGTGACCCGGCGTAGAAATCAGCCAGAAGCCATCGCCGCCGATGCTGTTCATATGGGGATAGACGACGGCGATGGTTGCGGCGGCGGAGATCATCGCCTCAACGGCGTTGCCGCCTTCGCGCAGCACGGCGAGCGCGCTTTGCGACGCGAGCGCGTGGGGCGCGACGGCCATGCCACGTATGCCACGAATAGGGTTCAAGTTTGTCGACAACATCACACTCGCTGCGTATGCGCGCTTCCTTGGTGCTGAAGCGCGCGGGTTGCTTGTATACGTGCTTGTCGACAAAAGCTAGAATCGTGCCAGTTTTCTTCGAGGCGAGCGGACGTGCAACGCGCGAGCCTTACGCGGCGGCGCCTTGCAGCAAACGCGGAATGAAGATGGTGGGGGCTGCGACCCGGGTGTGATGCGGTACGGCTACGCGGCCGAGGTGCTGCCGTGGTGCCGCCGTGACCTTATTTGGTGCGCGCGCTCTGAAGGCGGTGCAGTGTGAGCTTGCGCACTTCGGCCTGGCTGCCGCGAATATGCTGCTCGATGCGGGCAAGTGCCGTGGCGGCGTCGCCGTTGCGGATGGCGTCGAGAATCGCGCCATGTTCCTGGTAGGTCTCGTCGAGACAATCGCCGTGCACGAGATCTAGCCAGCGCACCACGCGGATGCGGCCCGTCACGCGCTCTAGCGCCGCCGCGAGTTCGTCGTTGCCAATCGCCGCGACAAGAGCATAGTGAAACGCCTCGTCCAGTTCTGCAACCTTGCGGCCGTCGCGTTCGCGCGCGGCGGCGGGCACCTTCCAGATCTCGCCAAGTTCGTCGAGCAGACGGCGCACGGCCTCGCCGAGCGGCGCCACGCAAAGCTTGCGGACCGCAAATGTTTCGATCAGCTCGCGCATTTCGTAGAGATCATCGAAGCGCTTGAAGTCGATCGGCACGACTTCCCAGCCACCACGTACGTAGCCTTGCATCAGTCCATCGCTCTGCAGGCGCTGCAGCGCTTCACGCGCGGGCGTGCGCGATACGCCGAAGCGTTCGGCGACGGTGCCCTCGGTGAGCCGTTCGCCGGGAAGCAGGCGCAGTTCGAAGATGTCGTCGCGCAGTTGAAGGTACACGGCGTCCGCGCGCGAGAGGCCGCGGACGGCGCCGACGGGCGCAGCACCCGTCAGTGGGCGAATAGCGAATCGGGAAGTGTTGAGGTCGTTCATGGTGGGTGAGAATACCAACAATCAACTCAGCAGCGAAGTACCACCTCTCCCGGAGCGCCTTCCCCGCTTACCCGTCACACCTGGCGCGCTTTCGGGGCTCTGACAATTGATACTCGTGTGACGAACATCCGAAACCTACGTGCCAGCGCGCCGGAAAGGGGCTCGGCGGCCTGATTCAAGTCAAATGCTGTGACTGGTGCATCTCAGCTTCGAGGTACCCACTGCGATCGTCCGCAACTGCCAACGACTCGCTGATCAGTTCGACTTGCGCGTGGTCGTTTCATTCTTGAAAGCAGTCGTTGCGGAGGCGCAACGCGCCGCGTTGTCCCGGATAGATGTATTCTGCCGCGCGAGATGCTCCCGCTTCATACGCGCGACCTGCAATGCATAGACCGGATCGACATCCCGATATACGGTTCTGTCACATGAGCAGGGGCGGCCATGGCACCCGTTACTCCCACATGCACGGGCCATGTCGACGATAGCCATTTCGATCACCCATTTCAGGCGTCCTGCCTGCAAGACCGTGAACACGCGTCGGTTATTTTCTGACGCAACGGATGCAGATGAAGGTTGGTCTAGGCTTTCACCAAATAATACGTATTCCTTATGTAATCATGAGTAGAATTGGTCGGCGACACCGCATTTGGCGCTATCGTCTTTCGTCTGCACCTCTGCAGATCATATGTATCGCGTCAATGCCCTCCACGAGGATACGGGCGCACCGAAAATCCATCGGGCCGGAAACTGGTGGAGACGGGCGCGGGCGAAAGTGTTCGTGCATGTTTCAGTTGTCACGCCGCAGGCGGCAAAGGCAATGGCGCGCGATTTCCGTCGTGGCGTCGTATTTTTTAGCGCGTGTTCAGCGCAAAACACTATCGGATGTATTGGTTTCCGCGAGGAAAGTATGGCACCATCAGGTGCCTTCTAGCACTTCTGGAATGCAATTGAAATAATTCTGTTGTATATGTACTCGCGTGCCGTCTTTGGTTAGCGCATCGCCTATGATGTGCCGAGTTGACCTTGACGGGGCCGGTCGCGGCGGTGATGCGCCGGAAAGGGCGACCAACAGCAAGCGCTCTGTCGTAGCGCTTGCTTCTGATCTTCAATGAACAGAGATGCGCTTGCGTCGCGTGCGGGCTCGATTACTCACATGAAGGCGCCTTCTGGTTCCTATACTTCCCCATGGAAATAAATGACTTTGACGGACATGTCGCCCATGACGATGTTCAGACAAAAACGGATTTGTTGGCCCGCAACATCATCGAGCAGATTGCAGATAAGTGGACGATCCTCGTGATCGACGCGCTTGGCACGCACGGCGTAATGCGTTTTTCGCGGTTGCGCGACCATATCGGCAATGTCAGCCAGAAGATGCTGACTAAAACGCTACGCCAGTTGGAGCGCGACGGGCTGGTGTCGCGTCACGTTCATCCTGTAATACCGCCGCGCGTCGACTATCGGCTAACGCCGCTCGGACGCTCGTTGCTCGACAAGGTTTGCGGCATCTGGGACTGGGTAGAAGCGCATATGGCGGAAATGGACACGGCGCGACAACGATTCGACTCTCGGGAAAAGCCGGGTTGCAGAACGGAGCCGCTAGCGCGCGTCGTCGCAGATTGAGCGTGGCCTGAACGACGTCCGATGAAAATAACAAAAGCGTAATCAGCCGGTCAGGAACGAGACAGATCCTTCGAAGAGAATAGATTGCGTGGACACCACCACGCATTTTCGGTTCTCTATGGAAGGATGCAATGAAACTCATCCACGCAGTCGCATTTACGGGTCTTTGCCTTGTAACGGGTGCCAATGCTTTCGCGCAAACAACGCAATCAGGTCTCACGCGAGCGGAAGTACGTGCGCAACTAATCCAAGCTGAAAAAGATGGAATAGTGCCAGTAGACAAGCATGACTATCCGCCCAGTCCTGAAACGATCGCACGCAACAAGGCGCTCTACGCGCTCCGGCACGAGCACGGTTCGAACAATGCCGTCGCGTCGGCGCCGCAAGATGCAACCGACTCGAGTGCCATGACTAACTGACGCCACAGGCGATCACGTGTCCATGTATCCGTCGCTGAATGCATGGACATTGAATGACGAAAGAGGGCGTATTGCCTTTGCTGAAAGTGATCAAACCTGATGGCGCATAGCGACGTGCGCGATCTCAGCAAATTCCTTTTTGGGCGCCTCATAGGCTAGACGCCCCATCGCTGCAATTTGTTTCCTTGCAGAAAGTATCAAACCGGCAAGTGCCTTCTTGTGAATCACCACACATGGCTGAAATAATCGCCGCGCGTGCCGGAGGCAATGGCGCGCGTCGTTCCATGGCCCGCGCTCAGCGTGGGTGCGGCCTCTGAATTAACGAGCATCGCATGACTATTGAAACACTTGAAATTGAAGGACTGTCAACTCCTGTATCACGCATCGGTCTGGGCACCTGGGCTATTGGCGGATGGATGTGGGGCGGAACTGATGAAAATGAATCGATCGCGGTAATCCGGCGGGCTCTCGACAGCGGCATCAATCTTGTCGACACGGCGCCCGTCTATGGGTTCGGTGCCTCGGAGGAAATAGTCGGGAAGGCACTCGCAGACGGTTATCGGCACAAGGCAATCATCGCGACAAAAGTTGCGCTGGAATGGCGCGACGGGAAGGTCTTCCGCAACTCGACGCCGGCGCGCATCCGGAAGGAGATCGAAGATACGCTCCGGCGCATGCGGACCGATTACATCGATCTTTATCAGGTCCACTGGCCCGATGCGCTCGTCTCCATCGAGGATACAGCCGGCGCGCTGGATGACCTGCGCAAGCAGGGCAAGGTGCGCGCGCTCGGCGTCAGCAACTTCTCGACCGCGCAGATGGATGCATTTCGGCGTGTTGCGCCGCTGTCGACTGCGCAACCTCCTTATAACCTCTTCGAACGGGATATCGACCGCGATGTGCTTCCGTATGTGAAGCAGCATGGGATGGTGGCGCTTGCTTATGGCGCTCTATGCCGTGGGCTGCTGGCGGGCCGTATCGATGTCGGGACGAAATTCGAAGGCGACGACCTGCGTCAGCGTGACCCCAAGTTCCTGGCGCCGCGTCGGGCGCAATACGTCGCTGCCGTTCGCGCGCTCGACGCCTATGCCAGAGAGCGATTCGGCAAATCGGTCCTTTCGCTTGCCGTGCGATGGGTGCTGGATCGCGGACCTACTATCGCACTGTGGGGTGCGCGTCGTCCTGCGCAACTCGATGGTGTCGAGGATGTCTTCGGCTGGCATCTTGACGCGGATGCGTTCAGGCGAATCGATTCGATTGTCGCGGAGCACATCAAGGATCCTGTCGGTCCGGAGTTTATGGCGCCGCCTCAGCGCGTGTTGGCCGCGTGATTCGCGGAGATCTGGCATGAAGGCCACTCGACGCTATTTCATCCTGCAAACCTTTGGCACCGTCGCGCTCGCGACGCTCACCCGATCGGCGACGGCTGCGGCTTCCCAGCTATCTGAAAGCGATGCACTGGCGCGCGCGCTGGGGTATGTGAGCGAGGCGTCGCACGCTGACCGCGCCAAGTATCCGCGCTACCAGGTTGGGCAACACTGTGGAAACTGCCAGCTCTATCAGGGCAAACCCAGCGATGCAACCGCCCAATGTGCACTGTTCGGCGCAAAGCAGGTAAGCGGGGCAGGTTGGTGCAACGCCTACCAGGCCAGAGCATAGGCCGATCACCTTAAGCCCGTCGGGGGCGCTGCGGTTGCGCCCCGACCTTCAGTTCGCGCTCGCGGGGCGTCGGGCTAACAATTACGCGTGCCAGATCGCCCCGCGCTAATAATGACGACGGCTTGATCAACGCCAGCGCACATATGCGCGTCGCATCCTGACAGTCAACGCGACCCGTCGATCGCCAATACATCGCCGGCAGTACATGCACGGTCCCGCCGCAACGCCTCTTCCTTCGCTCATCAGACATTCCACTTTGCGCCTGGCTGCGATAATGTGCGGATCGCGCGAGGGCAGGCGACGCATCGGACCGCATCGTTTGACGAAAGCGCTCCGGTTGTTTTTGTCATCAAGTGACGACTTAAGTTCGTGAATTGTACGCAAAAAGGTGGGAAGAGATATGAGCGACAACTTGAAGAAGACGGTGAAGCCGCGAGGGGCAGCCGCGGGGACTCGCGTGACGCGCGGCCGCGCGAAGGTCAGCAAAGACGCCGCAGATGGGACGGGGAAATCAAAAGGGGGCGTAGGCCGCGCGACGCCGGCGCCGACGAAGGCTAAGCCGTCATTGGTCAAGACTGCACAGCGCCTGCCGCGCGCGAAGCGCCAGGAACTGGTGCTCGCAAAGGCCGCCGACTACTTCGCGGAACACGGACTCGGTGCGCAGACACGTGCAATCGCGGAGGTGTGCGGCGTGTCACAACGGTTGCTGTACAGCCTCTTTCCCAGCAAGGCGGCGCTGATCGAAGAGGTTTACAACCGGGAAATTGCCGGAATTTTCAAGGCGATCTGGTTCGTCAATCTGAAGGATCGCAGTGTGCCGCTCGAGACACGCCTGGTCGCGTTCTACGGCGACTATTACGAAACGCTTTTGACGAGGCGCTGGTTGAGGCTGTTCCTGTACTCGTCGCTGGAAGGCCTGCAGATGGCGCGTACCTACTCGAACGCCGTGGTCTCGCACGCACTGGAGATCATCGTTGCCGAGGCGGCGCACGGCGCACGACGCGCCGTGCCGTCGAACGCCGACGAAGTCAGGGAAATCGGGTGGCTCCTGCACGGCGCTGTTTCGCACCTGGCCATCCGTCGCCGCATCTACGAGAGCAACGACGCGATGCCAGCCAAAGAAGTTATCTCCATGACGGTGCGCGCGTATCTCTCCAGTATTCCGTGCCTGCTTCCGCCGTTGCCCGCAGCGTGAAACTGACCTAACACGTGCCTTGCGGGCTGACGCCAATCGGGCCCGGATACGAAGCCGCGCGGCGGGAAGGTCGAAACGTCTTCCTCTGACGCGCACAACTTGCATAGTCCCCTCAGCATTGCGGCGGTGATGCGTCAGATGACGCATCTACCGATTTGCTTGCCCCATCTTCCTGTTCGATACGGCATGACGTGCCGGCTTGCTTACGATGCATCCGCGCAAAATAAGCGCCTGGAAGTCGAAGCGGAACAAATACTCCACGAATCAGGACCTGTTGACACATCATCTGCCTGACCGTGAAAAATAAGTCGTCAGTTGACGAGTTATTGTGAAGGAGGTATGTTGCGTACTGTTGAAGTTCCTGTTTTGCCGCGATCGTCGATGCTCAACGCAGATGTCGCGGTATGAGTTCATGAAACCACCTGTTTTTTCTTACTACCGGCCGCGCTCGCTCGAAGACGCACTCGGTTTGCTCGCTGAACACGGGTTCGACGCGAAGGTGATCGCGGGCGGTCAGTCGCTTGTGCCGATGATGAACATGAGGCTCGCGCAGCCTGCGCATCTCGTCGACCTGAATGCGCTCTCGCAGCTCACCGGCACCTCGCGCGTCGGCGATACGCTGTCGGTGGGCGCGCTTACTCGCCATCACGAAGTCGCGACCTGCGTGCTCGTGCGCAGCGCGTGTCCGCTGCTTGCGGACGCCGCGCGAACAATCGGGCATTACGCAATCCGCCAGCGCGGCACGCTTGGCGGCAGCATCGCAAACGCGGACCCTGCAGCGCAATTGCCACTGATCGCGCGGACGTTGAATGCCCGCGTCGAGGTGGGCGCCCCCGGCGTCAAGCGCGAGATCGCGGCGGCTGATTTTCTGCTTGCGGCAATGACGACGGCGCTCGAACCACACGAAATCGTCACAGCCGTTCACTTTCCCTGTGCGCGTCCAGGCGAGAGCCACGGATTTGAGCTTTTTAGTCGTCGCACAGGCGACTTTGCGATAGCCGCAAGCGCCGTAACGGTCGTGGTCGAAGTAGGACGGATCTGGAGCTTGCGCATTGGCCTGGGTGGCATCGGCGACGTGCCCATTACGCTCGACGACGTTGCGCGCGACTTCGAAGGCGCCTGGGCGGATGCGGCAACGATAGCGCGCATCGGCGAATGCGCGGCCGCCGCAGCCGCTCCGGCCGGACAACAGGGAATGAGCGCCGCATACCGACGCGATCTGATCAACGCGTTGACGACGCGCGCGCTGATGCGCGCATGCGGACTCGCGGAATGAGGGCTATGGCGGAATCATGGAAAGGACGCTGATTCATCTCGAGGTCAACGGCACTTCGCACGCGGTGCACTGCGAACCACGCAAGCTTCTATCCGACGTGTTGCGTGAAGACTGCCGGCTCACGGGCACGCACGTTGGCTGCGAGCACGGCGTGTGCGGCGCGTGCACGGTACAGATCGACGGGCAGGCGGCGCGCGCATGTCTCACGTTCGCCGTGCAGGCTGACGAGGCGCGCATCACGACGATCGAGTCTTTTGGCGCGGCGGGACGGCTCTCGGTGCTCCAGCAGGCTTTGCACGAGTGTCACGGATTGCAGTGCGGGTTCTGCACACCCGGCATCGTGATGACCTTCGATGCGTACCTGCGCGAAAACCCGCACCCCACTGCGGCAGAGATTCGTGATGTGCTGTCCGGCAATCTATGTCGCTGCACGGGGTATCAGAACATCGTGCGCGCGGTGTTGCTGGCCGCCGAGCGTTTGTGTGGGGAGCCGAGCGATGTCTGAGACGGAACTACGCTACCTGAACCGTCCGGCTCGCCGATCGGAGGACTACCGCCTGCTGACAGGTCACGGCCGCTATGTCGACGACATCGAGATAGGCGGTGCGCTGCATGCGTGCTTCGTGCGCTCGCCGCACGCGCATGCACGCATCGTGTCGATCGACGCGAGCGAGGCGCTCGCCCTACCGGGTGTCATCGCCGTCGTCACCGGGCGTGATCTCGCTCAATGGACCCGGCCGATGCGCGTCGCGCCTCCGATCGAAGGGCTTTGTCCGGTCGAAATCGAAACGCTGCCGATCGATGTCGTGCGCTTCCATGGAGATCCTGTTGCGTGTGTCGTCGCCGTCGATCGCTATGTTGCCGAGGACGGAGCAGAACGGGTGCATGTCAAGTTCGAGCCGCGTCCCGCCGTGTCCGACATGTGGCAGGCGCTGGAACCGGGCGCGCCGCAGGTCGACCCGATGGTATCCGGCAATCTCGTTTCGCATCAGAGCTTTGCCCATGGCGACCCGGCGCAGATCGAGAGGACTGCGTTTCGGGTCGTCGAGACGACGTTTTCGCAGCAACGGCAGACCCATGTACCGATCGAGACCCGTGGTTGCGCAGCCGTGTGGGACTGTGGTCGCGAGCATCTGACGTTCCATATCGGCACGCAGGTGCCGCATCCTTTGCGCTCACAACTGGCGACCCGGCTTGCCCTTGAAGAATCACAGGTCACGGTGATTTCGCCCGATGTCGGCGGCGCATTCGGTCAGAAGATCGCGCTGTATCGCGAGGAACTTGTTGTGGCTGCGCTTGCCCGTCAACTGCGCAGACCCGTGCGCTGGCGAGAGGACAGACTCGAGAACCTGACGGCAGCCGCCAATTCGCGCGAAGACTTTTGCCGCACCCGGGCGGCCGTCGATGAACAAGGGACCTTGCTGTCGCTAACCCTCGAAATGCGCGAGGACTTCGGCGCCTATTGCTTCTTCCCGGCAAACTATCTCGCGCGCGTGGTCGCGATGATCCTGAGCGGCCCATATCGGCTCGCGCACTACGCATACGACGTCAAGATCGTGTTGAGCCACAAATGCGGCAATGCGCCGATGCGCGCGCCGATGTCGATCACGAGTTGGGTGATGGACGGCACGCTGGATGCAATCGCGCGAGATCTGGGCCTCGACCCCGTGGAGGTGCGGCGCCGCAATCTGATCGAGCCTCACGATCTGCCATATCGGATGCCGACGGGCGAACTGCTATCGGACATCACGCCCACCCGGACGTTCGAGGCAGTCGTGCGGGCCATGGACTACGAGAGCTTTCGCAAGCGGCAACGCGAGGCGCGCCCGCTCGGGCGCTATCTGGGAATGGGCTTGTGCAACGTCGTCGAATCGACCACCTACGGTTCGAAGTTCTACAAGGCCGCGGGAATACCGGGCTCTGGCCACGAGGCGAGCTGGATACGCATCGAGCCGAGTGGCATCGTCAATGCGTCAGTCGGGCTCGGGCCGAGCGGCCAGGGTTACGAAAGCGCAATGGCAAATGCCGTCGCCGAAGGCCTCGGTGTTAGCCCGTCGCAGGTTGCAGTCCATATGGGCCATACCGACATTGCGCCCTATGGAATGGGCAGCCGTGGCGCACGCAGCGGGACGGCGGGCGGCGGCGCATTGTTTCTTTGCGCACGTGAGGCACG
>Ga0247692_1000078_pt1 | contig 20679 bp, 12 predicted proteins | sample CNK33_metaG_FD_183041 | JGI IMG/M metagenome (GOLD analysis project Ga0247692, IMG submission 183041) | Soil microbial communities from Purdue University Martell Research Forest, Indiana, United States - CNK33 | ecosystem: Environmental > Terrestrial > Soil > Temperate forest > Bulk soil...
AGCAGGATCGACGTGACGCGGCCTTCGAGTTCGTCGATGGGCACGCGGTCGATCTCGCGGTGCGCGAGCTTCGCGAAGGCGTCGGACGGCTTCATGGCGGGCTCCATGCTCGACAGGTACATCTCCGTCGTCAGGCGCGCGATGTCGTTCGCACGATAGACGCTGTGGATCTGCTCGCACAGATCGCGCAGGCCGATGCGCTCGTACGCCGGATGCTGCGCGACGAACTCGGGCAACACGCGCCACAGCGGCTGGTTGTTGTCGTAGTCGTCCTTGAACTGCTGGAGTTCCGTGACCATCGAGTTCCAGCGGCCCTTCGTAATGCCGATCGTGAACATGATGAAGAATGAGTACAGACCCGTCTTCTCGACGATGATGCCGTGCTCGGCCAGATACTTCGTGACGATCGCCGCGGGAATGCCCGTCTCGCCGAATTCGCCATCCACGTCGAGCCCCGGCGTGATAATCGTCGCCTTGATCGGGTCGAGCATGTTGAAGCCGTCCGCGAGCGGGCCGAAGCCGTGCCAGCGGTCGTTCGGGCGCAGCATCCAGTCGTCGCGCGAGCCGATGCCCTCTTCCGCGAGATGCTCCGGGCCCCAGACTTTGAAGAACCAGTCATCGCCGTATTCGGCGTCGACCTTGCGCATCGCGCGGCGGAAATCGAGCGCCTCGGCAATCGATTCCTCGACGAGCGCCGTGCCGCCCGGCGGCTCCATCATCGCCGCGGCCACGTCGCACGACGCGATGATCGCGTATTGCGGGCTCGTCGACGTGTGCATCAGATACGCCTCGTTGAAGCGATGGCGGTCGAACGTGCTGTTCTCGCTGTCCTGCACGACAATCTGCGAAGCCTGCGAAATGCCCGCGAGCAGCTTGTGCGTCGAGTGCGTCGCGAACACGAGCGCGCCCGTGCGGGGGCGGCCCGCGCCGATCGCGTGCATGTCCTGATAGAACTCGTGGAACTCGGCGTGCGGCAGCCACGCTTCGTCGAAGTGCAGCGTGTCGAGCAGATCGCCGAGCAGATCCTTGATCATTTCGACGTTGTAGATCACGCCGTCGTACGTGCTCTGCGTGATCGTCAGGATGCGCGGCTTCAGGTTCGGGTTCTTCGCCAGCGCCTCGCGCGCGAACGGATTCGCCTCGATCTTCTTGCGGATGTTTTCCGGCTTGAACTCGTCGCGCGGAATCGGCCCGATGATGCCGAAGTGATTGCGCGTCGGCGTGAGGAACACGGGGATCGCGTGCGTCATCGTGATCGCGTGCAGGATCGACTTGTGGCAGTTGCGGTCCACCAGCACGATGTCGCCGGGCGCAACGGTGGCATGCCAGACGATCTTGTTCGACGTCGACGTGCCGTTCGTCACGAAGAACAGATGATCGGCGCTGAAGATGCGCGCCGCGTTGCGTTCCGACGCCGCGACAGGGCCGGTGTGATCGAGCAGCTGGCCGAGTTCGTCGACGGCATTGCAAACGTCCGCGCGCAGCATGTTCTCGCCGAAGAACTGGTGGAACATCTGGCCAAGCGGGTTCTTCAGGAACGCGACGCCGCCCGAGTGACCCGGGCAGTGCCACGAGTACGAGCCTTCGTCCGCGTACTGCACCAGTTCCTTGAAGAACGGCGGCGCGAGCGAATCCAGATACACCTTCGCCTCGCGGATGATGTGCCGCGCGACGAACTCCGGCGTGTCCTCGAACATGTGGATGAAGCCATGCAGTTCGCGCAGGATGTCGTTCGGCAGATGGCGCGACGTACGCGTTTCGCCGTACAGGAAGATGGGGATGTCCGCGTTGCGCTTGCGCACGGCCTCGACGAACGCGCGCAGATCGATGATCGCGGGCGCGATATCGGGCACTTCGCCGTCGCCATTCTCGACGTAGGGCAGCAGTTCATCGTCGTCGATCGACAGGATGAAGCACGACGCGCGGCTCGACTGCTGCGCGAACGACGTCAGATCGCCATAGCTCGTGAGACCCAGCACTTCCGCGCCTTCTTTCTCGATAGCCTCGGCAAGCGCCCGGATGCCGGAACCCGAGATGTTCTCGGAGCGGAAGTCCTCGTCGATGATGACGACGGGAAAACGAAACTTCATGTGCGATTCTCCAAAAAGAACGACCGCTGCTTCTGATGCGCAGCGGTCACCCGGATAGCTGGTGATTCAATGCGCGGTTGCGTTACGTCTTCGGTAACGTCACGCCATGCTGTCCTTGATATTTGCCGCCGCGATCCGCGTACGACACGTCGCAAATCTCGTCGCTTTCAAAGAACAGCACCTGCGCAACGCCTTCGTTCGCGTAGATTTTCGCAGGCAAAGGTGTCGTATTTGAGAATTCGAGCGTAACGTGCCCTTCCCATTCCGGCTCAAACGGCGTCACGTTGACGATGATGCCGCAGCGCGCATACGTCGACTTGCCGAGGCAGACCGTCAGCACGCTGCGCGGAATGCGGAAATATTCGACCGTGCGCGCGAGCGCGAACGAGTTCGGCGGGATGATGCAGACGTCGCCCTTGAAATCGACAAACGATTTCTCGTCGAAGTTCTTCGGATCGACGATGGTCGAGTTGATATTCGTGAAGATCTTGAATTCGTCGGCGCAGCGGATGTCGTAGCCGTAGCTCGACGTGCCGTAGCTGACAATCTTGCGACCGTCTTCCGTCACGCGCACCTGGTCTGGCGCGAACGGCTCGATCATCTTGTGCTCGGCGGCCATACGCCGGATCCACTTGTCGGATTTGATGCTCATAGGTGAACGCTGCTGACGGGGTGAAATCGGGCCGGCTGACGCTTGCGCGACGCTTTCGCAACGCGCGCCGCCGGACGAAAGCCGCTTATTTTACGCGAACCTGGCGGGCGTGCCCGATGCGAGCTGAATCGCGTGCGAGAGACGTGCAACGCAATGGCACGCGCCGGCTTGACAGCCATCGACGATGCAACACGGATATCTGCAGGAATTGAAGCGGAAACAGGCGGAAGAACAGGTGTTTGCGTACCGCGCAAACGATTGGCGGGCAAAAGGCGGTGGCGATCCGGTACAAACTGCGGCGGGTGAACGGTGCTGCTTACTGGCGGATCAGCCCGCACGCGAGCGCGGGGCCGGCGCCGTGTTCCGGATACGCGTAGGGATCGGACGCTTCGCGGTGGACCAGCACGGCGCGCTGCAGCACCGAACGCACGCCGTCGAGCGAGACGTCCGGCGCGACGATGAAGCCCGCCGCCACGCCCGCCGCGTCCGCGTGGATATTGCCGAGATCGCCCTCGACGCGCGAGCCCGACTTCAGACGCTCCGCAGCGGGCGCGAACACGGCGCCCGCGCCGGCGCCGTCTGCGGAGTTGCAATCGCCGCGTTCGTGCACCTGCAGCGCGTGATCGCTGTTCGGCGGCAAGCCCGTGAGGTTGTAGGTGACCTGAACACCGTCCGAACGCTCGATGAACGTGACCATGCCGCGCGCCTGGTTGCCCAGCGTCGGCAGCAGTTGCGCGTCAGCGCGTTTCTCCTGTGGCTTCATGAAGCCCATGCACCCTGACAACAGGGCGCTGGTCGCAGCCAGGACGACGATGATCTTGATCGCCTCGCCGCCGATTCGTTTTCTCATGCGATCCTCTTGTCGAGCGCCGGCCGCCCCCGCGACCGCGTTGCCGGACCTGATGAAGCCGACATGATACCGCGAGCGGGGTCGCATTCAGACCCCTTTCTACCCGCTCCCTGAAGAGTTGTTCGGAGCGTTGTTCGGCGAGTTGTCCAATTGCGCCGCGCCGACCAGACGGGCGTTTCGCGCCTTATGTGTTCTGCACGACGATGGTCGGGAACTTCGAACTCATGTCGCGCGAGCGCTCGGCGATATGAATCGCGACTTTGCGCGCAATCGTCCGATAGATCTCCGCGATGCGGCCGTCCGGGTCCGCGGCCACCGTCGGCGTGCCCGAGTCGGCCTGTTCGCGGATCGCGATGTCGAGCGGCAGGCTGCCGAGCACGTCGACGCCATATTCCTTCGACATCCGCTCCGCCCCGCCCGTCCCGAAGATATGCTCTTCGTGGCCGCAGTTCGAGCAGATATGCATGCCCATGTTCTCGACGATGCCGAGAATCGGAATGCCCACCTTCTCGAACATCTTCAAGCCCTTCTTCGCATCGAGCAACGCGATGTCCTGCGGCGTCGTGACGATTACGGCACCCGTCACGGGCACGCGCTGCGACAGCGTGAGCTGGATGTCGCCCGTGCCTGGCGGCATGTCGACGATCAGGTAGTCGAGATCTTTCCAGTTGGTCTGCCGCAGCAGCTGCTCGAGCGCCGACGTGGCCATCGGGCCGCGCCACACCATCGGGTTGTCCTGTTCGACCAGAAAGCCGATCGAGTTCGCCTGCACGCCGTGGCCCGTCATCGGGTTCATCGACTGGCCGTCGGGCGACTCGGGGCGGCCTTCGATGCCGAGCATCATCGGCAGCGACGGGCCGTAGATGTCGGCATCCAGAATACCCACCGACGCGCCTTCGCTCGCCAGCGCAAGCGCGAGGTTCACGGCCGTCGTGCTCTTGCCGACACCGCCCTTGCCCGATGCAACCGCGACGATGTTCTTCACGTTCGGCAACAGTTTGACGCCGCGCTGCACGGTATGCGCAGCGATTTCCTGCGACACTTGCACGCGCGCCTCTGCGACGCCAGGCAACGCGCGCAGCGCCTGCTCGACGAGCGAGCGGATCGCGTCGAACTGACGCCTGGCCGGATAGCCGAGTACCACGTCGACGCTGACCGTGGCACCATCGACGTTGACGTTCTTGAAGTTCTTCGCTGCCGCGAAGGGCTTCTGGGTGTTGGGGTCGGTGATGGCCGCGAGGGCCGCGTCTACAAAAGCCCGATCGATGCTCATTGAGTCTCCGTGGGAACGCTTGGCGCGGTGCGCGATCGAAGTTTGCGCCACACGCCTGAAATATTGAAAGAAATTGTTAGCCGGCATTGCCTAAAACCTGTCTCATTGGCACGCTTGCCGCGCAAGTTTTGCAATAGGGCCGAATCGACGTCTGCTTAGTCGTCATTGTAGTGGCTGGCGCAGGGGCCTGCCGGAAGACCCTTTCCGGCTGTCGGCACGATTCGCGAGCCCTTGCAACTGTCGGCCGTTTAATTGAAAAGAGAGGAACCAGAATGAATGCAAAAATCATGACCCGTCTGTCGGCACTGGCTGTCGTCGGTTCGCTGCTCGGCGGCTGCGCGACCCAGCAAGGCACGGACACGGCCGTCGGCACGGGCGTCGGCGCAGGCACGGGTGCCGCGCTCGGCGCGATCTTCGGCGGCGGCAAGGGCGCTGCGATCGGCGCAGGCGTTGGCGCGGCTGTCGGCGGCGTCACCGGCTACAACTGGCAGAACATCAAGAACAAGCTGTCGGGCGCGACGAAGGGCACGGGCACGCAGATCACCGAGCAGCCGGACGGCTCGCTGAAGCTGAACATCCCGAGCTCGGTCACGTTCGACACGAACAGCTACGCGATCAAGCTGTCGTTCGCTCCCGTCCTGACGCAGGTTGCGCAAACGCTGAACCAGAACCCGGAAGTCGTCGCGCAAGTCGTGGGCCACACGGACAGCACCGGCCAGCCGGCGTACAACCAGACGCTCTCCGTCAACCGCGCGCAAAGCGTCGTGAACCAGCTCGCGCAAGACGGCGTCGCGCAGCAGCGCCTCGCGGCTTCGGGCATGGGCTCAAACCAGCCGATCGCCGACAACAACACGGAAGCAGGCCGCGCGCAGAACCGCCGCGTCGAAATCTACCTGCGCGCGATGGCGCAGCACGCGCAGTAAGTTTTTTGGGGAAAGACAGGCCAGACCAGGAATCCGCCCACCAGTTCGCCAAGCGCGTCGAAGCGAACCGCGGACGGATCTCACAAGTTGATCGAAAAATTTTTCGAACTCTTGTGAAATTCCACGGTCTGTCTTTACGGTACGTGTGCGGCGATGCCGCCGCGTCACCATTCTCCTCTTGTCGTTGTTGCTCCGGGGCCTATAGCCCCGGTTTTTTTTGCCTGTTTTTTGCCCGTCTTTTGCCCGTCTTTCGCCAGCCCCTGGCGTTCTTTCCGCAGGCGAGGCCTCCCCATTCTTCCTCGCATCGCGCGCAAACCCGGCGCCATCATTCCCCACGCACTGCCGCTAGCAGTTCACACTGGTAAAATTGCCGATTCGGGCCGGTTCCGCGCGCGACGAGAGTCCGCGAAACCGCGTTCGACACCCGAGCTGCATGAGCGGACACCCCGCCCATGTGGTCCTGGGCACAGCGCCGTCCGCTGACGCCGAAACGTCGTGACGGCCGCCCGTACCTTCCGCCAGTCCATAGACCCACATGTCAGCAACCGACGCCACCGCGGTTCAATCCGCGGACCTCACCGCCGCCGGCGCGCCGAAGGGCCGCCGCCAGATCCTCGTCACGTCTGCCCTGCCGTACGCGAACGGGCAAATCCATATCGGCCATCTGGTCGAATATATCCAGACGGACATCTGGGTCCGCGCGCTGCGAATGCACGGGCACGAGGTCTACTACGTCGGCGCCGACGACACGCACGGCACCCCGATCATGCTGAAGGCGGAGCAGGAAGGCATCACGCCGAAGCAGCTGATCGAACGCGTGTGGCTGGAGCACAAGCGCGACTTCGACAACTTCGGCATTTCGTTCGACAACTACTACTCGACGGATTCCGAGGAAAACCGCGTGCTGTCCGAATCGATCTACACGTCGCTCCAGGCGGCCGGTCTGATCGAAGCGCGCGACATCGAGCAGGCGTACGACCCCGTCAAGGAAATGTTCCTGCCGGACCGCTTCATCAAGGGCGAGTGCCCGAAGTGCCACGCGAAGGACCAGTACGGCGACAACTGCGAAGTGTGCGGCTCGACCTATCAGCCGACCGAGTTGATCAACCCGTATTCGGTGGTGTCGGGCGCGACGCCCGTGAAGAAGACTTCGACGCACTACTTCTTCAAGCTGTCCGATCCGCGCTGCGAGAATTTCCTGCGCGGCTGGGTCGGCGGCCTCGCGCAGCAGGAAGCGACCAACAAGATGCGCGAATGGCTCGGCGACGCGGGCGAAGCAAAGCTCGCCGACTGGGACATCTCGCGCGACGCGCCCTACTTCGGCTTCGAGATTCCCGGCGCGCCGGGCAAGTATTTCTACGTGTGGCTGGACGCGCCCGTCGGCTACTACGCGAGCTTCCGCAATCTGGCGGAGAAGCGCGGCCTCGATTTCGACGCGTGGGTGCAGAAGGGCTCGACGACCGAGCAGTACCACTTCATCGGCAAGGACATCCTGTATTTCCACACGCTGTTCTGGCCAGCGATGCTCGAATTCTCAGGCCATCGCACGCCGACCAACGTGTTCGCGCACGGCTTCCTGACCGTCGACGGCGCGAAGATGTCGAAGTCGCGCGGCACCTTCATCACGGCCAACAGCGTGATCGAAACGGGCATGAACCCGGAATGGCTGCGCTACTACTTCGCGGCCAAGCTGAACAGCACGATGGAAGACATCGACCTGAACCTCGAGGACTTCCAGGCGCGCGTGAACAGCGACCTCGTCGGCAAGTACGTGAACATCGCGAGCCGCGCGGCGGGCTTTTTGATCAAGCGCTTCGACGGCCGCGTGCAGGACAGCGCGATGCAGCATCCGCTGCTCGCGTCGCTGCGCACGGCGATTCCGCAGATCGCCGCGCATTACGAAGCACGCGACTACGGCCGCGCGCTGCGTCAGACGATGGAGCTCGCGGACGCTGTCAACGCATACGTCGATACGGCCAAGCCGTGGGATCAGGCGAAGGACCCGGCCAATGCCGTCGCGCTGCACGAGACGTGCAGCGTGTCGCTCGAAGCGTTCCGGCTGCTGTCGCTGGCGCTCAAGCCCGTACTGCCGAAGGTCATCGAAGCGGCCGAATCGTTCCTCGGCATCGAGCCGCTGACGTGGTCGCACGCGAATACGCCGCTGAGCTCGGCGCGCGCGATCAACGCGTACAAGCATCTGATGACGCGCGTCGACCCGAAGCAGATCGACGCGCTGCTCGCCGCCAACCGCGGCTCGCTGCAGCCGACTGCGTCGCCCGAAGCCCAAGCCGCCGACGCCAAGACCAAGGCCAAGGCGCACGCGAAAGCGACAGCGGCCGCGCACGGCGATGCGCAAGCGAAGCCCGACGACAGCGGCATCATCACGATCGACGACTTCGCGAAGATCGATCTGCGCATCGCGAGGATCGTAGACTGCCGCGCGGTGGAAGGCTCAGACAAGCTGCTGCAACTGACGCTCGACGTCGGCGAAGAGAAGACGCGCAACGTGTTTTCGGGCATCAAGTCCGCGTATCAGCCGGAACAGCTGGTCGGCAAGCTGACGGTGATAGTCGCGAACCTCGCGCCGCGCAAGATGAAGTTCGGGCTGTCGGAAGGCATGGTGCTCGCGGCATCGGCGGCTGACGAAAAGGCCGAACCGGGCATCTATGTGCTCGAACCGGACAGTGGCGCAAAGCCCGGCATGCGCGTCAAGTAACGCCGAAGCAGCCTTCTTCCGGCGCGTCCCCGCGCCCACGCAAAAAGCACGTCTCCCGACGTGCTTTTTTTTCGCCCATGCGACCGCGCTTTTGCAGCGCGTTCCTTTCTCAAAATAAGACTGCTCCTAGATTCATCCACAGCGAATTCTTCGAAAATCGAGATCGCTTTATGAGACGTGCGCCGCCAGCCTCTTACGCAGGCGACACGCGCTTCACGGTGGATGCATCAGCCACGCCGCCGCGCCTTCCGCCTTCCATTGAACATGACGCGCTCGCGCAATCCGAGCCGCTTCCACAGAGCATTGACATGAGCACTGAATTCTCCCTCGACCGGCTCGAATCCCTCGTTGCTGCGCGCGATCACGACGCCGCGAATGAAGAGCTGATCGTGTTGTTCAACACGTTGGCCTCGAACCGCAGCAGACTGCCGGGCGTCGAACTGGCGCTCGCCGACCCCACCAAACCCGCCAGCGAAGAAGGCGCGCGGACGCTGCAACGCATCACCCACGCGATCACCGCCCTCCTCTCCGATCCGCAATTCATACTCAACGAAAAACAGTTCAACCAGCTTTTCTCCGCCCGCCATTTCCTCAACATGCTGTTCGTCGCGTCGGCGTATGGCAACACGGACCACATTCTGCGCGCGCTGCTCGCCGACGCCGGCGAAGCGCCCGCCGCCGACGTCGCGAAAGCGCTGATCAGAAAGCAGATCGTGCTGTACACCGTGGAATCGGAATACGACATCGATCTCGCCGACCTGGCAAAGAGCGATCCCGTGCTGGCAACGAGCCTCGGCATGTCGGTCGTCAGTTCGGCCGTGGTGATTTCTCCCGCGGCGCACGCCAAGCGCGAACGTCTGATCGACTGGCTGCCCAGCGCCCTCGAAACCATCGAAGATCTCGACGATCTGGCCGGCCCCGCCGTCTGCGGCGCGTACATGCATTGCAGCTATTCCGACTTGCCGGACCGGCACGCGATCAAGCGTTGCATCAGCCGGCTCGTGCGCAAGAAGCTGGGCACGCTCGGCCTGCTCGAACACGAAGCCGAAGTCGGCCGCGTTGCAACGCCCGAAGCGGCGGCAACGCGCGGCGAGCGCAACCCGTTGATGGTCGTCGTGCTCGAATGGTTCAACGGCGGCCACTCGATCTATCGCACGCATTCGCGCACGATGCTCGCCGCGCGCGAGCGCTTCGAAGTCGTCGCGTTCGGCGAAGCGCAGCACGTGGACGAAGCGGGACGCGCGGTGTTCGACCGCTTCATTCCGTTCGAGCATCCCGAATATGTCGGCGAAATCGTCCGGCAGGTGCGCGACTTCGCACTCGAGAATCAGGCGGCCGTGCTGTACATGCCGAGCGTCGGCATGTTCCCGCATACGGTCTTCATGACGAACGTGCGCGTCGCGCCGCTGCAGATCGCCGCGCTCGGCCATCCCGCGACGATGCACGCCGAATGCATCGACTACGTGAGCGTCGAGGAAGACTTCGTCGGCGATCCCGCGTGCTTCAGCGAAAATCTGATGCAATTGCCGAAAGATGGTCAGCCGTATGTGCCGTCCAAACTGCTCACCGACGTCACGCCGAGCCTCCCGAAGCGCGGCGAGTTCATCAATATCGCCGTGACGGCGAGCGCGATGAAGCTGAATCCGCGCTTTCTCGACGCGTGCCGTCGCATCATCGAAACGGCCGGCATTCAGGTGGGCTTCCACTTCATGACGTCCTGGGCCGAAGGTCTCGATATCGCGTACGTGCGCCGTCTGGTCGAGGCCGCGCTGCCGCTCGAAAACGTCATGGTGTACGGCGGGATGAGCTATCCGGCCTATCTGAAGGTGATCAACCTGATGGACATGTTCGTGAGCCCGTTCCCGTTCGGCAACACCAACGGTATCGTCGACGCGTTCACGCTCGGCTTGCCCGGCGTCAACCTGTGCGGCCGCGAAGTCTTCGAGCATATCGACAGCGGTCTGTTCGGACGCACGGGCATGCCCGACTGGCTGACCACGCATTCCGTCGACGAATACGTGCGCGCAGCCGTGCGGCTTGCCACCCAGCATGAGGAACGCGAAGCGTTGCGCCGCAAGATGGTCGAGACGAAAGCCGTTGAACGGATTTTCGAGGGGCGGCCCGAAGCGTTTGGCCGGAATGTGCTGGCGCTCGTGAATGCACAGGCGCAGGGCTACGTGAAGTTGCAGACTCAAGCCTGACCACGTGAAGGCGACGTAGCACATCGCCTCCATTCTCCAGCCAAACACCGGCCGGGCGCTCGCCGCCCCGCCGGTTTTTTTATCACCGCCGCAGACGGTCGAAGCGCCGCGTGTATTGCAGATCCATCCCCTGGAACGTGCCGCCGTAAGCGGCCACCGACCAGTAACGCGTCAGGTTCACGGTCGCCTTGATCGCGTTGCTCGCCGACTGCAAACCCTGTTCGTAGCCGATCACGAGCCATTCGCTCATCGCCTTCGACACCATCACGACCTGCGGATCGGTCAGCCCCACTTCGCTTCGTCCGATCGAGAACTCGTCGAGCCCGAACTCCTGCGCGATGCGTTTGCCGCTCGCGCTGCCGAGCAATGCGAGCGCCGTCGTCATCGTGCTTTGCTGGCCGACGTTGTTGCCCTGATCGGTGCCGTGGCCAAACAGCAGCCATGACAGCTTTTCGTTGTCCGGCACGTTCGGCTCCGACACCAGCTTCGCGACGGGCGACTGGATCGTGCCCGTCACCTGCACGCCCGCCTCGACCTGCTGGTTGCGGCGCATCGCGAGAATATTGATGCCCGGGTTCGCAACCGGTCCGTTGAACGTGAAGAAGCCATTCTCGATGCCGAGCTTGCGGCCGAACGCGATATAGGTCGAACCTTCCGTCACGCGCACGTTGCCCACAGCCCGCAGCGGCAGATTCGGCGCGGACAGCGCCGTGATCGTGCCGCGCAGGCCGACGTCCGCGCCTTGGCCGCGAAAGCGGAATTTCTGGCCGAGATCGATATCGATGTTCGCACGCGGCGCAAACGCGCCGACAGGCTTGTTCGAATTGCCGACTTCCTGAGGCTTGCCGCTCGCCACCGATCCATCCGGACGCACCACCACGACGTCGTCGCCCAGCCTCGGCTCGGACTTGTCGGGCATGTCGAAGAGGGCATGGTCGATGACGAACTTGCCGTTGATCGCGAGGCCGCCCTGCGTGCCCGCGTTGGCGACGCTCGCACTGCCCGACATCGTCAGTTGCCGGTCCGGCGACGCGAACAGTTCGAGCTGATCGGCGACGATGCTCGCCGTCAGATCGGGCTCGGTGTTGTCGAGCCGCACGCGACCCGTTGCGCGCAGCGTGCCCGTCGCGCCGTGGAACTCGACCTGCTGGAAATCGACGAGGTTCTCTGATAGCGCGATGCGTACCACGCCGTCCTTCAACTGCACGCCGAGATCGACGAGCGTCGCGGACAGACCGTCGCCAACCAGCGATCCCGACAGATTCGGCTTCGCGACCGTGCCGCCGAGCGCGAGCTTCAGCGCGAGATGGCCGTCGAGCAGATAGCTCGGCCCGAACAGGCCGCCCGTCGTCTTCAGCGACGGCACGTTCGCATTGATCGAACCCGACAGCGGCCCTTCGTCGTTGACCATCAGCACGCCGTCGCGCGGCACGAGCGTGGTGTGCGCGGACGCGTCGACCACGCCGATGCGGCTCGCCTGCGCATGCACGGTCGCGTTCAGCTGGTTGCCGCCGCTGAAGTCCGCGCGCGCCGCGACGTCGGTGATGCCGAGCGGCGCGAAGCCGCGTCCCACTTCGATCGTGATGTCGCCGCCGCGCCGCTTCAGCTCGATGTGGCCCGTCGCCGTCTCGCCGAGCGCAAAGTCCCAGTCGCCGTCGAACACGAGGTCCGTCTTCAAGGTCGACGGCACGCCTGTGAATTCCTGGCGCAGTTCGAGCATGCGCGCCACCGACACGCCCGTCAGCGTACCCGCCGACTTGATGCGCCCGTGATCGAGCGCAAACGACTTCAGGTCGAGCAGCGAGCCTTCCAGCGTGAGCCGCGTCGGGCCGAGCGTCACGCGCTGGCCGCCGGCGCTGACGGTCAGCGGCGTCTCCATGTTCAGTGCGGGTGTGCCCTTGTTCGACAGGCGCGTGACGGTGCCGTCCCAGTGCGTGCCGTCGCGCGCATCGGTGAGCTTGCCGTTCGCGGCCACGGCGAGATCGAGCGGGCGGCCTTGCAGCGTGCCCGTCGCGGAGGCGTCGAGCGTGTGCTTCGCGCGCGTGCCGTTCAGGTGCGCGGTGAGCGTGTTCAGCTCGACGCCCGCCGTGCTGATATTGCGCGCATCGGTCGTGAAGACCATCGCGCCGTTCGCGCCGTCGCGCAGTTCGGCGTGACCTTCGGCGTGCCCGACCTTGTTCGCGCCGAACACGACGCTGTCGGCCTTGTAGTCGAGCGCGACATTCGGATGCTCGAAAGTGCCCGTCACGTCGCCCTGCGCCGCGACGAGACCGGCGAGGCCGAAGCCGAGGCGCTCCAGTTCGGGCGCGTCGATATGAAAGCGCAGCCGGTCGCCGCGCGCGCCGAAGCTGCCTTGCAGATCGACCTGATTGCCCGCCACCGACAGATTCGCGCGGCTCGGCAGAATGCGCGAGCCGGCTAGCTGGATCGTGCCGCTGCCCGTCATCGGCAGGCCGTCGTAGACGCTTTCGCCGAGACGGAACTCGGCTTTTGTCGTGAAGGTGGGTGCGAGCAAGCCCGCCGCCGTCAGCGTGCCGTTCACGCGCGCTTCGATCTTGCGCGACGCGGCTGCTTTCACGGGCGCTTTCGGCGCGCTCACTTGGGCGCGCTTGCCTTTGCCCTTGGCTGAGCCGCTGGTACTGGCTGGCGCCGCCGCGCGCGACGGCGTTTGCGTCGTCAGCGACAGCGGATCGAAGTCCGTCAGCGTCGCCTTCAGGTTATAGGTGGAACTGGCGTCACGCTTGATCGCGCCGTTCAGGTCGATGCGTCCTTTGCCTGAACTCACGCGCACGTCGTTGAAACTGGTGCGCGCGGGATCGAGCGTGACCTTGCCCTGCACGCGCAGCGCCGCCTTCGGATCGTTCAGATCGAGTGTGACGCTCTGCACGTCGTCGTTCAGCCGGATCGAGACGGGACCGGCGAACTGCGTCGGCCGCACGCTCGCCTGAAGTGCGTTCAGATCGAGCTTCGCGACCTTCAGGTCGAACTGGCCGCGCTTGCCCATCAACGCGCCGCCGCCCGTGACGGTCGCTTCCTTGAGCAGACGCACGTTCAGGTTCGAGATGCGCTGCGCCTTGGCGTCGAGCTGCACGTCGGCGCGCGCGTCGATCAGCGGCAGCAGATGTGCGTCGATCGAGCCGGGCTTCGCGTTCACGATCGACACCTGGCCTTGCACCGCAAAGCCCGGCGACCGATTGGCGGCGTCGGCTTGCGCCTGAGAGGCCGCCGGCGGTGCGCTTGCTGGGCTCGCTGCACTCGCGAGCACTGCGGAACTTGCCGCGCGGCCTGCTTTCGCCGAACTGGCCGAACTGGCTGCACGCGCAGATCTCACCGCGCTCGCCGAACTGGCCGCACGCGCGGATTTCGTCGCGCTCGCCGATCTCGCCGTACGCGCAGATTTCACCGCGCTTGCCGAACCTGCCAAACTCGCCGCCGAGACCGTGCTCGCAGCCGCCACGGCACTCGCCACGTCCGCCCCACTCGCCGGCACCACATGCCCCGCCGCATCCCGCTGCACCGGCTGCAATTCCGCGCGCACGGCGAGATCGGCCAGCGGCGCACCGGGCGCGAAGGCTTGCGGATTGACGTGATCGAAGACCAGCGTCGCGCGCTGCAGCGGCACCTCCGCGAACGGCGTCGCCTCGACGCGCGCGCGGCCCGTCAGCTTCATCCCCGACGCATCGAGCTCGGCAATCAGCGTTTCGAGCGACCCAGACAGATGCGCGCGCACCTGGACGCCTTCGTCGTTGACCTTGCCCGAATAGCCGGCGTCGCCTGTCAGTGGAAACGGCCGCACGCCGTCGAGCTTCGCCGCTGCCGTCACCGCGCCGAACGGCGTGTCGAGGCGATCGACGGACGCCTCGTGATGACGCCCGTCGCTGCGCCCATGAAACAGCAGCCGCGCGTATTCGGAGGTGGATGCGCCCTCATGCAGGATCAGCTTCTCGACGCTCAGATCGCGCACGGCCAGTTGCAGCGGCAAACGCAGATCCTTCGGCAGGCTCATCGGTTCGGACTTCGACGGGGACGGCGCGATGCCCGCATCGACGGTGCCGATATGCAGATAATCGACGACGAAACGCCACGGCTTGTCGGACAGCGCCCATTTCCCGTCGATGCGGTCGGCGCGAATGTCCGTGCCGCTGCCGTCGAGGCTACGCCAGCGCACGTCGCGCAAATGCAGCCCCGTCGCGATCGCGCCGCCGTCGAGCTTGCCTTCGAGCTGGCCGTGCAACAGCTTCACGGCCGTCTGCCACGCGTACGCGGTGCCGCGCTCGGTGACGACCACGCCGTACAGCAGCCCGCCGACCAGCGCAACGAGCACCGCCGGCACGGTGATCGCCCATGCGATCTTTTTCCACAAACGCCGCCGCTTCCTCGGCGGCGGCGTGTCCGAACCGTCCGGACCGCTGGGCGGAGGGCCGCCCCGCGGGTCGCCGCCCGGCGGCTCTCCGCCAGGCGGTGCGCCGCCGGACGGATGGTCGGATGGGTTCTCGGATGGGTCCGTCGTCATGCTCAAAAAGTGCCGTCGATTCAGTCTGATGTCAAAACGCAATGCCGAGCGTCAGATACGGCCGCACGCTGCGGTTGCGCGTGCCGTACGCGAGATCGACGTTCACCGGGCCGACGGGGCTGCGCCAGCGCGCGCCCAGGCCGACGCCCGGATAGAAGACTTTCTCGCCCCACGCGTCGGTGGCCGTGCCGATGTCGAAGAACGCGGCCGCGCCCCAGTCGCGGTTGAACCAATGCTGATATTCGGAAGTGGCCGTCACGAGGTACTTGGTCGGCAGAATCGAGCCGCCGACGTTGTTACCGATGCTCTGATACCCATAGCCGCGCACCGAGTTCGAGCCGCCCGCGCGAAACAGCAGCGAAGCAGGCACGCCGCTCGACGGGCCACTGGTGAACACGCCGCCCAGCTCCGCGCGAAACAGGACGAGGTCGCGCGCGCCGACGGGCAGATATTGCTGGCCGCGCGCATAGCCGCGAATGAAGGTCTGGTCGGTCGCCACGCCCTTGACCGCGAAGCCCGCCTCGACGTGGATCAGGTTGCCCGAGCGCGGAAACAACGGGTCGTCCGTATTGCGGCGCGTCCATGACCATCCGGGCACGAGCGCGCGGCTCGTGGTCGGCGCCTGGGTATTCTGGTCCAGCCTGTCCTGGTAGTAGAGCAGCGAGTACGCGTAATCGATGTACTGCGACGTCCGCGTGCGCTGCACGCCCGCGCGCAAGCTGTAGATGCGCGTGTCGGACACGTTGGTGCTGGTGTACGACACGAGCGCGCTGTTGGTCCAGCCGCGCAGGCCCGGCGGCATCGCAAGGGTCACCTGGCCGTACTGCTGGATCTGGTCGAGACGGCCAGCGACGGTAAACGGCCAGGCCGCGCCGAACGTGTCGAGATACGAATACGAGCCCTGCACATGCGCGCCCGTGTCCGTCGAATAGCCGACGCCGCCGCGCACGCTGTTGTACGGAAATTCGCTGACCTTGACGTGCACGGGCGTCTCGAGCGGCTTTTCCGTGTCGTTGCCGACATCGATCGCGACGCTCGCGTAGTACGGCGTGTTCTGCAACTGGCGCTGCAACTCGGTCACGCGCTGGACATCGTAGACTTCACCCGGCGAGATCGGATTCACGTTCCTGACGATACGTTCGGGATAGCGCCGCGTGCCCTCGACGTCCAGCTTGCCCATCGTGAACGTGGGGCCGCTGTCGTAGGTGACGGACAGCTTCGCGTCATGCGTGCGCGGATCGATCCGCGCTTCCGAGCGCGAGATTTTCGCGCCCAGATAGCGGCGCGACTGCAGCGCCTTGAGCGACGCGTCCTTCGCGTCGTCCCAGTCCGTCTGCGTGAACGGTTCGCCCTCGTGCAGCGAGAACGCAAAGCGCGTCTTGTTTTCCTGCTCGGGGTCTTCCGTCAGCATGGGACCGCGAAACGACAGTGAAATCGATGAAATGGTCGTGCGCGGGCCGGGATCGACGGAGACGCGCACGACCTTTTTGCCGTCGATGGTGCGCACGTCGGTTCGCACGACGGGCGTGAAATAGCCTTGCGTCGACGTCAGATCGCGCACCTGCTGCGGCGTCGCCGTCACGAGGAAGTCGAATTGCTCGGGGCTGATGTCCTCGCGCTTCGCGAAGCGGGAAATGTCCAGATGCTCTTCGAGCAGCTTGCGCAACGAGCGCGGCTCCGCTTTCACGTCGACCTCGTAAGTCGGCTTGGCGCGCGCGGCATGGGCGTGCGTCGTGACGAGCAGCAGCACGCAGAACCCGCACGACAAACATGCGCGCAGCAGCATCGCCGCAAACGATGCGCGTTGCATCGCGCGACGGCCCGTCACGGTGCTTTCGTTGCGATGCTTGCGCGACCGCTCGATGGCCCACCCCGCCAAACGCGACCTCCGGCTCTTATTGACCATTGTTGAAGAATGCCGACACCCGGCCCGCTTGGGCGCAGGGGGAACGAGCGCTATTTGAACACATCGGCGCCCCAGCGCCATTTACGGGATACGCCGCGGCCACGGGCGCCGCACGTGGCCCTGAGGCGGCACGGTGCAACGAGCGCCCGCCTTGGACGCCGCCGGCCGCCCACGGTTCCGCCAGATTCCGCCGACTTTTCGCTTGGGGCTGGCGAGCTTGCGGTAAAATCCTGTTCTGCACGAGCGGCCCCGCGTCATCAGCACGTCGGGGCGCCGTCATCTTCATTCACGGACGTCGAGCCATGTATCAATCGGATATCACGCAGTTCCTGAATCAACTGAAGGCACAAAAGCCCACCCTGGAAGAAGAGCAGCGCCGCGGCCGCTCGCTGCTGTGGGACAAGCAGCCGATCGACCTCGACGAGCGTGCAGCCAATCAGGAAGCGCGCGTGAAGCAGAACTCGTACGTCTACTACCAGAACTTCTAAGTGACCACCGCCGACGAGGCCCGCGCCGCTTCGGGACAGTCCGACGCAGCGCTCGCCGCGCCCGCTACCGACTCGACGCCCAACACCGTCGACGGCATCGCTTTCGCTCGCCTGTACGGCGAGCCGCTCTTCAAGCTGCCGCAGGATCTCTACATCCCGCCCGACGCGCTCGAAGTCTTTCTGGAGACGTTCGAAGGCCCGCTGGATCTGCTGCTGTACCTGATTCGCAAGCAGAACTTCAACGTGCTCGACATTCCGATGGCCGAAGTCACGACCCAGTATCTCGGCTATGTCGAACAGTTGCGCAAGACCAATCTCGAGCTCGCCGCCGAATATCTGCTGATGGCCGCGATGCTCATCGAGATCAAGTCGCGCATGCTGCTGCCCGTAAAGAAGGCGGACACGGGCGACGAAGCGGAAGACCCGCGCGCCGAACTGGTCCGCCGTCTGCTCGAATACGAGCAGATGAAGCTCGCCGCACAGCGTCTTGACCAGTTGCCGCAACTCGGACGCGATTTCCTGCGCGCCGAGGTGTATATCGAGCAAAGCATCACGCCGCGCTTCCCGGACGTGAACACGGACGACCTGCGCTCCGCGTGGGCCGACGTGATCAAGCGCGCGAAGCTCGTCCAGCATCACAAGATTTCGCGCGAAGAGCTGTCCGTGCGCGAGCACATGAGCGTGATCCTGCGCAGGCTGCAGGGCGCGCGCTTCATGGAGTTTTCCGAATTGTTCGACACGACGCGCGGCGTACCCGTCGTCGTCGTGAACTTCATCGCGATGCTCGAGCTGTCGCGTGAATCGTTGATCGAGATCACGCAAGCCGAGCCGTTCGCGCCGATTTACGTGCGGCTGGCCTATCTGCCGGCCTGACAGGCTGCCGGCCGCGCGCGGGGACGTCATTGCAGCACGCCTTCTTCCCGCTGTCGCAGCCGTTCACGGAACCGAAACGAAGCTTTCCGGACGCCGTACCGCGCGGCCTCGCGTGGCTTATCCAGCCCGCGTCGCGTTCCAGTATCCGGGATTCCAGGCGTTTACCCCGCCGCCCAAACTCGGTGCAGCACGACAATAAATCCACTACAATCCCGCGCTCGAAGCCAGCCTACCGGACGGCCTGCGCCGGGCTTCACATGGATTTCCCGACACTGCGCGCACCGTCGCGTGAACGAGACAACCGCGAGCCTCGCTGCCGCCTGCCGGCGGTCGGCGTGACTCACAACATCGCCCGATCATGAAAGTCATCAGCTCGATCCAGGAATTGCGCGACCAGTTGCGCGGCCAGAACCGCACCGCCTTCGTGCCGACGATGGGCAATCTGCACGAGGGCCATCTGTCGCTGATGCGCCTCGCACGCCAGCACGGCGACCCGGTGGTGGCGAGCATCTTCGTGAACCGCCTGCAGTTCGGACCGAACGAAGACTTCGACAAGTATCCGCGCACGCTCCAGGCCGACATCGACAAGCTGCAGAAGGAAAACGTCTATGTGCTGTTCGCGCCGACGGAACGGGACATGTACCCGCAGCCGCAGGAATACCGCGTGCATCCGCCGCATGATCTCGGCGACATCCTCGAAGGCGAGTTCCGCCCCGGCTTCTTCACGGGCGTGTGCACGGTCGTGATGAAGCTGATGTCGTGCGTGCAGCCGCGCGTCGCCGTGTTCGGCAAGAAGGACTACCAGCAGTTGATGATCGTGCGCGCAATGACCGAGCAGTTCGCGCTGCCGTGCGACATCATCGCCGCCGAAACCGTCCGCGATGCCGACGGCCTCGCGCTCAGCTCGCGCAACCGCTATCTGACGGAGCCCGAGCGCGCCGAGGCACCGATGCTCGCGGTCACGCTCGCGCGCGTGCGCGAAGGCGTGCTGTCGGGCAACCGCGACTTCGCGAAGCTGGAGCAGGAGGCGGTGGCGTCGCTGGCTGCGCGCGGCTGGCAGCCGGACTACATCGCGATCCGCAAGCGTTCGAACCTCGTCGCGCCCGCCGCGCACGAGCTGGACGCGCCGCTCGTCGTGCTCGCCGCCGCGAAGCTCGGCGCGACGCGCCTGATCGATAACCTCGAAATCTGACGGCCAGAAGGACTAGCCATGCAACGCAACATGCTGAAGTCGAAGATTCACCGCGCCGTGGTCACACACTGCGAACTGCACTACGAAGGCTCGTGCGCGATCGACGAGAACCTGCTCGAAGCGGCGAACATCGTCGAAAACGAGCGCATCGACATCTGGAACATCAACAACGGCGAGCGCTTCTCGACGTATGCGATCAAGGGCGAGCGCGGCAGCGGCATGATCTCGCTGAACGGCTCGGCGGCGCGGCGCGCGCAACTGGGCGACCTGGTGATCATCGCGGCGTTCGCGAACGTCGACGAGGAAGAATTGAAGGCGGGTTGGAAGCCCGATCTGGTGTTCGTCGACGAAAACAACGTGATCAAGGGTAGCCGCGACCACGTGCCGACGCAAAGCTGGAGCTGATCGCTCCGCTGCCTGAATCATCTGCACGACATGACTAAAGGCGCTTGCGACAAGCGCCTTTAGTCTTTTTTGCCGCCGCCCTTCCCGTGCGCGGCCTTCCCGTCGACCCACGACGTGATCGACGCCCACTGCTCCAGATCCTTTTCGACACGGCTCTTCGCGACGTCCCACAGCGTCAGGCCGTGCGCCGCGAGCTGCACGTAGTTCTGCGTGTCGCGCAGATAGCCGAGCACGGGCAGATCGAGCCCTTCGACGAATCGATGCAGCTGGTCCGCGGACTTGGTGCGCGCATCCACCCGCATGCCGACCACGCCGATTTCGATTGCGCCCTTGCGCACCGCTTTCTCCTTGGCGAGGCGCTCGAGAAATTCCTTGGTCGCGAGAATATCGAAGATGGACGGTTGCAGCGGCACGATCACCTTGTCCGCCAGCGACAACGCCAGATTCAGCCGGTTGCCGTGCAGTCCGGCAGGCGTGTCGATCACGGCCTGCTCGAGGCCTTTGGGCGGCTTCGCCGGCGCATCGGGGTCGACCTCCCAGGTTTCGATGGCCGGCAGGGTTTCCGGACGCAGATCCAGCCATGCGTGCGCGGACTGC
>Ga0247692_1000079_pt1 | contig 20487 bp, 23 predicted proteins | sample CNK33_metaG_FD_183041 | JGI IMG/M metagenome (GOLD analysis project Ga0247692, IMG submission 183041) | Soil microbial communities from Purdue University Martell Research Forest, Indiana, United States - CNK33 | ecosystem: Environmental > Terrestrial > Soil > Temperate forest > Bulk soil...
CCATTTTCGGTTGGGGAGCAGATGAACCGACAGTCTACGCGGAACGCACAGGCCGCTCTGCAGTGCGCGGCGTCCACCATCAACCACACCGTCCAGCCAACCGGCCAGAATCCGGTCCGTCCATGGAGTAGTCGTCCCGATCCTGGTGGACGGTTTGCACATCGGGCGAAAGTCTCCCGGAGTTCATTCTTCGAATCACCCACACATTGCTTCTCAGGATGACCGCCACGGACCGCATGGAGCACTGCCCACTATCGGGCGGCTTCTGCCACATCGCCTCGTCTATAATCGGGAAACCCAGAATCCACACCGCATGGAGCCGTATTTTATGAGTCAAGCCCGCGGGCGATATGCGGGATCCCGGCGCAACGGTCAAAGCCAACTTCATCACGAGAAAAAATCTCCGCCCCAACGGCAGGGATCACCGTATGTGAAGGTGCCTGCTAAAGACTCCGCCCAGACTGCCTCCATCTTCAAAACACGATCGTTTCAGTTTCTGGTCGATGCGGTAGGCGCAGAGAATATCGCCATTGCACTCGAATCGAACATGACGCGCGTGGCCGAACTGATGAAAGGCGAGAGATTCACGCCCGAGACCGCCTTTCACATAGAAACCACGCTTGGATTACCGCATGGCTTCTTTGACCAGCCTAACCCTGCGCTCGCGGACGAGACCATCGCTCGTCTGAAGTCACCGCTCGACTTCGTTCAGATCGATGAGGGATTCGACGCAGAGTCCGAAGCACTTGAGCCGGCGCCTGCCAGGACCGTCGACCAGCAAGCAGTTCCAGAAGTTAGTTTGTCCGAGGAAGCGCAAATGCCAAAGAAAGTAGCTGGCGGCTCGCCGGGAGCCGTCAAGAACAGTCGAAGCGAGACGCCGAAACAGCCTAACTCTCGCGCCCCGCTCAAAGCTTCGTCTCCGAAGGACAAGGCGTCTCCGAAAACGCCACAACAGCAACCGCTGGCACTGAGCGACGGCCCTGAGGTGGAGAATATCCGACGCACTAACCTTCACCTTCTCACGAGTCGCAACGGATCGAAAGTAAGACTTGGCGTGGTCATGGAGATGAGTGGATTCAACATCGCGGATCGACTCCATGGCAAGAAGCGCATGGATAGTGTCGAGACAAACCGGTTCACGGAGCGACTCGGATTGCCAGTTGGCTGGTTGGACAGCCCGCGCACCGAAGCCGAAATTCCAGAGTCCGTGTCACGTATGCTCGCACCTGCTCCACGCGGGCGCGCATCCGTTAAGCAAGACGAGCCGCCCGCGCCAGCAACGAACGATGGCGTACAACGGAAACCCGCAAGCGGGGAGGTCCGCACGAGGCGCAAGCGTGCGGTCGCCTTGGGCGATTCGGAACGGCCCTCACCTGTTCCAGCGGATGTCGCGGAAGACAAGGAAACGATCATCGTCAGCCCGCAAGCTCGCGTGAATAAATTCTCCGACGATCTTGCCAGCCGCTCACCGGAAGAAAGTGATCGCGAGGCTCCGGTAGCCACATTCGTAATCGCTGAGTCGATGTCTGAGTCGTTGCCCGCCGCCGTGCCTCCGCATCAAAACCCGGCTCCGGTCCCCTTCACTTCCGTGACCAGCCTGGACAATCTGCACGGTATTGCACCGATAGCAGAAGCATTGATCAAGACGCTGGCAGGTAAGGCACGCACGGGTCGACTTGACGAACTGAAAGCCCTGGAACTTCTGCAGCAAGCGGTCTTGTTGTAGGGCGTCGCGGTGTCGATCAACCAACGATACCGCCGCCGATCATCGTGTGCGCCGGACTCTTGAGAGATCGGCACTGAAGTTCATGATGCAGTCGCGTGCAAGGGGAACGACACCCTTTGCAGGTGACCCGTCCCGTTGTCTGTCGCGCACGTTGACGGTTTTTATGTCGAAGGGATCTATACAACGCTCGTTACCTGCCCTCCCCGGCGCCGTTCGTTAGAGACGGTATGCCCGCTGATCGGCCATAGCTGACGATCGGCGGTAGGGAGCGGTGCGTCAGCTGAAGGCTGGTTTGCTGCCATTCGCGATCCAGCGTTGGCGAATGGCACTTCTCACCGTCAATGAATGAGTCTTCCCGACCCTGTATAGCGGAACTTCAGATTTCTCGAAAACGGCCGTTCACCGTTGAGATGAAGCAAAAAAGCCAAGTAAATCCAACGGCGAATATCTGGAGATCATGTGTTGAATGGCCCTGAACAAGACAATCTCACTAAGCTGGAAAAGCGCGTTTACCGGTACGCGGCATGCCTTGCGCTTTGCGTTGACGTGTATCTGATGGTGCTCATCAAGGCCGGATCTTTGTCGCCAAACCTTTGGACCAATATGGCCGGGTTCACGATGCTCATGATTGCGGTGGTCTTCGGATGGGGTTGCAACAAAAACGTGCGCGTTTTGGACCTCCGTAAATTCAACCGCGAGTGAAAGGGAAGCCGGTGGCGCCGAGTACCCTCGCCCTAATGACCACGCCAAATTGACTCTGCAGCCTTAGGAAGCACCGCGGAATACTACCGTAGCGGTAATCCTGGTGGTGCACCATCGGGTGATTGTCAGCAATCTGAGAGGCAACCCAGAACGGCTGAAACTGGCCGACTGTACTCATTCACAGAAGTCGCCGTAGAGCTGCCGTTCAATGATCAGCGAAACATGCCGTTGGAGCGGCTGGAATACTAGCGGAAGCTGACGGATGAACTACGTAGACAATTCGGCTCGCCGAGCCGCCAGCGGCCGCCATATTCGTTTCCGAAACAAGCCTAACAGCAAGACCAATAAGCCGCGCGCAGCCCTTGATTCATCTTCCGCGCGAATGATTCTTGTGAAAACGGCTCGTGAGCAAGGCGGTGCTCCCGTCGTCTACAGCCCACAGGCTCCTCACCAGTGCTGGGGCACCCGCTTGCAGAAAGCCGGCTGGTAAACCCAGATATTCATCCGGCGACTCGCTCACGTCGGTAATTCGTAAGCGACCGGCAATCCCGTCTTGACGCGGCGGCAAGACCTCGCCGCCGCTGCTCGTGGTCCATTGCAGGACGGCGAGCGGAGCCGATAGATTCCCAGCATGTTCACTTTTCGTCCGCGATGGAAGGAAGGGCCGGGGAAAGCAATTGAACGCGAAGTTGCCGGTCCACTATCCGGGGCCGGTGGAACTCAGAACAGACCGGGCCGCTGCTGGCGCCGGCCGCCGCCCTGGCCCTGCGCCAGCTTGCGCGCCTGCTCGATCTTGCGTGCGGTCTGAGTGAGCTCCGTGGTCGCCTTCGTGTTCAATTCGAAGATGAACTTGCCCTTGTCGATGTCGGCGAAATCGATCATGACGATGTTGGGCATGAAGACCTTGAGCGCGACACCGTTCGTGTAGTCGGTTGACGAAATGTAGGTCGGCAGCCGCGATTCGATCGCCTCGCCGAAGCCGGCCATCCACAGCTCGGTGAGCGCGGTCGGACGGTTGTCCGGCCCCCACATGGTCGAGTTGCGCTCCCGGATGCTCCGCTTCAGGCCGGTGGTCGTCCAGTACATCATCCCCATCACCTCGGGGTCGGAGTTGAGGGCGCCGATCTGCATCAGCGCACTCTGCTTCTCGATGTTGGACGCGATCTTGCCCATGTCGCTGTCGCCGTTGAGCGCGTTCGTGCCGCCCTTACCGACGTATTGCAAGCCGTCGTAGCCGCTGCTGTAGCCGGTGCCGTCCGCGAGGCGCTTGCAACCCCAGATCCCGGCCGACGAAAGGTAGCCCTGGCCGGCGACTTCGTCGATGCCCTTCTGGGTGAAGAGCACGACGACGTGCTTCTTCATCTGGTCGAGCGTCTTCTCGTTGAGGCTGCCCGTACCCGTGAAGAGAGCGGCGCCGAGCTCCCGCACGCAGATCTCCGCGATGATGGCCCAGTTCGTGCACTTGTCGAACTTCAGGAGCAGGAATTCGCTGGTGTTGTATTTCACGAAATCCTTCGCCTGTTGCAGCATGTCCACGAGCCGCATGCCAAACGCGCCGTCCAGCGGCAGCTTGGTGGTGGTGACGTCAGCCTTCCTGCCGCCCAGGTCGAAGACGGTCTTGTCCTTCTTATCCTTCTGGTGCATCAGCTTCGGGTCGGCATGGAAGGCCTTCAGCAGCACCGGCGAGGAGGACAGAGTCGAACTCTTGGTTGCCGCGATCCGCAGGTCGAATAGGCGCACGCCGGCCTTGGCCTGCTCGAAGATTTCGAGGTCCTGGGTCTGGACGTTGGCGTCGCCGCCCGTGATGCCCGCGTCGTGGCTGCCGGCGAAGACGATGTCGCAGAGCCGCTTGCCGCCGCCCAACATGTGGTAATTGATCATGGCCGTCGTACCTCCGATAGAGAGAGTGCGTATTCCACGCAAACCGAACGCTCATTCCATGCGTATGCGAACGTGCAATCCACGGTTTTCCGAACGCACATTCCACGCGTAAGCGAACGTCGGACGTGGCGATGCGGGTCTGAGCGTTTTTACTCCGACACTTCCTTGCTGGTCAAATCATTTCGGCGTTAGCTTGCCTCGGATTCACTGCCAAGATATTCGAGGACCTGCATTGCGAGATCGCCATGAGAGTCCGCTGAGTTTCGCACAAGAGGCTGGAACAAAATACCGCGAAAAGTGGGAACAAAATCGTGCACCAGCAACGTCACCACTGGTACGAAAGACCAGATGGCGTTGCACTTTTGGAAGCAGCCATTGATACGGCGCCTGGTCTAGCGGCCGCTAAGGTTCGGTTTGGTCTGTTCGCCGTCGGCCCGGGGGCGGCGATTTCAGCCCGGTCGCTGCCCGATGATTGCAACTGCCCGGCTCCCCCCCGAGTCGGGCGGTAGCCAAAGGCGTCACTGAGCGAAGTGGCGGCTCTCCGGTTGCAGCAGTATCGCTGTGACAACGTAACGGATCTGCACGCCGCTCGGTGGTCGGCACACTACGGTCTGCCCACATCGCGCACCCAAAAGTGAAATGCCGGCAGGCGACAGCACCGACAGATGTCCCATCCGATAGTCCGCCTTGTCGGGATAAACCAGCGTCCAGCGATGTGTGTCGGCACTGTCGAGTACCGCGCATTCAATCATCGTGTTCATCGTGACGACGTCAGGCGGTATCTGCTCGGGGGCGACAAGTAGAGCGGTGGCCTCAATCGTCTCCACCATCGCTCGCTGCTGCGATGTCGCCGTCGGCAGATTGATGCACGCTTTCAGTTGAGCCAGATCGCTTTCGGACACGATGCGCTCATTTTCCGCAAGCGTCTTCATATCAGTGAGAGAACAGGTTTGGGGGAACAGCACGATTGCCTCCGGCAAGAATAAAGATTGCAGATGTCTGAGCATCGACTGTCATCCCATATCTCCAGCCAGGACTCATCTTGAAAGATCAGCCGTGTGGCCGTGCCCGATCGATGCACGCAGCGCACGACATCCCGGTTCACGAACGCGCCGGGACGCTCATCTGAAAAGACCACCTGCATCAGTGGAGCCAGGCGCCGGGTGACCGCGGAAAAGCTCGCGTACGTCGAAGGCTTCGCGGCACCGAGCCAGTAGAGTAGTGCTGCTGTCGGGTTGCCTGCGTCCCGCAGCACAAAGCGGAGAGGCCGAGCGACTGACAGTGAGGTGAGCGATTGCATGATGACTACTCCCCGCTTCCACGAGCGGTGTCAGGTCTGCCGTCCATGATGTCGGTACCCATGGCCCGCTCCACCACTTTTTGCAGTCGGTGATCGACCCATATCCTTCCCCATCGTGCGCATACCCTAGCGCCTCCGCCGCCGTGTAGAAATAGTCCACGGCATGCGGCCGCACCCACGAGGCGATGCACAGTTCTCGGACTAACCTTTCTCAATTGTGTCGCCAAACAACATGTGATTGAAAGGAGTCTGACATGGTCCAACGGAACAAGTACGTCACACATTTCCGCCATGTCATTCGCGCCGCTTTTCTCATCGTGGGCGCCGTGCTCGCAAATATCACTTGCGCGCAGCTCGCGCGGATGGAAGTCGTCCCATTCCAATCCGTGACACTTACGGACGAGGAATTTCTTGCAGGCCGTGAGGACGGCAAGCCGGTTACCGTGGCCGGCGAGTTACGTCTGCCGCGCGCCGGTACGGACCGGCTTCCGCTTGTCATTCTGCTTCACGGCTCCGGCGGCATTTCGGGGTATATCGTGGAATGGTGTGGTAAGGCAAACGCTCCTCCGACGATGATCAGAGAGGCCGAGGAGAACAGGAGGACAGTTTTCCGGTTATGTCCATTCACTGTTTCCTGTTTTCTGCCGGTTGACGCGAAAATTTCTCGACGAAAGGCCGGACGAAGAGGAAGAGACCTTCGAAGGACAACGCTTTCGACCAATCGAACGACCGCAGATGGCCGACTGCCGCCTCCCGCTACCGCAAGCACATAGTTTTAGCGCGCCGCCTCTAGCTATAGCGCATCTTGTAACGGATTCTGGAAGCCGGTAGGTCACCGAGACGATAGTCCGTGGCCGCGTCGCGTGGAACGGGAACGAAGATGCCAGTCAGCCCTGGGTGATCATTGATGGATGGCGCATCGAATGGAGCGATTTCGGCGCAATGCTCCTTGCATTCGAGCGATGGCAGTTCCGCCTCGACTTGATCTTCTCGACTGAGGAGGCTTGAGGCCGCTCACGACCCGTCCGCTGAGTTCCGACGCCACACGCGGTATGGTCTTCGCGACGTGCAGGATGTGCGCGTTGAAATCATTTGCCCGATTCGCTCGGCACGCACGTTGGGCAGACCTGTTTTCTTCAGTGGGTCAGCTGTCAACTGCTATGAGGATCGGACACCCATGCGGCTGTCTGCAGGCTTCAGCGCTTCTTTACGGTAGAACCGGCCAGACTGCCTGGTTCAGGTTGGAGTGACGGTTCGATGGACGTCAAATTCAGTTCGCGCGGACCGCGTGCTCTCGGCACTATCAGCGTCAAAATCACACCCACGATGCCGATAATCGCCAGAACATAGAAGATCGAATTGAGTGCGAGCCCTGCACTGATCAGCAATCCGCCCAACAGTGGACCAACAGCTCCTCCAAGACGCCCAAATCCGGCACACCAGGCGACGCCCGCGCCCCGCACATTGGTTCGATAGTAGTTTGCGACGAAGCCATAGATCAATGTTTGCGTGCCGCTCGTGCCCAACCCAACGATCGCAACCAGGGCCAGTAGTATTCCGACCGGTACATTCAAGGTCAACAGCGCGATCGAGACTGATCCGATGAGAAAACATGCCGCGACAACCGGCTTGGGACCGAATGTGTCCGCAACACGTGAGCCCGCCAACGCGCCGATCACCGCACCGCCGTTCAGCACCAGCAGAAATGACAGCGATCCGTTGGCGTTGAACCCGGCTCGCAGCATCAGTTCAGGCAACCAGGTGTTCAGCGAGTAGACGAGCACCAATCCGGTAGCACTCATCAAGCCGAGCATGATCGTAGGAAAGAGGTAAGAACCGAACAGTCCGGCGAAGCCTGGTTTCTCGGAAGTGACTGGCATGACGCTACCCGCCGTGCGCCTGGTCAGTTCGGGCAGTGCGACACCGGTCCGCTCCGAAATGGCGTGAGCCTCGTCGAGACGGCCCCGGCTGACGAGCCACGCCACCGATTCCGGCATCTTGAAGTACGCCAATGGCAACAGCGTGACGAAAGGAAGCGCACCGATCCAGAACATGCCGCGCCAACCAATATGGTGTAGCAACAGGATCGCCAGCATCGCCGCTAACAGGCTTCCTAATGGCACCCCGGAATACGTTATCGCGTTGCAGAGGTTCTTGCGGCCTTTCGGAGCATATTCCGACACGAGCGCGCCTGTCGTCGCCACCAATGCGCCGACGCCAAGACCGGTGACGAAACGCATGAGCCCGAACATCGTCGTGGTGGTCGTCATCGCGGTGACCGCCATCCCGACCGAGAACCACGCGTACGAGAACAGCATAACTTTGCGGCGCCCCAGGACGTCGCCGACGCTTCCCGCGAGCAGCGCCCCGACAAGTACGCCGACAAGCGCATAACTGCCGAGCGCACCCGCGGTCGCCGGTGTCATGGTCCCGATCTGCGACGCGTCGCGCAGGAACCTCGACACGACCGTTCCGTACACGACGAGATCATAGCCGTCGAAAATCAGACCGACAGTGGCGAGAGCCACCACCCATACGACCGTGCGACGGTGTCGAGTTTCTGAAGCGAATTCTGTCGTCATCGTGATTGCGAAGTTTCCGTAGGTTGAGTACCGGTCCGTGCTCGTTGCCTAGCGTGGTGCACGGTGATTACGCGGGTTCTGTGCGCCATCACAACCCGCCATGTAGCAGGCGCCCAGTCACCTCTTTCGGCCGCCCGTGCGCCTTCCGTTCGACTCAGCGTGACGTGCACCGGACAGTGACATGCGGGAAATACTGACAATCTATTCAGGAATCCATATCGTATTCGACATGAGGAATCGCCCCGCAATCATCGGTATTGGTCTCCGATTGCGGCAACTGCGCCGCGAGCACGAGTCCCGTCGGCCCGCTGCCGACGATGAACAGATCGGTCGCATCTTTAACATCGGATCCGTCCGTGCGGAAACCAGTTCGATGAAATTGCATAGTGTCGTCCTCTATTGGTCTCGAATGCCTTGGTTACCAATATACTCCGTACACCAACTATATCCAAGAATTTATCGCGATTCTGCGGTTTACCCTGAGATCAGGATGCACGTCTGCAGTCCCAGTCACAACCTTTCATGTTGCAGCTTGCTTGCCCTGGCACGCCGCAATGAATGACCGGTTTTTGAGCGGAGCCGACGCTTGAACGTCTGATCGACGGTGCTTGCCAATGACGCTTCGTGGCCGAGTCCGGAAATTCACCCGCCGTCCATCCAGTTCTCGCTGAACATTGCGGCCGACCTCCCAATCAAGGATCCCGCAGCGTCGCGTGGAGAAGCCGGTCAGCCAGGAATTTGCGATTGGACCGTTTTCACTCCGCGTCTAAGGTTAAGATCGCAAGCGTTGCGGGAGCGATTTTTGCTCTGTCGGCGGTATCACCGCGCGCATCGCACGCCGCGATCATCGGTTCGCGCTTCGTTATGACTTGTGTTAGCGAGTCTTAGGCCGAACCTGAGAGGACCGTAGTTCGACGGGCGGCTCTGACGTGGAGACGACAATGATGACGATGACGTTAGCCCTACGGTTAGCGACTGCAGCTGTGTTAGCGTTCTGCCTCGCCGGGTGCGGTGGTGGTGGTGATCCGGCCGGTACGGATGCCGGTGATCTGGGAGCATCTACGAAGGCATTAGCCGCAACCGGGAATCCCATCGCGGATGGTGGATCCGTCGCGTCCAGGATCACAAAACTTCAGCGCTATCAGGTCGACCCGACGAAGGTCTTCGTCGCGGGTATTTCCTCTGGCGGTTTCGCGGCAGTGCAGATGCACGTTGCCCACTCTTCCACCTTCAAAGGGGCCGCTGTCTACGCTGGCGGAGTGTACTGGTGTGCTGGTGCCGGCGGAGCCGCGACAGCTTTGACAAACTGTGGCGGCTTGACGCTTCCGTCGAATCAGGCGTCGTACAACAGCACGCTTACTGCATCCGAGGCGTATCTTGACGCGCAATCGTCCCTCGGCACCATCGACCCGGCGACGAACCTGCGTGGACAGCCCGTCTACCTCTGGTCCGGCACGCAAGACCAGGTCGTCAATCCGCTTGAGATGGCCGACCTCAACTCGGAATACCAGCGCTATGGGGCCAACGTTCACTTCGACAATGCATATCCCGCCGAGCACGGCTGGGAATCACCTGACGGCGAACTTGCATGCGGCACGCTCGGGAGTCCCTACATGGTGCGCTGCCCGGCCAATGGCGAAGTCTACGATTCAGTAGAAACGTGGCTGACGATGTTCCTCGGCCCATTGAAACCGCGCAACAACGGAAAGCTGTCGGGTACGCTGTCTTCCTTCGATCAAACGGAGTTCGGGGCGTCCCCAAACCTCTCGATGAGCTCGACGGGGAGCGTTTTTGTTCCCAAAGCCTGCGCGCAAGGGAGCAGGTGCGGATTCGTGCTCGCGCTTCACGGCTGTTTGCAGGAGGCGTCGCTTATCGGAACCCGCTGGTTCACCGAGGCCGGCATCAATGAATGGGCCGATACGAACAAACTGGTCGTCGTGTATCCCGACACGATTGCGTCGTCTGCGCCAGGGCCGACGAATCCGAATGCATGCTTCGACTGGTGGGGTTACTCCAATCAATACGACCCGAACTACGCGCTCAAGAGCGGCTTGCAGATGTCGGTGCTTTACGCGATGGTGCAGCGCGTGACTGGCCGACCGTAGGGCCGTCGTGGCACGGTTCCAATCGGTCGCAACGAGATTTGTCCGGCTTGACCGAACAACCGAAAACGATCGTTCTCTCCGGCCACTGTATCGTTCCGCCACGTGCCAATTCGAATTTGCCGACGCGCCCTTTGCGAGCGGCGCCGGTATACGCCCCTGTACCGGCGCCGAAAAATTCGAGTTCGCGCAGTTCATCGGCCGCCAAGACGGCAGGGGCTCCGACTTGGGCACTCTCGGCAATTGAATGACCGGTTGCTCAGTGGAACTGCCCTCGGAGTGTCCGCCAACGCGTCGGACCCGGTCTTGCCGTGTGCGTCGACGCCGTGGACCTGGAACAGGTTCTTTGCGAGGTCGATACCAACAGTCGTAACCTTCATGATGGGCGCTCCCTCTCGTGAAGTGGTGGCTTTGACACTTCCACTTTCGCACATCGATGCCGTGCCGGGCGGGGGCGTCCATTCCATTAGCAATGGCCGCCGAACAGCCGCCGCCTGCCAACCCGCCCACTTGGATGCATCTAGGCGAGTAAAGGTCGAATAGAGACGCGAACCGCAATTCATCGCCAAGGCTCAATTCACTTTCACCCAACCCGTCGCGCCCGTACCGCGATAGATATACATGCCCGCCCCCGTGCCGCCACCCTGCACCACGGCACCCGTATAAGAAGGCGTACCCGCAAAATTGACAACATCGTTGTTCTGCGGGGTCAGCACCGCACCGCTTGCGGTGATCGGCGCAAGGTCCGACTTCGTGATACGCACCGTACCTGATACGACGGTGACCGCTTGTGCACCCGTACCGCTGACCGTCGTGCCAAACAGCGACAAGGTCGTCGCCCCCGACACGTTACGGACCAGATTCGCGCCTGTGCTCAACATGCCGCCAACATACGAGATGTTCGCGGTGAACGCACCATTCATAAAAATCGGGTGCGTTTGATTCAGGATCTTGCAGTCACGCCACTCCAGCGTCACGCCCGCAGCCGATGCGTTGTTGATCTGCACACCAGCCTTGACGCCGTTGAAGTAGCCATCGGAGACCACGCCGTAACCGATGTACGCAGTATTCGCGACCAGATATATCCCTTGAGCATCGGCGCCACCATTCGGGCCGACGATGTTGTTACCGCGCGACCGGAAGTTGTTGACGCCGCCCGACAGCAGGAACCATGCTTGCGGTATCTGATATCCCTGTGCGGTCATAATTCGGTCCAGCGTCAGGTCATCGATCACCGCCGCATTTCCAGCGCTGTACTGGTTGATAAAGCACGCCGCCGTAGGGGCGGTCGCGCCGCTCGAATTGATTGTGAGCCCATCGATGATCACCTGACGGGCAACCGTCTTATTACCGAACTGGACAAATGCCTGGTTCGACGACAGGTTCGACGGGGTCCATTCACAATCCTTGAACTTCACGCCATCCAGGTTGAACGTGTTGTACGGCACCTGTATCGACACGGCGATATTGCCATTCGTACCGACCGACGCATCGCAGTGCACCTGCTCGACAACAACGTTGCGCACTGTGAGCGTGTTCTGGCCATCGGCGGGAGATCCGCTCGGGGTCTTCTGCACGACCATCATCCTGCAGTTCGCGTTTGTCATCGCGTAATACCCACGTGTAATCCTGACGTTTTCGACCAGACCGACTCCGGAATACTCGGAGCCGTTCACCTGATCGAAGTCACCCGTGATCGCGAACCCCGGCGACGCAGGTGTTCCTGGTGCGGTGCTCATATTGACCTCCCAGCCGTCCACCGACACGTTCCTTACGTTGCCGGTGCCCGTTCCGTTACCCGTTGTCCGGGTGCCCGGCAGGAACACGACAAGACTGGAAGTCCGGGTCTGGCCAGCGAGGCCGGTACAACCGTAATATGCACAGTCGTTGATCCGTACGTCCACAATGTCGCCGACCGTGGGACTACTGCGGTGCCAATCCCACGCGTTTAGCGCGATAAAGGCGTCATTCGAAAATCCACTGCAACGATCCACAACAATGTGCTTCGACGGGCCGTTGATATGTATGAAGTCACGTTCCACATTCGGATTCATGTCGTGGAAATACCCGTCAGTACCAATGTACTGGCAAAAGAAGCCATTCGAATTGTATGGGTTTGCCACCGCGCACTCGAAGTTCTTCACGTTGATCATCGAGATCTCGCCCTGAATACCATAGAGGAAGGTATTGGGCGTAATCACGCTGACTGCCTGCGTGAGGCTCGTCTGGCTCGCGGCGTTACCGTCAATCGTGCCTTGACCGAAGAATCCAATATTGCTGTCACCAACCGGAGTACTTTGAAGCGCCCCCTTGTTGATGAACATGCACAGATTGTAGTTCGCGGGCTTGCGGTGCGTTACGCCGTAGCCGAGCAAGAACGACGTGTTGGTCGGCATCACAACCTGATTGCAGTAGTAAACACCGGGAGTATTTACCTGAACCTGCACGTAGGTGAGCGTACTGACATTATTCAGTGCATTCTGAATTACGGTCGCATTCGCGGCGGCCTTTGTCGAATCGTTATAGATAATTGATGCACTCACATCGATGATTACCGAAGCCATGATGTCTCCCTACGCGATTGTCAGTAGTAGAGCGCGGAGGGTCGACGCATCCCTCGTCACCCCATGGGTTGAGGCACCGTATTCGCTAGCGCGCTATAAACATAGGCGATATGTAATGCATCAGCAACCGGGAAGCTCGTATTAACTGCTTCAATCGGGTGCATATCGATGCCGAGATCTGGCTGGCCGATATTGAACTTGCATCGTCCTCCGTTCGGGGCCGTGAGGGCCAATCCAGAGCAGAGACGAGACTACCGGCGCATCCCCGGGGTGGCGAGCGACAGGTTCCGCGGGTGGCTAGCGTCCCTCACGCAGGCTGCTCACGGCACCGTCGCTGGTGAGCGGCGAGAGCCAGCGCAGCAGGCACCGCAGTCCGCAGTCGTTCCGCAGGCGGCTTGCAGCGAAGCGCCCAAGGAGACTTGCCGGGCGCCCGTCGGGTCGCGACGGGCATCGTTTGTGTAAGATGCCTGAGGGCCCCCCTCCCCCACCTCACGCAAGTTGCTCAAAATGGCACGAATTCCCGTTGATTTACGTGCTCATGCTCAGTGAAGAAGACGCTCCCGTCGTCATGAGCTTTCGGTCAGGTGCGGCGCCCTGAGCTTCTGCTGTCTCACGAACTCGCGCGTGCAGTCCAACGTGCGGGAAGCAAACTATCAGCAAGCATGCGATGAATGTCGTAGCCGCCATGAAATAAAAACGGGCTTGCCGGGAATCGAACGGCTGCTCGACGATAACCGTGCATTGGGTGCTGCGAACGCGTCGAACACAGCGAGTGAACTGATGATGCCGGTACCCTTCACGCCCTCTTCCCCGCTAAGGTAGCAAATTAGGAAGGCAACCGACCACAATAGTTGTCACTGACATGCCGGCTACCATAGTTGACGCGTACCACGCGTCGCTCGATGGGGCGACGGCAAAAGGGCCGCTAGACGATTCTCAACTTAGTTGCATGGGCATCAGATGTTCAGGAAATGGAGCAGGCAACCATGCTATTACGATAAGTATTCTTTTTATAACAGCGCGTTCTTCTCGTGGCGTCACTGGCCCAATCCTGTCTGCATCGCTTACCTCAAACATAATTTAGGATAACTACTACATTTTGTTATCGTGGCGGGCAGACGACATTATCGATTCACCGCACGCAGTAGTGGAATGTTGGCCAGTCGTGCGATTGAGTCTGCGCTTTGCTGTTGGATACGTGCAAGCCCAAGATCGAAATCGAACCATCCGTTCGACATGCTGATCAGGACATCGGGTCTGTCAACGAGGAGCCGCCAATGCGGCCACCATAGAAAATCCTCGTAGCAGATCGAAAATGCCGTACGGCGCCCCGCAATCGCCAGGTACGGCTGCATCACGCTACCCGGCCTGGCGCTTACACCGGCCCACGGTCGCCACAATCCTGCTGGTACTGGCTGCCGGCTGTCAAGGCGCCCACGATCAGCGCCAACGACCACTGCACTGTCGGTGTACCGCAGGAATGGTTCATCACTTATCGGTGTGCGAGATAGCGAACCGGCTTCTGCCAGATCCGCTCCGAAGATCAACGTTTTCTTCGACGCCGCTAACTGCGGAATATAGTCCCGCCACCAATACTGCATCGCGGGTCGCCATAACCCGACTATTTCCTCCGGAAGGACGGCAACTGAAGCATTGGTCTCGAATCGCTCCTGGACAGCCTGTTTTGTCGCCTCGAGATGCGCGTGGAGTGCTTCGTAATCTCGTTGATCAAGTCTTCCGAGAGATGTGTCGACGGCCACCCACCCAACAGGAACCTCGAGTTGTTGGCTGACGAGATGTGCAGCCACCGAAGTGCCTGTCAAGAGAACGACGCTGATCCAGGCCACCCGTGAGTGCCGGACACATGCCGCAGCCGCCAGCATGCACGCTCCCAACAACAAGCCTGCGAGCTGCCAGCCAGGGTATAACGCGCTGGCCACATGCAAAGGCGAGAGCCAACCGACAATGCCCACCGGTGGAAGCGACACGAACAAGGTCGCGAGCACAGCGCGGACTGCGTGTGGTGCCTCGCCAGCACGCGGCATCAGCAATGCCCACGGAGCGGCCAGCACGACCGCTTGTCCCAGCCAGAAAACAACCCCAAAACCAAGCGCGGCGCTTGCCGACAGTTCGCCATAACCCGCGAAGAAGCGGGCACACACAAGCGGGATGTCGCGCGCACCAGTCAGGTAGTAGGCAGCCCATAGAGACAACGCTGACCACCGACTGCTTGTAGTTGACCAGATCAATGGCAGGAGGATCAGCACCGTCAACCAGCGACCGGGATACCATGCGAGCAGCGCAATGGCGACGCCAGCCGCGCCGTAAGCACCGCACCGCATCCCATGAAACCAGGGAGTTGAGGCGTAACGTTCGGATCGGCGCGTAGCGGGCAAGCGGTCAGTCAGCAGGGAGATAACAGCACGCCAGCACGGCATATCTGGCTCGCTGTCGAGCGCGGAGGTAGCGCGGTCAAGGGGTTCGACGTAGAGGCGATTTGACGGAGCGTGGCCCTGGATCCAGCTGTCGAGCCGCAATTTCCACCGGAGATATCGCATTGTGTGCCGCGTAGAAGACGCCTCTCGAATGTTGTCCATTGACGCCTCCTCAATGCACGGTCCCGGAAGGTCTGGGCCAGTCGAGGATATCCAATGCCGCCCCCTTTCGGAGACTGCGACCCTCCGACTGGCACCGGCGGATTCACATAGTGGCTGAACAGGTTCTGCTCGCTACCAAGTGCCGGTTCGCCCTCTTTTCTGCACGACTGAGAAAACTAAAGAGGCTCTACACGGCTTTGTTCCGGTTCGCGCGGTCCAATACGCACGCTCACCACAACACACGGTTCGAAAAGCAGGCCGAACGTGATGCTGATTCTCCACGAAACGCAAATGCCACAGAAGGCGCAAGTGATGTAGATTAGGATCTCGTTACGACCCACCACTGTATCTTCGAATCGGTCGCCATCGGAGTTAGTTCTGAAGTTGCACAGGAGCCGGCGTGAACACGAAGCATAGTAAGAAGGGGCATCTCGAAGCCGCGGCGTCACACCACGAGCAGGCCGCGCGACATCACCGCGAGGCTTCCCGGCATTTCGAGGAAGGTCGAGACTTTGCTCACGCCGCACATCAGGCGATGATGGCCCATGGCCACACGTTGCATGCGATCGATCACGCACACGACGCTGGTGCGCACAGCACCAATACGCCGTCGATAACGCCTCCATCGACCGGCTCAGGCGTAAGTGCCGCGGACGTGGCAAAACATCATGCGGCGGCCGTGGAGCTTCACACGCAGGCGGCGCAGCATATGCGCCACGCTGTCAATCTCTTCGATCAGGATCGTAGCGCGGTCTCCCACGACGCACAGCTAGCACTCTCCCTCGCACTGCGCGCTTTGTCCCATGGCAACGAAGCAGCCAGACTCTTTGTCAAGCTCGCTGCCAGTGGTTGCTTCGTGAGTTAAGGTTGGTTGAATTCAAGCCGGTCATCCCGTACGGTGAAGTATTCGGAGTGGTGCGGTATCCGTTTACACCGCCTATTGAGCGCACCGAACGCTGAAACGCTTTCTCCACGGCATGCACGCCGTAAAGCACCAGGTTGTCGCGCGGATCTACGGTCGTGGGCCTGCCGTAAAGATCCGCGCATTGATTGGTATGGAGCAATCCAGCGTGCCACTCTCGACTAGACCTTTCGCTCCAGCAGGTCTGTTGCGAAAGACTTTGCGTGCGCTACGGCCTCGTGCGCGTCGAGGAATACTCCGAGCTGCTCCCAGCGTTCCTCGACCCCATATGTTCCTTTCATACCGAGTGCCCTCTGAACGAGCAATTGCGCTGCGTACCTGCCGTCCTCCAATGGTCGAGCTGTCGCTATTACCTTGTGCGGAAGGTCGGATCTTTCTAGCTGGACCAACTCGACAGGACCGCCAGATACACCGATATCTTTCAACTCGTTCCTGACTTTGCAGTCCGGGCAGTAGAAGCACCACCCCTCGTCCTCGTGATTGGATCTGACCTGCCCGCGAGCCAGCACGGCACGACATTCAACGTTTTCGCAGATGAACGGCATAGCAGTTTCCGGAGTTGTTTGAAAGAAATCCTAGCATGTCCGCCGACGGCCAACCATCGACATTGTTGCCTGCCTGAGGCTAAGGAAAACCCTCAAACGCTAGCCGGTGAGGTCGCGTCAGCCTGCCGCATAGTCGCCATGATCAGGTATAGACCACCGCCGATCGCCCCAGCAGGTGATCCAGGTCGAACCGACGGCCATCAGTGCCCTGAATGGGCCCCGCGCGCCGTCGACGCCGGCCTCCCTGGTTTGGTTGAGCACCCGCTCCTCGGAATGCCGTGGCTGAACGCAGGATGTACCGCCTACCCCTCTGCGTTCCGCAAGACAGCAATTGAAGGGAAATGCATAGTACATGCAGGATTCTTTGCATTGTGATCGTCACCATGGCGACCAATGGGTGCATGGCTGCGGACGCGGCAAGTACGTGCGCTCCAGCATTGCCCGAAGTCGATGCACAACATGGCTTTAAGATCCGGCCCGACTACAGCCTTCTCATCTGGACCGTTCGCCGCCTTTCTGCTGCGTTGAACCGTGCAGCGAAGGGCCTCGACCTCCGCTGCCCAGCGAGTATCACTCGCGAGACCGGCCAACGTGATGCTAAGTGTGGTGCCTGTGCCCGTGGCCGGCACACACAACACCGTGTCGCGGGATCCCCTGTGATGCAATGCATGTATAGACCCGACGCCTTTTGCAAGCTTGGGGATGATGCCGAGCCCGGTTGCAGGGCGATCGAACCGGGCGTTGTCGGCAGCGGTAATAAAGTCTCACGTCATCGCGAGCTCAAAGCCACCGCCAAGCGCAAAGCCCGCGATAGCAGCAATTGCACGCTTGCGCACCGGACATATCGTTTCTCAATTGCGCATGATGAAGTGCGCGCTTTCCGACCTCAGCGAAGTCAAGGTTCGCTATCGCGGCGATATCTGCGCCTGCAGCGAACGACTCACTGCCAAACACTACAATGCAGCCGATGCAATCGCCCGCATCGTATGCAAGCAGTGCCGCACCGGGTTCATCCACCAGCACGTCATTGAGCGCATTCAGCTGTTGCGGCCGATGCAAGGTGATGACACGGGCTCGAAGAACACCATCGCCAGGTTCGTGGTAAGGATCTTGTCGTAGTGCGTTGAGGAACCCCTTGATTCTGTCAAGGCCCTGAAGCGCTCGCCACGGGTCACGCACCCATGACGTCCGGCGGATGCTTCGCCACATAACGCCCCGGATCGTCGCCGAGCATGCCGTCGGTCCAGTAGCTGCGCTTGTTCTTCGACGCCGGATTGATCACGCCCGCTATATGTCCACTCGCGCCGAGCACGAACTGCGTCTCGCCGCGCACGAGTTGCGTCGAACAATACGCGCCCTTCCACGGGACGATGTGATCCTCCTGCGTGCCGAAGATGTAGCTCGGCATGTCGATGTGCCCAAGGCCCACCGGCGTGCCGCACACGATGAGCCGTCCCGCCTTGCACAGGTTGTTCCCGAGATACATGTTGCGCAGATACCAGGCGTACATCGGTCCGGGCACGTTGGTGCCATTGGCGTTCCAGTAGAGCAGATCGAACGCCTGCGGTGCGCCGCCCTTCAGATAGCTGTTCACGACGCGACATCGTCGTGACGACCGCGCCGTCTGCACGCAGATGCGGCGCCCGCGTGAAACCATACCGCCCGCTGTCAGCCAGCGCCTGTTGTCGCACCCAATGCCGACATTGGGGCAGGTTGGGCTCTACGTCAGCAACATGGCGGATTGCTGACGGTGGCAGCATCGACCAGCCGGAGGGCAGCTTCCGGCATCAGCGAACTCACGCTCCCGAACCCATACCAGCCGCTGACACCATGAGGGATCAACGACCGCTTAGGCCGAGTCGCTCACATCGAGCATCCGGCAGGTTCCCAGGGCGGATTCAACCGGTGGATGCAACACAATGAACGTCGCATGAGAAGCGGGAGTGTTGCAGCCAAGTGCTAGCGCACGACCCGTCAGGCTCTTGCGCCAGTGGCGTAGAGATGATCGACGCAGTACGCACTATCATTCAACTGATTCTTGTTACAACCGCTCCACATGCATTTCGCCGCTGTATTCACTCCACGCGACTGAGCAAGATACTCCTTACGCAGGGCCTCGTCTGAAGCAGTCCAGCCTTCCGCATCTGCGATCTTCACCGCAAACTGAATCTGATACTTGTCCCATTCATTAACAGCCCATAGTTGCCCACACGTCGGACATCGCAAAAGCGCCCGCCAGTGCGCAGCATCCACATGTCGGAAGCCGGGAAACAGTGCCGGCAAAGTCCCGTCAATCCTGCGTATTGCCGGATGGTCGCGGCAATCACATTTCATATGTTTACTGTAGTTGCTCATCGCGGCAAGACCGTAACGGCTATAGCACGGATCAACTCATCAACACTTGCCCGCTCTGCCTCGGAAATCTCTGTTCGACAGTCCGCTCGCAGTGCGCGTAGCGCTTCGTGGAGATCACCCCAATCATCCGTCAGGCCATTTGTTAGCGGCCATGATCTGGTCCCCGAAAAGTGGACGCCATAAGGTTGATAATCAGCCTCGTGGAGAAAGCGATGAAATCAGTACCGAGACGGAAGTACACAGAGGAGTTTCGCGCAGCAGCGGTCGAGCAGGTGATAGTGGGCCGGCGTGGATTGCGGGAGGTTGCGCGAAGTCTGGAGATGTCGGACAAGACGCTGGCGAACTGGGTTGTCGATGCGCGTAACGGGCAGGCGCCAGTCAAGCGTGGGCAACGGCTGCCGGTAACGGATCTGGAGGCTGAGAACGCACGCCTGAAGCAGGAGAATGCACGGCTGCGAATGGAGAAAGAAATACTGAAAAAAGCTGCGGCGTACTTCGCGAAGGAGTCGCTGTGAGGTACGCCTGGATCGAGCGACACCGAAACGCTTACCCGGTCGGATTGATGTGCGAGTCGCTGGGCGTGTCGAAGAGCGGCTGGTACGCCGCACGCAGGCGCGCGCCGTCGCAACGGGCCGAGGAAAACGCGCGTCTTGTTACACGGATGCAGTCACTGCAGCGACGCCATCGCGGCCGCTACGGTCGCCGGCGCATGCATCGGGCACTGCGCAGCGAAGTCGGCGTGATCAATGAGAAGCGGGTTGGTCGTCTGATGCGTCAACACGGTTTGCAAAGCAGCCTGCTCAGGGCATGACTGAACAGGTCCAGCACCAGTGCCAGATACAGCCAGCCTTCGTCGGTCGCCACGAAGGTCAGGTCGACCAGCCACTTGCGGTCGGGCGCGCTCGCCTCGAAGTCGCGAGCCAGCAGGTTGGGCGCTACTGGATACGCGTGGCGGGAGTCAGTGGTCACAACCCGGAAGCGTCGACGCAACCGGCAAGCAGGGCGATTCGGTCAAGATGGGGTCTTGCTCTCCTGTCTGATTGGGGCAAGCCGCGCAGCGGCGCGTCAGGCCGAAGGCGAAGCTCGCGGGGAGCCGGTGGGCAACGACGGAACCGCCATCAGGCGGGCTGTCCACAGCCTCGTGCTGTGGGCAGCGCCGTTGTCCACGGGCGGGCGCGGGATGTTCGTCGTAGCGAGAGGTAGATGTTGAA
>Ga0247692_1000080_pt1 | contig 20248 bp, 19 predicted proteins | sample CNK33_metaG_FD_183041 | JGI IMG/M metagenome (GOLD analysis project Ga0247692, IMG submission 183041) | Soil microbial communities from Purdue University Martell Research Forest, Indiana, United States - CNK33 | ecosystem: Environmental > Terrestrial > Soil > Temperate forest > Bulk soil...
GGTATCTGGTTTCTGAGCATTCTGCCGATTGAATCGCAGCTATAGCGGAGTCTGCGTGACGGCGCTGTCTTTACGCAGTCTTTACGCGCTCCGTGCGTTTCTTTTGAAAATCTCGACGGCGGTGTCCGTAGAGTGCTTGCATCCGGGCTCGTATCAGACGATATGCAAGGACAACACGATTTAGCCAAAGGACGGTGGAGGTACACGCTAATCAGGCTCGCATTGATGGCGGCGAGCCTCGCGCTATGCGCCGCGCTGCCGTTCGGCCATGCGCAAGCGGAAACCACGTCTCAGGTATCTCAAGCGTCGCCAGCGACTCCGGCATCTCAGGCCGCCGACACGCCCGTTCTTCCCTCTCCCGCCGATATCGTCGCCACCTTGCGCGCGCAATTCCGCGTCTCAGCCGCCGATGCGCTGACGATCGCCCAAGCCGTACTCACTGAAGCCAACCGCTATTCGATGTCGCCCGTGCTGCTGCTGTCGGTGATGGCCGTCGAATCAGGCTTCGATCCGCGGGCCGTGAGCACGCTCGGCGCGCGCGGGCTGATGCAGGTACTGCCCGCCGCGCATCCGCGTGCGTTCTCCAACTTGAAGGAACTCGACGATCCCGCCATCAACGTGCGCATCGGCTCGTCGATTCTGCGCGGTTATCTCGATGCTGCCGGCGGCGATATCGATGCCGCGCTGTGGCGCTATAGCGGCGGCGGGAAAGGGTATGCGCGCCGGGTGGCGGTGCATATGCGGCGGTTCAGTGCGGTGTTGGGCAGCGGGCCAAAACCGGAGTAAGTCTGACAGTATTGTTCGAATGTCGAGTATTGCCGACATTACGCAAGGTGTTCGGACTGACTTTCGGAGTTTACTTATATTGGACCTTAGTAAGTCGACTGAGGATGGACCGGCCGTGCTTTGACGGCCATCGCGTGAGCCTTTCGCCCCGCATGGCACGCCGGCATGCGCGCTTGTTCCTTGTCCATACATCGATACGAACATGTCCGAACCGCTCACTACAGCAACCAGCATTCTGAATCCAGCTTCGATCGTAACGCGATATAGCAGAAGACTAACAAAGCCATGGAAGGTCTCGAACGAGTTGATCTTGTTCCTGGGTGTCTGGGAATCTGGAATACTCAACGGCAAGAACTTCCAGCGCCACGACGTAACGGATGGTCTGATTCTTACCGCCTACACCGACGATCGCGGAAATCCAACCGTAGGCATGGGACATTTGATCGTGCCGGCGGATCGCATCAAGGTAGGGCAAGCAATCACCTTGGAGCGCGCTCGGGAATTCGCGCGACGTGATCTCGAGCAGGCATCATCTGCACTCCATCGGCAGGTTGGCGTGCCATTGTTTCAGTTCGAATTCGATGCGCTCGTTAGCGTGGCGTTCAACTGCGGTGCAGGCAATGGCATCGCTGACCTAGTGGCGCAAGTCAATAACGAAACGTACGAAAAAATGTTCGACTTCATACGCTACTACCGGCGCGGACATCACCGGACTCTCGCCTATCGACGTTACACCGAGGCAAAAATGTTCGCTGCAGGGGTGTACGATGCCTCTCACTAAGCGACTCGGGTTAGTGTTTCTCTTACTCCCGTTGAGCGTGTCCGCATCGGCCAGGACAAACCCTGAATGTCTCAAGCATCTCGGCGGGACAAGTTTCGACGTCAACTGCTATGGCGGGCTAACGACGGATATAAAGGCAGATTCCGAAACCATCTACAGGAAACTCGCCGATTCGATGCCACGAGGGAACGCGAACCGCAAGTTGCTGGATGAGTACATGTCAGCGCAAGCGGCAGCGGAGAAGTTCTGCGTGTTGGAGAAGGAAGCCGGAACGAACTGGATGCCGTCGCCGTCACCCAATACTTACAACATGTGGGACGGGATTTACGCCGAGTGTGTCTATGAGACACGCAAGCAGCAGAATGCCCGGCTACGCAGCCTGTTAAAGAGCTACAAGAATCAAGATTGACGGAATCGGCGGGCGGACACGCTACCCTGACCTCACCCCTCGATCGTCATCAACTGCTGCGCGAGCGCATGCGCGTGCGGCGTGAGCGCGGAAAAATCCCGCGCACACAGATGCAGACGCCGCGTTGTCCACGCCTCCGACAACGGCAACACGACGATATCCGCATCGCCCAGCGACTGCGTGCAGGCCGCAGGCAAAATCGCGATGCCCACGCCCGCCGCGATCAGGCGGCCCAGATCCACGACATTGCGCAGGCGCACGCGGTACTGCAACTGTCGTCCGAGCCGCGACGCGCGATCCGTCAGATGACGCTCCAGCGCCGCATCGGACAAGCCCACGAACGCCTCATCGACGATATCGGCAAACGCAACCCGTTCGTCGTTCGCCACGCGATGCGCGCGGCTCGCGGCCACCACCAGTTGATCGTCGGCGATCACATGCGTCTGCAGCGCAGCAAGGTCGGTGATATCCGCGACGATGCCGAGATCCGCGCGCCCTTCTGCGACGGCCCGCACGATGTCCGCACTCGGGCGCTCGTCGATATCGACGGAAAGGTCGGGGTGCGCGATGAGGAAGCGGCAAAGCTGCTCGGGTAGGAACGACGCGAGCGCCGCCGTGTTCGACATCAGATGTACGCGGCCCTTGAGGCCCTTTGCGTAGTTGCGCAGTTCGCCGCGCATCTGCTCGATCTCCCCGACGATCAGCCGCGCGTGACGCACGAGCGCCTCGCCGGCGGGCGTCGCGCGCACGCCGCGCCGCGTGCGTTCGAGCAGCGGCGCGCCCAGCGCGGATTCCATGCCGGAGATGCGCTCGCTCGCGGAAGCGAGTGCGAGATGCATCGCCTGCGCGCCGCGCGTGAGGCTGCCATGCTCCACGACCATCAGGAATAGCCGCAGGTCGGTGAGGTCGAAACGCGACGTGGTCGTCATCTTCGTCTAAGGCGAACTCTGGCATCGGAGAATCCCGATTGTATCCGCGAAGCGCGCGCCGCTATGATCCGTCGGATGAACAATCTATTCCTCGTAGCGGGCGCGGGGCTGCTTGCGGGCGGCATGAATGCGCTGGCGGGCGGCGGCTCTTTCGTCACGCTGCCTGCGCTGATCGCGGCCGGCGTGCCTTCGGTTCAGGCGAACGCGTCGAGCACCGTCGCGCTGTATCCGGGCGGGCTCGCGAGCGCGTGGGCGTATCGCGACGGGCTCGGGCCGATCGGCCCCGTGTCGTTGCGCGCGCTGCTGTTCACGACGCTTGTCGGCGGGATATGCGGCGCATTGCTGTTGCTGCTCACGCCGTCGAAGACCTTCGATATCGTCGTGCCTTGGTTGTTGCTCGTCGCGACCGTCGCGCTTGCGTTCGGCCGGCGCTTCGGTGAATGGATGCGCGCGCGTTGGCACATCGGGCGAGCGGCCGTGCTCGTCGTGCAGTTCGCGCTGGGTGTGTATGGCGGCTATTTCGGCGGGGCGGTCGGCATCATGATGATGGCCGTGTGGGGATTGCTTGACAGCCGCGAGCTGAAACTGCTCAACGCGCCGCGCACGCTGTTGGTGAGTGCGGCCAATACGATGGCCGTCGTTACTTTCATCGTCGCGCGGGCGGTGCATTGGCCGGAGACGATCGTTATGCTGATCGGGGCGTTGATTGGGGGATATGGCGGCGCAATGGTGGGGCGTCGTGCGTCCGCGCCAGTTATACGCTATGGCACGTTGGTCGTTACGGCTTGCATTACGATTGCGTTTTTTGTGCGTGCGTATGGATCGGGTAAATGACTTCAGCCGCGTGGGCACGGCGAGCATGGTCGCCACGATGTTGTGAAAGGTTCTAAGTGGGGGTTGTGGTTTGTGTTCATGTGGGCGGTTCGGCTTTGCGCTGGCATCCACGTTCTGCCTTCGTGCTTCATGCGTCGCCGGTCGGTGTTTTGGCCTTTGCGCTGGCATCCGCGTTACGGTGTTTGATGTTCAAGCGTCGCCCCTGTGCGGGGCGGCACCTACTTCTCTTTGCCGCCGCAAAGAAAAGTAGGCAAAAGAAAGCGGCTCACACCGCCAGCTCTAGTTGTTGCCTGAGGGCCCCCAACGGGTCTTATGCTTCACACGGCAATCACGTGACCCATGTTCGTTGCCAACGCTCTTGCGGTGCGCCTCACCCGCTTCACCCACCCGCGCTGCACCATGCCGTGCCAGATATTCCACGGCCGCCCAGGTGGCAAACTGTGTGTCGGCCGTAGTGCCTCGCACGCCTCACTTCGAACCGATAGCACGCGCATACTTCCATGTAAGAGCGCCAGGCTATACGACGCGACAACCTACACACAGTTTGCCACCTGGGCGGCGGAAACCATTCGCTGCCGCTTGCCCAAGTTCGGATGTTTGAAGTGGGTGAGGCGATCATTCGAAGCGTTGGCAACGAACGCGAACAAAGACGTTGCCGTGTGAAGCGTAAGACCCTTTGGGGGCCCTCAGGCAATGAGAAATGCTGGCGGTGTTAGCCGCTTTCTTTTGCCTACTTTTCTTTGCGGCGGCAAAGAGAAGTAGGTGCCGCCCCGCACAGGGGCGACGCTTGAAGCACGATAACAAAACGCGGATGCCAGCGAAAAGATCAAAACACCGAACGGCGACGCTTGAAGCACGAAGGCATAGCGCGGATACCAGCGCGAACCCCAAAAAACCAAACCAGCCGCGCCGGGCGCTCAGCCTGCATGCCCCTGCCGATGCAGCGGCTGCTGCGCCTCATCGACATGCGGCGGATGGTTGTGCTCGCGCGGCCCGGCGTCGTGCCCACTCTGCCCGGCCACCCTTGCCGATCCCGACTGCGGACGATGCTCCGCGTGCCTCACAGGCGAACCATCGCGCCGATCCGATCGATGCGGCTCACGCGCATACGCCGAACGCTCGCCATGTGAATGCGCACGATGCTCGTCCCGACGCGGCGGCATCACCGCATGGACAGGCGGACGCCCACCCCGATGCGCCATCTCTGCGCGCAAATGCTCGCGTCGGCGGAACACTTCGGCACGGCGGTCGCCACGCGCATAGAAATGCCGATGACGCTTGCCATCCGGGCCGACCACCCACAAATACGTGCTGCCACCGACGAACACCACGTCGCGATCGATAACGCCCGCAATATAGACATCGCTCGGCGCAGACACATAAACAGGCTGCGCAGGCGCGCGGACCACAACAGCGGGCGGCGGTGGCGGCGGCGCCTGAACGGCAACGACAGCGGGCTGCGGCCTTGGCCGCGCGGGCGCCGCGGAGATCTGCTGCTCGCTGGTGACGCAACCGGCTAAGGTCGCGAATGCGGCAACCGCCGCGAAAGATGTGGCCAGCTTCATCGTGTTCAAATGCGGCTCCCCGTTTTATGTGGTCGTTCTGATTCGCCCGCATTAACGGCAAAGTCTTACAGAAGCTTTAGCGCGACAGGTACGTGGCCGCATGGCCGCCGCCTGTATCATCGGCCTGTGTCGATCTGCGACACCCCGCACGAGCACAACGCAATGCCTTCGAGGAGCACAGCGTGAATGTCAGTGAAGCCGTCACCAGCCGCAAATCCGTCCGCCAGTTTCTTTCGACGCCCGTTCCACCCGACGCGATCCGCCGTGTGCTTGCCACCGCCGCGCGCTCGCCGTCGGGCGGCAATCTGCAGCCCTGGCATATCCACGTGGTGGGCGGCGACGCGCTCGCGCGCCTCAAGCACATCATGCGCGAACGCGTCTCGGACGCGCCAGGCGGCGAAGAGATGGAGTACAACGTCTATCCGCCGGGCCTTCACTCGCCGTATCGCGAGCGGCGCTTTCAGGTAGGCGAAGACCTTTACCGCAGCATCGGCGTTGCGCGTGAAAACCGGCCCGCGCGCCTCGCGCAGTTCGCGCGCAACTTCACGTTCTTCGATGCGCCGCTCGCGCTCTTTTGCACCGTCGACCGACGCATGGGCCCGCCGCAATGGGCTGATCTCGGCATGTTCATGCAAACGGTCATGCTGCTGTTGCGCGAAGAAGGGTTGCATAGCTGCCCGCAGGAATGCTGGGCGCAGTATCCGCAGACGATCGGCGCGTTGCTCGACCTGCCCGCTGATCGCATGCTGTTCAGCGGCATGGCGATCGGCTACGAAGATACGGATGCCGCGATCAACCAGTGGCGCTCGCAGCGCACGCAGTTGGACGAATTCGCGCAATTCATCGGCGTCTGACTGTTAGTGCAAGATGACCCGCGCGCTTATGACGAAAGCGCACCCATAACAGCAGGCTGCCGTCGCGTTTCGCGCATTGATGCGAAAATCATGGTTTCCTGAAGCCAACACGAGTGCAACCGATGTTCGAAGCCACCATCAATACCGCGCTGCCCAAGGCCGAGTCCTATCGGGAACTGGTGTCGCAGGCGCGCTCGCTGCTCGAAGGCGAATCGAATCAGATCGCCAATGCGGCCAATCTGTCGGCGCTGATCTTTCACAGCCTGCCGGAGTTGAACTGGGCAGGTTTTTATTTCGCGCTCGACGGCGAGCTGGTCGTCGGTCCGTTTCAGGGCAAGCCCGCCTGCGTGCGTATTCCGATGGGCCGTGGCGTATGCGGCCGCGCAGCCGAAACGCGTGAGACGCAGGTCGTGCCGGATGTCGATGCGTTTCCTGGGCATATCGCGTGCGATTCGGCGTCGCGCTCGGAGATCGTGATTCCGCTGCAAAAGGCGAATGGCGAACTGGTCGGCGTGCTCGATATCGACAGCCCCGTGCTGGCGCGCTTCGACGACGAAGACCGCCGTGGGCTGGAAGAAGTCGCGCGGATTTTCGTCGCTTCGCTGAACTGAAAAGCTGAACACCTGGCAGGTTCCGCCTCTTCCCCAGCACGAAGCATATGCACTAAGATCGCGATCACATCGTCTCTTCCGGGTGAAACGCGGTGGATCTCAACGACGTCCGCATCTTTGTCAGCGTCGTCCAGACTGGCAGTCTCATGAACGCGGCCAGCCGGATGGGCGTGCCGCTCGCCACCATCAGCAGGCGCATTCGCGCGCTGGAAAAGGAGCTGAACGTGCAACTGCTGGAGCGTTCGGCGCGCGGCACCCGACTCACCGATGCCGGCGCGCGGCTCTACCAGCATGCGAGTCTCGGCGTCGAGATTCTGAAAGACGGCGAGGAAGCCGTCGTCTCCGATCAGGCCATGCTCAAAGGGCGGCTGCGTCTGTCGCTGCCGCCCGCGTTCGATATCTGGTGGGATCTCCTGCACGACTTTCAGCGCCGCTACCCTGACATCCGCGTGCATGTGTACACGACCGAACGGCGCGTCGATCTGATCGAGGAAGGCATCGACGTGGCGTTGCGCGTCGGCGCGATTGCGCATGAAGCGATGGTTGCGCGGCGCATGCTGTCGTATCGTCACGTGCTGGTTGCGAGTCCGCAACTGATCGAGCGCTTCGGCATGCCGCACGAACCGTCCGCGCTCACCCGTCTGCCCTGCGCGCTCTGGAACCGCGCGCCCAATGACGCCAACACATGGCAGCTAGGCAAGACGACGGTCGAACCGCACATCGTGCTGACGACCAACGACTACGCACAGCTTCGTTATCGCGCGCTGAACGGCGAGTTCGTCACCGAGATTCCGCCCTTTCTCGCCGCCGAGCCGATCCGGCAAGGACGGCTCGTCCCGCTGCTGCCTTCGTACCCGCTGCCGGATCAGCAGGTCAATCTGCTGTATCCGTCGCATCGGCATCCTTCCGCCATCGTGCGGACTTATCTCGAGTTTTGTCAGTCGCGCATTGCGTGGTTCGTGGATGAGTGCGCGATCGAATGGAAATCTGCCTTGCAGGAAGCGTCCCCGTCCGATTCTCTCGCGCAGTCGAAATAAAAACCCCGAAGGCCGTTCGGCCTTCGGGGCGGGTTTAGCGCGAGCGGCAACAGCCGCCGTCACATGCTATGCAAAGCGCATCTCACAGCGCCTTGCCCGCCGATTCGAGCGCAGCCGCGACACCTTGTCCATACGCGGGATCGGCCTTCGTGCAGTGCTCGACGTGCAGCTTCCGGATCGGCTCCGACACGCCCGTCAGGGCACGCGCGGTGTTGTCGAACAACGCCTGCTGCTGCTCCGGCGACATCAGGCGGAACAGATTGCCCGGCTGCGAGAAGTAGTCGTCGTCGGTGCGGTGGTTCCAATGGTCGGCGGCGCCTTCGATCGACAGCGGCGGCTCGCTGAAGTCCGGCTGATCGAGCCATTCGCCGCGCGTATTCGGGTTATATGGCGTCGCGCCGCCCATGTTGCCGTCGACGCGCATCGAGCCGTCGCGGTGATAGCTGTGCACCGGGCACCTCGGCGCATTCACGGGAATCAGGCTGTGATTCACGCCCAGGCGATAGCGCTGCGCGTCGCCGTACGAGAACAGACGGCCTTGCAGCATCTTGTCCGGCGAGAAGCTGATGCCCGGCACCACGTTGGCGGGATTGAACGCAGACTGCTCGACATCGGCGAAATGATTGTCCGCGTTGCGGTTCAACTCCATCACGCCCACTTCGATCAGCGGGTAATCCTTCTTCGGCCAGATCTTGGTCAGGTCGAACGGGTTGTACGAGGTCTTCGACGCATCCGCTTCCGGCATCACCTGCACGTACATCGTCCACTTTGGGAATTCGTTGCGTTCGATCGATTCGTACAGGTCGCGATGTGAACTCTCGCGGTCCGCGCCGACGAGCGCCGTGGCTTCCGCATCCGACAGGTTCTGGATGCCCTGCTGCGTGTGCAGATGGAACTTCACCCAGAAGCGTTCCTTGTCGGCGTTGATGAAGCTGAACGTATGGCTGCCGAAACCGTGCATATGGCGGAACGACTTCGGAATGCCGCGATCGCTCATCACGATCGTGATCTGATGCAGCGCTTCGGGCAGTTGAGTCCAGAAGTCCCAGTTGCTTTCGGCGCTGCGCAGGCCCGAACGCGGGTCGCGCTTGATCGCGTGGTTCAGGTCCGGAAATTTCAGCGGATCACGCAGGAAGAACACGGGCGTGTTGTTGCCGACGAGATCCCAGTTGCCTTCGTCCGTATAGAACTTCACCGCGAAGCCGCGGATATCGCGCTCGGCATCGGCTGCACCCCGCTCGCCCGCGACCGTCGAAAAGCGCGCGAACAGTTCAGTCTTCTTGCCGATCTGCGAAAAGATCTTGGCGCGCGTGTACTTCGAGATGTCATGCGTGACCGTGAACGTGCCGAATGCGCCCGAGCCTTTCGCGTGCATGCGGCGCTCGGGAATCACCTCGCGGTCGAAGTGGGCGAGTTTCTCGAGGAACCACACGTCCTGCAGCAATGCCGGGCCGCGCGGGCCCGCCGTCTGGGTGTTCTGATTGTCTACAACGGGTGCGCCAAAAGCAGTCGTCAGCTTGTTCACGTCTAGCCCTCCAACACTTATAGGAAGCTCCGGGGACGCGCCACCGGATCGTACTGTGGGATTTCCAGCGACTGCGGCCGCCATGGCAGATCGGCAACCGCTGTCTCTGGAGGCGAAATCGGGGACGGTCGTGCCGTCGTCATGTCGGTCTGCGCAGTGCTCGCAACGCGCGGACCGGTTGCTGCGGGAGCGATCTTAGCGCCATTCGAACAAGCGAGCAGAGAAGGGGCGAGCCTTGAATTGCAAGGCATGCAGCGCGTGCAAGATGTGCTGCCGGAAGCGGATGACGGATGAATGATGTTCAATGCGCGCCGGGTCAAAGTGCTATGAGTTTGCGGAATCCGATAAAAATTTTAAGTTAGCGCTCGCTTTATTGTCCCTGTCATATACGTACCAGATTGCCGGACTATGACAGATAACTAACGAAGAACACGCCGAACGACACTCGATGTCCACCGCATTCGCCCACACAGTCGAAGCAAGCTTCGCGACGCTCACGCCCACGGCCAAGCGCATCGCCAGCTACATGCTGGCGAATCTCGAACGCCTCGGCCTGGAAACGGCGGACCAGATCGCGCATCAGACGGGCACGAGCGGGATATCGGTGGGTCGCTTTCTGCGCAGCGTCGGCTATCGCAATCTCGACGACCTGAAGCGCGAGTTGCGCGGCGCGCAATCGCGCCCGTGGTTCATTACCGACCGGCTCCACGCTTACTGCAGCGAACGCGACAACGGTAACGACAGCGGCGCGAACGGCGTCGATCCGGGCGATGCCACCACTGTCCACTCGCTCGATCTCGAAGTCGATGCCATCCGCTACGTGTATCAACTGGCGCAAGGCGAGACGTTCGCGCGCATTGCCCAGCGCATTGCCGAGGCGGATGCTGTCTTCATTCTCGGTATTCAATCGACGCGCGGCATCTCCAACGCGTTCTACAGCTACCTGGAGTACCTGCGCCCGCGCGTGTTCTATTCCGACGGCATGTCCGGCTCGTACGTCGACTCGCTCAATTCGGAGTTCACGTCGCCGTATCTGATCGTGACCGACACGCGCGCCTATTCGCGTATCGCGCGGCGCTATTGCGAAGCGGCGACGCGGCGCGAATTGCCGTTTGCACTCGTCACCGATCTCTATTGCCCGTGGGCCCGCGAATTTCCCAGCGACCTGATTCAGGTGAAGACGGACGTTGGCCAGTTCTGGGATTCGCTTGCGCCGCTTACGTGCCTGTTCAATCTGCTATTGACGTCGATTGTTGAACGATTGGGTCCGGCTATCGACCAACGTGTTGCGCGCAACCGCGAGTTGCAGCGCGAACTCGATCAATTCGACCTCTGATTCTCATGACCGATACTCCACAACTAATACATGTCACTCCCGAAACGCATGGCGTCGAACTCGACCTCGCCTATGCGACCGCCAATAACTTCACCGGCAAGCCGATCTACAAGGAAGCGCACTGCCTGTTGCTCGCACCCGCCGAAGCGGGCTTGCGCAAAGCGGTCGAACTCGCGGCCAGCATCGGCATGAAGCTGCGCATTTTCGATGCGTACCGTCCGCCGCATGCGCAAAAGGTTCTATGGGACTTCTTGCCCGATCCGACCTATATCGCGGAACTCGGGCGCGGCTCGAATCATAGCCGCGGCACGGCACTCGATCTGACCTTGATCGACAGCCATGGCGAAGCGCTCGACATGGGCACCGGCTTCGACGCGATGGTCAAGGAGTCCGAGCATTTTCACAAAGGGCTGCCGCAGCATGTGCAGCGCAACCGCTTGCTGCTGCTCGGCATCATGCACGCGTCCGGCTTCACGCATATTGCGAGCGAGTGGTGGCATTACGAAATACCCGGCTCGCGCGCGCTGCCCATCATCGACAACAGCGAAAGCGGCCCGTTGAAGCTGATGTAATCCACGCTTTTTTTACAGCCTTCCCACGCATGTTCCCTCTCGATACGGAGCGAGTATGAATCTGGTTCTGCGCAATGCGCTAGCGGCAGTGGCCGTCGTCTCGGCACTAACGCTTACGATGACGACAACAAGCACCGCATTGGCGGCCACGCCGAAAGACATGCTGGTGATCGCCACCACGCTCGACGAATTCTCGACGCTCGATCCGGGCGAAGTGTACGAGCTGGTGCCCGAGGAATATGTCGCGAACACGTACGACCGCCTCGTGCGCGTCGATCTGAAAGACCCGTCGAAATTCAACGGCGACGTCGCGCAGTCGTGGACGGTCAGCCCGGACGGTTTGACGTTCACGTTCAAGATTCGGCCGGACCTCAAGTTCCATTCGGGCAACCCGCTCACGGCCGACGACGTCGCGTGGTCGATCCAGCGCTGCGTGCTGCTCGACAAGGGCGCAGCTGCGGTGCTGCAAGGCATTGGGCTGACGAAGGACAACGCGCTGCAAAACGTCAAGAAGATCGACGACTCGACCGTCAGTATCACGACCGACCAGAAATACGCGCCCACGTTCGTGCTCAACGTGCTGGGCGCGTGGCCTGCATCCGTGCTCGACAAGAAGCTGCTGCTGTCGCACCAGAAAGGCAATGATTTCGGCAACGAATGGCTGCGCACGAACGAGGCCGGCTCCGGCGCGTACAAGCTCGTCAAATGGACGGCGAACGACAGCATCATCCTGCAGAAGTACGACGGCTACCGGATGCCGCTGGCAATGAAGCGCATCGTGATGCGTCACGTGCCGGAAGCATCGAGCCAGCGCCTGCTGCTCGAAAACGGCGACGCTGACATCGCGCGCAATCTCAGCCCCGACGATCTCGCCACGCTCACCAAGGGCAACAAGGTGACCGTGACGTCCGTGCCGCAGGCAACGCTGCTCTATCTCGGCCTCAACGTGAAGAACCCGAATCTCGCGAAGCCGGAAGTGCAGGAAGCCATGAAATGGCTGATCGATTACGACGGCATCCAGAAGAACGTGACGAAGAACACCTTCAAGGTTCATCAGACGTTCCTGCCGGAAGGCTTTCTCGGTGCGCTGAACAGCAATCCGTATCATCAGGACGTGGCGAAAGCGAAGGCGCTGCTTGCGAAAGCCGGCTTGCCGAACGGGTTCAAAGTGACGATGGACGTGCGCAGCGCGTATCCGTACAACGAAATCGCGCAGGCCGTGCAGGCCAATCTCGCGCAAGGCGGCATCCAGGTCGAGATCATTCCCGGTGACAACAAGCAGACGCTCGCAAAGTACCGCGCGCGCCAGCACGATATTTATATCGGCGAATGGTCGGCGGACTACATCGACCCGCACAGCAATGCGCAAGGCTATGCGTGGAACCCCGACAACTCCGACAAGTCTTCGTACAAGATGCTCGCATGGCGAAATTCGTCGGACATTCCGGATCTCACGAAAGAGACCAACGCGGCACTCGCCGAATCGTCGACGGCCAAACGCGCGCAGCTCTATCAAACGATGCAGAAGGAAATGCTCGCGAAGTCGCCGTTCGTCATCATGTTCCAGCAGGTGTCGCAAGTGGCGATGCGTCCGGGCGTGTCGGGCCTCGAAGTCGGTCCGATCAACGATCTCGTGTCGTATCTGCACGTGAAGAAGCAATAGGCACGCGGCCGATATGTCGACCCCGCTCACTCCCATCGACCAGATCCGCGCTGCGTCCGCGCGCAGCGCGGGCTTGCGCTGGACGTTGCGCGTGCTGCGCTGGGTGCTCACGCTCGCCATCACGTTCACGGGCCTGCTGGCCGTGACCTTCGTGATCGGCCGCAAGGTGCCGATCGACCCCGTGCTCGCGATACTCGGCGACCGCGCGTCGGCGAGCGCCTACGCGGCCGCGCGCATCCAGCTCGGTCTCGACAAGCCGCTCGCCGAGCAGTTCTTCATCTATGTGAGCGCGGTGCTGCACGGCGATCTCGGGGTATCGCTGCTGACTGCGAACCCCGTGATCGACGACATCAAGCGCGTGTTCCCCGCGACGCTCGAACTCGCGACGCTGTCGACAATCATCGGCGTGCTGGTTGGCGTGCCGCTCGGGGTGATTGCGGCCGTCCGGCACAACCGCTGGATCGATCACGTGGCGCGTTTCATCGGGCTGATCGGCAGTTCCGTGCCGGTGTTCTGGCTCGGCCTGATGGGGCTGCTGCTGTTCTATGCGAAGCTGCATTGGGTATCGGGACCGGGAAGGCTCGACCCGGTGTTCGACGGCATGGTCGATACGCGCACGGGCAGCCTGCTGATCGATTCGCTGATAGCGGGCGAATGGGATGTGTTCTTCAATGCGCTGTCGCATATCGCATTGCCTGCCGCGATACTCGGTTACTACTCGGTCGCGTATCTGAGCCGGATGACGCGCTCGTTCATGCTCGACCAGTTGAATCAGGAGTACATCACCACGGCACGCGCTAAAGGTCTATCCGAGCGGCGCGTGATCTGGGTGCATGCGTTCGGCAATATCGCAGTGCCGCTGCTCACGGTGATCGCGCTCTCGTATAGCTTTCTGCTCGAAGGTTCGGTGTTGACGGAGATCGTCTTCGCGTGGCCCGGCATTGGCTCATATCTGACGGGCGCCTTGCTCAACGCCGACATGAATGCCGTGCTCGGCAGCACGCTCGTGATCGGCATCACCTTCATCGCGTTGAATCTGCTGACCGACGCGCTCTATCGCGTGTTCGATCCGCGCGCCCGCTGATGCCACGGAGACTTTCAACGTGCGACCTCCTGTTGACCGTTCTACATCGGACTGGCCGATGAACGCGCCCCGTCCGACATGGAAGGAATGGCTGCTGACGGACACGCCCGCATCGCGCCGGCAAGCCGCGCTCGGCCTCGCATATCGCCGCTGGCGGCGTTTCAGGGGCAATCCGCTGTCGGTGTTCGGCTTCTCGATTCTCGTGCTGCTCGTGATCGTCGCGATCATTGGGCCGTGGATCGCGCCGCACGATCCGTTGATACAGGTGCTGTCCGACCGGCTGTTGCCACCCGGCTCGGCGTCTCACTGGCTCGGCACCGATCAGCTCGGCCGCGATATTCTTTCGCGCGTCATCTACGGGTCGCGGCTGACGCTCTCTATCGCGATACTCGTCGTGGTGGTCGTCGTGCCCATCGGCCTCTTGATCGGCACAACGGCGGGCTTCTTCGGCGGCTGGGTCGACAACGTGCTGATGCGCGTGACCGACATCGCGCTCGCGTTCCCGAAGATCGTGCTTGCGCTCGCCTTCGCGGCTGCGTTGGGGCCGGGTGTGTTCAATGCCGTGATCGCCATTTCGATTACCGCATGGCCCGCGTACGCGCGGCTCGCGCGTGCCGAGACATTGCGCCTGGTGCAGACCGACTTCATTCACGTTGCACGGTTGCAAGGCGCGTCTAACCTGCGCATTCTGCTGCGCTACATCGTGCCGCTCTGTTCGTCGTCGGTGATCGTGCGTGCGACGCTCGACATGGCGGGCATCATTCTGACCGTCGCGGGCCTCGGGTTTCTCGGACTCGGCGCGCAGCCGCCGAGTCCCGAATGGGGCTTCATGGTCGCATCGGGCCGCAACGTGCTGCTTGATTCGTGGTGGGTCGCCACCATTCCGGGCTTCGCGATTCTGCTCGTGAGCCTCGCGTTCAATCTGCTCGGCGACGGATTGCGCGACGTCTTCGATCCGCGTCATGGAGACTGACATGAGCACGCACCACACGACGCCTGCATTGTGCGAAATCGACGATTTGCGCATCGCCTTCCGCACGCACGACGGCACAATGAACGAAGCGGTGCGCGGTCTTTCGCTGACGCTGAACAAGGGCGAGCGGCTTGGCATTGTCGGCGAGTCCGGGTCGGGTAAATCATTGACAGGTCGCGCGCTGCTGGGATTATTGCCGCCCGCCGCGCATTGCACAGCCAAGACGATGCGCTTCGACGGAAACGATCTGCTCGACATGCGCGCCGACAAGCGCCGGAAGTTGTGCGGCCAGCAGATGGGCATGATCCTGCAAGACCCGAAATACTCGCTGAACCCGGTGATGACCGTGGCGCAGCAGATGCGCGAAGCATTTGCGCTGCATGAGCCGAAACTCGGCCGGCGCGCGATGCGCGAGAAGATCATCGCCGCGCTCGAGGCCGTGCATATCCGCAACCCGGAGCGCGTGGTGGATTCGTATCCGCACGAACTCTCGGGTGGCATGGGGCAGCGCGTGATGATCGCGATGATGGTATCGACGGGGCCCCGCCTGTTGATCGCCGACGAACCGACCAGCGCGCTCGACGTGCTGGTATCGATACAGGTACTCGCCGTGCTGGACGAGATGATCGCGAAACATGATACTGGCCTCATCTTCATCAGCCACGATCTACCACTCGTGATGTCGTTCTGCGACCGCGTCGTGGTGATGTACGCGGGGCGTGTCGTCGAAACCTGTACGGCGCGCGATCTCGTTCATGCGCAGCATCCGTATACGCGCGGCTTGTTGGCGGCGAATCCGCCCCTTGCCAATCCACCTGCCGAGTTGCCCGTTCTCTCGCGCGATCCCGCGTGGCTCAACGATGTGCAGGGAGCATCCGCATGATCGACGTCGATGCAGTGACTGTTCGCTTCAAGACGGCCGCAGGCGCTGTCGACGCGGTGCGCAATGCGAGCTTTCATGTCGCGCAAGGCGAAGTGTTCGGTCTTGTTGGCGAATCGGGTTCCGGCAAATCGACGATCCTGCGCGCGTTGAGTGGGCTCACGCCGATCGCGCAAGGCACGATGCGTATCGCACAGCAAGCGCAAGCGGCGCAAAAGCGCGATGTGCAAATGGTGTTTCAGGACCCGTATGGCTCGCTGCATCCGCGCTTCACTGTCGATCAGACATTGCGCGAGCCGTTGCGCATCAATGGAATTGATCGGCATGAAGAACGGATCGTTAATGCGCTGCGCGAAGTTGGGTTGAATGCGTCGTTTCGGTTTCGCTATCCGCATCAGTTGTCGGGCGGGCAAAGGCAACGGGTTGCGATTGCGCGTGCACTGATCGTGGAGCCGCGTGTGCTGTTGCTCGACGAGCCGACCTCGGCGCTCGATGTCTCCGTGCAGGCCGAAATATTGAACCTGCTCAAGCGCCTGCATCAAGAGCGTAGTCTGACGATGATTCTTGTTAGTCACAATCTCGCCGTGGTCGGTTTCTTGTGTTCGCGCGTCGCGATTATGCGCAATGGCGAGATTGTCGAGGAGCTCGATATCGGGCGCGTTCGCGCGCAGCAGGTTGAGAGTGAGTATTCGCGTAGTCTGCTGCTTGCGACGGGGGGTTATCGGCGGAAGGCTGTGGAGGCGATAGGGGTCGATACTTCGCTGTGAGTGAGTGTGTTCCGGGTTGTAGTGGTGTTCGGGCTTTTGTTCTTTGCGCTGACATCCGCGTATTGCCTTCGTGCTTCAAGCGTCGCCCCTGTGCGGGGCGGCACCTACTTTTCTTTGCCGCCGCAATGAAAAGTAGGCAAAAGAAAGCGGCTAACACCGCCAGCCCTTGTGTTTGCCTGAGGGACCCCAACCGGTCTTATGTTTCACACGGCAACATCTCTATTGGCGCACGTTGCCAACGCTTCGAATAAACGCCGCACCCGCTCCGAACTCCCATACACGGGCGAGCGGCAGCGAATGGTTTGTGCCGCCCAGGTGGCAAACTGTGTGTAGGTTGTCGCGGCGTACACGTTAGCGCTCTTACATCGTGGGACGCGTGCGCTATCGGTCCGAAGTGAGGCGTGTGTAGCGCTACGGCCGACACACAGTTTGCCACCTGGGCGGTGGTGGACTATCTGGCAAGGCATGCTGAAACGCGGGAGCGTGAAGCGGGTGAGGCGTCAATTCAGAGCGTTGGCAACGAACATGAGTCACGTGATTGCCGTGTGAAGCGTGGGACCGGTTGGGGGCCCTCAGGCAACAACTAGAGCTGGCGGTGTTAGCCGCTTTCTTTTGCCTACTTTTCTTTGCGGCGGCAAAGAAAAGTAGGTGCCGCCCCGCACAGGGGCGACGCTTGAAGCACGAAGACATAGCGCGGATGCCAGCGAAAACCCAAAAAAACCAAACCGACCGCGCCAAGAAGGCATAACGCGGATGCCGCCGCAAACAAAAAAGCACAACGGCAAACCGCTTCACTCCACCGCTGGCGTCAATTCGGCCGCTGCGATTCCTGACGCCCGCACACGGCCCGCCACCGCGAAGACACCAAACGCAGCAATCATCGCAGGCACCGCAAGCAAACTGAATACCGATCCAAACTGCCAGCCCAGGCCCATCAACGCAGCGCCAACGAGCGCGCCCGCCACACCACCGATACGCCCCACGCCGAGCATCCACGCGACGCCCGTAGCGCGCCCTTGAGTCGGATAGAAGCTCGCAGCGAGCGCTGACATCGACGTCACAGCCGACGTCACAACCGTGCCCGTCAGAAAAATCAGCGTACCGAGCCACACCTGATGTCCAAGACCGCGCCCCACGAGCATCACCAGCACAGCAGCCATGACATACGTGCACGCGATCACACGATTCGCCCTGAAACGGTCCATCAACCAGCCGACACTCAGATTACCGAGTACACCACCAAGCGGAAACAGCGAAGTCATCAACGCCGCGTTTTGCCCGGAGAAGCCAGTATCCTTGAAGAGCGTAGGCAACCAGTTGGTCAGCAGGTAATAGATCAACAGCCCCATGAAATACGCGAGCCACAGCATCAGCGTGCCAAAGCGGAAACGCGACGAGAGCACCACACGCAACGCAGACCCGCGATGTTCCACGACCTGCTCACCCGTTACGAACCGGCATTCGCCGAGACGCACATCCTTTGCGATACGCGAAAGAACCTTTGCGATGCGCGCATCGCCGCGCTTCCTCGTCACCATGAATTGCGCGGATTCAGGCAGCAGCAGAATGAGCACGAGCGTCAACGCGATCGGTCCAACACCGCCTGCAACGAGCACGCTATGCCAGCCGAAATGCGGAATGAGCCACGCGGACGCGATACCGCCAATCGCAAGTCCGCATGAAAAGCCGCAGAACATTGCATTCACGGCGACCGCGCGAATGCGGGCCGGCGCGTATTCGGACATCAACGTGACCGCATTGGGCATCGCGGCGCCGAGTCCGAGTCCCGTCATGAAGCGCAGCGCCGTCAACGATTCAATCGAATCCGCGCGTGCCGCAGCGAGGCTCCAAAGGCCAAAGAAAAACACCGATAAAACCAGCACCGTTTTGCGTCCAACGCGATCGGCAAGCGGCCCCGCGCCCAATGCGCCGATGCCCAGGCCGACGAGCGCGGCGCTCATCACGGGCCCTAACGCCGCGCGCGTGACGCCCCAGTCCTGCACCAGCGAAGGCGCGATGAAACCGACTGCGGCCGTATCGAAGCCATCGGCTGCGACGACCAGAAAACAGAGGACAAGTATCGTCCATTGAAAAGGCGAAAAGCGTTGGCTGTCGATGAAGTTCTGCACATCGACCGTGTGTTTGCGCTGCTGCATTGCGTGTCTCCTTGAATGCGTCTGATGCTTCTCGCGCATGGATGTGATGTCGCTGCCCGTTCTTTTTCTTCTATCGCAGCGCGGTAAGGCTTCTGAACTCGACGCGCCGGATAATCCTGCTTTCCTGCGCGACGATCAGATGCGCCGATGCCTGCAAATAGGCGGGCCATTCCGGGTCCGCGTCGCGTGCGGTGCGGCGCTGGTCGTAATCGCCAATGCTCTCGTAGCCCCACAGATGTACGACCTGGTTGAGCGCGCCGATATCGCTCATATAGAAACCGACCGGCGCGCCGAGGTACTTCAATTGAATAGGCATCGCGAGACGATCGAATACTTCGATGAACTCCGCCATGCCGCGCGGGCGGATCGTGTAGATGCGATGGTCGATGAAGGGTTTGCCGCTACTCATGATTCTGTCCTCTATACCGTTTCGGATTGCCGCTTCTTTTGCGCGTTTGTCGCGTTGTCCGCGATACCCGCAAGGCGTCGTCCCGTGATGTAGCCGAAGGTCATGATTGGCCCGAGCGTGATGCCCGCGCCTGGATAATTGCCGCCCATCAAGCTCGCGCGGTCGTTTCCGACTGCGTACAGCCCATCGATGACGGCACCGCGCGCATCCAGCACTTCCCCCGTGACAGCCGTGGTGATGCCGTCGAAGGTTCCCAAGTCGCCCATCACGACTTTGAGCGCGTAGTAAGGGCCGTTGCCGATCGGCGCGACGCATGGATTGGGCTTGCATTCGGGATCGGCGAGATAGCGGTTGAATGATGTCGAACCGCGCCCAAACTCGGGGTCTTCGCCGCGCACTGCGCTTTCGTTGTAAGTGCGTACGGTGGCTTCGAGAGGTTCGGCCTCGATGCCCGCGCGTTGCGCAAGTTCGGCAAGCGTGCGCCCTTTGACGAGATAACCATTGCGCAGCAACGGCCCCAATGGCACAGGCGCCGGCTTTGCGTAACCGAGCCCGTACTTGCGAATCGTCACGTGATCGCAGATCAGCCACATCGCCGTGTCTTTTTCGCCGCGACATGCTTCGATCATCGCCGCGCCAACGTCGTGATACGAATTCGCTTCGTTCGTAAAGCGCTTGCCCTTGCGCGTCACACCGATAATGCCCGGCTTGTAGCGATCCAGAAGATGCGGAAACACACCGAACGTGCCGTCGCGCATCGGCACGCGCGATACGGGCATCCACGCAGCAGGTTGCGGATAACGTATGGGCACCTGAGCGCCGACGCTTTCGGCCATGCGTGCGCCATCGCCCGTGTTGCCTTTTGGCACGGGCGAACAATGCTCACCGCCGCGCATCACATGTGGATACGCTTTGGCAATGCGCGCGACGTCGTGTGAGAAGCCGCCGCATGCAAGCACGACGCCACGCCGCGCGGCGATACGCATCTCGCCTTGCGGACCTTTGACGATCGCGCCCGTCACGCGCGTGTCCGAGAGCGTGAGTTCTTGCGCAGCCGTATTCGTGTGGATCGGAATG
>Ga0247692_1000081_pt1 | contig 20152 bp, 17 predicted proteins | sample CNK33_metaG_FD_183041 | JGI IMG/M metagenome (GOLD analysis project Ga0247692, IMG submission 183041) | Soil microbial communities from Purdue University Martell Research Forest, Indiana, United States - CNK33 | ecosystem: Environmental > Terrestrial > Soil > Temperate forest > Bulk soil...
AGCCCACCCCAAAAACCACCCCCCCCCCCCCCCCCCCCGCGTCTGCAAACAAAAAAACCAAACCGCAGATCAAAAACCTCTGCAAACCAAAAACATTTCCGGTATACCTGTCGCCCGACACAACCCAACCCCAACCCACCCGCCGCCAGGCAAAAATGCTTCCCAACCTGCTAGTCCAATTGATCAACGGACTCGCCGACGCCTCGGCGCTCTTTCTCGTCGCGGCGGGCCTGTCGCTGATCTTCGGCGTCACGCGCATCGTCAACTTCGCGCACGGCTCGTTCTACATGCTGGGCGTCTACGTTGCCTACAGCATCGCGAGCCGCTTCGGCACGAGCAGCGTCATCGGTTTCTGGCTCTCGATGCTCGCCTCTGCGCTCGTGATCGGCATACTCGGCGCGCTCGTCGAGTTCGTCGTGCTGAGGCGCATCTACAAGGCACCCGAGCTGTTCCATCTGCTAGCGACATTCGCACTCGTGTTGATCTTCCGCGACGCCGCACTCGCGATCTGGGGACCGCAGGACCTGTTCGGCCCGCGCGCGCCGCATCTGTCGGGCGCCGTCGATCTGCTCGGCCATCAACTGCCTACATGGGACATCGCGTTGATTGTGATCGGGCCGCTCGTGCTCCTGTTGCTGTGGTACGCATTGACGCGCACGCGCTGGGGCACACTCGTGCGCGCGGCGACGCAGGATCGCGAGATGCTCGGCGCGCTCGGCATCAACCAGGCGTGGCTGTTTACGGGCGTGTTCTTCGTCGGCGCGTTTCTCGCGGGGCTTGGCGGCGCACTGCAAGGGCCACGCATGTCGGCGAATCTCTCACTCGATCTCGAAACGATCGGCAACGCGTTCGTCGTGGTCGTGGTCGGCGGGATGGGTTCGATTCCGGGTGCGTTCGTCGCGGCGCTGCTGATCGCGGAGATCAAGGCGCTGTGCATCGGCATCGGACATGTGTCGCTGTTCGGCGTTGATCTTTCGTTGAGCCGCTTCACGCTCGTCGCGGAGTTCGTCGTGATGGCCGTCGTGCTCGTCGTGCGGCCGTGGGGTCTGCTGGGACGCGCGACGTCGACGGTTCGCGCGGCAGCGCCCGCCGACATGCCATTGAAGCCCGCAGACAGGCCGCTCAAGTGGCTCGCGGCGTGCGTGCTGGCCGCGCTCGTGCTCGCGCCGCTCGCCGCCGGCGCATTTCCGTACATGCCCGTGCTGCTCGTCGAAGTGCTGATCGCCGTGCTGTTCGCGGCAAGCCTGCACTTCATCATGGGACCGGGCGGGATGCATTCGTTCGGTCATGCCGCGTACTTCGGCCTCGGCGCGTACGGCGCAGCGCTCTTTCTGAAAGTGCTCGATCTGCCGATGGGAGCCGCGCTCGTTCTCGGGCCGCTCCTCGCCGTGCTCGGTGCGCTGGTGTTCGGCTGGTTCTGCGTGCGCCTGTCGGGCGTGTATCTGGCGATGCTCACGCTCGCGTTCGCGCAGATCGTCTGGTCCGTCGTGTATCAGTGGGATGACGTAACGGGCGGCAGCAACGGCATTCTCGGACTATGGCCGTCGAACTGGCTGTCGTCGCCCGTTGCCTACTACTACCTGACGCTGGCGTGCGCAGTGCTCGGCGTGTGGCTGCTGCGCCGCATGCTGTTCTCGCCGCTTGGATTTGCGATGCGCGCCTCCCGCGATTCGGCGTTGCGCGCGGAAGCCATCGGCATCGACACGAAACGCGTGCAATGGGCCGCGTTCGTGATTGCCTCGCTGTTCTGCGGGCTTGCTGGCTCGCTGTACGCGTTTTCCAAAGGCACGATTTCGCCGGAAGTGATCAGCGTGAGCCGTTCCGTCGACGGACTCGTGATGGTACTGCTCGGCGGCATCCAGACGTTGACGGGGCCCGTCGCGGGCGCGGCGCTGTTCACGTGGCTGCAGGATACCGTCGCGCGTCAGACCGACTACTGGCAGGCGCTGCTAGGCATCGCGATCCTGTTGCTTGTGATTGCGTTTCCGCAAGGCATCGTTGGCTTTGTGCGCGAGCGCTTCGAGCGCGATGAAGCACAAGCAGGAGGCCGCCAATGAGCCTTCTGCGCGTATCGAATCTGTCGATGTCGTTCGGCGGCGTGAAAGCCGTCGACGACGTTTCGTTCGACGTGAAGCCCGGCGAACTACTCGCCTTGATCGGCCCGAACGGCGCGGGCAAATCGACGTGTTTCAACATCGTCAACGGACAACTGCGTCCGACGCACGGCTCGGTGATGTTCGACGGACACGAACTCGTCGGCATGCGGCCGCGTGATATCTGGCGGCGCGGCGTCGGCCGCACGTTTCAGGTCGCGGCGACCTTCAACTCGATGACCGTGCTTGAAAACGTGCAGATGGCGCTCGTATCGCGCGAAAAGCGTCTATACGGATTGTGGAAACCGGCGGCGTCGCATTTCGAGGATGAGGCGCTTGCGCTGCTCGAGCAGGTCGGCATGACGGCGCATGCGCAACGCGCGTGCAGCGTGCTTGCCTATGGCGACGTGAAGCGTGTCGAGATGGCTATCGCGCTCGCGAACCGACCGAAGCTGCTGCTGATGGACGAGCCGACGGCGGGCATGGCGCCGCAGGAGCGCACCGAACTGATGGCGCTGACGAAGCGTCTTTCGGCCGAGCGCAATATCGGCGTGCTGTTCACCGAGCACAGCATGGACGTCGTATTTTCCAGCGCGGACCGGATCATCGTGCTTGCGCGCGGCAAGCTGATTGCGCAGGGCGACGCGGACACGATACGCAACGATGCCAAGGTGCAGGCCGTCTACTTCGGAACGGGCAAGACGTTCCAGCCGCGCGCCGCGTTATCGCGCGATGGCGGCGAGCCACACACGGAGCCGCGCACATGAACGCACCACTATTGAAAGTCGACGGACTGAATGCGTTCTACGGGCGCGCGCAAATCCTCTTCGACGTGAGCCTCGAAGTGGGGCGTGGCGAAGTTGTCGCGCTGATGGGCCGTAACGGCGCGGGCAAATCGACGACGATGAAGTCGATCATGGGCTTGATGGCGCGTCGTGAAGGCGCGATTCATTTCGACGGGGCCGATATCTCTGCGTTGCCGCCGCATCGGATTGCCCGGATGGGGCTGGGTTATGTGCCTGAAGATCGTCGCGTGTTCTCTGGTCTCACTGTGATGGAGAATCTCGACACGGGGCGGCAACCCGAGCGCGTGGGGGCGCCTGCGTGGACGCCCGACAAGCTCTTCGAGCTGTTTCCGAATCTTGGTGAGATGCCGCAGCGTCTTGGCGGGCAGATGAGCGGTGGCGAGCAGCAGATGCTCACTGTGTCGCGGACGTTGATGGGGAATCCTTATTTGGTGTTGCTCGATGAGCCGTCGGAAGGCGTCGCGCCTGTGATCGTCGAGCAGATGGCTAATATGATTCTTGAGCTGAAGCGCGAGGGGTTGTCCATTCTTCTGTCTGAGCAGAACTTTCATTTCGCTGAGTTGGTTAGTGACCGCGCGTATGTGCTCGAAAAAGGTCAGATTCGGTTTGGTGGCGCGATGCGCGAACTTGCGGGGGATGAGGGTGTGAGGAGGGCGTATCTGGGGGTTTGATGTCTGCGACGCTGCGAGGTTTGGTTTTTGTTTTTGCTCGCGTCCGCGAGGCGGTGGTCGCTGTGCACGCGGTTTGGTTTTTTTTGCCTCTGCGATGGCATTCGCGTTTGAGCCTGTGCGGTGTGGGCGTTGGTTTTGGTTTGCTCGAGTTTGCGCTGGCATCCGCGATTTGTTAGCGTGCTTCATGCGTTGCCCCTGTGCGGGGCGGCACCTACTTTTCTTTGCCGCCGCAAAGAAAAGTAGGCAAAAGAAAGCGGCTAACACCGCCAGCACTTGTATTTGCCTGAGGGCCCCCAAAGGTTCTTACGCTTCACACGGCAATCACGTGACTCATGTTAGTTGCCAGCGCTCTTGCGGAGCGCCTCACCCGCTTCGCGCACCTGCATTACAGCATGCCGTGCCAGATAGTCCACCGCCGCCCAGGTGGCAAACTATGTGTAGGCCGTAGAGACACACACGCCTCACTCCGGATCAATAGCGCACGCGTTCCACCCTGTAAGAGCGCCAAGCTGTACGACGCGACAACCTACACACTGTTTGCCACCTGGGCGGCACATACCATTCGCTGCCGTTAGCCCGTGCGCGGGTGCTTGAAGTGGGTGAGGCATTCATTCGAAGCGTTGGCAACGCACGCGGACAAAGATGCCGCCGTGTGAAGCGTAAGACCGGTTGGGGGCCCTCAGGCAGGAACAAGGATTGGCGGTGTTAGCCGCTTTCTTTTGCCTACTTTTCTTTGCGGCGGCAAAGAAAAGTAGGTGCCGCCCCGCACAGGGGCAACGCCTGAAGCAGGCTAACAAAACGCGGATGCCAGCGCCAAGGCAAAACAACCAAACCGCTTGAACGGCAAACACCGTAACGCGGATGCCAGCGCAACCACGGGCAAACCAAAACCAAAACCAACACCCGCGCGCCGCAAACCCAAAGAACCGGTACGATTCAACCTTCACACCCCCCACCCGCACCCCTGAACGGACAAATAAAACGGAGCAAACCGCATGACTTCGCGCGCAGCATGGACATCTCGCATCGCGGCTTCACTAGCCGTCTCACTGACGGCCCTCAGCGCTTCCGCGCAACAGACCATCAAAATCGGCGAAATCAACAGCTACAAGGCACAGCCCGCCTTCCTGATGCCCTATAAAAACGGCTGGAATCTCGCGTTAGATCAGGTAAACGCAACCGGTGGCGTGCTAGGCAAAAAACTCGAAGTCGTCTCACGCGACGACAACGCGAACCCAGGCGACACGATCCGCGTCGCGCAAGAACTCATCGCCCGCGAGCAGGTGCAACTGCTATTCGGCGGCTATCTGTCGAACACAGGCCTCGCGCTAACCGACTTCGCGAAGCAGAAGCGTATGTTCTTCCTCGCCGCCGAGCCGCTCACCGACAAGATCGTCTGGGCCGACGGCAACAAGTACACGTATCGCCTGCGTCCTTCCACATACATGCAGGTCGCGATGCTCGCGCCCGAAGCGGCAAAGCTGAAGAAAAAGCGCTGGGCGCTCGTGTACCCGAACTATGAATACGGCCAGTCGGCGGCGGCGACGTTCAAGAAGCTGCTGAAGGCCGCGCAGCCCGACGTCGAGTTCGTCACCGAACAGGCAACGCCCCTCGGCAACCTGGACGCCGGCTCGACCGTGCAGGCGCTCGCCGACGCAAAGCCCGACGCGATCTTCAACGTGCTGTTCAGCGCGGACCTCGGCAAGTTCGTTCGCGAAGGCAATACGCGCGGGCTGTTCAAGGACCGCAGCGTCGTGTCGCTGCTGACGGGCGAGCCGGATTATCTCGATACGCTCGGCGCAGAGGCACCCGTCGGCTGGATCGTGACGGGCTACCCGTGGTATTCCATCGATACGCCCGCGAACAAGAAGTTCGTCGCGGACTACGAAGCGAAGTATCACGACTATCCGCGCCTCGGTTCGGTGGTCGGCTATGCGGCGCTGATGTCGATTGCGAACGGCATCAAGAAGGCGGGCTCAACCGATCCCGACAAGCTCGCGGCCGCGTTCAAGGGCTTGAATGTCGATACGCCCTTCGGGCCGATTACGTATCGCCCGCAGGACAACCAGTCGACGATGGGCGCGTTCGTCGGCGTGACCGCGCTGAAGGACGGCAAAGGTGTGATGACGTCGTACCGCTATATCGACGGCGCGAGCGTGCAGCCGTCCGACGCCGAAGTGAAGAAACTGCGTCCCGCGAACTGATTCCGCGTATGTAAGACGCGTCCCGAAGGCCAGCCGAGCGGCTGGCCTTTTCATTCGCGCGCCGTCATTCCTCGGCGTCGTGCTCGGCCACGAAATGGCGCAGGTACGCGAGCACGGCCGCCTCCGCCGCGCGATGGTCCGCGCAGCTTTTCGAACCGGCGTTCTCTTCGTCGCCGAACAGCGTCGATGGCGCATTGTGCACGTCCACTTCCTGGCCTTCGCGGAAGATGCGAATCTCGTGCATGGTCTCCGCGTATTCGGCCACCCAGTGAATCCCTTCGATATGGGCGCCTGCCCTGACTGTCTGTGTGTTCATGAGGCGTCTCCTGACGGTTGCATCGCCGCCTTTGACGTAAACCATAGACGCTATCGGCGCATTGCGCAGCCCTCGTTGCGCATCGAGGCCGCCTGCGTGGTGATTGCCAGGCAGCGCGAATCGAAGCATCCCTACGCTGGCGAGCGGTTGGAGAACCGCAAAAGCGCAGGGCTTTCGAGCTAGGACAGGCGTCAACGAGGACAAGGCACACCCGTTGCTGCGTATGACAGGCCACCATTCAACGGGAGCACTGTCATGCCTGATAAAGCAACCCTCAAGCGTGCCGCCGCCGACAAGCGCGCCGGCAAGTCGGCGAGCACTCAAGCCGGCGAGTTCGTGAAGGAAGAAATCGACCACGTGCGCGAAGGCAAGCACGGCGTCAAATCGGCGAAGCAGGCGATCGCGATCGGTCTGTCGAAGGCTCGCCGCGCGGGCGTTGCGCTGAAGCAGCCGAAGGCGGGAACGACGAGCGCAGCCACGCGCAAGAAAGCCGCAGCGGACACGGCTGCGGGACAGAAGAAGACGCCTGCCGCAAAGCACTCAGCCGCGAAGAAAGCCACGGCGAAAACAGCTTCGAAGACCACGGCCGCACGCCGTCCGAGCAGCGAATCGACGGCGAAACGCTCGCGCGTTGCCGAGGCCGTGCTGAAACGCGAAAGCGGACAGGGCGCATCGGAGGAAGCGTTGTCGAAGCAGGCCAAGGCAGCGGCAGCGCGCCGTCCGGCGGCAAGCCGCTCGGCTGCGGCGAAGAAGGCGGCTGCGACGAAGGGCGCGGCGGGCCGGTCGGCGGCGGCGAAGAAGGCTGCGCATACGCGGGCCGCGCGTGCGCATCACTGAAAGCTAGCGGGAGAACCGCCGCTGCGCTCGCCGCCGTTAAAGCGAACGGCGAGCAGCAGCGGCGTGCAAGACGCTTACTGGATCGAAGCCAGCGCGTTGCGGACGGTCTGGAAGATCTGGTCGATCTGCGCTTCGTCGATGATCAGCGGCGGCGAGAAAGCCAGGATGTCGCCCGTGAAGCGGATCAGCACGCCCGCTTCGAAGCACTTGACGAACGCCTCGTAAGCGCGGGCGCCCGGCGCGCCGTCGCGCGGCTCCAGTTCGATGCCCGCGACCATGCCGAGATTGCGGATGTCCTTCACGTACTCCGCGTCGCGTAGCGCGTGAACGGCGGCCTCGAACTTCGGCGCCATCGATGCCGCGCGCTCGAACAGCCCTTCGCTGCGATACAGGTCGAGCGTCGCCACGCAGGCGGCGGCGGCGAGCGGGTGCGCCGAGTACGTATAGCCGTGGAACAGCTCGATCGCGCCTTGCGCGCCGGCGTTGACGATCGTGTCATGCACCGTGCGGCTTGCCGCGACGGCGCCCATCGGCACGGAGGCGTTGTTGATCGCCTTGGCCATCGTCAGCAGATCGGGCTTCACGCCGAAATATTCGCTGGCCGTCGCTGCGCCCAGACGCCCAAAGCCCGTGATCACTTCGTCGAAAATCAGCAGGATGCCGTGCTTCGTGCAAATGTCGCGCAGCTTCTGCAGATAGCCTTGCGGCGGGATCAGCACGCCCGTCGAGCCCGCGACGGGTTCGACGATCACCGCGGCGATCGTCGACGCGTCGTGCAGCGCGACGATGCGCTCCAGTTCGTCGGCGAGATGCGCGCCCCAGGCCGGCTGGCCCTTCGAGAACGCGTTGTGTTCGAGGTTGTGCGTGTGCGGCAGATGATCGATGGACGGCAATAGCGCGCCCGAGAACGTCTTGCGGTTCGGCGCGATGCCGCCAACCGAAATGCCGCCAAAGCCGACGCCGTGATAGCCGCGCTCGCGGCCGATCAGGCGCGTGCGCTGTCCTTCGCCGCGCGCGCGGTGATAGGCGAGCGCGATCTTCAGTGCGGTATCGACCGACTCCGAGCCGGAATTCGTGAAGAACACGCGGTCGAGCCCTTCAGGCATCAACTCAGCGACTTTCGACGCCGCCTCGAACGCGAGCGGGTGGCCCATCTGGAAGGTCGGCGCGAAGTCGAGCGTCGCGGCCTGTTTCTGGACGGCGGCGACGATCTCGTCGCGGCCGTGACCTGCGTTCACGCACCACAGGCCCGCGCACGCGTCGAGCACGTCGCGCCCGTCGGTCGAACGGTAATACATGCCTTTTGCCGATTCCAGCAGGCGCGGCGCCGATTTGAACTGGCGGTTGGCGGTGAACGGCATCCAGAAGTTCGACAGATCGTCGATCACGGGGCGCGAAGTCATGGGTTTCTCCTCGAATGGATAGCGAAACTGTAGCGTCCGAGGTTAAATGGCGGACATAAACAGTTGACTCACTGCGCTGCTAACTGTGCTGGTCGAATCGACTCAACTGTGCTGGAATTGGCGCAGTATCTGTTGCCCTCTGGATAAACCTCGATGATCGAACTCGAACTGGATCGCGACCGCCGTTTAGCGCCGACGCTCGTCGAGCAGGTCGTGCAAGGCTTCGCGCATGCGATCGACAGCCAGGCGCTGCGCGCCGGCGCGCTGTTGCCGTCGGTGCGGCAGCTTGCGCAATCGCATTCGCTGAGCACCTTCACTGTCACGGAGGCGTACAACCGGCTCGTGTCGATGGGCCTCGTGACGGCACGGCGCGGCTCCGGCTATCGCGTCGCGCCGCGCGCGCGGGCCGCGCATGCGAATACCGTCGACTGGCAGCCGCCGAGCCTCACGGCGACCTGGCTGCTGTCCGACGTGTTTGCCGACCATTCCATGCCGATCAAGGCGGGAGGCGGCTGGCTGCCCAACGAGTGGATCAACGAAACGGGCATGCAGCACGCGTTCCGCGCGATGAGCCGCGTGCCCGCCGCGCGTCTGGGCGACTACGGGCATCCGTACGGATTCGCGCCGCTGCGCGCGAAGATCGCCGAGCAGATGGACCGGCGCGGTCTGCCCGTCGAGGTGTCGAACGTGCTGCTGACGCAGGGCGCGACCCAGGCGCTCGATCTGATCGTGCGCACGCTGCTGCGCGCGGGCGATACCGTCGTCGTCGAAGATCCCGGCTACTGCAATCTGCTGCAAATTCTGAAGCTTGCCGGGCTGAACGTGATCGGCGTGCCGCGCACGCCAGCGGGCATCGATACGGACGTGCTGGAGCAAATCGTCGACGCGCATCATCCGAAGGCGATCTTCGTCAACACGACCTTGCAGAATCCGACGGGCGCGACCTACGGCATGGCGTCTGCGTTTCGCCTGCTGCAGATCGCCGAGCGCAACCGCATGTGGGTGATCGAGGACGACGTGAGCCGCGAGCTTGGTTCCCCCGGCGCGCCGATTTTCGCGGCAATGGAAGGCCTGCGCCGCGTGCTGTACATCAGCGGCTTTTCGAAGACCGTGACGCCCGCGTTGCGTTGCGGCTATGTAGTCGCCGAGCGCGACGTGCTGCGCGAGCTGGCGCGCACGAAGATGGCGGTGGGGCTGACGTCGTCGGAGGCGATCGAGCGGATCGTCGACAAGGTGCTGCACGAAGGGCGCTACGCGCGCCATGTCGAGCAGGTCAACGAGAGGCTGCGCGCGGCGCACGCGATCGTCGAGGAACGGCTGGATACGCTGGGGCTCGAAGCGTTTCACCGGCCGCGCGCGGGGCTGTTCCTGTTCGCCCGCTTGCCCGTGGAGCCGGAGCGCGCGGGCGAGATCGCGACGGCGGCGCTGTCGGACGGCATCTGGCTCGCGCCCGGTTCCTATTTCCGTCCCGACGATGCGCCGAGCGCGTGGTTCCGTTTCAACGTCCCGCATTCGACCGATGACGCGTTGTGGCGCTTCATCGAACGCATCGGGCGGGGCTGAACACGGCAGGCGCAAGAGGCAACGTCAGGGCCTGGCAAGCGAGTCGATCAGTTCGCCGATGTTTGCCGCGCCGACATTGTCTTCCAGCAGCCCGATGAACACGCGGCTGTACAGCTGATCCCGCTGGACTTCGGGCAGATCCGTGCGGGCATTCGCGATCGCTTCCGCCGCGCGGTGCGCCGAACTGACGATGCGTTGTGCGAGTTTCTTTTCCATACACTGCGCTAACGACAGCAAGCCGCAAAGCTTGAGCCGTTTTCCCTGGTTTAGAGCATTCGGTGCGCCGCGATCAAACTGTGGGCCAAATGCGTTGTATTGGTTCTGCCCCGCGTTGTCCACGTATCACGCAACGAGCGCATTCTTTGCCCTTGGCGCGCGGTTCGCGCGGCTGAGCTCCTTTGCGTCATACATCACCCGGTCCGCGCTTTTCACCAGATCCTCCGCGCGTTCGCCGGGTTGCAGCACGGCAATGCCGAGGCTCGCGCACACGCGGTACGCATTGCCGTGCACGCTGACAGGTACCTCCAGCGCCGCCGTGATCGCGTCGGCGACGTCGGGCGCCAGCGCCGCGTCGTCCTCGATCACGACCAGGAACTCGTCGCCGCCCAGCCGTCCGACCTGCGCGCGGCCCTGCGCAACATCCGTCAGGCGCCGTGCGATCTCAGCAAGAATCGTGTCGCCCAGATGGTGGCCAAACGTATCGTTGAGCTCCTTGAAGCGGTCCAGGTCGACGAAAATCACGGCCACGCGGCCAGCGGCGTCCGGCGCGGCGACGGCTTCATCGAGCCGATCCATGATGCAGCCGCGATTGGACATACCCGTCAGGCGGTCGGTGTGCGCGAGCCGGTGCAACTGCTCCCGGCCCTTCAGCAGTTTCAGGATCAGCGCGGCGATCCACGTGGACAGTCCGACCAGAATCGCGGAAATCACGCTTGCCATCGTCACGTAGACACGGCGCATCCGGTAGTAGTCGTCGAGCGTCTCGGCGACGGACAGACCCGCCATCACCGTGAGCCCGTACCGCTTGACCTCGCGGCGCGCAACGATGCGCTCCACGCGGTCGATCGGGTCGGTGAACATTTCGTCGTTACCGCGCGGATCGACGTAGCCCGTCGGCAGCGACTCGCCCGTGCGGCTCGGCGCGTCGCCTGCGCGGCGCGACAGCATCGAGCCGCGACCCGACAGCACCGCGATCATGCCGTGCTCGCCGAGCGCGGCGCTCGTGTAAAAGCCGTCGGTGAGCCAGGCGGGATTCTCCGACACGATCACCACCCCGCCGAAGCTGCCGTCCGGACGGTTGATGCGCCGCGTCGCCTGAATCGACCATTGCCGCGAGATGCGGCCGATCAGCGGTTCACTGAGGAACAGCCCGACATCGGCCCGCTCGCGATGCACGCGGAAGTGCTTGCGGTCGCTGAGGTCGATCGCGCCGGAAAACGGAATCGTCGACGCGATCACATGGCCGTCCGTGCCCGCTAACGTGACTTGCAGCGCCGTGTCGGCGGTGATGAGGCCGTAGGCCTGGTATTTCTTGAGGTCGAACGTATCGGGCGAGCTTTCGTACCCGTATTTGACCAGCAGCGCGATCGTATCGACGTCGTGAATCGTTTTCAGCGTGTGCGTGTCGAGCGCGCTCGCGACGGTGCCGGCCGCGACACGCGCGTCGTGCAGCACGGCTGTCTTTTCGACGCGCAGCCGCATCAGGATCGTGACCCACAAAACAGCGAGGATCAGCACGGTCAGCGCAGGCAGCAGAATGAATGCGCGGTGCGGCGCGTTGCCGTGGCCGCGGGGCCGCAAGCGCTTGATGGATGTGCGAAGTCTGCCTGTCAACGACCTCATTATGGACGCGATGTTCTTCACTGGTTGATGGCTGACGCGTGAGGCACTTCAACTCGACCGTTCATAGGAGACGGCGCGAATGCTGCCGCGCCTTGCTGAACCCTTATAACGGCAGCGCCAGACGGAAGTTGATTGCGTTTCTCAGATTCGATTGAAACAGCATGGACGTGCTGAACTGACGGCGTTGATCGCTGGAATCGACTCGATGGAAGCGCTGTCTCGCGTCGAAATCATGCGGGCGGAATGGGACTGACGGCGAACGCGTAGCCATTCTTGCCGTGGCGCTTGACTTCGTACATCGCGCCGTCGGCGGCGGCGACGAGCAGCCGGTGATCGGCGACGCGATCGGGATAGGTCGCGATGCCGACGCTCGCGCGCACGAAGCCGAGACCCATTTGGGTATCGGTTTCGCCGACGCAGTTCATCAAACGCGCGGCGATGCCCACGAGTTCCGTGTCATTGCCGAAGCCGGAGACGAGCGCCGCGAATTCGTCGCCGCCCATGCGCGCGACCATATCGCCGGGGCGCAGCGACTGGCGAAAGCGCTGCGCGAGCGCGATCAGAAATTCATCGCCGATGGCATGGCCCAGGGTGTCGTTGACCTGCTTGAAGCCGTCGAGGTCGACATACAGCACCGCGCATTTGCCGGGCGCGCGCTCGGCCGCGATGCGGTCGAGCCGCGCGAGCAGTTGCTGACGGTTGGGCAGGCCCGTCATCGCGTCATGCTGGGCGGCGTGGCGGAACTGATGCGTGAGACCCGCGAGCCGTCGATGCCGCCGCGCGAACACGACGAGCGCCGCGAACAGCGCGCCCGTCACTACGACGGTCAGCACGGCGAGCACGCTCGCGACGCGCAGCGTGCGCCGGCGGACATCGTGGCTGACGGCGTCGCGTCGCGCGTGCCAGTAGTCCGTCGTGGCCGCGAGCGACTGCTTCAGCTCGTCGAGACTTTTTGCCGTCGCATTGGCTTGCGGCAAGCGCGGCGCGGGAACGGGGCTCGATCCGATCAGCGCGTCCAGTTCGGTGACGCGTGCGCTCAGTTCGTCGAGCGCCTGCTGGTATGTCGCGTTAGCGCCATCCGAAGGCGCGCTGCGCTTCAGCAGGCTCGCCACGTTTAGCGCGTTGTCGGCCCGCCCGACGGCTTCCAGCACGAGCGTTGCGTATTGCTGCTGGAAGTGATCGGAGAATAGCGCCTTGACCTGCACGGCGACGTAGAGCAGCCCGACCACGAGGCACGCGAGCGCGAGCGCGCCGACCACGATCGGCTGCGGGCGCCATCGCGGGCTGAGCGGGCGGATCGGCGTGACTGTTTGCTTCACGCCGGCGGGCTAGGGGTGCGAATACGGATCGGGGTTGTTGCCGGGCTCTCGGGTGCGGCGGTGATAGCCGACCTTGCGGAACATCGCGGTCAGCCGCGACACGAACGTTTCCTTCGGTTTCGCCCGTTGCGCATGGCGCGCGGCGTTGCCCGGCTGCTTGCCACGGTCGGCGCGAGCGGCAGCGGCATTGTTTGGCCCGGGCGCGGTACGCGTGGCTTGCGGCGGGTCGTCTGCGCTCGCGTCCGCGTCCGTGTCCGTGTCGTCGGCTGTCTGGGCTGCGGCGAGCGAGTCGGTGCCGGTGGGCGCGGTTTTTTGCGTCGGCGTTGCCGGTATCACGCGGCCCGACACTGAACTCGTCGGCACAGCTGCAGCTGCATGGCTTGGGACGCGCAGGTCGCCGTTCGCGCTGGTTGCCGTGGTGGGCAGCGGGCGCCGGGCTGATTCGACGGCCTCGGCGTAGGCCACCTGGTCGCGGTTGAACCAGATCACATACGCAGCCGTGCCCATCACGCCGACGGCGAGACCCATCGCCGAGATCAGGCAGATCTGTACCCAGCTGTAATGTCGCGCCTGCGGATCATCGCTATCGGGTAGATACGCGCTCTCGTACTGCTGCTGCCGGCCGCCGCGCTCGCGGTCCGGAGATTCCTGTGCGTCCATGTGTGCAACGCCTCCGACCCTTGCGGTCTGCGTCTGTCAATGGCGGGACTGGCGCGTCGCGTACGCGCCGGTGAAATCTGCTCGGAGATAACCGTGGTCTTGGAGCAATTATCGAGCCCGTCAAGTGCCGCAATCCGGCAATGATGCCGGCGAGGACAGTGCTGAGCCCGCTCACGAGGACAGGGTTATGTGTTGGCTATTCTACTTTCAATTCGCGAGACGGGCCGTGGCGGAAAACGGACGTATGAAGCGCGCGGCGGTTAGTCAAAAAGTCGTGCAAAGCGAGAAAAATTTCCAGACTGTCCGCGCGTCACGCGATCAGGCGCAACACGATGGGATAAAGCGTCGCGACGAGCATCAGCGCCATCGCAATGTTGAACGTGCGCAGCCACACGGGGTTCGACAGTGCGCGGCGCATCGCGGTGCCGAACGCGGCCCACAGGCAGATGCACGGCAAGCCGATCACATAGAACAGCACGGCCATCAACAGCGCGTTGATGCCGAAGTCGGCGCTCAGATGAATCGTCGTTGCGGCCGTGAGCACCATCATCCATGCCTTCGGATTGACCCACTGGAATGCGATCGCTTCATGAAAGCGCATCGGGCGGCGCTCGCCCTTCTTGACCTGCATCTCGCCCGACGTGCCGATTTTCCACGCGAGATACAGCAGATACACGACGCTCAGCACTTCGAGCACCGAATACAGCACTTCGAAGCGGCGGAACGCTTCACCAAGCCCGAACCCCACCGACAGCATCAGCAGCGCGACCCCCGCGCTAATGCCGAGAATATGCGGCAGCGTGCGGCGAAAACCGAAGTTGACGCCGGATGCGAGCAGCATCGTGTTGTTCGGTCCGGGTGTGATGGTCGTGACGAGCGCGAACAGGATGCCGGCGGGCAGGGCGCTGGCGCTCAGGATGTCGAGGGTCATGGACGGCTCCGCAAGTATTTCGAGATTGGCGACAGTGTACCGATCGGGGCCGGTACAGTACCGGTACAGATGCATAAATGATTTCCGGTACGGAGCGCGGATATGCGCCGAGGTTCCTTGCCACAGCGCAAACATTCAGGGCAGGATGCGTGGATAGCACTCCAACGTACTTGAGCATGCACAACTCAAAAGAAAAATCTTCAGCATCCCTGAGCCTTCTGAAGGGCATCCTGCCGGTCGACCGCGCGAGCGCATGGCGCGACGTGTTCTCCGGCATCTCGCTCGCGTCGATGGACATACCGCAGGTGCTAGGCTATGCGCGCATCGCTGGCATGCCCGCGGTGACGGGGCTTTACACCGTATTTCTGCCGCTCGTGGCGTTCGCGTTCTTCGGCGCGTCGCGGCACCTCGTGGTCGCCGCCGACTCGGCCACGGCGACCATCTTCGCAAGCCGCGCGTCGACCATTGCACCAATGGGCAGCGTCGAGTATGTGGCGCTGGCGGGCATGGTCGCGTTACTGACGGCGGCGCTCCTGCTGCTCGCCCGGATCTTCAGGCTCGGCTTTCTCGCCGATTTCCTGTCGCGTACCGTGCTGGTCGGCTTCCTGACGGGCGTCGGCATACAGGTATCGATTGCGATGCTCGGCGACATGTTCGGCATGACCGTGCCGTATCCCTCGTCGCGAAGTCTTGCGCAACTGGTTTATGTGATCGCGCATGTCGCACATGCGCAACTGCCGACGCTCATGCTCACCGTGCTGGTGGTGGGCGCGATTTTCGTCGGCAAGCGCTTCTTGCCGCGCGTGCCGATTCCCCTCATTGCCGTGATAGGCAGCATCGCCGCGAGCAAGACCTACGATTTCGCCGGGCACGGCATTACCATCCTCGGCCCGATCAGCGGCGGTCTACCGCCGTTCGAGTTTCCGGCTGTCACGTGGCAACAGTTTCTCGACCTCGTGCCCGTGGCGGCGTCGTGCTTCGTGATGGTCATTGCGCAAAGCGCCGCCGCGGCTCGCGTGTTCGCGCAGCAGTATCACGAAGAAGTGGACACCAACGCCGACATCCTAGGGCTGGCGGCGGCCAATGCCGCTGCCGCACTCAGCGGCACATTCGTCGTCAACGGCAGCCCGACGCAGACGGCAATGGCCGAACGCGCTGGCACGCGCAGCCAGATCGGGCAACTGGCGTTCGCGGGTGTGGTCGTCGTCGTGTTGCTGTTTCTGAGCTCGTATCTGCAATACCTGCCGCATTGCGTGCTCGCCGGGATCGTGTTCACGATCGCAGTCGGTCTCGTCAACGTGCCGAGTCTCGCGGCGATCCGCGCCGAAAGCCCCGGCGAGTTCACGCTCGCGCTCATCACGGCGGCCGCCGTCGTGATGGTCGGCGTCGAGCATGGCATTCTGCTCGCCGTCGCGTTGTCGCTGCTGCGGCATGTGCGGCACAGCTATCGTCCGCATACGATGGTGATGGAACCGTCGCCCGCCAGCGGCAGATGGCAGCCCGTGCCCGCGGAGCCGGGCATCATGACCGCGCCGGGGCTCATCGTGTACCGCTTCGGCTCCGATCTGTTCTTCGCCAACGATCATGTCTTCACAGCGGAAGTGATCGAACTCGTCGATGCGGCATCCGGCGATCTGCATTCGCTCGTCATCGATGCGGGCGCGATCACCGCACTCGACTATTCGGCGGCCCTCACGCTGAGCGATCTGATTACGGATCTGCAAGAGCGCAAGGTGGCTGTCATCTTCGGGCGAGTGAATCCTTATCTGCGCGCCGATATGGACCGGCATCGCATTACGCAGGTCGTCGGCGAGTCGAATGTCTTCGACACGCTGCATGAAGCGCTCGCGCATGCGGGCATCAGCCCGCCGCACGAGGTGAACGCTTTATAGGATCGCTGTCATCCAGCAGATGGCGCATCGCAGCAGCCACGCTGCGACATTCGCACGGGCCTATCGCTTACCCTGGATCGCGCGTCGAGCAGCAGCATGCGCCGTGCGCGCATGGTGCGCCGCACTTCATTGCCCGGCGGCGCATCGCATCGTGTTCACACTCGAAGACACCTTCCGATCCCATCGCACCCGCACGCATCTGCAACATAGGGCAAGTCCCTAAGCGCATTTAGCCCTGCATTACCACGTCGCACATCGCCCTCCTACACTCAGCATCAAACGGAGGAGGGACGACATGGCCAAGATGATCCACACGATGGTCCGCATTCAGGATCTCGACCGCTCGCTGAAGTTCTATCAACGCGCGTTCGGGCTCGAGCCTTCACATCGGCTCGATTTTCCGGACTTCTCGCTTGTCTATCTGCGCAACGACGAATCCGACAACGAGATCGAACTCACCTGGAACAAGGGGCGCGAAGATGCGTACTCGCATGGCGACGGTTACGGGCACGTCGCGTTCGTCGTCGACGACGTGAAGCGCGAGCGCGAGCGTCTCCTTCAACTCGGCATGACGCCGAACGACGTGCGCGAATTCAAGAACGACGACGGCGCCTTGCTCGCGCGTTACTTCTTCATTCAGGACCCGGACGGCTACAAGATCGAAGTACTCGAACGGCACGGACATTACCAATAGAAAGCCGCGCACGACGCGGCACCCCCACAACACAACCATCAAGGAGACAGGCATGAGTCACAGAGTGATTCCAATCGCCGCAACGTCTGCCACGGCTCATGAGCCGGATGCACCGCATGCGCCGCGCTCGCTGGCGAGGCGCGAGTGGCTCAAGGGCACGGGTGTGCTGATCGGCACGCTCGCGTTCCCGTCGATACTCGCGACGCTTGCGCCCAGCCGCGTATGGGCGCTCGAAATGCAGGCGCTCGATACGCATCAAGGGGCGGTGCTGCTCGCCTTCGTCAAGCAGCAATACCCGCACAAGACGCTCGACGACGCGGTCTATGCGCTCGTCGTCAAGGACCTCGATGCGAAGGCGCAGAAAGACCCGGCCGTGCGTCAGCAACTCGCCGACGGCGTGAAGCAGCTCGACGCGCTCAACGGCTCGGACTGGACCAAGCGCTCGCCCGCCGATCAGGCGCGCGATGTCGCCGCGATGCAGAAAACGCCGTTCTTCACGACCGTGCGCACGACGGCCATCGTCTCGCTGTACAGCAACGACATGGCGTACGCGCACTTCGGCTACGGCGCGGCGCAAGGCGACGGCGGCTATCTGACCAAGGGCTTCAACGATCTGGCGTGGCTGCCGAATCCGCCCGCCGCCGCGAGCGGTCCGATTCCCACCGACAGCTGAGCAACGGAGACCTGACATGGACGACAACAACAAGGTGCATTTCGCGCACAACGATGCGCGCGCCGTGGTCATCATCGGCTCCGGCGCGGGCGGCGGCACGCTGGCGAACGAGCTGGCGCAAAAGGGCATCGACGTGATCGTGCTCGAAGCGGGCAAGATGCATACGCAAGGTGATTTCACCACTGACGAATGGGGCTCGTTTTCGATGCTGTCCTGGCTCGACAAGCGCACGACGTCGGGCAGCTGGCGCATCGCCACCGACTTCCCCAATCTGCCCGCGTGGATCTGCAAGACCGTCGGCGGCACGACGACGCACTGGGCGGGCGCGAGCCTTCGCTTTCAGGCGCACGAGTTCAAGGCCAAAACGAACTACGGCACGATCAAGGATGCGAACCTGCTCGACTGGCCCGTCACGAGCGAGGAGATGGCACCGTGGTACGACCGCGCCGAAAAGAAAATGGGCGTGACGCGCACCAACGGTTTGCCTGGGCTGCCCGGCAACAACAACTTCAAGGTGATGTACAACGGCGCAACGAAGGTCGGCTACAAGGAATGCAACACCGGCCACATGGCGACCAACAGCGTCGCGCGCGACGACCGCGCGCATTGCTTCCAGCGCGGCTTCTGCTTCCAGGGCTGCCGCACGGGCGCGAAATGGTCGACGTTGTACACGGAGATTCCGCGCGCGCAGGCCACGGGTCACATGGAATTGCGCACCCAGGCGCAGGTCGTGAAGATCGAAACGGATGCGAAGGGCAAGGCAAGCGCCGTCGTCTATTACGACGCCGCCGGCAAGCTGCAACGCCAGAAGGCGCGCATCGTCGCGGTGGCGGGCAATGCGATCGAAACGCCGCGTCTCTTGCTGAATTCGCATTCGAGCCGCTTCCCTGACGGGCTGGCGAATTCCTCAGGACAGGTGGGGCGCAACTACATGCGTCATACGACGGGTTCCGTCTATGCCGTGTTCAACGACAAGGTCGACATGTACAAGGGCACGACGATGGCGGGCATCATCGAAGACGAAGCGCGCTTCGATACGTCGCGTGGTTTCGCGGGCGGCTATCACATGGAGACGGTGTCGCTGGGGCTGCCTTTCTATGCGGCGTTTCTCGACCCCGGCGCCTGGGGCTCGGACTTCACGCAGGCGATGGACGCGTATCCGTACACGGCAGGTATGTGGATCGTCGGCGAGGACATGCCGCGCGAGACCAACCGCATCACGCTGAATACCGACGTGAAGGATCAGTACGGCCTGCCCGTGCCCAACGTGCATTTCGACGATCATCCCAACGACGAAGCGATGCGCGAGCACGGTTTCAAGCAGGGCAGCGCCGTGTATCAGGCGGCGGGCGCGAAGACTGTGTACAAGGTGCCGCCCTATCCGTCGACGCACAACCTCGGCACCGCGCGCATGAGCGCGAAAGCGCAGGACGGCGTGTGCAACCGTTTCGGCCAGACGCATGACGTGCCGAACCTGTTCATCTCCGACGGCAGCCAGTTCACGACGGGCGCCGCGGAAAACCCGACGCTGACCATCGTGACGCTGGCGATCCGTCAGGCTGACTACATCGCAGGGCAGATGAACAGGCGCACAATCTGATCGATGCACGTGAACTCATCGAGTGCGGCAGGCGGGCGCGATGAACGCCGCCGCACTCATCCGAACAATGGAGACAAACCATGTGCAATGTCTACGTGAACGCGGACCCGATCCTGTACGAATCGCGCACGCGTTCGCTGCGCATCCACGGCGTGATCACGACTGTGCGTCTGGAGAATCTCTTCTGGGACGTGCTGCATGAAATCGCGTCGCGCGAGAACATGACGACCACGCAATTCGCCGTCAAGCTCTACGACGAACTCATCGCGCTGCGGGGTGAAGTGCCCAGCAATTTTGCGTCGTTCCTGCGCGTGTGTTGCTTGAGGTATCTGTCGATCGTCGCGGGCAAAAGCGAGTTAACGAGCTTTCCCGTCCCCATCCCCGCGCCCGAGGTGAAACCGCGTGTGCTGAAGACGGTGTGATCCGTCGCGGCGTTTCTTTCAAAGTGCATGTGAACGCGCGCCTCAGCGCGAGTGCGTGCGAAAAGCCTCGCCACCCAGGCCCGCGCGATCGACGGCGACGATGCGGTTGCGGCCGTTGTCCTTCGCCTGATACAGCTGTGCGTCGATCAGGTTGATGAACGCGGTCGTGTCCATGCCGCCCGAGGACGAGCCATTCGGCACGATGGTGCCTACGCCGAAACTCGCC
>Ga0247692_1000082_pt1 | contig 19852 bp, 18 predicted proteins | sample CNK33_metaG_FD_183041 | JGI IMG/M metagenome (GOLD analysis project Ga0247692, IMG submission 183041) | Soil microbial communities from Purdue University Martell Research Forest, Indiana, United States - CNK33 | ecosystem: Environmental > Terrestrial > Soil > Temperate forest > Bulk soil...
CGGCCCGAATCCGGCAAGAAAAAGCGCAGCATGGCCGCACGTCGCAAGGTCGCGGGCTGGAATCCCGACTACTTATTCGAGTTACTCCAGCTCACGCCACTGCCGAGAATTTGATGCTCCGGCCCTGTCCAGTAGGGCGGGCCAACGCAGACGCAGCGCATTTTCCGCTATACTCTGCGCTTGACCGTTCTTGACGGTCCAGAATTGCACAACGCGCCGATTTGCTGACTCGATTGCGGGCGCGCGAACCAGCGGATGGAGTTCATCCATCCCGGTTCACTATAAATGCGGCTAAAGAGGTCGTCAGCCGCGCACACGCTCCTTCCGCGCCATCGCCGACACCATTTAGCCGCCCCATGTCAGAAGGCGGAATGAATGGAATCGATCGGGATCGTCACTCCACAAACAATGCATTTCTCCGAGCCGCTGCGCCTGCAGAACGGCAGCTCGCTCGCGAACTACGACCTCGTCGTCGAAACGTACGGCACGCTCAACGCCGCGCGCAGCAACGCGGTGCTCGTGTGCCACGCGCTCAACGCGTCGCATCACGTGGCGGGCGTCTACGCGGATGATCCGAAGAACGTCGGCTGGTGGGACAACATGGTTGGCCCCGGCAAGCCGCTCGACACCAACCGCTTCTTCGTGATCGGCGTGAACAACCTCGGTTCGTGCTTCGGTTCGACGGGCCCGATGAGTATCGATCCGTCGACGGGCCGTCCGTACGGCGCGAGCTTCCCCGTCGTGACGGTCGAAGACTGGGTCAACGCGCAGGCGCTCGTCGCCGACACGTTCGGCATCGAGAAATTCGCAGCCGTGATGGGTGGCAGTCTCGGCGGCATGCAGGCGCTCGCGTGGAGCATGATGTATCCCGAGCGGCTTGCGCATTGCATCGTCGTTGCATCGACGCCCAAGCTCTCCGCGCAGAACATCGCCTTCAACGAAGTGGCGCGCTCATCGATCCTGTCGGACCCGGACTTTCACGGCGGCAACTACTACGCGCACGGCGTGAAGCCGAAGCGCGGCTTGCGCGTCGCGCGGATGATCGGCCACATCACGTATCTGTCCGACGACGACATGGCCGCGAAGTTCGGCCGCGCGCTGCGTCGCGCGGAAGGCGCGGAAGACGTCTACAACTTCAACTTCGACGTCGAGTTCGAAGTGGAATCGTATCTGCGCTACCAGGGCGACAAGTTCGCCGACTACTTCGACGCGAACACGTATCTGCTGATCACGCGCGCGCTCGATTACTTCGATCCGGCAAAAGCGTATGACGGCGATCTCACGGCGGCACTCGCGCATACGAAGGCGAAGTATCTGATCGCGAGCTTCACGACCGACTGGCGTTTCGCGCCCGCGCGCTCGCGCGAGCTGGTGAAGGCGCTGCTCGATCACAAGCGCCAGGTCACGTACGGCGAAATCGACGCGCCGCACGGCCACGACGCTTTCCTCCTCGACGACGCGCGCTATCACAACCTGATGCGCGCCTACTACGAACGCATTGCTGCAGAGGTCAACGCATGAACCAGCGCGCTCTCGATTATCTTGCGACGCGGCCGGATTTCCGCGCGATCGCCCGCTGGGTCGAGCCACGCGGGACGGTGCTCGATCTCGGCTGCGGCGACGGCTCCCTGCTGTCGCTGCTGATGGAAGAACTCGAAGTGACGGGCTACGGCATCGAGATCAACGACGCCGGCGTGCTCGCTTCGACGAAGAACGGCATCAGCGTGATCCAGCAGAATCTGGAAGACGGCCTGCGCCTGTTCGAAGACGGCAGCTTCGATTTTGCGATCCTTTCTCAAACGCTGCAGACCATCCATCAGACGGCCGCGATCCTGCGCGAGACGGTGCGTGTCGGCAAGGAATGCATCGTTTCGTTCCCAAATTTCGGATTCTGGACGCACCGGCTGTCCGTTTTGCAGGGACGCATGCCCGTGTCGAAGTCACTGCCGTATCAGTGGCACAACACGCCGAACGTGCGCGTGCTGACCATCAAGGATTTCGAGGCGCTCGCGCCGGAAGTCGGCATCGAGATTCTTGATCGCGTCGTGCTGCATGGCGGCCAGCAGGTGCGATGGGGCGTGAACTGGCGTGGTAGTCTTGCGGTCTATCGCGTCAAGAAAAGCTAACGTCACTCATCTCATGTCGAACCCGCCACACGAGGCGCCTGCACTAACCGCTCACGAAGAACATCCCGGCTGGCGCGCGTTTCTCAACGCGCGCATGCTGATCTGCGTTTTCCTCGGCTTCACGTCGGGGTTGCCGCTGTTCACCCTCGTCTATCTCGTCCAGGCCTGGCTGCGCTCAGAAGGCGTGAACCTGAAGGAAATCGGCCTGTTTGCGCTGATCCAGTTTCCCTATACGTGGAAATTCCTCTGGGCACCGCTTATGGACCGTTACGTGCCACGTCTGCCCGGCTGGCGGCCGGGACGCCGACGCGGCTGGATGCTCTTCACGCAGATTCTGGTCGCCGGCGCGATCGCATCGCTCGGCATCGTCTCGCCGCGCGATTCGATCTGGACGGTTGCCGCATTGACCGCGCTCGTCGCGTTCTTCGGCGCGAGCTCGGATATCGTGATCGACGCGTATCGGCGCGAACTGCTGCATGACACCGAGCAAGGCCTCGGCAATGCGGTGCACGTGAACGCGTACAAGATCGCGGCGCTCGTGCCCGGTTCGCTCGCGCTCATTCTCTCGGACCATCTGCCATGGGCGACCGTGTTCATCGTCACGGCCGCGTTCATGCTGCCGGGTATGGTGATGACGCTCGTCGTGAAAGAACCCAAAGTACACGGCGCGCCGCCCAGGAACCTGCGCGAAGCGATCGTCGAGCCCTTCCGCGAATTCATTCTGCGCGACGGCTGGCGCGGCGCGCTGTTCGTGCTCGGCTTCATCTTCCTGTACAAGCTCGGCGACACGATGGCGACCACGCTGTCCACGTCGTTCTTTCTCGACATCGGCTTTTCGCGCACGCAGATCGGCGTGATCGCGAAGACGACGGCGTTCGGCGCGAGTCTGGCGGGCGGCATCATCGGCGGGATTGCGCTGATGCGTATCGGCATCGGCCGCGGCTTGTGGATCTTCGGCATTCTGCAGATGGTGTCGACGCTCGGTTTCGCATGGCTCGCGCATGTCGGGCCGACGTCGCCCGGACTCACCGTCGTGTACGACATCGCCGTCGCGCTCAGCACGGGCACGACGAAACTGCTGTCGTTGCTCGGCGTCGGCTGGACGGTGCAGCTCGATCCGATGTCGGTGGCGCTCGCGCTCGTGTACGGCTTCGAGACATTCACGACAGGCCTCACGCTCGCCGCATTCACCGCATATATCGCGAGCACGACCGACCCGCGCTATACGGCGACGCAGTTCGCGCTCTTCACGTCGCTGGCTTCCGTGCCGCGCACGCTGGCGTCGGCAGCAAGTGGCTTCGCGGTCGCGCAGATCGGCTGGTTCAACTACTTCTTGGTCTGCACGGCGCTTGCTATACCGGGCATGCTACTGTTGTTCCGGATCGCCCCTTGGAGAAAGCAGTCGTGATGGTGTTTGCATCGCGGCGCGCTGCCATTGGTCCGGCTTCGCGCGCCGTTTCCCGTCGATCGCCTGCATATCGCATGCGCGGGCGTAGCCGTGCGTTGCATTTGGCCGTTCTCGCCGCGTGCGCAGCGTTCGGCGTGACGTCGCCGTGGCAAGCGCACGCGACCGAATCGACCTCGAACGTCGGCGCTCCGCCCGCTGCGAACGCGCCTGCTGCGCCATCCACTCCTTCGACGCCTTCCGCGCCAAAGTCAGAAGCGCCATCGGCGACGTCCGCCCCATCCGCGCCGTCGAACGCAGGCACGGCGACGCCGCCAACGCCCGTGACGGCTCGCACGCCGGCACCCACGCCCCCGCTGCCACCGCCTTTCATGCCGAACCAGCAATTGCGCTATGGCGGCTACGCGGTATTCCGCAATCTGATTCCGTCGCCGATGCTCGAAGCGCAATCGGCTGAGGAATTCGATCAGATCGCGCGCGGCGCCGAGCACATGAGCCGGCTCTATCCGTCATCGGACGCGCACGTGAAGCGCGTGCAGGCGATCGTCGACAAGCTGGTTCCCTATTCGCTGAAATGGAACGACCGCGCGAAGAACTGGAAGTGGGACATCGCGGTGCTGCGTTCGCCAGACATTCGTGTGTACTGTCTGCCAGGCGGCAAGATCGTCGTGTATGGCGGCATGCTCGACAAGGTCAAGCCCAACGACAACGAACTCGGCATGCTGCTCGGCCATGAAATCGCTCACGCGCTGCGTGAGCATGCGCGCGAGCGTCTCGGCGAACAGCAGGCCGCGCAACTCGGATCGGGGACGATTCCGCAACTCTTCGGTCTCGCCGATCTCGGCGAAGCGCCGCTCGGCATCGGCACGCAGTTGCTGGAAATGAAGTACGAACGCGCGGACGAAACGGAAGCCGATGTGATCGGCAGCGACATTGCATCGCGTGCCGGTTACGATCCGCGCGCGGCGATCACGCTATGGGACAAGCTCGCCGTCGCGACGCGCAACAACCGCGATCAGGGCTTCATCTATGTGCACCCGTACAACGCGGCACGCCGCGCTGACATCATGAAGCGGCTCGCCGACATGCTGCCGCTGTACGCGAAAGCCGTCGGCAAAACCGTCGATGCGTTGCCCGACTATGCGGGCATCGGCCGACCGCGTCGTACGACCGCGACCGACTGACGCCGCTTTCGTTTATTTCTTCGCGATCTTGTGCGCGTAGTCGACGGTCACGGGCGCATGATCGCTGAACTTGATATCGCGGAACACATCGACGCGCTTCGCCATCGCCGCAATGCCCGGCGTCGCGATCTGGTAATCGATACGCCACCCGACGTTCTTCGCATACGCCTGGCCGCGATTGCTCCACCACGTGTACTGCTCCGGCCGCTGGTCGAGCGTGCGGAACACGTCCACGTAGCCGACATCGTCGAACAGCTTCGTGAGCCACGCGCGTTCTTCCGGCAGGCAGCCCGAGTTCTTCTGGTTGCCCTTCCAGTTCTTGATGTCGATTTCCTTGTGCACGATGTTCACGTCGCCGCACACGATCACTTCGCGCTCTTTCGACAATTCCTCGAGATGCGGCATGAACTCGTCCATGAAGCGGTACTTCGCCTGCTGACGTTCGTCGCCGCTCGAACCCGACGGCACATACACCGAAATCACCGACAGATTGCCGAAGCGCGCTTCCACGTAGCGGCCTTCGGGATCGAACTCTTCGCTGCCGAAGCCGATCACGACTTCATCCGGCTCGTGACGCGTATAGAGACCCGCGCCGCTATAACCCTTCTTCACCGCATGCTGGAAATAGCCGGTGAAACCGTGCGGCGCGAGGAATTCAGGCGTCATGTCGTCCTGCGAGCATTTGATTTCCTGCACGCACACGACGTCGGCTTTCTGCTCGCCGAACCACTCGAAAAAGCCCTTCTTGGCCGCCGAACGGATGCCGTTCAGGTTGGCGGTGATCACACGCAACATGTTTTTCCTTCGTTATGTTTTCGTCTATTCGACAAGGTGAAGATCATTCGACTATCACGCCCTTCAGCGATTCTTTCGCCGGCGGGAATTCGAGCTTCAACGACTCGAACGCGCGCAGCAGCAATTCACCGACCATCACATTGCGATGCGTCTTCGAGTCCGCGGGAATCACGTACCACGGCGCGTAATCCGTCGACGTCGCGGCGAGCGCTTCTTCGTATGCGTCCTGATACTTGTCCCACAGCTTGCGCGCGTCGAGATCGGAGACGTCGAATTTCCAGTGCTTGGTCGGATCGTCGATGCGTGCCTGCAAGCGCTCGCGCTGCTCGTCCTTCGAAATGTGCAGCATGCATTTGATGATCGTCGTGCCGTTCTGCGCAAGCATCAGCTCGAAATCGCGAATGTGCCGGTAGCGGCGCAGGCGCGCATCTTTGTCCATCGAACCGAGCACGACGGGCACGAGCACGTCTTCGTAATGGCTGCGGTTGAAGATCGTCAGCTCGCCGGCGGCGGGCGCCTGCGAGTGGACGCGCCACAGGAAGTCGTGTGCAAGCTCGGTGAGCGTCGGCGCCTTGAACGGCACGATGCGCAGACCAAGCGGATCGACTTCATGAAACACCGCGCGGATCGTGCCGTCCTTGCCGCTCGTGTCCATGCCTTGCAGCACGAGCAGAACACGCTGCACGCGCTGCGCGTGCAGGCGCTCCTGCTGCGCATCCAGCGCCGCACCGATCTCGGCGAGCCGTTCGCGGTCGGTATCTTTCGATCCCGTCGTAAACGGCTTCGAGGACGGATCGATGCTGGGGAGTGAAAACTTCGACTTGTCGTTCCCGTCGAAAAAGGGCACGCGGTAATCGTCGAAATCGTTCTTCTTAGCCATCGTTGTTCCTCCTGTGCGCCGGGCCGTCACGTTGAATGAAAAAGCAAACGGGCCGTTGCGCGACTTTCGATGCGACAACAGCCCGTCATGGTCTCGCATGCGACATGCCGCACACGAAAGCCGATACCACTAAGACACTCAGCCCAGCTTCTTCTTCAACAGCTCGTTGACCTGCTGCGGATTCGCCTTGCCCTTGGTCGCCTTCATCGCCTGGCCGATTAGCGCGTTGAACGCCTTCTCCTTGCCCGCGCGGAATTCCTCGACCGACTTCTGGTTCGCGGCGAGCACTTCGTCGATGATCGCTTCGAGCGCGCCCGTATCCGAAATCTGCTTGAGACCCTTCGCTTCGATGATGCGGTCGGCGGCGGTGTCATCCGTGGCTTTCTCTTCCCAGATCGCGAGGAAAATTTCCTTCGCGATCTTGTTCGAGATCGTGCCGTCGGCGATGCGTTGCAGAACGAGCGCGAGTTGCGCAGCCGACACCGGGCTGTTCGCGATGTCGAGGTCTTCGCGGTTGAGTTGCGACGACACTTCGCCCATCAGCCAGTTCGCCGCGACCTTCGCCTGCGCTGCGCCGACCTTCGCGACGACGGCTTCGTAATAAGCGGCCATCGCCTTGCTCGACGTGACGACGCCTGCATCGTACGGCGTCAGACCGTATTGCTCGACAAAACGCTGCTGCATCGCCGCCGGCAGTTCCGGCAGTTCGCCCCGCACGCGCTCGACCCACGACGAATCGATCACCAGCGGCATCAGATCGGGATCGGGGAAATAGCGGTAATCGTGCGCGTCTTCCTTGCTGCGCATCGAACGCGTTTCGCGCTTGTCCGGATCGTACAGACGCGTTTCCTGCACCACCGTACCGCCGTCTTCGATCAGTTCGATCTGACGACGCACTTCGTACTGGATCGCTTCTTCAAGAAAGCGGAACGAGTTCAGGTTCTTGATTTCCGCGCGCGTGCCGAATTCCTTCTGGCCGACGGGGCGCACCGACACGTTCGCGTCGCAGCGGAACGAGCCTTCCTGCATGTTGCCGTCGCAAATGCCCAGCCACACGACGAGACCATGCAACGCCTTCGCATACGCCACTGCTTCGGCGGCGCTGCGCATTTCCGGCTCGGTGACGATTTCGAGCAGCGGCGTGCCCGCGCGATTCAGGTCGATGCCCGTCATGCCCGCGAAATCTTCGTGCAGCGACTTGCCCGCATCTTCTTCGAGGTGGGCGCGCGTCAGGTTGACGGTCTTTTCGTACGCATCCTTGCCAGCCTTTTCGTTGGCCGGAACCTGAATCGTGATCTGGCCGCCCTGCACGACAGGAATCTCATACTGGCTGATCTGATAGCCCTTCGGCAGATCAGGGTAGAAGTAGTTCTTGCGCGCGAAGATGCTGCGCGGCGCGATCGTCGCGTCGATTGCGAGACCGAACTGGATCGCGCGCTCGACAGCGCCCCGGTTCATCACGGGCAGCACGCCCGGCAATGCCAGATCGACGGGGCAGGCCTGCGTGTTCGGCGCGGCGCCGAACTGCGTGGCCGCGCCCGAGAAAATCTTCGAGACCGTCGACAGCTGCGCGTGGGTCTCGAGACCGATAACGACTTCCCATTGTGTTGCCATGCTTAAACTCCCGCCGGCGCCTTGCGATGCCAGTCCGTGACGCGCTGGAACGCGTCCGCCACTTGTAGCATGCGTGCTTCGTTGAAATAGTTGCCGATGATCTGCAAGCCGACCGGGCGCTGCGCATTCGCGCCCGCGCCGAAGCCGCACGGCACGCTCATGCCCGGCAAACCGGCGAGGCTCACCGACAGCGTGTAGATATCCGCGAGATACATCTGCACGGGATCGTCGCCCTTCGCGCCGATATCCCACGCAACCGACGGCGCCACCGGGCCCATGATCACGTCGCACTGCTTGAACGCTTCCTGGAAATCCTGCGCGATGATGCGGCGGATCTTCTGCGCCTGCAGGTAGTACGCGTCGTAGTAGCCATGCGACAGCACGTACGTGCCGACCAGAATACGACGCTTCACTTCGGGGCCGAAACCTTCGGCGCGCGACTTCTTGTACATGTCGAGCAGATCGCGATACTCGGACGCGCGATGGCCGTAGCGCACGCCATCGAAACGCGACAGGTTCGACGACGCTTCCGCCGGCGCGATCACGTAGTACACGGGAATCGACAGTTCCGTCTTCGGCAGCGACACTTCGACGAGCGTCGCGCCGAGCGCTTCGTATTGCTTCAACGCGGCGTCGATGGAGGCGCGCACGTCGTCGGCGAGGCCTGCGCCGAAGTATTCCTTCGGCAAGCCGATGCGCAGGCCCGCGAGCGGCTTGTCAGCCGTGTTGCCTGCGCCCGACCATGTCTGGCCGAGATAGCGCGTGTAGTTTTCGTGATCGTGCGTGAGGCTCGTCGAGTCGCGCTCGTCGAAGCCGCCCATTGCGTTCAGCAGCAGCGCACAGTCGGCGGCCGTCTGCGCCAGCGGACCGCCCTGATCGAGCGACGACGCAAACGCGATCATGCCGTAACGCGACACGCGGCCATACGTCGGCTTGATGCCCGTGATGCCCGTGAACGACGCCGGCTGGCGGATCGAGCCGCCCGTGTCCGTGCCCGTCGCGGCGGGCGCGAGACGTGCGGCGACAGCCGCCGCCGAACCACCCGACGAGCCGCCCGGCACGGCCTTGCGATCCCACGGGTTCTGCACCGGACCGAAGTACGAGTTCTCGTTCGACGAACCCATCGCGAATTCGTCCATATTGGTCTTGCCGACGCACACCATGCCCGCGCGCGCGATACGCTCGACGACCGTTGCATCGAACGGGCTCGTATAGTTTTCGAGCATCTTCGAGCCGGCCGTGGAGCGCCAGTTGCGCGTGACGAACACGTCCTTGTGCGCGATGGGCAGGCCCGTCAGCGGACCGGCGTTGCCGGCGGCGATCAGCGCGTCCGCGGCTTGTGCCTGCGCGAGCGTCTGTTGCGCATCGACGTGAACGAAGGCGTTCAGCGCCTTGTGATCGTCGATGCGCTTCAGATACGTCTGCGCCAGTTCGACCGCGGAGCATTGCTTCGCGTCGAGCGCGGCGCGCAGTTCGGTCAAGCTTTTTTCATGCATTGCGTTTTTCCTGGAAAGCGCGACGGCGCGCTGCGCCGCCGTGAAGGCTTCCGGCCGCCCGCCGGCGGGCCGGGCCGAACAGTGCGGGTTGTGTTGCGCGCCGACGTTCGCACGCGTGACACACAACCCTGTGCTAAATCATTGAAGCGGCGCTTACTCGATGACCTTCGGCACCAGATACAGGCCGTCCTGCACAGCGGGCGCCGGACGCTGGTAATCGTCGCGATTCACGTTTTCGGTCACGACGTCGTTGCGCAAACGCAGCGCCACGTCTTCAATCTGCTCGATGGGATGCGCGAGCGGCGCGATGCCCGTCGTATCTACCGCCTGCATCTGTTCGACGAGGCCAAAGAAATCGTTGAGCTGGGTCAGCGTGTGCTCGGCGTCGGCATCGGGCAGTTCGAGCCGTGCGAGGTGGGCGATGCGTTTCACATCGGTCAGAGTCAGGGCCATGCAATCACCGGAAAAGTGGCAGTCTGCCGCAACGATGAAAAAACGATGCTGCGACAGCGGGTTAGGTCATTGGAGCAAGCCCTCGAAATTGGGGCCCGCGAAGGCAAAAAGTGCCATTCGTTTCCTTTAAATCAAGCAAAATTATAAGGTATCATTACGCGTTCGACCCAAACCCGGACCGTCTTACCAAGGGCTTTCTGACATTTTCAGAGATCGCTGAACGACAGTTCGGCTGCCTTGCGATAGCCTCCGGTACGTTCCCTCGCAGTTTCATGCTTCCTACGGCGCACTTGGCCGGACATGAGGCTGCTAATTTTTTTCCGCTGCCGCCCTACGCTTTCGATGCGAGGGCCGGCCCCCAGCGAGACAGGATTTTGCATGTTCGGTTTTTTGCGCAGCTATTTCTCCAACGATCTGGCCATTGACCTCGGCACGGCCAACACGCTTATCTACATGCGTGGCAAAGGTATCGTTCTCGACGAGCCGTCCGTCGTTTCGATTCGCCAGGAAGGCGGCCCGAATGGCAAGAAGACCATTCAGGCAGTCGGCAAGGAAGCAAAGCAGATGCTCGGCAAGGTGCCGGGCAACATCGAGGCGATCCGCCCGATGAAGGACGGCGTGATCGCCGACTTCACCGTGACCGAACAGATGATCAAGCAGTTCATCAAGACGGCTCACGAATCGCGCATGTTCTCGCCGTCGCCGCGCATCATCATCTGTGTGCCGTGCGGTTCGACCCAGGTCGAGCGCCGCGCCATCAAGGAAGCGGCACACGGCGCGGGCGCCTCGCAGGTCTATCTGATCGAAGAGCCGATGGCAGCAGCAATCGGCGCGGGCCTGCCGGTTTCGGAAGCAACGGGCTCGATGGTCGTCGACATCGGCGGCGGCACGACGGAAGTCGGCGTGATCTCGCTGGGCGGCATCGTGTACAAGGGTTCGGTGCGCGTCGGCGGCGACAAGTTCGACGAAGCGATCGTCAACTACATCCGCCGCAACTACGGCATGCTGATCGGCGAACAGACGGCCGAAGCCATCAAGAAGGAAATCGGCTCCGCGTTCCCGGGCTCGGAAGTCAAGGAAATGGAAGTGAAGGGCCGTAACCTATCGGAAGGCATTCCGCGCAGCTTCACTATTTCGAGCAATGAAATTCTCGAAGCATTGACCGATCCGCTGAACCAGATCGTGTCGTCGGTGAAGATCGCGCTGGAACAGACGCCGCCGGAACTCGGCGCCGACATCGCCGAGCGCGGCATGATGCTGACGGGCGGTGGCGCACTGCTGCGCGACCTCGACCGCCTGCTGGCGGAAGAAACGGGCCTGCCCGTGCTGGTCGCCGAAGATCCGCTGACGTGCGTCGTGCGTGGCTCGGGCATGGCGCTCGAACGCATGGACAAGCTCGGCAGCATCTTCTCGTACGAGTAAGGTTGCCAGTCTCCATGTCTGCAGCGCGCACTGAAAGGCTGGCTCCGCCAGCCTTTGTGCGTTGGGCGCGCGCCTAGCGCGCCCGCCGTTTCACCCAACCGCTCACGCTCCCGGCGACCATGGAATACAGTCCGCCGCCCTTATTCAAGCAAGGCCCCTCGGCTCTCGCACGATTGATTTTCTTCGTGCTGGTAGCGCTCGCCCTGCTCATTTCCGACGCGCGTTTCCGCACGCTCGAAATCGTTCGCGGCGTGCTCGGCGCGGGCTTGTATCCGTTGCAGCGCGCGGCGCTGGTGCCGCGCGACATCTTCATGGGCGCCGCCGATCTCGCCGTGACCGGCGCGACGCTGCGCGGCGAGAACGACAAGTTGCGCACACGCAATCTGCAGTTGTCGCAGCAGGCCAACCAGGCGGCCCAGCTCGACGCGGAAAACGCGCATCTGCGTAATCTGCTGCAACTGTCGCAACGGATGACGACGCAATCGATCCCCGCCGAAATCCAGTACGACACGCGCGATCCGTTCACGCAAAAGGTCGTGATCGGCCGGGGTTCGCAGCAAGGCATCAGAGACGGTTCGCCCGTCGTCAACGAAGACGGCGTGATCGGCCAGGTAACGCGCGTATTCCCGATGCAGTCTGAAGTGACGCTCCTCACCGACAAGGACCAGGCCGTCCCCGTGCAGATCGTCCGCACGGGTCTGCGCAGCGTGATCTACGGCACGCCGAAGGGCGACGCGCTCGACCTGCGTTTCGTGCCGATCAGCGCCGATGTGCTGGCTGGCGACGAACTCGTGACGAGCGGTCTCGACGGCATCTATCCGCCAGGGCTGCCTGTCGCGAAGGTGGTACGCGTCGACAAGCAGGCGGACACGGCGTTCGCGCGCGTGATCTGCCAGCCCATCGCGCCTGTGCGCGGTGCTCGCGATCTGCTTGTTCTACACTACGAGAACAACGTGCCGCCGCGCCCCGCCGACGAACCCGATCCCGCCGCGGCCGCGAAGGAAGCGAAAAAGAAGAACGCGAAAACGCAGGACAAGGGCAAGCCAGGTGAGAAGGACGCGAAGTCTGCGCAGCCCGCTCCGACGGCATCGGCGCCTGCAGCTGCCGCGGCTGCGGCCAAACCGGCTGCGCCGGCTGCTGCATCGTCGGCCAAGCCTGCCGGCAAGGCATCGACGGAAAAGAAGCCGGCCGCTGAAAAGGGCACGAAGCCTCAAGCCGCTCAAGGGGCAAATCAGGGGGCCAAGCAATGAATCGCCCGCAGTACATCCTGCAGCCCGTCAATCCTTATTTCATCGCGTTCAGCCTCGCCGCCGCTTTCCTGCTGAACATGATGCCGTGGGGCCGTCTGGTCGGCGTGCCCGATTTCGTCGCGCTCGTGTTGCTGTTCTGGAACGTGCATCAGCCGCGCAAGGTCGGCATGGGTATCGCGTTCATGCTCGGCCTGTTGATGGACGTGCACAACGCCAGCCTGCTCGGCGAACACGCGCTCGCCTACACGCTGCTGTCGTACGGCGCGATCACGATCCACCGCCGCGTGCTGTGGATGTCGATAGGTGTACAGGTTTTCGCCGTGATGCCGTTGCTCGTCGTGGCGCAACTGGTGCCGTTCGTGATCCGCCTGCTGACGGGCGCGTCGTTTCCCGGCTGGGGTTATCTGATCGACGGGTTCGTCGAAGCGGCGCTCTGGCCCGTCGCGAGCATTCTGCTTTTGATGCCGCAACGCCGTCCGGCCGATCCCGACGATACGCGGCCCATCTGACCGCCCGCGCCGACTGTCCGCTCATGAACGCGCCAGGCTTTTCGCCGCCTTCACGAGCGTTCGACGACGCAAAGCGCTGCGCAACCGGGCGACGCAGCGCAGAACCCGGCAGCGCACCGGCGCCTCGCCGCCGAATTGAATCAAACCGCATAACCGGCAGTTCCTGCCCAACCGCATGACCGAATTCAAGGACACCCAGCAGCAGCTCACGAAATTCCGCCTGCGCGTCGCGGCGGCGGGGCTGTTCGTGTTCGTCTGCTTCGGGCTGATCGCGTTCCGGTTCCTGTTCCTGCAGGTCTGGCACTACAGCAAATACTCGCTGCAAGCCAACGAAAACCGCATCTCAGTCGCGCCGATCGTGCCGAACCGCGGCATCATCACCGACCGCAACGGCGTCGTACTCGCCAAGAACTACTCGGCTTACACGCTGGAAATCACCCCGTCGAAGCTGAACGACACGCTCGATAACGTAATCGACAGTCTCGCGACCGTCATCAGTATCGACGCACGTGACCGTCGGCGCTTCCGCAAGCTGCAGGAAGACTCGAAGAACTTCGAGAGCCTGCCGATCCGCACGCGCCTCACCGACGACGAAGTCGCGCGCTTCACAGCGCAGCGGTTCCGCTTCCCTGGTGTCGAAGTGCGCGCGCGCCTGTTCCGCCAATATCCGCTCGGACCGACGGCGGCGCATGTGATCGGCTATATCGGGCGCATTTCGCAGCGCGACCAGGACAAGATCGACGACGCCAGCGACCAGAACGACAGCGATCCCGAGCACTACGATGCGCGCCTCGACGCGAACAACTACAAGGGCACCGACTACATCGGCAAGATCGGCGTCGAGCAGAGCTACGAGACGGAGTTGCACGGGCTGACGGGCTTCGAGGAAGTCGAAGTGACAGCGGGCGGCCGCCCGGTGCGCACGCTGTCGCGTACGCAGGCGACGCCGGGCAATAACCTCGTGCTGTCGCTCGATATCGGCTTGCAGCAGGTCGCCGAGCAGGCGTTTGCGGGCCGCCGCGGCGCGCTCGTCGCGATCGAACCATCGACGGGCGACGTGCTCGCGTTCGTGTCCGCACCGAGCTTCGATCCGAATTCGTTCGTCGACGGCATCGACCAGCAGACCTGGGACGAGCTGAACAACTCGCCCGATCACCCGCTGCTGAACCGTCCGCTACACGGCACGTATCCGCCCGGCTCGACGTACAAGCCGTTCATGGCGCTCGCCGCGCTGACGCTGCATAAGCGCACGGCGCAGTGGGGCTTTCAGGATCCGGGCTCGTACACGTTCGGCGGCCACACGTTCCGCAACGACGTGCCGCAGGGTCAGGGCTGGATCGACATGAACCGCGCGATCATGGTGTCGAATGACACCTACTTCTACATGCTCGCGCACGATCTCGGCGTCAACGCGATCGCCGGCTTTATGAAACCGTGGGGCTTCGGCCAGATAACGGGCATCGACATCGCCGGTGAAGCGCGCGGCATCCTGCCTTCGACGGACTGGAAGCGCAAGGCGTATCGCAAGCCCGAGCAGCAACGCTGGTATGAAGGCGAGACGATCAGCCTCGGCATTGGTCAGGGTTACAACTCATACACGATCCTTCAGCTCGCGCATGCGACGGCGACGCTCGCGAACAACGGCACGGTGATGAAGCCGCACCTTGTGAAAGAGATCGAGAATCCGATCACCAGGGCACTGCGCGCTACCGTGCCAAAGGACGACGGACGCATCGACGTGAAGCAGTCCGATATCGACGTCGTGAAGCGTGGCATGGAAAACGTGACGATGAACCCGTCGGGCACTGCGTATCAGGTGTTCCGCAATGCCGCGTATGTATCGGCGGGCAAGACGGGGACGGCGCAGGTATTCTCGCTGCAAGGCGCGAAGTACCACGGCCACGCACTCGCTGAACATCTGCGCGACCACGCGCTCTTCATCGCGTTCGCCCCCGCCGACAATCCGAAAATCGCGGTCGCGTTGATCGTCGAAAACGGCGGCTGGGGTGCGCAAGCGGCGGGCCCGATCGCGCGTCGGGTGCTCGACTATTACCTCGTCGACCGCATGAAACCGGGCGTCGAGCAGGCAGCCGTCGTGGCGGCTGCGTCGGCGACGGAGGAAACGTCGGCGCCCGTCATCGGTAGCGCGCCGATAGCGCCCACCGGCGACATTCAGCCTGTCGCCGTCGCGGCTGGCTTCAAGCCACTGCCGTTGCCCGCGGGCGCACCGACGCCGCACGCGGCGCCTGCGTCGGATGCATCCGGCGCCGTCGCGGCGTCGGGCGCAGCCTCGGCTTCGGCGCCTGTCGCTGCGTCAGCTGCAGCGCCGCGAGCCGCTTCGGCATCGAAGCCGGCCAAGGCACCGCGCGTCGCGTCGGCCACAGTCGCGCCGTCGCCCGCTGCATCTGACACGGCAGCAACCACTGCTGCGGCACCCGTCAAGGCGTCCGACGCCCGCAAGTCCCCACGCAAACCCCGTCCGGCCAGCGAATCGCGGCCGGTCGCTGCCGCACCTTCGCGTAACGAGGAATCGCAGGCCGTGCCGCGCGGTCCCGTTTCCGGCGGCATCGACGAGTAAGGAGAAAGGCATGCAAATCGACAAGCGCGCCTGGCTCGAACGCTTCAAGAAGATGTTCGCGGGCTTCGATCGCCCGCTCGCACTGATCGTGTTTCTGCTGCTGTGCGTCGGCATCGTGACGCTGTACAGCGCGAGCCTCGACGTGCCCGGCCGCGTCGAAGACCAGCTGCGCAACATCATCCTGACGTTCGCGCTGATGTGGGTGCTGGCCAATATCCCGCCTACGACGCTGATGCGCTTCGCCGTCCCGCTCTACACCTTCGGGGTCGCGTTACTGATTGCCGTGGCGCTATTCGGCCTCACGCGCAAGGGCGCCAAGCGCTGGATCAACGTCGGCGTGGTGATCCAGCCGTCGGAGATTCTCAAGATCGCTACGCCACTGATGCTCGCGTGGTACTACCAGCGCCGCGAAGGCAACATCCGCTGGTGGGATTACATCGTCGGCGTGCTGATTCTCGCGGTGCCCGTCGGGCTGATCGCGAAGCAGCCCGACCTCGGCACGGCCGTGCTCGTGTTCGCAGCGGGCTTCTTCGTCATCTATTTCGCGGGGCTGAGCTTCAAGCTGATCGTCCCGGTGCTGATTGCAGGCGTGATTGCCGTCGGCGCAATTGCGACGTTCCAGGACAAGATCTGTCAGCCCGAAGTGCAATGGCCGCTGATGCATGACTACCAGAAGCACCGCATCTGCACGCTGCTCGATCCGACATCCGACCCGTTGGGCAAAGGCTTCCACACCATTCAAGCCGTCATCGCGATCGGCTCGGGCGGCCCGCTCGGCAAGGGCTGGTTGAAGGGCACGCAGGCGCACCTCGAATTCATTCCCGAGAAGCACACTGACTTCATCTTCGCGGTGTTCTCTGAGGAGTTCGGTCTGGCAGGCGGCATCGTGTTGCTGACGCTCTATATGGCGCTGATCGCGCGCGGCCTGTACATCGCGGCGAACGGCGCGACACTATTCGGCCGATTACTGGCCGGCTCGCTGACGATGGCGTTCTTCACCTACGCGTTCGTGAACATCGGCATGGTGAGCGGGATTCTTCCCGTGGTCGGCGTGCCACTGCCGTTCATGAGTTACGGCGGCACCGCGCTGACGACGCTCGGTTTTGCGATCGGGCTCATCATGAGCGTCGCGCGACAGAAGCGTTTGATGCAAAGCTGACCCGACAGCACCAACAATACCGACATGCAAAACAAAACGGCGCCTGAAATTTTCAGGCGCCGTTTTTCATTGCGGCTTCGCTTCGTGCGATTCGCGTAACTGGGTGCTGAGCTGCTGATACTTGAGCCGCGCCGCCGGGTCGCCCTGCGCAGCCGCCGCGGCGTAATAGGCTCGCGCGACGTTCAGGTTCTGCGTCACGCCATCGCCGCCGCGCTCATAGAACGAGCCCGTTACGTACTGCGCGGTCATGTCGCCGCCCTCGGCCGCCTTCTTGTACCAGTAGAACGCCTGCTGGTTGTCACGCGCGGTGCCGCGCCCATCGAGAAACTGGTTCGCCAGCGCCAGCTCAGCCTGGATATGCCCTTGCTGCGCGGCCTTCAGAAACCATTGATGCGCTTCCGCAGGATCACGCCCAACGAACTCGCCATCGTCGTACATCTTGCCGTACACGTATTGCGCGTGCGACATGTTCGCGTCGGCGGCTTTGCGCAGCCACTTCTTGCCTTCTTCGACATTCGCAGGACCGCCCTCGCCGTTGAGCAGCATCATCGCGTAGTTGAACTCGGCGAGGCGGCTGCCGCGCTGCGCGGCCTTGCGAAACTCGGCGAGTGCGGACGTGAAGTTGCCTGCGTTGTAATCGGCGACGGCCGTCTGCGTTTCCATATCCGATGCGGGCGGCGTCTTACTCTGCGCGTGTGCCGCCGCACCCGCCGTCAGAGCGGTCAGCACGATGGCACGGCTTGCAATGCGCATCGCGCGTAACGACAACAGCTTCATGACCGAGCCTCCTGCAGTGCCTGTCGCGTGGTGCGCAACAGCCACATCACATCGGCGGCCAGCGCGATGAAGCGAAAGCCTTCCGACCGGTATTGCCGCGCGCTCGCGACGTCCATCGCGAAGATGCCCGTCGCGACACGCGCACGATGCGCGACGTCCAGAATATGCTTCATCGCGTCCTGCACTTCAGGGTGTTTCGAGTCGCCGAGATGACCGAGGCTAGCCGCGAGATCCGCCGGTCCGACGAACAGGCAATCGATGCCCTTCGTCGCCGCGATCTGCTCCAGATTCGCGAGCGCGTGTTGCGATTCGATCTGCACGATGTTCGCGATCTGCGCGTTCGCGTTCTGCAGATAATCGCGCCGCATGCCATAAGCCGCAGCGCGCACAGCGCCGGCGACGCCGCGCAGACCGTCCGGCGCATCGGCGGTCGCGTATTGCGTCAGGCGAACGGCATGAGCCGCTTCGTCGGCCGTCTCGATGTTCGGAAACATCAGCGTGCGCGCGCCCGCATCGAGCACGCGCTTGACGAGCCACGGCTCGACGGCGGGCAGACGCACGACGGGCTCGGTCGGCAGATGCGCCGCAGCAATCGCGCGCAATTGCCCGGTGACGTCGCTGCTGTCGTTGGGCGCATGCTCCATGTCGATCAGCAGCCAGTCGAAACCGGCGTGTGCGAGCGCTTCCGCCGCGCTATCGCTGCCCAGCGAGAGCCACAAGCCGAACAGCGGGTCCGGGTCCTTGAGACGCAGCTTGAGTGGATTCGTGAACGTGCTCATCGCGCGCCTCCGTCGATGCGAGGCGCAGCCGCAATCAGGCCGGAGCAAAAGACGACGCGGCCCGAAATGCCGACGTCAACAACTAGAGGATGGTGGCGGGCGTCGAGCCCGCAGCGTAACGCGGTGACCGGCATGTCTCGCTCCGTGTGGTTATCGAAACGATCATACCGTGACAATAACCCGTTTAGTCGCGGACGACGTCGGCCCAGCAATTCGGCGTCTCATAGAGACGCACCTTATGCAGACGCAGATTGACGCCATAGTGCGCGTCATAGACGTTCGCGAGAATGTCGAACGCGACGGCGGCGAGGTTTTCGACGGTGGGGATGCGGTCGAGCACGATCGTCTTGTGGCCCGCCATCGATTCAAGAAAGCCGCGCACCTGCGTATCGCCTTCATAGACGAGAAACGCGTGATCCCACTTGTCGACGAGATGTTCGTTCGCGAGCGCCTTCACGTCGGCGAAGTCCATCACCATGCCGCGATCAGGCGCGCCTTCCGTTTCGACGAGATCGCCTTGCAGCGTGATTTCGAGCACGTAGCGATGACCGTGCAGATTACGGCACTGGCTGCGGTGATCGGGAATGCGGTGACCCGCGTCGAATTCGAGTTTTCGTGTAATCGTCAGCACGGCAAATCAGGGAATGTTCAGGTACTTGTGAGTCTGCATCGACAGCCGCCATTGTGGATGACGCTTGCACCAGTCGATGGCGAGCTTCGTGTTGATATCGCGCGACGGGCCGTCCATCGGCTGGACGAGGAAATAGTCGAAGTCCAGCTTCGCATAGTCGGCGAGACGCTGGTTTTCTTGCGGCACGACTACTTTCAGTTCGTTGCCTCTTGTCTGCACGAGCGGTGCGTCGGCCTTCGGGCTCACGCAGATCCAGTCGATCGTGTCGAGCACCGGCAGCGAACCGTTCGTTTCGATGGCGATTTCAAAGCCTTGTGCGTGCAATGCATCGACGAGCGGCTGGTCGATCTGCAGCATCGGCTCGCCGCCCGTGCACACCACAAAACGCTGGCCTTCACCTTCGGGCCACAACGAAGCAATCTTCGCCGCGAGTTCTTCGGGCGTGCGGAATTTGCCGCCGTTCTCGCCGTCGGTGCCGACGAAGTCGGTATCGCAGAACTGGCACACTGCATCGGCGCGATCTTCTTCGCGGCCCGACCACAGGTTGCATCCGGCGAACCGGCAAAACACGGCGGGACGTCCGGCGTTCGCGCCCTCGCCCTGCAACGTGTAGAAGATTTCCTTGACCGCGTACGTCATGCTGCTTTCTGCCCGATGCTCCGTGAAGCTCTGTTGATGTGCGCTTGTGCCGCTTGCTGTTGCTTGCGACCGCCGTTCAAGCGGGTTCCGTGACCTGTTCGCCGTTCAGATACGCTTCGTAACCGCGCTTGCGCAAACGGCATGCAGGGCACTCG
>Ga0247692_1000083_pt1 | contig 19599 bp, 19 predicted proteins | sample CNK33_metaG_FD_183041 | JGI IMG/M metagenome (GOLD analysis project Ga0247692, IMG submission 183041) | Soil microbial communities from Purdue University Martell Research Forest, Indiana, United States - CNK33 | ecosystem: Environmental > Terrestrial > Soil > Temperate forest > Bulk soil...
CTCGGGTCGCTTTTTTGTTGCTTCGATCAACTGCTATTTGTCGAGTTGATGCACGAAAGTGCGGATGCCACCGAGCATCATCTCCACTGAAATCGCGACGAGCACGAGACCCATCAGCCGCTCGAACGCCATCACCGTGCGCTCGCCGAGCCATTGCTGGATGCGCTCCGCGAGCACTAGCACGATCGCGCAGACGATCATCGTCACCGTCAGCGCCGCCACCCATTCGAACATCTTGTTCGGCGCCTGCGATGTCAGCAGCATCACCGTCGCCAGCGCCGACGGACCGGCGAGCGCGGGAATCGCGAGCGGCACGATCATCGGCTCGGCGGCGCGCGTGTCCGCGCCGAACGGGCCGTCGGGATGCGGAAAGATCATCCGCAGCGCGATCAGGAACAGCACGATCCCGCCGCCGATCCGCAACGACAGATCGGTCAGGCTCATCATCCGCAGAAAGCGGTCGCCGACGAGCATGAAGACCAGCAGGATCACGAACGCGATGACGACTTCGCGCAGAATCACGCGGATGCGCCGGTGAGGCGCAACACCCCGCAAGCAGTTGATGAAGAGCGGGATGTTGCCGAGTGGATCAGTGATGAGAATCAGCAGGATGGTCGCGGACAGGAAGTTGTACTCCACCGTCCGCTCCCGTCAGCGCGCGAGCGCTGCGTTAATCTTGTCGATCACGGCCTGCGCCGCGCCTTCGACGGGCAACAGCGTAGCTTCCGCGTCGCGACGGCCCTGATACTCAATCTTGCCGTCCTTGAGACCACGATCGCCGATCACGAGACGATGCGGCACGCCGATCAGTTCCCAGTCCGCGAACATCACGCCCGGGCGCTCGCCGCGATCGTCGAGAATCACGTCGATGCCCGCTGCCGTCAACTCGTCGTGCAACTTGTCCGCCTGCTCGCGCACGGCGTCGCTGCGGTCGTAGCCCATCGGGCACAGCACGACTTCAAACGGCGCGATCGATTCCGGCCAGATGATGCCCTTGTCGTCGAAGTTCTGCTCGATCGCCGCACCAAGAATACGCGTGACACCGATGCCGTAGCAGCCCATCTGCATCGGCTGCGGTTTGCCAGATTCGTCGAGGCACGTCGCGTTCATTGCTTCCGAATACTTCGTGCCGAGCTGGAACACGTGGCCGACTTCGATGCCGCGACAGATGTCGATCACGCCCTTGCCGTCCGGCGACGGATCGCCCTTCTTCACGTTGCGGATGTCCGCGACGACAGGCTCGGGCAGATCGCGGCCCCAGTTGACGCCCGTCGTGTGGAAGTCCACTTCGTTCGTGCCGACCACGAAGTCGCTCATGTTCGCGACCGTGCGGTCCGCGATCACCTTGATCGGCTTCTTCGTGTTCAGCGGCCCGAGGTAGCCCGGCGGCGTGCCGAACCACTCGACAATTTCTTCTTCCGTCGCGAAGCGGAACTCGGCGAGACCCGGCTGCTTGTTGACCTTGATCTCGTTCAGATCGTGGTCGCCGCGCAGCATCAGCAACCAGATGGTCGGCTCAGCGCCTTCGCCTTCGTTTTCGGTGGCGAGGATGATTGACTTGATGGTCTTTTCGAGCGGAATGTCCAGATACTCGGCGACGGATTCGCACTTGGCCTTGCCCGGCGTCAGGGTCTTCTTCAGTTCTTCCTTCGGCGCGGCGCGTTCGGCGATCAGCGGCAACGCTTCGGCCGCTTCGACGTTGGACGCGAAGTCCGACGTCGGGCAGTAAGCGATGTCGTCCTCGCCCGTATCGGCGATCACGTGGAATTCATGCGAGCCACTGCCGCCGATCGAGCCGTTGTCCGCCGCGACCGCGCGGAAGTCGAGGCCGAGGCGCGTGAAAATGCGCACATACGCGTCGTACATCTTGCGATACGACTCTTTCAGACCGTCCATGTCCTTATCGAACGAATACGCGTCCTTCATGATGAATTCGCGGCCGCGCATCACGCCGAAACGCGGACGGATTTCGTCGCGGAACTTCGTCTGGATCTGATAGAAGTTCACGGGCAACTGACGGTAGCTCTTGATCTGGTTGCGCGCGATGTCCGTGACGACTTCTTCGTGCGTCGGTCCGATCACGAAGTCAGTCTGTTTGCGATCCTTGAAGCGCAGCAGTTCGGGACCATATTTTTCCCAGCGGCCCGATTCCTGCCACAGTTCCGCCGGCTGCACAGCCGGCATCAGCAATTCGATCCCGCCTGCCCGGTTCATTTCCTCACGCACGATCGCTTCCACCTTGCGGATCGAACGCAGGCCAATTGGCAGATAGTTGTAGATGCCGCCAGCGACGCGCCGGATCATGCCGGCACGCACCATGAGCTTGTGACTGACGATTTCCGCGTCGGCGGGCGCTTCCTTCAGGGTGCCAATAAAGAATCGGGAGGCTTTCATTCAGATTTTCCAAAAGCGGCGGACCAAAGTGGCCGCCCGAAAGGGTAAGACGATGGGTTCGCGCGCCTGAGCGCCTGGTCATGCCGGCGCGCACAGGGACAGGCCGAAAAGCGATTGTCGCATGCGCGAGCACTTGTCCGACGACGCGCCCAAAGCGCCGAAAAGCGGCATTCGAGGCGTTGGACGAGGCTTGTTGCGGGCAATCGCGCCAATCCGGTGCGAGGCGGTGCGTCAGACCCGTTATCTGTTTATAATCAAAGCAATTTTAAAGGATTCGAAGGTGGTTGTATGCTGGATCGTGAAGGCTTTCGCCCGAACGTCGGCATCATCCTCTTGAACGCGCACAACGAGGTGTTTTGGGGCAAGCGTCTGCGTGAACATTCCTGGCAGTTTCCGCAAGGGGGCATCAAGTATGGTGAGACTCCCGTGCAGGCGATGTTCAGGGAATTGCACGAAGAAACCGGCCTGCTTCCGGAGCACGTCAAGGTTATCGGTCGCACGCGTGACTGGTTGCGTTATGAGGTGCCTGACAAGTTCATCAAGCGTGAGGTCCGCGGCCATTACCGCGGCCAGAAGCAGATCTGGTTCCTGCTCCGGATGGTTGGACGCGATTGCGACATTTGTTTGCGCGCGTCCGATCACCCCGAGTTCGATGCCTGGCGCTGGAACGAGTACTGGGTGCCGCTCGACTGTGTGATCGAGTTCAAGCGGGATGTGTATCAGCTGGCGTTAACGGAATTGTCCCGTTTCCTGCGGCGTCCTGCGCCGCGCACGGAACGGCCCGGTGGACATCATCACGGGCAGCGCTATCCACGGATGGCGTCGTCGGTGAATGCGCCGCCTGGGGCGTCGATGGAGTCCGCGGCGTCCGTGACGACCGTCACGACGTCATTTGTAGTCGAGACGACGCTGCGTGCGACAATCGGGTCTGACTGTTCGTCGACGGAAGACCCGGCGGCCGTTCAGGCACCGGGTCTGCGCGACTGACGCTAAGCGGCTGTCCACGCCGCATCTGCCGGTGCGGCGTGTGACACGCTGCGCCGGCGTTTCGAGGAAATCACATTGAAAGTATTTGCTTTCGCCGCGGCGTGTGTCGCCGCGGGCGTTCTGCTGGCTGGCTGTTCGAGCACCAAGAGTTCCACGGCGTCTGACGCTTCCAAGTCCGACGGACCCAAGAGCGACTTTCAGTATCTGTTCGACCGGCCGTCGACGTGGACCGAAAAGAAAGTCGATACGCTCCCGGCCATGCCGCAGCCCGGCGATCTGCTGCCGTTCACCGTTTCGCAGAACACACCGCTGCAGTTCGCGCTCGATGCAAAATCGCTGACGGTCGACAGCGACGGCGTGATTCGCTACACGGTGGTCATTACGAGCCCGAGCGGCGCGCGCAACGTGAACTACGAAGGGATTCGCTGCGAGGACTACTCGTGGAAGCTATATGCGGGACTCAACGCCGATCACGACGGCTGGGACCGTACGGTCGAAAACGACTGGTCGCGCATCGAAAACGGCGATCTGAACGCGTATCACGCGGCGCTTTATCAGGACTACTTCTGCACGAGCAAGCTGCCCGTCGGCAAGGCGGACGCGATTCTGAACAATATCAGGTACAAGCGCGTGAACAGCACGTTGATTCGTGGAGGCTGACACAACGCTATCATCCGCCCGCGGAAGGCTCCGCGGCTCGATGCCGGCGCAACAAAAAGCCGTTCCATCTTGCGATGGAACGGCTTTTTCGTAGGCCTCGCGGACGGGAGCGCTTCTAGATGAGCACCAGATTGTCCCGATGGATGAGTTCGGGCTCCAGCATGTAACCCAACACCGATTCGATCTCGCCGCTCGGACGACGCTGGATCAGCTTCGTCTCCGCGCTGCTGTAGTTCGTCAGCCCGCGCGCGACCTCGCGCCCCGACGGGCTCAGGCATGCGATCACCTCGCCGCGCGCGAACGCGCCTTGCACGCCGACCACGCCGATCGGCAGCAGACTCTTGCCGCCTTCTGTGAGCTTTTCGACGGCGCCATCGTCGATCACCACATGCCCGCGCACCTGAAGATGGTCCGCCATCCACTGTTTGCGCGCGGCCATGCGAGCCGTGCGCGCGATCAGTTGCGTGCCAATCGCCTCGCCCGATGCGAGCCGCGCGAGCACGTCCGCCTCACGGCCGCTCGCGATCACCGTATTCGCGCCGCTGTGAGCCGCGCGCTTCGCCGCGAGAATTTTCGTCAACATGCCGCCGCGGCCTAGGCTCGAGCCTGCACCGCCCGCCATCGCCTCGAGTTCCGGCAAGCCGGCATCGGCCTGCTGGACGAGCGTCGCGGTGGGATCTTTGCGCGGGTCCGCGGTGAAGAGACCTTGCTGATCGGTCAGGATGACCAGCGCATCGCCTTCGATCAGATTCGCGACGAGCGCACCGAGCGTATCGTTGTCGCCGAACTTGATTTCGTCGGTGACGACGGTGTCGTTTTCGTTGATGATCGGCACCACGCCAAGGCGCAGCAACGTCAACAGCGTGGAGCGCGCGTTCAGATAGCGTTCGCGATCGGCCAGGTCGGCATGCGTCAGCAGGATTTGCGCGGTGCGAATGGAATGCTCGGCGAAGCGGCTTTCATAGACCTGCGCCAGCCCCATCTGACCGACGGCCGCGGCTGCCTGCAGTTCGTCGATTTCACGCGGACGCTTGGTCCAGCCAAGGCGCTGCATGCCCTCGGCAATTGCGCCCGAGCTGACGAGCACGACTTCCTTGCCCTGCTCGCGCAGCGCGGCAATCTGCGCGGCCCAGCGGCCAATCGCCGCGTGATCGAGCCCGCGCCCGTCGTTCGTGACGAGGCTCGAACCGACTTTCACCACCAATCGCCTGGAATCTGCGATAACGGAACGCATTGTGCGCGGTCTCCAAGATGATTCGTAAGGCCGGCGCATGCTGGGAGTGCGTCGGCATCCAGGGTACGGCTGCTTACTCCTGCGGCTCGACGGGTGCGCCTGCGGCACCGCGCGCCTGCCCTTCCCGGAAGCGCACGTCAGCCGCCAGATCTTCGGCTTCCGCCGCGCGGTGCGCGTCCGAATGCTCGGAGATGTAGTCGTACACCGCGTAGCAGAGGTTTTCGCAGCCTTGGCCCGTGAGCGCCGAGATTTCGAAGACCGGGCCATCCCATTCGAAGTCCTTCAGGAATTTGGCCACGCGCGCTTCGCGCTCGTCTTCAGGAACCATGTCGAGCTTGTTCAGCACGAGCCAACGAGGCTTGCCGAACAGCTCTTCGTCGTATTTGCGCAGCTCGTTGACGATCGCCTTCGCTTCCGCGACGGGATCGACAGCTTCGTCAAACGGCGCGAGATCGACGATATGCAGCAGCAAGCCCGTGCGCTGCAAGTGCCTCAGGAACTGATGACCAAGGCCAGCGCCTTCCGCCGCGCCTTCGATCAGCCCCGGAATGTCGGCAATCACGAAGCTGCGGCTCGGCCCGACGCGCACGACGCCGAGATTCGGCGCGAGCGTGGTGAACGGATAATCGGCGATTTTCGGCTTCGCGTTCGACACCGACGAAATGAAGGTCGACTTGCCTGCGTTCGGCATACCGAGCAAACCGACGTCGGCCAGCACCTTCAATTCGAGGCGCACCATGCGGCGCTCGCCCGGCTTGCCTTCCGTCTTCTGACGCGGCGCGCGATTCGTACTGGACTTGAAGTGCAGGTTGCCGAGACCACCCGAGCCGCCCTGCGCGATCTGCACAGTCTGGTTGTGCTCGGTGAGGTCGGCGATCAACTCGCCCGTATCCATGTCGGTGATGATCGTGCCGACGGGCATGCGCAACGTAATGTCGTCGCCGCCCTTGCCATAGCAATCCGAGCCGCGACCGTTTTCACCGTTGCGCGCCTGATGCTTTTTCGCGTAGCGGTAGTCGATCAGCGTGTTGATGTTGCGGTCTGCGACTGCAAAGACGCTGCCGCCGCGGCCGCCGTCGCCGCCGTCCGGACCGCCGAACGGGACGAATTTCTCGCGGCGCATCGACGCGCTGCCATCTCCTCCGTCGCCGGCGATGACTTCAATCCTCGCTTCGTCAATGAACTTCATGCGTTACTCCGTCCCGTAGGTATTGCTATTTTGCCGCGCGTGACGCGCGCGCACCATTGGCCAAACGGCCAGTTTGAGTCTGATTCTTGTCCCATCGCCACAATGAGATGCCGCGACGGCGCAGGTCCGCGACCAGAAGTCCGAAAAGCCCGCAAACAAAAAGGCCCCGCAAACTTCGCGGGGCCTTTTTTCCGGTCCTGAAGCCCGTGCCTGACTAAGCTCAGACAGCAGCCGGGACGACGTTGACCAGATGCTTCTTGCCGGCGCCCTTCGTCGTGAACTTGACGTGGCCGTCCGTCAGCGCGAACAAGGTGTGGTCCTTGCCGATGCCGACGTTTTCGCCCGGGTGCATACGCGTGCCGCGTTGACGCACGATGATGCCGCCAGCCAGGATCGCCTGACCGCCGTACACTTTCACGCCAAGTCGTTTCGACTCGGAGTCGCGGCCGTTCCGGGACGATCCGCCTGCCTTTTTGTGTGCCATTTGTTAGCTCCTTGCCCGATGCGCTTACGCGTTGATCGCGTCGATGCGCAGTTCGGTGTAGTTCTGGCGGTGGCCGCCATGCTTCTGGTAGTGCTTCCGGCGGCGCATCTTGAAGATGGTCACTTTCTTGTGACGACCTTGAGACACGACGGTAGCTTTGACGGAAGCCCCACTGACCAGCGGCGTACCGAACTTAATCGATTCGCCTTCGCCCACTGCGAGAACCTGGTCGAGCGTGATTTCAGCGTCAATGTCTGCCGGTATCTGTTCTACTTTAAGTTTTTCGCCGACAGCAACTTTATACTGCTTGCCGCCGGTTTTTATGACCGCGTACATTGAAAACCTCACTCTGGATTCATTTTCCCCACGCACCACGCGCGGAAACCCTCGATTATACATAGAGTTAGCTGCGCGGTCAAAATCAGTTGACAACGACCGCGACCACCCGTCCCGTGCGCGACAAATGCAGGCGATCCATCCGCAAACGGGTCAAAACGGCCATGAACAAATGGTGTCCGGCGCGGAAATGCCGCAGTTCGCCTTATAATTCGCGGCACTACCCGAATTCGCCACCATGTCGTCAACCGCCACCCCCACCCCCAACGCAGCAAATCTGCTCGCTCCGATCGCCGAAGACATGCAGCAGGTGAATCGCGTCATCCGGCACCGTCTGGCGTCCGAGGTGATGCTGATCAACCAGATCTCCGAGTACATCATCAGTGCCGGAGGCAAGCGCCTGCGGCCTGCGCTGCTGTTGCTCGTGGCAGGTGCGCTCGGCGACAGGACGGGGTATCGGCACGAACTGGCGGCCGTCGTCGAGTTCATCCATACGGCCACGCTGCTGCACGACGACGTCGTCGACGAATCCGATCTACGCCGTGGCCGTCAGACGGCGAATGCGCTGTTCGGCAACGCGGCAAGCGTGCTGGTCGGCGACTTCTTGTATTCCCGCTCGTTCCAGATGATGGTCGGCGTGGGCAAGATGCGCGTGATGGAGATTCTTTCGGAAGCGACCAACATCATTTCCGAAGGCGAAGTGCTGCAGTTGTTGAACATGCACGACGCCGACGTCGACGAAGCGCGCTACATGCAGGTGATCCGCTACAAGACGGCGAAGCTGTTCGAGGCGGCGGCCCAGTTGGGCGCCGTGCTGGCAGGCGCGGACGCGACCACGGAAGCGGCTGCAGCGGAATTCGGCCGGCGCATCGGCACGGCGTTCCAGATCATGGACGACTGGCTCGACTACACGGGCACGCCGGAATCGATGGGCAAGAACGCTGGCGACGACCTGCGTGAAGGCAAGCCTACACTGCCGCTCATCTATCTGATCGAACGCGGCACTCCCGAGCAGGCGGCGCTTGCGCGCGAGGCAATCGAGCAAGGCGGCACCGACCGCTTCGACGAAATTTTCGAGGCCATCACGCGTTCCGGCGCGCTGGATCACACGCTCGAATGCGCGAAGCAGGAAGCGCAGGCCGCAGCTGCAGCAATTTCTTCGTTTCCCGATTCCATTTACAAAGAAAGCCTGCTAGAATTATGTTCTTACTCGACGACGAGGCAGTCTTAAATAAGACTGAAACGCCGGATTAGTCCAGATCGAGTGAACCGCAGTACCAAATCGGGGTGTAGCTTAGCCTGGTAGAGCGCTACGTTCGGGACGTAGAGGCCGGAGGTTCGAATCCTCTCACCCCGACCAGATTTTGAAAAAACCGCGCATTGCGCGGTTTTTTTTCGTCTGTCGTACGGACAAGGGCTAATCGCGTGCTGCCGCGCGTCGAAAGGCCGCGCGAGATTTCAAGCTGTCCGTCCGCCCACTGAGGGCTCCCAGACCCTCTGCTATATTCTCCCCATCCCTCCCCTTCTTCTTATTCACGTCGCGTGGAACAACTTCCCTTATGGGCGCAAATTGGCGCCGTCGTCCTGCTTCTCATCTGCTCCAGCTTCTTTGCCATTTCCGAGACAGCGATGATGGCGATCAACCGCCATCGCCTGAAACATCTCGCGACCAAGGGTGCGCTCGGCGCGAAGACCACTCAAGGCCTGCTCGCGCGCACGGATGAACTGCTGAGCACCGTCCTGATCGGCAACAACCTGTTCAACACGATCATCCCCGTGCTCACCACGTCGATCGCGTTGCACACATTCGGCAGCAATAACGTCGTGCTGTCGATTGCGACGGGTATCGTCGCGTTTCTCATCATCGTGTTCGCCGAAATCACGCCGAAGATCGTGGGCGCGACGTTCCCGGAAAAGATCGCGCTTCCCGCCAGCCTGCTGATCGCGCCGCTCATGCGCGTGTCGAAGCCGCTGATCTGGTTCGTGAACCTGTTCGCGAACGGCATCCTGCGCGTGCTGCATATCAATACCAAGGGCGCGCACGACCAGCGGCTGTCGACGGAGGAACTGCGCACCATCGTGCTCGAGTCCGGCAGCTTCATGCCGACCAAGCACCGCAGCATTCTGCTGAACCTGTTCGACCTCGAAAACATCACCGTCGACGACGTGATGATCCCGCGCCGCCGCATCGAAGCCCTCGATTTCGACGCGCCATTCGAGCAGATCCTGCATCAGCTCGAAACCTGCTATCACAACAAGCTGATCGTCTATCAGGGCGATTTCGACCGCGTGCTCGGCGTGCTGCACGTGCGCAAGACGCTGTCCGCCCTGCACAACCAGGAACTGGAACGCGACACGCTGCGCGAACTGCTCGCGGAGCCCTACTTCGTGCCGACGGGCACGCCCGTTTTCCAGCAACTCCAGTTCTTCCAGGAGAGCCGTCATCGCACTGCGCTCGTCGTCGATGAGTACGGCGAACTGCAGGGGCTCGTGACACCCGAGGACATCATCGAGGAACTGATCGGCGAATTCACGACGTCCGTGCCGCGTAGCGCCAGTTCGCGCGGCGGCTGGAACGAGGAAGGTGAATGCATCGTCGCGGGCAGCATGCCGCTGCGCGAGTTGAACCGCTGGCTGCAACTGAAGTTGCCAACGGACGGCCCGAAAACGCTGAACGGATTGATCCTGGAAGTTCTCGAAGAAATTCCTGAAGGCGATGTCTGCGTAAAGATCAACGAGATCAAAATCGAAGTAATGCGCAGCGACGATCAGGCAATCAGAACAGTTAAGATTTTTCGCCCCGGTCCCGCGCCGGGATCGAAGATCAAGCGGCTTGTCGGCCGCTGATCGTGCACCTCTGGCCCGCACCTGGCCATTCGGCTGAATAGCGGCCCCTTGCGCGATACCCGATGATGAAGCCGTCATGTTTTACAGGCGGCTCGCAGCCGGCTTTCGATGCGCACTTCTTCCCTCACCACAGCGCCCGCGCCCAACGTCACCACGAACAGGCCGGCGCTTCAACCCGCCACGCCTGACGCGGACAGCCCGCCCGCCGTACGGCTGCTCGCCGACACGCTACAGCAAGCCGCGCGCCTCAACGCATCCGATCTGCACATTGAACCGATGGAGCACGGCTGGCGGATGCGTCTGCGCGTCGACGGCGTGCTGCACGAGCTTGCGCGGCCACCCGCGCATCTGCGCGACGCGTTCATTACGCGCGTGAAAGTGCTGGCGCGTATGGATATCGCCGAGCGGCGCGTGCCGCAGGACGGCCGCTTGCGCCTGCCAATCGCGGCGGGTCGCATCGAGGACTATCGCGTGAACTCGCTGCCTACGCTGTTCGGCGAAAAACTCGTGCTGCGGCGGCTCGAAGCGCTGCCTGCCGATCTCTCGCGCGATTCACCCGGACTCGCGCCCGGGCAGCGTGACATCGTGGACCGGTCGATCCGCTCGCCCCACGGGCTCGCGCTCGTCACGGGTCCGACGGGCAGCGGCAAGACGATGTCGCTGTACTGCTTCCTGCAACTGCTGAATGCCGAGTCACGCAATCTCTGTTCGGTCGAAGATCCAGCCGAAATCCAGCTTGCGGGCATCAACCAGGTCAGCGTGCGCGAAAAGGCCGGGTTGACGTTTGCCGTCGCGCTGCGCGCGTTCCTGCGTCAGGACCCGGACGTCATCATGGTCGGCGAAATCCGCGACGAAGAGACAGCCGACGTCGCCGTCAAGGCAGCGCAAACAGGACACCTCGTCCTGTCGACACTGCATACGAACGATGCACCCGCGGTCATCGCGCGTCTGACCGACATCTGCGTCGAGCCCTACAACCTCGCGGCCGCGTTGCGACTCGTCACGGCGCAGCGGTTGGTGCGGGGGTTGAGCGCCACGTGCAGGCGTGCTTCTTCCGAAACGCCCACTTCGCTACGCGCGGCCGGCGTGTCCGACGATCAGATCACACACTGGCGCCCCTACGTTCCCCAAGGATGCGAAGCGTGTCTTGGGATCGGCTTTCGCGGACGCATCGGCATTCATCAAACCATGCCGGTTTTGGACGCGATGCGCGAACTCATCGTCGCGCGCGCCGGTACGCATGAGATCGCGCGACAGGCACACATCGAGCGCGTGCAGACCTTGCGCGAAGCCGCGCTGGCCCGCGCTTTCGACGGCACGACGAGCCTTGCCGAAGCATTGAGCGCAACGGAGGTCGCATGACGGCTACGACCATGCAGGAACAGCGCTTCGAGTGGCGAGCGTTCGACGCGCAAGGCTTGCGTCGGCGCGGAACGGTGATCGCGCCTGATCTCTCGACGGCGCGCGCGTTGCTGAAACAGGACGCGCTCTATGCCGTCGAATGGACTGCGCGCGGCGCAGCGCCTCAGCCCAAAGTACGCGCCGCCGACGTCACGTTGTTGACCCGCCAGTTATCGAGTCTGCTGCGCGCGGGCTTGCCGCTTGTGCCATCGCTCGAACTGTTGGCGCATGCATCATCGAATGAGCACGCGCGAACCAAAGGCATGCCGCGCATCCTGCACGCGTTGGCGCGTGATATCACCGCAGGCTTGGCTTTTCGTCGGCGCTCGCCCGTCATCCGGCGCAGTTCGGCGCGCTGTACTGCCAGCTGGTCGAGGTCGGCGAGGCCTCGGGCGCGCTGTCGACCGTCCTTGCCCGACTCGCCGACGACCGCGAGCGCGCCGCCGCCCAGCGCGCGAAAGTGCGCGCCGCGCTCACCTACCCCGTCGCGATCCTGCTGCTCGCGCTCGCCATCACAGCCGCGCTGCTCGTGTGGGTCGTTCCGACGTTCAAGCAGATCTTCGACGGTTTCGGCGCAAAGCTGCCCGCGCCGACGTAACTCGTACTCGCGATGTCAGCCGCGGCCGGCCGCTGGAGCGTGCCGCTCGCCTCGCTCGCGTGCGTGCTTGTATTCGCGATGCGTCGCGTGTTGCGGCGCTCGGAAGCCGCTCGTCTGCAGTTCGCCCGCGCGACACTGCGTCTGCCCGTCGCCGGTTCGCTGCTCACGACGCTGTGCGCGGCGCGCTGGAGCCGCGCGCTCGGCACGTTGCTGTCGGCCGGCACGCCTCTCGCCGATGCATTCGATTCGCTCACGCACGCAACGGGCAACGCCTGGTTCGATCGCGCGACCGTCGCGATCTCAGCGCAACTTAGACGCGGCGTGCGGCTCGCGCCCGCGATGCGTGAAGCGCAATGTTTCCCCGAAGAAATCGTGCAACCCGTCGCCATCGCCGAAGAGTCAGGCACGCTGGATACGATGCTGCTCGACGTGGCGTCGCTGAGCGATCGTCAGGTAGAGATCGCGGGCCTCGCGGGCCTGTGCGAGCCGCTCGTGATCGTCGTGCTGGGCGGCCTGGTCGGCGGTCTGGTCGTCGCGATGTATCTTCCCATCATCCAACTTGGCGACGTGGTGTAGTAGCATCGCAGCCGAATCCAGACAATCGATCATGCCGACCACGCTCACGTCCGTGTCAGAACCTTCCTTCAGCGGCCCGCTCGCCCGTTTCGCGGACAGCCTCGGCGCAGCCTTCGGCACGCTGCCGGCGGGCGCGCAGATCGCATTCGTGATTGCGTTCGGTCTGGTGATCGGCAGCTTCCTGAACGTCGTCGTGCACCGCTTGCCGATCATGCTCGAGCGCGCGTGGCGCGCCGAAGTGAGCGAAGCGACGGACCACGCATTCGATGAAGACGGCCTGCCCGAGCGCTACAACCTCTGGTTGCCGCGCAGCGCATGCCCCCATTGCGGCCACGTGCTGCACGCGTGGGAAAACGTCCCGGTGCTCAGCTATCTGCTGTTGCGCGGCCGGTGCTCGCACTGCAAGACGCACGTGAGCTTTCGATATCCGCTGCTCGAACTGTCGAGCGCGGCGCTAGCGCTGGGCGCGCTCATCTCGTTTGGCGCAACGGGCACCGCGCTCGCTGCGTTCGCCCTATGCGCGACGCTGCTGGCAATGAGCGCGATCGACATCGACACACACCTGTTGCCGGACTCGATGACCTTGCCATTGCTCTGGGCCGGCCTCATCGTCAATTTCAATGCAGTGTTCGCGAGTCTGCACGATGCCGTGATCGGCGCGATTGCAGGCTACCTCGCGCTGTGGTGCGTGCATTGGGTGTTCAAGATCGTGCGTGGCGTCGAAGGCATGGGTTATGGCGACTTCAAGCTGCTCGCCGCGCTCGGCGCGTGGCTCGGTTGGGCCGCGCTGCCGCAGATCATTCTGATTGCCGCCGTGACGGGTGCCGTCGTCGGCCTGGTCGCGACATGGATCGGGCGCATGCGCTTCGAAGAGCCACTGCCCTTCGGTCCGTTCCTCGCGGCAGGCGGCGCCGTGACGCTGTTCGTCGGCACGCCGCTATACATGTCTTTGGGAGGCTGACGCATGTTTGCTGTTGGATTGACGGGCGGCATCGGCAGCGGCAAGTCCACGGTTGCCGATCTGTTCGCAAAACGCGGCGTGACCCTCGTCGATACCGACGTGATTGCGCATCGCATCACCGCGCCGCGGGGGCTCGCCATGCCGTCCATCGCGACGGAGTTCGGCCCATCGTTCGTTACCTCAGATGGCTCGCTCGATCGCGCCCGTATGCGCGCGCTGGTTTTCAGCGACGAGAATGCGCGCAAACGGCTCGAAGCGATCACGCATCCATTGATCCGCGCGGAGACCGAACGTCAGCGTCAACAGGCGCCGGGACCTTATGTGATCGTCGTCGTGCCGCTGCTCGTCGAATCAGGTAGCTGGAAAACGCGTGTGAATCGCGTGCTCGCCGTCGATTGCAGCGTCGAGACGCAGATCGCTCGCGTCATGCGCCGCAATGCCTTCACGCGCGAACAGGTACTCGCGATCATCGCGCGCCAGGCCACGCGCGATGCGCGCCTTGCCGCCGCCGACGACGTGGTCGTCAACGACAACCGATCGCTCGAAGAACTCGACGTTGACGTCGATCAGCTTCATCGCACGTATGTTTCGCTCGCGGGCGCCTAAGCCGTGAGCGATTCTGTGCATTGTCGGTAGCGTGCGCGCATGTTGTCGGGAACAGCATCTACACGCAACGAATGCGCGTAATACCGCTCAAAAATTGACAGAAGCTCGCCAAAAAAGTGTGTGATTGCTAGGGTAGTCTCACGGCATTAGAATGTCCTGCAATTCCGTCACCGACCACGCCCGAGGCGAGCCCGCTTGATCCTTTACGAGTATCCCTTCAATGAGCGAATCCGGACGCTGCTGCGCCTCGAAGATCTGTTCGAGCGCTTCACGTTCTTTCTGACTCAGGAAGATGCCAGGGAACATCACGTCGCGCTGACTACGCTGTTCGAAATCTCGGAAGTCGCGGGCCGCGCGGATCTGAAGTCCGATTTGATGAAGGAACTGGAGCGGCAGCGTCAAACGCTCGCTCCGTTTCGCGGTAATCCCGGCATCGAGCAGAACGCACTCGAAGCCGTTCTCGGCGAAATCGAACAGACGCTCGCCGGGCTGACGCAAATGCAAGGCAAGACTGGCCAGCATCTTGCTGACAACGAGTGGCTCGCGAGCATTCGCAGCCGCGCGATCATCCCGGGCGGCACCTGCAAGTTCGATCTTCCGTCGTACTACGCGTGGCAGCAGACGCATCCCGACCAGCGTCGCCAGGACATCGCCAAGTGGGTCATGCCGCTTCTGCCGCTACGTGACGCAGCTGCCATCGTGCTGCGGCTTGCGCGCGAATCGGGGCAGGCGTCGAAAGTGATGGCCATGCAGGGCAGTTACCAGCAAATGCTGTCGGGTCGCACGTATCAGCTGATGCAGGTACGCGTGGCACCGGAATTGCGGGTGATTCCGGAGGCCAGTGCCAACAAGTACATGTTGTGGGTGCGCTTCACCGTGCAGGACGGCGATCTGCGTCCGCGCGCGGTCGATGTCGACGTGCCGTTCCAGTTGACGCTGTGCAGTCTTTAAACTAACGCGAACAGCCTCACTTCGTTGGCTTCATTGTTTGCGATTGAACGTTTTATCGAATGGTCACTGTAGTCAAATGCCCAAGCTGCGGTAGAGATGTCCGCTGGACTCCCGAGAACCGCTTCCGTCCCTTCTGTTCCGAGCGCTGCAAGCAGGTCGATCTCGGCGCGTGGGCTGCCGAGAAATACAAGATCGGCGGCACCGACGAAGAACCGCCAACCGACGACACGCCCGGCGAGCACCGCTCGCACTGAACGTGCATAGCGCGCGTCGCCATCAATATCGACGGCGGAAGCCGCACCAGGCGACGCCGCCTTCAGTTCACTCCACCGCGAGCCACTCCAGCACGGGAATCGTCGCGGGCAACAGCGGCGACACCTGCGCTGGCAGAGTCTGCCAGGCGAACGCCTGACCTTCGCGCCCGTGCGGCTCGCCGTGCCACGCCGTCACCTTGCAGAAATAGAGACGCACGTAGGCATGCGGATAGTCGTGCTCAAGCACGTGCCAGCGATGGCTCGCCTGCACGTCGATGCCGAGTTCTTCATGCAGCTCGCGCGCGAGTGCCGCTTCCACGGTTTCACCCGGCTCCAGCTTGCCGCCCGGAAATTCCCAGTAGCCTTCGTACGGTTTTCCGGCGGGCCGTTGCGCGAGCAGATAGCGGCCATCGGGCTGAACGAGCACGCCGACGGCCACCTCCGTGACGGGACGGCCGGCTTCGTTCACCTCGCCCGCGTGGCTTTGCGCTGCGTCGCTCATGCCTGTGCCCGCTTGCCGGACCAGTCACGCGCGAACTGCCACGCGACGCGCCCCGAACGCGAGCCGCGTTCCAGCGCCCAGATCAGCGCGTCACCACGCGCCGACTCGACGTCGGCATCGCCGCAGCCGAAGTGATGCAGCCAGTGCGCGACGATCGACAGATAGTCGTCCTGCTTGAACGGGTAGAAACTGACCCACAGGCCAAAACGCTCGGACAGCGAGATCTTTTCTTCGACCACTTCGCCCGGATGAATTTCGCCGTCGGACGTGTGCTTGTACGTCTCGTTGTCGCTCATGTACTCGGGCAGCAGGTGGCGGCGGTTCGACGTCGCGTAGATCAGCACATTGTCCGACTGCGCGGCCACCGATCCGTCGAGCGCCACCTTCAGCGCCTTGTAGCCCGACTCGCCTTCTTCGAACGACAGGTCATCGCAAAACACGATGAAGCGCTCGGGACGCGCCGAAATCAGATCGACGATATCGCCCAGATCGTGCAGATCGTCCTTGTCGACTTCGATCAGACGCAGACCGTCCTTCGAATACGCGTTCAGGCACGCCTTGATCAGTGACGATTTGCCCGTGCCGCGCGCGCCCGTGAGGAGCACGTTGTTGGCGGGCTGCTTGCTGACGAACTGCCTCGTGTTCTGTTCGATCAGGTTTTTCTGGCGATCGATATTCTGCAGATCGTCCAGTGAAATCAGCGAGATCGCGGGAACCGGCTGCAAGTAGCCGCGCCCCTGGCGCTTGCGCCAGCGGAATGCAACAGCGGCAGACCAGTCGATTTGGGGCGCAGCCGGTGGAAGCATCGCTTCGAGCCGCACCAGCACGGCTTCGGCGCGGCTCAGGAATTGTTCGAGTTTATCCATGTCGTGATAGGCGTGAATCAGGAACGGTAGTCGGCGTTGATGCTCACGTAATCATGCGACAGGTCGCACGTCCAGATCGTCGCCTGCGCGTCGCCGCGGCCGAGCACGACGCGAATCAGGATTTCGGCCTTCTTCATCACGCGCTGTCCGTCTTCTTCCTTGTACTCGGGGTTGCGTCCGCCCGCTTTCGCAACGAGCACATCATCCAGATACAGGTCGATCTTGCCGACGTCGAGGTCCGTCACGCCTGCATAGCCGATTGCGGCCAGAATGCGGCCGAGGTTCGGGTCCGATGCATAGAACGCCGTCTTCACGAGCGGCGAATGGCCGATTGCGTAAGCGATCTGGCGGCACTCGGCGACACTCGATCCGCCTTCGACCTGGACCGTCATGAACTTCGTCGCGCCCTCGCCGTCACGCACGATCAGTTGCGAGAGTGTCTGCGCCGTTTCCGTCACGGCATCGCGCAGCGCGACATAGGCGGGCGAATCCGTCGACGTGATGGCAGGCAGGCTCGACTTGCCCGATGCGATCAGGATGAACGAGTCGTTGGTCGACGTATCGCCGTCGATCGTGACGCAGTTGAACGAGCGGTCGGCGACATGCTTGACCAGTTCGTCGAGCACCGGTTGCGCGACGTAGGCATCGAATGCGAGAAAGCCGAGCATCGTCGCCATGTTCGGCTTGATCATGCCCGCGCCCTTGCTGATGCCCGTCATCGTCACCGTGTGGCCGTCGACCTTGACCTGGCGCGACACGGCTTTCGGCAGCGTGTCGGTGGTCATGATGGCCTGCGCGGCGTCGTACCAGTGGGCAGCCCGGCGGTTCGCCAGCGCAGCCGGCAAACCGGCTTTCAGACGATCGATAGGCAGCGGCTCGAGAATCACGCCCGTCGAGAACGGCAGCACCTGCTCGGGCGCGATACCGGCAAGGCGCGCGAGTTCGTCGCACGTCTCGCGCGCGTGCGCCATGCCCGGCTCGCCCGTGCCAGCGTTCGCATTGCCCGTGTTCACGACCAGTGCGCGAATGCCCTTGCCGCCCGTGCGCACGCGCTCCAGATGCTCGCGGCACACCGTCACGGGCGCTGCGCAAAAGCGGTTCAACGTGAACACGCCCGCGACCGTCGCGCCTTCGTCGACGGAAATGACGAGCACGTCCTTGCGGTTCGGCTTGCGGATATTCGCCTCGGCCCAGCCTAGCGTGACGCCGGCGACGGGATGGAGTTGAGCGGGATCGATCGAGGGGAAATTGACAGCCATGTTTGCGACCTGTCGAGACTGAAATGCCGGCGGACGCCGGCATTAGGGATCAAAAGTGATGGCGCCAGATGGACCTGCGCCACCGCGAAATCACCAGCAATGCACGCTTCAAACGACGCGGCGCGCTTAACGCGCGCCGCCTTCGTGTGTCACGCAATCTTGCCGTGGCACTGCTTGTACTTCTTGCCGCTGCCGCACGGGCAGGGATCGTTCCGACCGACCTTCGGCACGTTGTCGCCAGACAGCGGCGCCGCCGCGCTCTGGCCGTGTGCCATCGCATCGCCGATCATCGCGGCCGCCGCATTCGCCGCGACGGGCGCCGCCGCCACAACCGCGCCGCCTTCGGCGTAATCGGCGTGACGGAACTCGACGTTGTCCACCAGATGGCTGCCTTGCTCTTCCATCTGCTCGGCGGCCAGTTCCAGCTGCTCGGGCGACTGGATCTGCACGTTCATCACGATGCGCGTGACTTCCAGCTTCACCGAGTCGAGCATCGCTGCAAACAGTTCGAACGCTTCGCGCTTGTACTCCTGCTTCGGGTTCTTCTGCGCATAGCCGCGCAGATGAATGCCCTGGCGCAGGTGATCGAGCGCGGCGAGGTGTTCGCGCCAGCTGCGGTCCAGCGTCTGCAGCATGACCGAGCGCTCGAACGCGCTGAACGACTCGCGGCCCACCTGCTCGACCTTCGACTCGTAAGCCTCGTCCGCTGCCGCAGTCACGGCTTCGAGAATCTCGTCGGCGTTGATCGACTGCGATTCGTTGATCATCTCCTGAATGGCGAGGTCGAGCTGCCAGTCGTTGCGCAGCACTTCTTCGAGTTCAGGCACGTCCCATTGTTCTTCGATGCTGCCCGCCGGCACGAACTGATGGACGATGTCGCTAATCACGCCATGGCGCATCGCGCCGATCGTTTCGGTGATGTCGTGCGCTTCGAGCAGTTCGTTGCGCTGCTGGTAGATCACCTTGCGCTGATCGTTCGATACATCGTCGTATTCGAGCAGCTGCTTGCGGATATCGAAGTTGCGCGCTTCGACCTTGCGCTGTGCCGATTCGATCGAACGCGTGACGATGCCCGCTTCGATCGCCTCGCCTTCCGGCATCTTCAGGCGGTCCATGATGGCGCGCACGCGGTCGCCCGCGAAAATGCGCAGCAGCGGATCTTCCAGCGACAGATAGAAACGCGACGAGCCCGGATCGCCCTGACGGCCTGCACGGCCGCGCAACTGGTTGTCGATACGGCGCGATTCATGGCGCTCGGTGCCGATGATGTGCAGACCGCCCGCCGCCTTCACCTGATCGTGCAGCGCTTGCCATTCGTCGTGCAGCTTCTGGATGCGGCCCGCCTTTTCGTCTTCGGGGATCGACAGGTCGGCTTCGATGAACGCCGCCTGCTTTTCGGCATTGCCGCCCAGCACGATGTCGGTACCGCGACCGGCCATGTTGGTGGCGATCGTGACGCGCTTCGGACGGCCCGCTTCCGCGACGATTTCCGCT
>Ga0247692_1000084_pt1 | contig 19503 bp, 17 predicted proteins | sample CNK33_metaG_FD_183041 | JGI IMG/M metagenome (GOLD analysis project Ga0247692, IMG submission 183041) | Soil microbial communities from Purdue University Martell Research Forest, Indiana, United States - CNK33 | ecosystem: Environmental > Terrestrial > Soil > Temperate forest > Bulk soil...
CTTCGGCTTCCTTCAGATTCGCAGTCGCCCGCGACACCCTTGCCGTTCAGCTAACTCTTCCCCTTGTCGGGTGAGCAGAGGACTTTCACCTCCAAGTGAGTGCGCCCTGCCGGGCGCACCAAAAAAAGCGCACGCTGATCGCGCGCGCTTCGAGGATAGTTCAGTCATGCGACAGCGGCATGCCGGCAGGCCTCATCTGTAAACTGAGCCGACACCGAGCCTCGCTCAGCGCGACGGCTGCTCCTGCTGCGGCTCGTCTTCGGCGGGCCAGTCGCGGATATAGGCCTTCAGCATCCGGTTCTCGAAGCCCTGCTCTTCGACGACCGCCTTCGCGACGTCGTAGAACGAAATCACGCCCATCAGCTTGCGGCTTTCCATGACGGGCAGATAACGCACGTGATGTTCGAGCATCATGCGGCGAACTTCGTTGACATCCGTTTCGGGCGTACAGGTGAGCGGGTGATCGTCCATGATCTTGCGGATCGTGCTGCCGCCGACGCTGCCGCCATTGCGGCTCAGCACGAGAATGATCTCGCGGAACGTCAGCATGCCGACGAGATCGCCGTATTCCATCACGACGAGCGAGCCGATATCGTGCTCGGCCATCGTGTTGACGGCTTCATTGAGCGGGCTATCGGGCGTGACGGTAAAAAGGGTGTTGCCCTTGAGCTTGAGAATGTCGCTGACGCGCATGATTTGTCTCCTGATGAAGCCTTCTGAAGCAAAAAAAGGCCTGACTGTCTTTCGATCGTAGCGGAAAGGCCCACAAAAAGAAAGCGCACAACCACCGCCGGGAGCGCGCCAGCGAACGCTCGGCAGGCGGCGCTCGCGGGCCTGCCAGCGGCTGCGGCGGGCGCGCCGGGCGGCCGGTTCGCGCCTGTCCGGCCCACATTTCCATACAAACGTAATACGGGCGATAACCGAGTGGTTCGCGCGCGGCACGATGATACGATGGCCCCCACTCTCACCTTCGCCGGGCTGTCGAGGTCCGGCCGTCCACGATGTCCGCCAACCGTTTCGACACGCTTGCGCTGCATGCGGGCGCCGCCCCCGACCCCGCGACGGGCGCGCGCGCGACGCCGATCTACCAGACCACCTCGTTCACGTTCCGCGACTCCGATCACGCCGCCGCGCTCTTCAACATGGAGCGCGCGGGCCATGTCTACTCGCGCATCTCGAACCCGACGGTCGCCGTGTTCGAAGAGCGCGTGGCCGCACTCGAAAACGGCGCGGGCGCGATCGGCACGGCGAGCGGCCAGGCCGCGCTGCATCTCGCGATCGCAACGCTGATGGGCGCGGGCTCGCACATCGTCGCGTCGAGCGCGCTCTATGGCGGCTCGCACAACCTGCTCAACTACACGCTGCGCCGCTTCGGCATCGAAACGACGTTCGTGAAGCCGGGCGACATCGACGCGTGGCGCGCCGCGCTGCGCCCGAACACCAAACTGCTGTTCGGCGAAACGCTCGGCAACCCGGGCCTCGACGTGCTCGATATCGCGACGGTCGCGCAGATCGCGCACGAGCATCGCGTGCCTTTGCTGGTCGATTCGACCTTTACGACGCCGTATCTGCTCAAGCCGTTCGACCACGGCGCGGATTTCGTCTACCACTCGGCGACCAAGTTCCTCGGCGGCCACGGCACGACGATCGGCGGCGTACTCGTCGACGGCGGCACGTTCGACTTCGACGCGTCCGGGCGCTTTCCGGAATTCACCGAGCCGTACGAAGGCTTTCACGGCATGGTGTTCGCAGAGGAAAGCACGGTTGCGCCGTTCCTGCTGCGCGCCCGCCGCGAAGGGCTGCGCGACTTCGGCGCGTGCCTGCATCCGCAAGCCGCGTGGCAACTGCTGCAGGGCGTCGAAACGCTGCCGCTGCGCATGGAACGCCACGTCGCGAATACGCGCAAAGTGGTCGAATTCCTCGCCGCCCATGCCGCTGTCGAATCAGTCGCCTATCCCGAACTGCCGACCCACCCGGATCACGCGCTCGCGCAGCGCCTGCTGCCGCGCGGCGCGGGCGCCGTGTTCAGCTTCAACCTGCGCGGCGACCGCGCCGCCGGCCGCGCCTTCATCGAAGCGCTGTCGCTGTTCTCGCATCTCGCGAACGTCGGCGATGCCCGCTCGCTCGTCATTCATCCCGCGTCGACGACGCACTTCCGCATGGACGCCGCAGCGCTAGCCGCCGCGGGCATAGCGGAAGGCACGATACGTCTTTCGATCGGCCTCGAAGATCCCGACGACCTGATCGACGATCTCAAGCGCGCGCTAAAAGCCGCGCAGAAATCCGCGGGCGGCGCTGCGCAACAAGCCGCCTCGAAGCCCGCCGGTCCGGTGCGCAAGGAGTCCGCATGATCGTCGACGTCAACGGCAAACCGGCCTACGCGTACACGGGCGGCAAGGCATTCGACGCCGCCCTGCCCACCGCCATCTTCATTCATGGTGCCGAGCACGATCACAGCGTCTGGGCCCTGCAAACGCGCTATTTCGCGCATCACGGCTTCGGCGTGCTGGCCGTCGATCTGCCCGGCCACCACCGCAGCGCAGGCCCAGCGCTGACCAGCGTCGGCGCGATGGCCGACTGGCTCGCGGCGTTGCTCGACGCAGTTGGCGTGGCGCGTGCGTTCGTCGCCGGGCACAGCATGGGCTCGCTCGTCGCGCTCGACTTCGCGGCCCGCTACCCATCGCGCGCGACGCATCTCGCGCTCGTCGCGACGGCCGTGCCGATGGCCGTCTCCGACGCGCTGCTCGATGCCGCGCGCGAGCGCGAGCCGGAAGCCATCGAGATGGTCAACCAGTGGTCGCATTCGACGCTCGCCGCGAAACCGTCCTGCCCCGCGCCCGGCTTCTGGCTGCACGGCATGAACCAGCGGCTGATGGAGCGCGTCTCGGCGACGGGCGAGCCACGACTCTTTCACACCGACTTCAGCGCCTGCAACGCGTATACGGACGGCCTCGCGCGCGCCGCGCAGGTGAGCTGCCCTACGCGCCTGATCGTCGGCAGGCGCGACGTGATGACGCCGCCGCGCGCCGCCAAAGCCGTCGCCGACGCGCTGCGCGGCGCAAACGTGCCCGTCGACACGATCACGCTCGACGCCGGCCACGCGCTGATGTCCGAGCAGCCCGACGCGACGCTCGACGCGCTTTACGCGTTTGCGACGGCCCACGCTTCGAACCGTTCATAGGCCTCACATTAACCGCCCCGAAGCGCGCGCACTATATGCCGAACGGCCAGGTTGCGCGCGTCTGACGATAGCAGCACAATGAATCCATGCCTGACCGAATTGGGCAGCGCGACGGCGCTCGCGCCGGCAGGCAACGGAGGCGATCATGAGCCATCAGACAACGCACGACGAGCACTTCGCCAGCTTCGCGGAGTTCTATCCGTACTATCTGACCGAGCATCGCAACACGGTGTCGCGGCGGCTGCATTTCGTCGGATCGCTGGGCGTGATTGGCTTCGTCGCGATGGCGCTCGCGACGGGCGACTGGCTATGGCTGCCGGCAGCCGTGATATGCGGGTATGGCTTTGCGTGGGTCGGCCATTTCTTCTTCGAGAAGAACCGGCCGGCGACCTTCCGGCATCCCATTTACAGCCTGATGGGCGACTGGGTGATGTTCAAGGACATCTGCACGGGGCGCATTTCGCTATAGCGGCGAGCTATGCAACGCGGTCAGGCACCACGACGCGCGAGCGCCCCAATGCCCGAGAGCGCTCAAGCCGTCTGCTGGGGCAACGCAGCCGCGTCGTGCACGCCCGCCTGATCCTGTTGCGCAGCGCCGCGCGAAACGGCGCGCGCCGCCAGCAAAGTCGAGAGGTTCACCTTGAGCGCGTCGTTATCGAGCGCGGCTAGCAGCATGGCGCTATCCACATGCGTCGAAGCGAGATTCAGCTGATACGCAAGTTCCGCGCGGTCGATCACGAACAGGTCGAAAAGCCGCTCCACTGTGATCTGGGTCGGGTTCGCGATCAGCAGAAAGCGCGGGCGTTGGCCGTTTTCATCGAGCTGCACGATCCAGTCGATCGCTTCGAGCCGCTGCAACAGGCGCACCGTCGTCTCCATATCGCGGCGCAATGCGCGCGCGAGTTCCGGCACCGTGTAGCCGTGCGTGCCCGCATCGCGCGCTTCGACGAGCCGCGCGAGCAATTCGAGCGAGTCGAGCAGATCGCTGCCCGGAAAGTCGGGACGATGGAATTGCCCCGTGCGGATCGCCGGCAGCGCCGACGCGATCATCGCGCCCGCGAGCGTGATGAACCAGCTGAGGTACATCCATAGAAGAAACAGCGGCACGACGGCGAATGCGCCGTACACAGCCGTATAGGTCGGAATGCGCCGGATGTAGAAACCGAAGCCGCGCTTGGCCAGTTCGAACGCGATCGCGGCCGTCACGCCGCCTACGATGGCATCGCGCCACTCCACTCGGCAGTTCGGCACGAACACATACATCAGCGTGAACGCGAGCACCGTCAACGGCAATGCAGCGCCCGCCAGCGCCCATTCGATCAGCGGCGTGATGCGCTGCGCGGCGGTGTACGTCATGGACTGGGTGAACAGATACGAGGAGATCGACAGGCTTACGCCGATCAGAATCGGACCGAGCGTCAGGATCGACCAGTAGACCAGCACGCGCTGCGCGAACGGGCGCGCCTTGCGCACGCGCCAGATCACGTTGAACGCGGATTCGATCGTCATCATGGTCATCACGGAGGTGACGAACAGGATGATCATGCCGACCGTGGTCAGCCCCTTCGCCTTCGATGCGAACTGGTTCAGGTATTTGAAGATCTGGCTGCTGACCTGGTCGGGCATCAGATGATCGGCGAGAAACGTCTGCAGCGACATCTGGAACTGCGCGAAGATCGGAAACGCGGTAAACAGCGCGAACGCGACCGTCGCGAGCGGCACCAGCGAGAGCATCGTCGTAAACGTGAGACTGCCCGCCACCTGCGGAACGCGATCCTCGCCGCTGCGCTTCGCGGCAAACTCCGCGAGACGCTTGAGCGCGTCGAGATCGAGACGCAACCTGGACAACAAACCGACCTCCTCCACTTCAGTGCACGCGCCGGCATCGAGCGCGTCGCCAATCTCGCGGCACCGCCAGCGAACCCACCCCTATAATACCCGTTCACTGCCAATGCCTATGAAAGACATCCTCGTGCTTTACTACAGCCGGCACGGTGCCACGCGCGAACTCGCGCTGGCCATCGCGCACGGCGTCGACAGCGTTTCCGGCATGCAGGCGCGCGTGCGCACGGTGCCCCCCGTTTCGACGGTCTGCGAAGCCACGCAGCCCGACATTCCCGCCGAAGGCCCGCCATACGTGGAGCTGCGCGATCTCGAAGAGTGCGCGGGACTCGCGCTCGGCTCGCCGACCCGCTTCGGCAACATGGCCGCGCCGCTCAAATACTTCCTCGACGGCACCACGCCGCAGTGGCTGTCGGGCGCGCTCGCGGGGAAGCCGGCCTGCGTGTTCACGTCGACGGGCAGCCTGCACGGCGGCCAGGAAACGACGCTGCTGTCGATGATGCTGCCGCTCCTGCATCACGGCATGCTGATCCTCGGCATTCCGTACACCGAAAGCACGCTCACGACGACGCAAACGGGCGGCACGCCCTATGGCGCATCGCACTTCGCGCGCGCGGACTCGGCCGGCCACGGCATTTCCGCCGACGAGAAAACGCTTGCCATTGCGCTTGGCGCACGGATCGCGCGCACTGCCGCCTCAATGAGCGAGCGGCCATGAATACGGCGCGCGACGCAGCTTCCCGTAACAGCGGGCAGGGCAACCGGGCCGCCGCAACGGGCGCGCTGGTTGCGCTCATTGCACTGATTGCGCTGTGCGTCGCGTGGGAATGGTGGCTCGCGCCGTTGCGCGCGGGCGGCTCGCTGTTCGTGCTCAAGGCCGTGCCGCTGCTGCTCGCGCTGCCCGGCGTGTGGCGCAAGCGGCTTTACACGTTGCAGTGGGCATCGATGCTGAGCCTGCTGTATCTGATGGAAGGGATCGTGCGCGGCATGTCGGATCGTGGCCTGAGCGCCCGGCTCGGCTGGTGCGAGGTGATCCTCGCCGTCGCGTTCTTCGTCTGTGCACTCGTGTATGTCGCGCCGTTCAAGCGCGCGGCGAAGCGTCATGCGCGCAGTGAAAACGGCGCGGCCAGCGGGCCCGTCTGATTAACGGGCGCAGCGCGGCCACAGTCCTGGCCGCGCCGCGCATCCAATGCATCAGTCCGCATCAACCTGCTTCAACCGCCAGCGTCGAATCACGCACAAGCCGATCACGCCCTACCCGCTCTGACCGACCATTCATGAACTCCGCAGCTTCATCGAACTTCATCGCCGCGTGCGCCGACGCGATCGGCGCCGCGCACGTCCTTACCGATCCGCACGACACCGCGCCCTATCTCACCGACTGGCGCCGCCGCTACACGGGCAGCGCGTGCGCGGTGCTGTGCCCGTCGACGGCTGAAGAAGTCGCCGCGATCGTGCGGCTCGCAAACGAACATCGTGTCGCGATCGTGCCGCAAGGCGGCAACACGGGCCTCGTGGGCGGCGCCACGCCCGACACCAGCGGTGCGCAAGCGGTGCTGAGTCTCAGGCGGCTCAATCGCGTGCGCGACGTCGATCCGCACAACAACACCATCACCGTCGAAGCAGGCGTCGTACTCGCCGACGTGCAGGCGCGCGCCGAAGCGGCCGCACGTCTGTTCCCGCTGAGCCTCGCGGCGCAAGGCAGTTGCACGATCGGCGGCAATCTGTCGACGAACGCGGGTGGCACGGGCGTATTGCGCTACGGCAACACGCGCGAGCTGTGTCTCGGACTGGAAGTCGTCACGCCGCAAGGCGAGCTGTGGGATGGACTGCGCGGACTGCGCAAGGACAACACCGGCTACGATCTGCGCGACCTCTTCATCGGCGCGGAAGGCACGCTCGGCATCATCACGGCGGCCGTGATGAAACTGCATCCACAGCCGGCAACACGCGTGACGGCGCTCGCCGCGCTGCCTTCGGCGCATGCCGCGCTGGATTTTCTGTCGCTCGCGCAGCGCCACGCCGGGCCGCTTCTGACGGGCTTCGAGCTGATGTCGGATTTCTGCCTGCGTCTCGTGAACCGGCATTTTCCGCAGATGCGTTATCCGTTCGCCGAGCCGCACGCGCAGATCGTGCTGCTCGAACTGTCGGATAGCGAAAGCGAAGAGCACGCGCGCGCGCTCTTCGAGCGAATGATGGAAACGGCACTCGAAAGCGGTCTCGTCGAAGACGCCGTGGTCGCGGAAAATCTCGCGCAGACGCAGGCATTCTGGAATCTGCGCGAGCACATTCCGCTGGCGCAGGCCGAGGAAGGACTGAACATCAAGCACGATATCGCGGTGCCGATTTCGCGCATCGGCCATTTCATCGAAGAAACGGATGCGCTGATCGCGAAGGCCGCGCCCGGCGCACGGACGGTGACGTTCGGTCACCTCGGCGACGGCAATCTGCATTACAACGTGCAGGCGCCCGAAGGCGGCGATGCGAAGCAGTTTCTCGACCAGTATCAGCACACGATGAATCAGATCGTCTACGACAGCGTGCATCGGCATCGCGGCAGCATCAGCGCGGAGCACGGAATCGGTCAGTTGAAGATCGACGAATCGGCGCACTACAAATCGGATATCGAAGTGCGTCTGATGAAGACCTTGAAAATCGCATTCGATCCGCTGAACCTGATGAATCCCGGCAAGGTGCTACGCTAACAGCATGGGTATCGAAGAGAGGCGTCCATGAAAATTCGCGTGCTGTCCGATCTGCATCTCGAATCCGACCAGCCGGAAATCATTCCGCATGCGGACGCCGATCTGGTCGTGCTCGCAGGCGACATTCACAATCACGCTGAAGGCCTGCGCTGGGCCGCCGAAACGTTCGACGGCGCGGTGCCCGTCGTCTACGTGCCGGGCAACCACGAATACTACGACGGCGAGTTCGGCGCACTCGAAGCGGCGATGCACGACGCCGCCGCGAGCGTCGACAACGTGCACTTTCTCAACAACGCGACGTTCGTCGATCCGCTTGGACAGTGGCGCGTGCTCGGCACGACGTTGTGGACCGACTTCGATCTTTACGGCAACGATGAAGAATCGCGCACGGCGTCGATCGCGGCGGCCGAGCGGGTGATGCTCGACTATCGCGGGCTGATTCAGGTGACATGGACAGCGGGAAACGACTCGAGTGGCCGAGGCGCGCTGCAGGACAACACGCCTCGCAACCTGACGGCCGCCGATACGATCGCACTTCACCGTCACGCGCGCGCGTGGCTGGAAGCGGAACTGGCGAAACCTTTCGCGGGCAAGACGATCGTCGTCACGCACCATGCGCCGCACCGGCGCAGTCTCGCCGAGCGTTATGCGGACGACGTCGTGTCAGCGGGGTTCGTCAATGATCTGCCATCGCTGGTGCGCGCGCCCGTGACGCTGTGGGTGCACGGCCATACGCATACGGCATTCGATTATGTAGAAAACGGCGCGCGCGTCGTGTGCAATCCGCGCGGCTATCTCGACCGGCGCACGCGCGCGCTCGAAAACGCGGCGTTCGCGTGGAATAAGGTGATCGAAATCTAGAGGTGGTCGAGATCCGGGCTCGTCGAGAGCCGGAAATCACATCCCGCTGGTATCGCGCGGGCGCCGCGCCGGCCGCTCGACCCGAATCGGCACGAGACGCGGCTGCGGCCGCAGGCGTCGCAGCAGATCGCGCGACGCGGCAACGCCAATCAGTCCGAGCATGACGGCGACGCCGATCATCAGCAGATTCGTATCCATGTTGTCCTCTTCGATTCCAGATGTGCTTGCGTGCCGAAAGATGCCGGCCTTGATGACACGTTAGCAAACCCGATGCCGCGAGGAAGTAAGGAAGTGTTGCGACGCGACAGCGGGATGTAACAGTCCGTCAAAAGGCTGCTCCATCCATATCGCACCATACACGCGCTATTTCAAGTGCGCGCGAACTTGCGCAGCTCGGCCTGATCCGCGGCGAGCGTCGCCGGCAGTTCGTCGCGCAGAAATTCGACCCACGTGCGGATCTTCGCGTCCAGATACTGCCGCGACGGGTACAACGCGTACACGTTCATTTCCTGCGAGATATATTCCGGAAGAATCCACACGAGTTCGCCGCTGCGCAGGCCGGCAATGGCCGAATAGATAGGCAGCACGGCGACGCCCATGCCTTCGCGCACCGCCACGGCCATCGCTTCCGCGACGTTGATCTGGAAAGTGGACGCGCCCAGATGCAGCGTCTCCTGCCCGTTCGGGCCATCGAAGGTCCATTCGTCGGCGGGCATCACGGGCGTGATCATTTGCAGGCACGTGTGGCCGCGCAAATCGGACAGCGTCTGCGGGACGCCGTTGCGCTCCAGATAATCCGGCGACGCGACAACCACGCTGAACGCGCTGCCAAGGCGCTGCGAGACCAGCCCCGAATCGGGCAAGCTCTGCGCGAGCACGACCGCAACGTCATAGCCTTCGTCGAGCAGATCGGGCATGCGCTGCGCGAGCGTCAGTTCCAGATGCACGTCGGGATAACGCTGCTGATAGCGGCTCACGGCGGGCACCACGTAGTGCTGGCCGAAGCTCGTCATCGCGTGAACCTTCAGCTTGCCCGACGGACGCGCGTGCGCGTCGCTGGCCTCGGCTTCCGCCTGATCGACGTACGCGAGAATCTGCTCGCAGCGCTGCAGATAGCGCTCGCCCGCCTCCGTGAGCGCGATGCGGCGCGTCGTGCGGTTCAACAGACGCGTGCGCAGATGCGCCTCCAGATCGGACACGGCGCGCGACGCATAAGCCGTCGTCGTGTTCAGATGCTGGGCCGCGCCCGTGAAGCTGCCTGCCTCGACGACGCGGACAAATACGCGCATGTTCTGAAGCGTATCCATGGTTTACACCCAAATCTTTCAGTACGGGAAGGATTGTTGCACGATTTGGAAAGACGATTATCTCATTCTCCGTAAGTATGCGTTACACCCTTGCGGGTTATTCGTTAATTGATCGAAAAATATAATCCCCTACAAGGTTCTATAGCCATTTGGGGAGCAAATCGTGCAGTTTCCGGTAACAAAAGGGATCGCCGCACTGTCGGTTCTTACGATCTCGTTGATAATCGCCGGCTGCGCGAGCACGGGACACATCGCGCCCCAATCGACCAGCACCGAGCCCGCCTCGCTCGACGTCGGCGCCGCGATCCGCGCGGCCGATACCGATGCGCAATGGCCTGCCGCCGACTGGTGGCGCGCCTATAACGATCCGCAACTGAACGCGTGGATCGAACAGGCGCAGGCGGGCAGTCCGACGCTCGCGGCGGCGCAGGCGCGCGTACGCGAGGCGCAGTCGTTCGCGGGTGTCGCGAAGTCCGCTCTGCTGCCGCAGGTGAACGGCAGTATGCAGATTCAGCGCAAGCAGTGGCCGGACAACGTCTTCTACGGTCCGGGCGAGCTGGCCGGCCAGCAGTCGTGGAACAACACAGCTGAACTCGGCCTGTCGTATCACCTCGATCTGTGGGGCAAGGACAAGAACGCCGCCGAGGAAGCACTCGACATCGCGCACGCGCGCGCCGCCGATTACCGCGCCGCGCAGCTGGAACTCGAATCGAACATCGTGCGCGCCTATATCGAGATGTCACTGAACTACGCGCTGCTCGATATCGCGAAACAGACGCTCGAGCAGCAGGAACAGGTCGCCGCGCTCGCCAACCGGCGGCTGAAAGGCGGCATCGGCACGCAGCTCGAAGTCGCGCAGGCGGAAACGCCGCTGCCCGAATACGAACGCCAGATCGACGCGATCGAAGAAGAAATCGCGCTCGGCCGCAACCAGCTGGCCGCGCTCGCGGGCAAAGGCCCCGGCGCGGGCGATTCGATCACGCGCCCGCAGATCGCGCTGTCCGCCTTCGCCGGCCTGCCGTCGACGATGCCCGCCGAGCTGATCGGCCATCGTCCCGATATCGTCGCGGCGCGCTGGACGGTCGCCGCGCAGGCGCGCGGCATCGACGTCGCGAAGGCGGATTTCTATCCGAACATCGATCTGCTCGCGTCCGTCGGCGGCTATGCGGCCATGGGGCCGCTGTTCGGCTTCCTGAAATCGCAGGCGGGCGGCTGGACGGCGGGCCCGGCGCTGTCGCTGCCCATCTTCACGGGCGGACGCCTGCGCTCGCAACTGGGCGCGGCTTCGGCGGGCTACGACGTGGCCGTCGAGCAATACAACCAGTCGATCGTCGGCGCGCTGAAGGAAATCGCCGATCAGGTCGTGCGGATGCGTTCGCTCGATACCCAATTGAAGGATGCGCAGCGCTCCGTCGCGACGGCGAACAAGACCTATCAGCTGGCGCGCGAAGGTTATCGGCGCGGCCTGACCGATTACGTGAACGTACTGATCGCGCAGACGCAGCTGCTGCGCGCGCAGGAAGGCGTCGCGAAGGTGCAGGCCGGACAGTTGCAGGCGCACGCGACGCTCGTGACGGCGTTGGGCGGCGGCGTGATCGATCCCGCCGACGGTCCTTCGCAAAAGGACGTGCTGCCTGCGCATGGCAAGGGCAAGAAGAGCGATGGCGCAAAACCGGACGACAAAGCCACCGCCGGCGCGATGAACAGCGCTTCGACCGGCACGCCGGCCGCCCACTGACAGGAGCGCCGCCGATGTCCCCGAACCCTTCCACGCCCCGCACGCCCAGCGCGCTCTACGCCGCGTTCGTCGACTGGGCGCGCACGGATGGCCGCACCTGGATTTACCTCTTCAAGGCGCTCGCCGCGTGCTTCCTCGCACTCGGCATCGCGATGAAGCTCGACCTGCCGCAGCCGCGCACCGCGATGACGACCGTGTTCATCGTGATGCAGCCGCAAAGCGGGATGGTGTTCGCGAAGAGCTTCTACCGGATTTGCGGCACGCTGATCGGCCTCGTCGTGATGATGGCGCTGATCGGCCTGTTTTCGCAGCAGCCGGAGCTGTTCATCATTTCGACGGCGATCTGGGTCGGCATCTGCACGGCGGGCGCGGCGCGCAACCGCAACTTTCGCTCGTACGGTTTCGTACTCGCGGGCTACACGGCGGCGCTGATCGGCATCCCCGCTTCGCAGCATCCCGATGGCGCGTTCATGTCGGCGCTGACACGGGTTGCGGAAATCGTGGTCGGCATTCTGTGCTCGGGCGTCGTGAGCGCGCTCGTGTTTCCGCAGCACGCGGGCGAGCAGATGCGCAGCACGGTGCGCGCGCGCTTCTCGTCGTTCGTCGATTACGTGTGCGCGGCGCTCTCGGGCCAGGCCGATCGCGCGCGCATCGAGGACACCAACGCGAAGTTCGTTGCCGATATCGTCGGCTTCGAGGCCGTGCGCAGCGTCGCCGTGTTCGAAAGCCCCGACTCGCGGATGCGCAACGGCCGGCTGTCGCGCCTGAACAGCGAGTTCATGACCGTATCGACGCGCTTTCACGCCCTGCATCAGTTGATGAACCGCCTGCGTGTGTCCGGCGCGTCTGGCGCAGCGGGCGCGACGGCCGCCGTCGCTGCGCTCGAGCCGTACTTCCGCGAGATTTCGCCGTTGCTGAGCAAGTCGGGCGAGCCGGTGTTGACGGCCGCCGACGCATCGCACGCAGCGGCGCAACTCGAAGCGTTCAAGGCTGAGTTGCCGAAGCGCGTGCGCGCGACCCGCGCCACGCTCGAAAGCGACGCCGACGTGCCGCTGCTCGATTTCGACACGGGCGCGGAACTGCTCTACCGCTTCGTCGACGATCTGCACGCGTATGCAGCGACGTATGCATCGCTCGCTGTCGCGACGCACGAGCGCGAGCGCTGGATCGAGCGTTACGAGCCGAAGACGAACGGCATCGCAGCGGGCGTCGCGGGCCTGCGCGCGGCGATCGTGATGGCGATCCTCGGCGCGTTCTGGATCGCGACCGCGTGGCCGAGCGGCTCGACGCTCACGCTGAACGCGGCCGCAGTTTGCGCACTCGCGTCGTCGTCGCCGAATCCGACGCGTACCGCGTTCCAGATGGCGGCGGGCACGATCCTGTCGTCGACGCTCGCGCTGTTGCTGACGTTCGGCATCTATCCGCATATCGACGGCTTTGCGCTGCTGTGCGCCGCGCTCACGCCGTTCCTCGCGCTCGGCGTGTGGATGACGACGCGCCCGAAGCTCGCGGGCTACGGCGTCGGCTACTGCATTTTCTTCTGCTTCCTCGCAGGGCCAGACAACGTGATTCATTACGATCCGAGCGGCTTCATCAACGATGCCGTTGCGCTCGCGCTGTCGATGCTGGTCGCGTCGATCGCGTTCGCGGTGCTGCTGCCGCCGTCGACGCCGTGGCTGCGCAACCGGCTGCTCGCCGATCTGCGCGCACAGGTGGTGCTGGCGTGCCGCGGCCGCATCGGACGTCTGTGGCGGCTGCGCACGCGCTTCGAGAGCGGCGCGCGCGACCTGATGCATCAGATCAACGCGCTGGCGGCCAGCGAGCCGGGCGTGAAGCGCGACACGATGCGCTGGATGTTCGCGGTGCTGGAGATCGGCAATGCCGTGATCGACTTGCGCAGCGAAGTCGCGACGCTGCCGCGCTATGCGCCGTCGATGCCGTGGCGCGTCAGTCTGCGCGCGACCTGCACAGCCGTAAGCCGCCTGTTCGAGCGCCCTCGCGCCGCGCGCCTCGATAAAGCGCTGGCCGCGACGGCCGATGCGATCGCCGCCGTCCAGCAGACGCTTTCGACCTTCACGCCGCCGCGCGACGAGCATCATCAATTGCAACGCATTTTGAGTCACCTGCATTTCATCCGGAGCGCGCTGCTCGATCCGCAATCGCCGCTGGCGCAAGCCGACGACGCGAGCGATACGAACAGCGATGCGCCACAAGGAGTTCGCCATGCCACGTGAGATTGCCGTTCTCGACGCCTACGTGCCCGCCATCGTGCTGCTGTTCATTGCGGGCGCCGCGATCACCTGGCTGCTCGACCGCGCGATAGCGTGGACGGGCCTGTATCGCGTCGTGTGGCACCCGTCCCTGTTCCGCGCGAGTTTGCTCGTGTGTGTGTGCGGCGTGCTGGGCCTCGCCGTTTATCGTTGATCCGAGTCGAATCATGACAATCAGAAACATCATTGGGTTTATCGCGACGGGCATCGTGTTCGTCGTCGCGATCTTGATCGGGCGTGCGCTGTGGGTGCACTACATGGACGAGCCATGGACGCGCGATGGCCGCGTGCGCGCCGAAGTCGTCAACATTGCGCCCGATGTGTCGGGTGCCGTGGTCGAGCTGCCCGTGCGCGACAACCAGTTCGTGCACAAGGGCGATCTGTTGATGCAGATCGATCCGTCGCATTATCAGATTGCCGTCGAGCAGGCGCAGGCTGCTGTTGCCGCGCGCAAGGCCGAATTGCAGATGCGGCGGGACGATGCGCAGCGGCGTGCGGATATGGATAGTCTCGTCGTGTCGAAGGAAAACCGCGAGAACGCGACGCATACGGCGTCTGCCGCCGAGGCGCAGTATCAGCAGGCGCTTGCCGCGCTCGATGCGGCGAAGCTCAATCTGGAGCGCACTCGCGTTGTGTCGCCGGTGGATGGGTATGTGACGAATCTGAATGTGTATCGCGGGGATTATGCGATTTCGGGTTCAGCGAAGCTGGCTGTCGTGGATAGCAATTCGTTCTGGGTGTATGGGTATTTCGAGGAGACGAAGCTGCCGCATGTGAAGGTTGGCGATAAGGCTGATATCAGACTGATGAGCGGGGGCACGCTGAAGGGGCATGTCGAGAGCATCTCGCGCGGGATCTACGATCGCGATAATCCGCAGAGCCGGGAGCTGCTGGCTGATGTGAATCCGACGTTTAACTGGGTCAGGTTGGCGCAGCGGGTGCCCGTGCGGGTGAAGATTGATTCGGTGCCTGAAGGGGTTCTGCTTTCGGCGGGGACGACTTGTACGGTTGTTGTTACGCCTTCGTGATTTTTCTGATTGTCTGCGACGCTGGGTGGTTTGCCTGGCTTTTCGCTAGCATCCAGATTGGCTCCTTCGTGGCGCGGCCGGTTTGGTTTGTTCTTTCGCTGGCATTCGCGTATTGCCTCCGTGCTTCATGCGTCGCCGGTCGGTGTTCGGGCCTTTGAGCTTTGAGCTTTGAGCTGGCATCCGCGTATTGCCTTCGTGCTTCAAGCGTCGCCCCTGTGCGGGGCGGCACCTACTTTTCTTTGCCGCCGCAAAGAAAAGTAGGCAAAAGAAAGCGGCTAACACCGCCAGCTCTTGTGTTTGCCTGAGGGCCCCCAAAGGGTCTTACGCTTCACACGGCAACGTCTTTGTTCGCGTGCGTTGCCAACGCTCTCACTGTACGCCTCACCCACTTCAAACGCCCGCTCAAGGGCTGGCGGCAGCGAATGGTTTCTGCCGCCCAGGTGGCAAACTGTGTGTAGGTTGTCGCACCACCCACGTTAGTGCTCTTACCAGAAACACCAGCCTTGCTTCCCCGTCCGGAGTGATGCGCGTATGGCGCGAAAGCCTACACACAGTTTGCCACCTGGGCGGCGGAGGAATATCTGGCACGGCGTGCCGCAACGCGGGTGCGTGAAGCGGGTGAGGCGCACAGAGAGAGCGTTGGCAACGCACGTGAACAAAGACGTTGCCGTGTGAGGTGTGGGACCGGTTGAGGGCCCTCAGGCAGGAACTAGAACTGGCGGTGTGAGCCGCTTTCTTTTGCCTACTTTTCTTTGCGGCGGCAAAGAAAAGTAGGTGCCGCCCCGCACAGGGGCGACGCCTGAAGCACGAAGGCAAAGCGCGGATGCCAGCGCAACGGCCAAATCACCAAACGGCGACGCTTGAACAGCAAACACCGTAACGCGAATGCCAGCTCAAACACAAGCAAACCAAAGCGTCGCAGACAAAACACCCCCTCACCGCAGGGAAAACTTCGCCACAGCCACCTTAAGCGCCTGCGCCTGATCATCCAACGCCCGCGCAGCGGCAGTAGCCTGCTCGACGAGTGCCGCATTCTGCTGAGTCCCAGCATCCATCTGCGACACTGCGAGATTGATCTCCTCGATCCCCGAACTCTGCTCGGCGGAAGCCGCCGAAATCTCACCCATAATGTCCGTCACACGCTTCACGGCCTTGACGACTTCGTCCATCGTCTGCCCGGCGTCCTGTGCAAGCTGCGAGCCGTTGCTCGCCCGCTCGACGGACGCGCTGATCAGCGTCTTGATCTCCTTGGCGGCCGCCGCGCTGCGCTGCGCGAGGTTACGCACCTCACCCGCCACCACCGAGAACCCACGCCCTTCCTCGCCCGCACGCGCAGCCTCGACGGCGGCATTCAACGCGAGAATGTTCGTCTGAAACGCAATCCCTTCGATCACGCCGATGATGTCGCCGATGCTCTTCGCGCTGTCATTGATCTGGCCCATCGTCGTGACCACGCGGCCAACCACGTCGCCGCCCTTCTCCGCTATCGACGACGCATTGTCGGCGAGCGTGCGCGCCTGCTTTGCGTTGTCCGCGTTCTGACGCACCGTCGACGTCAACTCCTCCATGCTGCTCGCCGTCCGTTCGAGCGCCATCGCCTGCTGTTCGGTGCGCTGCGACAGGTCGAGATTGCCCATCGAAATCTGCCCCGACGCGGCCGCGATCGCCTCGGCGCTCGCCGCGATATGCGAGACCGTCGACGACAGACCATTCTGCATGTCGCGCAGCGCGGACAGCATGCTGCCGTTGTCGCGCTTGCCAAGCGCGATGTCATTCGACAGATCGCCCGCCGCGATACGGCTCGCGATCTCCTTCGCGTACACCGGCTCGCCGCCCAGTTGCCGCGCGAGACGCCGCACGACCCACTCGCTGATGACGAACGCGAGCACGATCAGCGCGATCGTCATCACGGCCATCATCACGAACGACGACTGATAGATAAACGACGACGCGTCGATCGTCGCCTTCGCGGCCGTGCCGCGCTGCGCGACCAGCTCATCGACGAGCTTCTCGAGCTTGCCCGTCTCGACGAGCAGCGACACGTCCGTCGTGCCGACCTGCCAGTTCATCTGCGACAGGTCGAGCGGTTGCGCCTTCACGAGCGTGACGAAATCGCGCATATGCCCGCTCCAGACGCCGATCGCGGCAGCGAACTTCTTCTGCTGCGCAGTGGCGGCGGCGGAATCGGCGTATTGCTGGAGCGTATTGAGTTCGGCCGACAGACCCGTCAGCCCCTTGTCGATATCGGCGCCAAGTTCGTCGCGTTCTTTCGCGGTCGTCGCCGTCAGCAGCATCTTCTGGGCGCGGCTCGAACGCAGCAGGTAGCCACGCGCCTCCTCCGCAGCCCGGCTCGCGATATGGCCCTGCTCGTAGATCGAGCGCATCTGCCCGTTCAGGCGGCTAATCTGCGCGAGCGAAAACACGCCGATCGCCAGCGTGCCCGCCAGCAGCACCGCAAAGGCGAACCGCAAGGTCGTCTTCACCGACCAGCCGCGCATCCTGCCGCCCGCCGGCCGCTTGCCCGAACGCGGCCGTCCTCCCACCGCTTCACCATCCGGCACGAAACCCGCGCCCGTCTGGCCACCCAGCGAAACTGCTTTCATATTTCTCGTCCCCGCTTGTCGTGCTGCCGGAAAGGTCGGTTCCGGCATTGCTGCTTTTCTCTCCGGGTTGACGGCATCGCCGGCCGTGTTCTTGAGGCCGTCCGTCCGGCAATTTTCCCGGTCCTGCGCGCGCCGCCTCGTGGGCAGCGCGCCGCGTCGGATTTATACATTGGCCAAAATTCGTTGGGCGTGTTTTCCCACGTTTTGCGCGATGGCTTTCACTCTAATTCGGCGGAGGCGCGCCATCCCGGTGCCGCCGGCTGTGTCCGCCGCACAAAAAACAGGCACGATCGCTCGTTTGACGCGCCAACAGATGTCCGAATCACGACAAAACATGGCCGGACAATTGATGGGAGACACTCTACACTTCATCAAACGCTAAAAACATCTGCTGTCGCCGACGGCCTTGCCGCAACTGCCGGCGTCGGCTTCCGAGCCACCCTCTCCTGACCGACCTCATGGAATCCAGCCTCGACAAAGGCGCCCTGGCTGGCGCCGCCGCTTCAGCTTCTGCTCCTGCCGCCCCCCGGCCGCAAGCGAAGACCGTCTATTCGATCCTTGGCGCAATCAGCTTCTCGCATCTGATGAACGACATGATCCAGTCGTTGATCCTTGCGATTTATCCGATGCTGAAGGCGAACTTCTCGCTGTCGTTCGGGCAGATCGGCCTGATCACGCTGACGTATCAGATCACGGCCTCGCTGCTGCAGCCGCTGGTCGGCATTTATACGGACAAGCATCCGAAGCCGTACTCGCTGCCCGTCGGCATGGGCTTTACGCTGTCGGGCCTGCTGCTGATGTCGGTGGCGCCGAGCTTCGGCGTGCTGCTGATCGCGGCGGCGCTGGTTGGCTGTGGGTCGTCTGTATTCCACCCGGAATCGTCGCGCGTGGCGCGCATGGCGTCGGGCGGCAAGCATGGGCTTGCGCAGTCGCTGTTCCAGGTGGGCGGCAACGCCGGCTCGTCGCTCGGGCCGCTGCTCGCGGCGCTGATCGTGATTCCGCATGGCCAGCGCAGCATTGCGTGGTTTTCGGCGGCGGCGCTCGTCGGGATTCTCGTGCTCACGTATATCAGCCGCTGGTACAAGCATCATCCCGCGACGAAGAAGGCGCGCGCCGGGCAGGTTGCGCATGCGGCGCTGCCGCGTGGCAAGGTCGCGTTCGCGATGAGCATTCTCGTGCTGCTTGTGTTCTCGAAGTACTTCTATCTGACCAGCATCAATAGCTACTTCACGTTCTATCTGATCGACAAGTTCCATCTGCCTGTGCAGGCCGCGCAGGTGCATCTGTTCGTGTTCCTTGCGGCTGTCGCGGCGGGCACGGTGATTGGTGGTCCCGTTGGTGACCGGATTGGGCGCAAGTATGTAATCTGGGTGTCGATTCTTGGCGTGGCGCCGTTCACTCTGTTGCTGCCGTATGCGAATCTGTTCTGGACGGGGGTGCTGACCGTCACTATCGGTATCGTGCTGGCGTCGGCGTTTTCGGCGATTCTCGTTTATGCGCAGGAGCTCATTCCCGGTAAGGTCGGGATGGTTGCCGGGTTGTTCTTTGGGTTTGCCTTTGGGCTTGGTGGGATCGGCGCGGCCGTGCTTGGTCAATTGGCTGACGCGACTAGCATCGCCTATGTGTATAAGGTTTGCTCGTTCTTGCCGTTGCTCGGGATCTTGACTGTGTTTTTGCCGGATGTTGAGGGGAAGAAGGTCAAAGCCTGATGGTGGTTTTTTGTTTGCTCGCTTGCCGCGGGGTGGGTTCGCGGCGCGAGCGGTTTGGTTTTTTTGCCTTCGTGCTTCATGCGTTGCCCGCGCGTACTTGCCTTTGCGCTGGCATCCGCGCTTTGCCTTCGCGCTTCATGCGTCGCCCCTGTGCGGGGCGGCACCTAAAGAAAGCGGCTCACACCGCCAACATTTCTCCCTGCCTGAGGGCCCCCAACCGGTCCCTCACTTCACACGGCAACCTTCCTGTTCGCCTTCG